>JAEEGF012356102.1_pt1 | contig 53060 bp, 40 predicted proteins | sample 9134171 | NCBI WGS metagenome assembly JAEEGF01 (sample SAMN16246542, study PRJNA631951) | gut metagenome | biome: gut microbiome; feature: rumen; material: AP-attached | host: Bos | place: Iran: Karaj | collected 2018-10 | reverse complement strand
TGCATCCAGTAGTGAACCATCTGGTCTCCCTGACTGGCTACAGCCTGTGCAATCTCACATTCGTGATGAGGGAAGATCAGGTCCATGCCACCACCGTGTATGTCGAAGTGGTTGCCCAGATACTTGCGTCCCATAGCTGTACACTCGCAGTGCCAGCCGGGGAAGCCGTCGCTCCACTGACTCTTCCAGCGCATGATGTGCTCTGGCTGGGCAGCCTTCCACAGGGCAAAGTCGGCCTGGTTCTTCTTCTCGCCTACACCTGCCAACTCACGGCTGGCATCCTTGATATTCTCCAAGTCACGACCTGACAGGATACCGTATTTATGATCCTTGTTGTATTTCTCTACATCAAAGTACACGCTACCTTTGCTCTCGTAGGCATAGCCGTTCTTCATAATCTGGTCCACCAGTTCCTGCTGCTCCATGATATGGCCCGTTGCATGGGGCTCTATGCTGGGAGGCAGGCAGTTCAGTGCTGCCATTGCATCGTGGAAACGGTTGGTGTAGTACTGGGCTACCTCCATGGGCTCCAGCTGCTCCAGTCGTGCCTTCTTGGCAATCTTATCTTCGCCCTCATCGGCATCATGCTCCAAGTGGCCTACGTCTGTGATGTTACGAACATAGCGCACCTTGTAACCGATGTGCTGCAAGTAGCGGAAAAGTATATCGAAGGTAATGGCAGGACGGGCATGACCCAGATGAGCATCGCCGTATACGGTAGGACCGCACACGTACATACCCACTCTGCCTGGGGTGAGCGGACGGAAGAGTTCCTTCTGTCTGCTCAGCGTGTTATAAATGAATAATGATTGTTCCATACCTTATATATTTAGCTTTCAGCCTGCAAAGGTACGAATAAGCGAGAGATAAACGAAATAAAACCACAGTTTTTATTTCTTTATCTGAGCGAGAGTATTTTTGAAGTGTCCTCAATATGTGCAAACTGAGTGGAATACAAAATAGTTGTTTTCGCAGAATCAATACATTAAATTGGTGTATAAAACGAGTCCGAAACATGAAATATTTCTTAAAAACATCATTGTATCCGGGAATTGTACTAAAGTTCTATAAAATATATTTGTAAGAGAATGCACCTATTGTCAAAAGACCGACAACAGAGAGCAGTCGTAGTTTAATAACCAGTCAACTCTATCCAGTCGTAAGACAGAAAACTGACAACCTAAATCAGCGAACTACAAGGTGCTCCAGTACTTCAGGCAGAGTACTGGAGTCCTCTAGGCAGAGTACTGGACCCTTTGTGGTAAAAGGTGGCAGTAAGGGTTTTATACTAATATAAATATGCTACTGTAATGCTGCAACAATCTGGTCGATAGCCTTATTGACAATGGAACGGGGGCAGCCTACGTTCATACGCATATAGCCCTTTCCGCCTGGGCCGAACATGGCACCTGAGTTAAGGCCTACCTGTGCCTTGTTGGCAAAGAAATCATCCAGTTCCTCTTGTGTCTCATAGCCTAAGCCGCGGCAATCCAGGAAGACCAGGAAACTGGCTTGCGGACGGATGGGGACTATCTGGGGGCATTCCTGCTGCATACGTTCGCAAAGCAGGTCTATGTTACCTTGCACATAATCCAGCATCTGGGTTTTCCACTCCAGCCCCTGTGGGCTGTAGCAGGCAGCTACGCAGTCGTAGGCAAAGACATTGCCCAGGTCGAAGTCGTTTCCCTCGATATAGGTAAAGAACTTGCGACGTTTCTTAGGCTCATAGACAATGGCCTGAGAGGCAACAATGCCAGGCATATTGAACGTCTTGGTGGGTGCCTGCAGGGTGATGCTGTTCAGTCGCGCCTCGTCGCTGACACTGGCAAAAGGTATGTGGCGACGCCCCTCGAGTAGCATATCGCAATGAATCTCGTCGCTAACAACCAGAACACCTTCCTTAGCACAGATATGGGCAACCTCCTGCAGCTGCTCACGTGTCCAGCAAATGCCGGCAGGGTTGTGAGGGTTACACAGAATCATCATACGGCATCCCTTGATATCGTGGCGCAGCTGTTCCATATCCATAGTAAAGCTTTCCTGCGTGCGTACCAGCGAGTTGAACACTATCTGTCTGCCGCTATGCTCCGGCACAATACGGAAGGGGTGATAGACAGGTTCCTGGATAAGAATCTTGTCGCCAGGTTCTGTAAAGCATTGTACACATAGGTAGATGCCGCAGACAACGCCAGGGATATAAGTAACCTCCTCGCGTTTCAGGTCTACGCCAAACTGTTCGTGGTTCCATCGGCAGATATTGTTCCAATAGGCATCATGGCTACAGGTGTAACCCAGAATGCCTTGCTGCATACGTTGCTGCATGGCTTCCAATACAAAGGGTGGTGTACGGAAGTCCATATCAGCCACCCACATGGGTATGGCATCCTTGTTGCTACAGCACCATTCTACACGGTCGTACTTCACACAGTCAGTACCCCGGCGAGGTACTATCTCAGAGAAATCGTATTTCATTGCGGTTAGTGGTTAGCGGTTAGCGAATTCTTCACTTCTGATTCTTAACGTAGTAATCGCAACCGGCCTGTACATTCTTCATCAAGGCTTTGCTAGACATGGTAGCGCCAGTGACGGCATCTACCTTGGCCTTGGCAGCCTTCTTGACATCCATGCCTTCCCATTTGGGCAGCACCTCTTTCTTTATCAAAGCCCAGAATCTTGGGGTCTCTGCATTGTGCAGGGTCTTTATCTTATTTATCTTGCCGTCCTTGATATAGATCTTAATGGGAGTGGCATCAGCATAGCCTTTGACATCGGCGCAGAGTGTGGTGGTGTTGATCACCGTCATGCCCTGTTCTTCTGAAATGGGTGAATCCTGCACAAAGCTCATGAGTGTGAGAGCCAGCAGGGGAACTGTAAACAATCTTTTCTTCATTATCTTTTCCTTAATATTTCTGCAATGCGGCCCATCTGGTTGGGGATACGGATGTGTTGCGGGCACTTGGGAAGGCACGCTTCGCAATCAGTACACTTAGTGGCCCATTGTTTCTTGTTGAGTCCTTTTTGGAATAATTTGTTGACGGTTTCCAGACGTTTCTGATAGTCGGGAGCAGTCTTGTCGGGCAACGGCAGGATGCCATCCGTAACGGCTTTGTTGTAGATGGCAAAGTTCTCTGGTATGTTTAGCCCGAAGCCGCAAGGCATGCAGTACTTGCAGTAGGTACAGGGAACCACGGGAACACCGTTCATCTTGTCGGCAATCTTCTCCATCAGGGCAAACTCGCTATCGCTGCAAGCCTCCAGGGGCGAGTAGGTGGCTACGTTCTCCTTTAGCACCTCCATGGTAGTCATACCAGACAACACGGTCAGTATGTTGGAATGTGAACCCACCCAGCGGAAAGCCCATCGTGCAGGACTGTCTGTTGGGCGTACCTCCTTCAGCATACTCTTTACATCCTCTGGTACATTGGCCAAACGACCACCCAAGAGCGGCTCCATAATAACACACTGAATACCTGCCTTCTCCAGTTTGTTGTATAGATACTCGGCATCGGTATTGCCTCGACGGGCATCAGCATGACGCCAGTCTATATAGTTCATCTGAATCTGGACAAAGTCCCATTCAAAGTCATCGTTGTTGTCAATCAGATAGTCAAAAGTCTCAATACTTCCGTGGAAAGAGAAACCCAGGTTGCGGATACGACCTGCCTTACGTTCCTGCTGGAAGTATTCCAGAACGCCATTATCCTCGAAGCGGGCCTTAAAGTCATCAAGCCCCTTGCCACCTACATTATGCAGCAGATAATAGTCTATGTAGTCAACCTTGAGCAACTCCATAGAATGCTGGTACATCTGCTTGCAGCTTTCAAGGTTCCATTGGTTACGCCCAAAGTTGGAAAGTTTTGTGGCAACGAAGTATTTGTCGCGAGGATGACGCGAGAGTGCAAGGCCTACAGCCTCCTCGGAATGACCGTTATGATAGATGGGGGCTGTGTCAAAGTAGTTTACACCATGCGCCAGCGCATAGTCAACCTCCTGATTCACTATATCCTGATTGATGACACGGTCCTTAGAAGGAAGGCGCATCATGCCGTATCCCAGGAGTGATACCTTGTCTCCTGTCCTGCGGTTCTCGCGGATAGACATCTTGCCTGGGTCTGCTGTCTGCTCTTCGGGTTTGCCCAAGGCACTCAGTGGCGCAATAGCCATCATTCCCACTGCTGAGGCGCCGCCCCATCCTAATCTCTTCAGGAAGTCGCGTCGACTCTTGTTCTGTTTGTTTTCTGCCATATTAGTCTGAAAGTTAAATTTGAATGATATTTTCTGATTTCAGCATTCCCCGTATGTCCTCTATTATGCTGAACAGCTCTTCTACCGTCTCGGCACGTAGCATGCGGATGCGAGTCTCGCGGAAGTTGGGAATACCCTTGAAGATGGGTGTTGCTGCCAGATGGCGACGTACATGCAGGATGCCTCGGTACTCGTCAATACGTTCTACTGAGGTAATGACCTGCTGCTTCAGTATATCTATCTTCTCGTCCAAAGACAAAGGTGTCTCAGGATGTGCAATCTCGTGGAATATCCAGGGACGGCCAAAGGTGGCACGACCTATCATAACGGCATCTACACCATAGCGATCAAAGCACTCGCGGGCACGTTCTGCTGTGGTGATGTCTCCGTTTCCAATAATGGGGATGTGCATGCGTGGGTTAGCCTTCACTGCTCCTATGAGGGTCCAATCGGCCTCTCCTGTGTACATCTGGGCACGTGTTCTGCCGTGCAGGGTAAGGGCCTGAATGCCACAGTCCTGAAGTCTCTCTGCCAAGTCCACAATAAACGGGGTGCCGGAAGGCAGGTAAAGCGATTTCTCGTCCCAAGCCAGACGTGTCTTGACTGTTACAGGTGTGTCAGGAACGGCATCTACCACAGCCTTTGTAATATCCAACAGCAGAGGCACATTCTGCAGCATACCGCTTCCTGCGCCTTTGCCTGCCACCTTCTTGACAGGGCAGCCGAAGTTGATGTCCAGTACATCAGGGTGGGCCTGGTCGACAACAATCTTGGCAGCCTCGCGAACGGAATCCACATCCTTGCCGTATATCTGAATGGCAACGGGACGCTCATCGTCACAGACCTTCAGCTTCTCCAGGCTCTTGTTGACCATGCGTATCAGCGCATCGCTGGATACGAATTCGGAATACACCATAGCAGCTCCCATCTGCCTACAAAGCAGACGGAAACCAATATCCGTGACATCCTCCATGGGTGCCAACAGAACAGGACGTTCTCCAAGATTAATGTTTCCTATGTTCACTCTTTAATGTTCAGTAGCTTATTAGCTTATTAGCTTAGTGGCTTATTAGCTTATTAGCTTAATTGTTCAATGTTCAATGCTCAATGCTCAATGTTCAATGCTCAATGTTCAATGTTCAATGCTCAATGTTCAATGTTCAATGCTCAATGTTCAATGTTCAATGTTCAATGCTCAATGGACTTAAACGCCAGTGCGTAAAGCTTCATCTGCTTTAGCATAGCCAGCAAGCCGTTGCTACGGGTAGGAGACAAGTGCTCACGCAAGCCGATCTTCTCTATGAAGTAGAGGTCGGCATCCAGAATCTCCTGTGGGGTATGGTCGCTGAGGACTCTGATGAGCAGTGCCACAATACCTTTTACTATTAGGGCATCGCTCTCGGCCTGAAAGTGAAGGAGGCCGTTCTGCATGTCGGCTTGCAGCCAAACACGACTCTGGCATCCGTCTATCAGGTTCTGTTCCGTCTTGTATTTATTGTCGAGTGGTTCCTGTTCGCTGCCCAGATCTATAAGCATCTGGTAGCGGTCCATCCAATCGTCAAAGTCGGAGAATTCCTCAATTATTTCGTCTTGTATCTCGTTGATTGTCATAGTTCCTCGTTGTAAATAAGTTGTGTCAATGTCTGTCCTACAGCCTCCAGGACGTTGACGTCAATATTCTCTGGTGTATCATTGACTGTGTGCCAGGTAGGACCGAAGCTGCTGGGGCCGTCTGTGAAGTTAGGCACGATGTCTATGCAGGGGATGCGGGCTATGCGGTTTACGTTTACGTGGTCATCCATTAGGTAACCGCCCTCCCTGTTCAGGGGGAAGTAATGTCCGTAGCCTATCTGATTTCCCAAGCGTACCACCAGGCTGGCTATGGGCTCAGCATAATCCTGACTTACCTTCTCGGCAGGGAACACACTGCCTCTGCCGCCAACCATGTCAAGTAACACACCATAGCGGGCACGGTAGCCTTCTTCTCGGGCACGCTCTGCCCAAAACTTAGAGCCCAGGCACCATGTGTCTGAGGTGGATTCCTCTGTCTCTGCCCACTGGGGCGTTCCCATATCCTCGGCATCGAAGCAGATAAAGTCGATACCTACCTTTATGGGATTCTGTTGCAGCAGACGACAAATCTCCATCATCATAGCTACACCGCTGGCACCATCGTTGGCAGCCAGTACGGGAGTGCGGTGATTCTTCTCATCCTCATCGTTATCCGCCCAAGGACGACTGTCCCAATGAGCGCAGATGATGATACGGTCTGTATTGTCGGGATTCAGTTTGGCAATAATGTTGCAGGCGGGAAGTACCTTTCCGTCCCATAGGGTAACATCAGCCTGCTGTTCCTCTACCACTGCACCAAAACGACGGAACTGCTCTACCAGGTACTGACGGCACAGCCCTGCCTCCTTGGAACCCGTTACACGAGGACCGAAGTTGCACTGCTCCTGAATGTATTTCATGCAGGTGTCTGCATTAAAAGTAGGGCAGGGGGCCAGAGTTATGGTGTCGGGTCCTCCTATATTTCTTCCGCTTCTGCCCCCACAGGCAGCAAGCATACATGCCAAAACGGCAAATAGAATGTATCTCATTATTTATAAATAATTTAAGTATCGTAAACTCAACTTTAGGGGCAAGGGGCAAGTGGTTAGGGGCAAGAGGATAGTTATACACATGGCCTCATTTCTCCATAAGTTTTCTGTTTGGATTTTCATCATTATTATTCTTTTTCAAATCTCTTGCTCCTTGCCCCTTGCTCCATGAAACAGAGCAAGTGAAACTTGTGAAAGTTGAGTAAATAAGCCTAATTGTTTCTTATCTGTTCCATAACACGCAGGAAGTTACCTCCCCATATCATCTGGATCTGCTCCTCGGTATAGCGTTCCTGCAACAAGCGACGGGTGAAGTTGATAACCTCTGACGCATTAGCCATGCCAGGTACACCGCCATCACCATCGAAGTCGGTTCCGATGCCTACATGCTCGATGCCCATGATGTTGACCATGTGGTTCAGATGTTCTACAGCATCCAGAATGGTAGCCTGACCATCAGTACGCAGGAATCCGTTGTACATGGTAACCTGTGCTACGCCACCTTTCTGAGCCAATGCCTTCATCTGCTCATCTGTAAGGTTACGGGGGTGATTGCAAAGGGAACGGGCGCTACTATGGCTGCATACAATAGGTTTCTTGCTGACTTCCAAGGCATCATAGAAACTGGATTCAGCAGCATGACTCATATCCACCATAATACCCAAGCGGTTCATCTCCTGAACTACCTTCTCTCCGAACGGGCTCAATCCGCCATGCTCGGCATTGCCCTTGGCAGAGTCACAGATGTCGTTGTCGCCGTTGTGGCAGAGTGTCATATAAACAATGCCGCGTTTGGCAAAGTGTTCCAACTGACTCAGGTCTTTTCCGATGGCATAGCCGTTCTCTATTCCTAACATGATAGCCTTCTTGCCTGCCCGTTTGAGGCGTGCAATGTCAGCTGGGCAATAGGCAATATCCACTGCGGTGCAGTTGGCTGCTACCATCTCCTCTATCTGTGTAAGGATGCGGTCGGCCTTTGCCGTTGCAGCCAGAAGTGATTCAGCATCGCGTTCGCCCTGCTTCAGGTATGCAACCATGATGGAAGCGTCCAGGAAACCTTCTCTCATCTTGGGCAGGTCCACCAACACCTTGTCGGTTCGCTTGGCAAACATATCTGCCGTAAAGCCTTCAGAGAAGAACATGGGCGTATCACAATGGCTGTCCAAGGTGATAATCCTGCTGTGAATACGCTTGGCTTCTGCAAAGGATGAGGCTTCTGAGATGAGCCAGTCAAAGAGTGGCATCATGCAGCGGCAGCCTCTGGTGATGAAGCACTCGGGGTGCCACTGTACGCCAATGATACTCTTGAACTCATTACTCTCAACAGCTTCTATCACGCCATCGGTAGCTTTTGCTGAAACCCGCAACAGAGAACCGGGTGTGCGTACTGCCTGATGATGGAAGGAATTGACGGGCAGTCCTTTTTCTACTGCATCAGGGAAAAGGCGTGAAAGAGTGCTTCCTGCCTCCACTTTTACCGTATGGGATGCATAAGCACGGTCCAAGTCCTGATCGTGTTTCACCAATGGAGCCTCGGAATACTGAGTATTGAGGTCCTGATAGACAGTTCCGCCAAGGGCAGCTACCAGCGTTTGGATGCCTCGGCAAATACCCAGCATGGGAATCTGGCGGTTGTAAGCCTCGCGTACCAGTTGGAGTTCCATTTCATCACGTTGCGGACAGATACCATGCAATCCAGGTATGGGCTCTTCGCCCAACAGCAGCGGGTTGATGTCGCCACCTCCTGAAAGCAGGATGCCGTCCACTTTGTCGAGTGTCTGACAGAGAGCTTCCGCATCGGTGTAGGGAGGGAGTACAAGGGGAATGCCACCAGCCTGTAGGACAGACTCGTAGTATCCCTGTGCCAACTCACATCCTTTGGCACCGAAGTTGCCGGTAATACCTATTATGGGGCGTGCTGCTTGCATATAGGGAGATTATTCCTCGTCCAGTGAAATGGGTTTTGTCTCTTCGCGCTGCAGACCTATGGGGACTTCCTTCTTGATGCTCTGCTTCAGAGAGATAAGTGTCTCTGTAGAAACAACACCGGCAATTTCCTGAAGACGGTTGTTCAACAACTCCATCAAGTGAGCGTTATCACGTGCATACAACTTGATAAGCATGGTGTAGGGGCCTGTTGTGAAGTGGCACTCTACAATCTCAGGAATCTTCAGGAACTCCTGAACAACACCTTTGTACATAGATCCTTTCTCGAGTGTGATACCTACGTAGGTGCAAGTGTTGTATCCCAAGCTGGCAGGATTTACATGGTATCCGGAACCAACAATAACGCCCATGTCTATGAGGCGCTGTACACGTTGGTGGATAGCAGCACGGCTGACGCCACATTCTGCGGCTACATCCTTAAAAGGAATTCTTGCATTGTTAGAGATAATCTCGAGGATTTTCTTGTCCAGGTTGTCAATCTTTTCCATAATACAATATTTTATGTAATAATTTGATAGCAAAATTACGATAATTATGTAATTTCAGAAAGAATATGGGCAAAAAAAAGACACCAAACGGTAAATTTGGTGTCTTTTTGCTTATTTTAAGATGTTTATTTCACAATCTCCAGCAACTCAACGGTAAATATCAGTGTAGAGAAGGGAGGAATCTTACCTTGCTCTCTGTCTCCGTAAGCTAACTGCTGTGGAATGTAAAGCATCCACTTGCTACCTACAGGCATCATGGTCAGAGCCTCAGTCCATCCCTTGATAACCTGATTGGCTGCGAAGGTGGCGGGCTGGTTGCGCTTGTAAGAGCTGTCGAACTCAGTACCGTCAATGAGGTGACCTTCGTAGTTCACCTTCACCTTGTCGGTAGCCTGAGGAATCTCGCCGGTTCCCTTGGTGATAATCTTGTACTGCAAGCCACTGGCAGTTGTCTGGATGCTATCAGCCTTGGCGTTCTTCTTCAGGAACTCCTCACCTGCAATACGGTTGGCACCGTACTTCTTCTCCATCTTTACCTTGTGGTAATACTCCATCTGCTTCCTAACAATGGTCTGCACGCTATCCATGCTGATAGTCATGTTAGATGCTGTGATACCATCCTGGAATCCCTGAACGAAGAGGGCCTTGTTCAGAACGTCCACACTATCGTTGACCTGCTTGTTGGCCTGGGCAATCACCTGATTCTCTACCTGAGAACGAATCTCAACACCGGCCAGACGGGCTTTCTCCTTCTTGTCGGCTTCTGTGAGTTCGGTCTGCTGGAAGCCCTTCACGAAATCAGACAGATAAGCTGCGTCAACACCCATGCGGTGTGTCAGATATTCTGTCAGACCCTGAGTGTTGGCTTTGCCGAGCAGATAGCTGAATGTATCAATAGATACAGTATCAACCACCTCTACGGGAGCCTTTGCCTTCTTGCTTGCCTTCTTCTTGCTTGCAGCTGATGTGCCTAAAGCCAGAAGAGCGCAAAGAGAAAATAGAACAATCTTTTTCATTTTCTTATTTCCCTAATCTCTAATCCAATTACTTCTCAATACCAACAAGCTCAATTTTGAAAATCAGGCAAGAGAATGGCTTAATCTTGCCAGCCTCACCGCTTGCATAAGCCTGCTCCTGAGGAATGTAAACCATCCATGTAGAACCTACAGGCATGTGGGTAAGAGCTGTCTTCCAGCCGGGGATAACCTGATTGCAACGGAAGGTTGTGGGTTCGCCACGCTGGTAGCTGCTGTCGAAGACAGAATCGTTGATAAGCTTACCCTCATAGTTAACCTTTACAACGTTGGTGTCAGCGGGAATCTCGCCAGTACCCTCGGTGAGAACCTCGTAGTAGATACCATCGCCCAGGCTCTTAACGCCGTCCTTCTTGGCAATCTTCTTCATGAACTCCTGACAAGCTTTCTTGTTCTCGCCATACAGTTTCTCCATCTGCTTAGCCTTGATGCTCTGCATCATAGACTCGCGGGTTGATGTAGCCTCCTCAACAGACATCAGGCCACCCTTCTCCAAGGTACCGGCAACGAAACCTGCCAAGAGGTTCTTCAGGCTGATAGTCTGAGTACTGTCTTCGCCGAATACTTCGTAGTTGATGCCCTTAACCCACTGCTGGCTAATCATCTGACCAATACGAAGACCTGCATAGTAGGCTGTTTTCTTCTTGTCGTCACCGGCGTTTGCACCTTCGTTCAAACCCTTTACAAACTCGTTGATGTATGTAGTATCAACGCCCTCGCGCTGTACCAAATACTCCTTCAGACCCTGAGTCTGAGACATACCGAAAGCATAGCTCAAGGTATCTACATCGGTTTTCAAATCGGCCTTGGGTGTACCATTACCACAAGAGCTCATGATGGCAGCCATAGCGACGGCTGCGATAACAGAAATCTTTTTCATTGTTTTATGTTTTTATAATTCTCAATTTTCAATTATCAATTGGCGCAGAATGCGCCCTCAATTTTCAAAGAACCTTTATCAGTTCTACGTCAAACACCAGTGTGCTGTAGGGAGGAATCTGTGCTCCGGCTCCACGCTCGCCGTATGCCAGCAAGTAGGGGATGTGGAAGCGGTACTTGGCACCTTCCTTCATCAACTGAACACCTTCAGTCCAACCGGGAATTACCTGGTTCAGTCCGAAGTCAGCAGGCTCACCGCGCTTGTAGCTGCTATCAAAGACTGTACCGTCTAACAAGCGACCCTCGTAATGGCAGCGAACGGTATCTGTAGCCTTGGGGCTCTTACCAGTTCCTTCTGTCAGTACCTCGTACTGCAAACCGCTCTTGGTCTGTGTTACGCCGTCGCGTTTAGCGTTTTGCTCAAGATATACCTTACCTTCGGCTATGGCGTTCTGTGCTTGTTCTTTCTCTTTTTTCTGGAAATACTCGTTCAGCATCATCTGAGCCTCCTGACTAGTCATGGCAGTCTCTTTGCCAGACATTACATCGTTGATACTCTTTGCAAAATCTTCGATACTGAAATCCTCAATGTTCATGCTTTTGAGCTGATGACCAATGCCAAGGCCCAAAGCGTAGCTAATTTTGTTCATTCTTAGAATACATTTACTATTATGCGGCGCAAAATTAATACATTTTATTTATCTGAAAGGCAATAGTAACAATTTTTTTATTATTTTTGCACATTATTATTATATAAAGAGACAAGGTTTTATGAAAGTTGTTGTGTTAACAGGGGCTGGTATGAGTGCTGAAAGCGGTGTCAGCACGTTTCGCGACAGTGGCGGATTGTGGGATCAGTATAACGTGGAGGACGTGGCAACGCCTGAGGGTTGGATGCGTAATCCGCAGTTGGTGACAGATTTTTATAATAATCTGCGCGTACAGATTCTGCAAAAGGAACCTTGTTTGGGACACCGACTGGTGGCTGAACTGGAGAAGAAGTACGATGTAACGGTAGTTACACAGAATGTAGATGACCTGCACGAGCGTGCCGGCAGCACCCATGTGATTCATTTGCATGGCGAACTGATGAAGGTTACCAGTAGCCGGAACCCTAATGATGTGCGCTGCATTCGTACTTTGGACAAGGATCATCTGATTGTTAAGATGGGTGACTGTGCCGAGGATGGCAGTCAGCTGCGCCCCTTTATCGTGTGGTTCGGTGAGGCTGTTCCTGAGATAGAGCGTGCTGCAATGGAATGTATGCAGGCTGATGTCTTTATCATTATAGGTACCAGCCTGAATGTCTATCCTGCAGCCGGACTTACACAATATGTACCTGCAACAGCTCCTATCTATCTGATAGATCCCAAACCTGTCCAGTGGAATTCTGACAGGCCGTTCCGTCATATCATGAAGGGTGCCAGCCAGGGAATGCAGGAACTAATGGAAGAGATAGGAAAACCGTTGAAGAAACAGTAACAGACAAGATACATGGATTATACCAGCACAGCATACAGAGATACCGAGGAACAGAGAGTCAGGTTAGTGCACATACGCTGTAAGAACACGGGAGAGATGATAAGCGTCCCATTCGGAAGCACACTCTCTGAAGTGTTCAAGGCAGCAGCCTTTGACATGTCTTACGGTCCCGTTTGTGCCTGTGTCAACAACAAGGTGCAGGGTATGAACTACAGGTTCTACAACAACAAGGACGTAAACTTCCTGAGTCTGCATAGTCCCAGTGGCATGCGTACCTATACCAGAACATTGTTTTTTGTGTTGGCAAAGGCTGTTGAAGACCTCTTTCCGCAAGGTCAGCTCATTATAGGCGCCCCGGTTAGTAAGGGCTATTATTGCGAGTTGCGTGTAGGCCGGGATGTTCAGCCTGATGATGTGGAGCGTATCAGTAATCGTATGCAAGAGATTATTGATGCCGATATGCCCATCCATCGCATCCAGTGTCCTATAGAGGATGCTATTGCCATTTTCCAGAGTAGGGGCATGACCAGTAAGGTGCAGCTTCTAGAGAGTCAGGACAGCCTGTATACCTATTATTATAAATTAGATAGTAGCATAGATTATTTCTATGGCCCTTTGCTTACGCATACCGGTCTGTTGCACCTTTTCTGTCTGACACCGTTCTATGATGGTCTTCTTCTCCGTATTCCCAACGAGAAAGACCCTTCGGTACTGGAAACATTTGTGGAGCAGAAGAAGATGCTGGGTGTAATACGCGAGCACCAACAGTGGCAGGATATCTTGCGTGTCCGTACGGTAGGAGAATTCAATAAGGCTATCTTGGCAGGAAGAGCAACGGATCTTATCAATGTCAGCGAGGCGTTGCAGGCGAAGAAACTCTCGGATATCGCTGATGAGATAGCTCTCCGTAAAGCCCGACTGGTACTGATTGCTGGTCCCAGCAGTAGTGGAAAGACAACAACAGCCAAACGTCTGGCTATCCTGATGATGGCCTGCGGACTGCGCCCCTATACCCTGAGTACAGATGACTATTTTGTAAACCGTGTGGATACGCCCAAGGATGAGAATGGCGAGTATGACTTTGAGTGTATCGGGGCTGTAGATACCAAGCTCTTCAATGAACAGATGAATGCTATTCTGCGTGGAGAGGAAGTAGAACTGCCTAGGTATGATTTCCCAACGGGCAAACGTGTGTATGAAGGTCGTAAGTTACAGATAGGTCCGACTGATGTTATCATTCTGGAAGGAAACCATGCCTTGAACCCCATTCTTACACAGCAGATTCCAGAGGAACAGAAGTACCGCATGTATGTATCGGCCCTTACCACCATACAGTTGGATGACCACAACCACATCTCAACGGTTGATATACGGTTGGTGCGTCGTATCCTTCGCGACTACCGGTATCGTGGATATTCGGCAGTGGAGACCATCAGACGTTGCCCCAGTGTGAAGGCTGGCGAGGAGAAGTGGATTTTCCCCTATCAGGAGTTGGCAGATGCTACCTTCAACAGTGCCCTCCTTTATGAGTTGGGTGTTATACGTGACAGGGTGCTGCCCATCTTGGAACAGGTTCCCGAACGTGCTGTTGAATATGCCGAGGCAACGAGATTGCGTAAGTTCCTGAATTACTTCCGTGGTATTCCCGGTAATCAGGTTCCGCCAACTTCTCTGTTGCGTGAGTTTGCAGGTGGAAGTTCGTTTAAATATTAAGTGAAGAATGAAGAATGAAGAGTGAAGAATTTGCTACCGCAATGCCCAAGTTTGAACTGTCAACTGTCAACTATCAACTGTCAACTGACTTTAAACTCTAAACTTTAAACTTTTGACTTTATAAAAATTTATATAACCAATCCATTATGACTAAGAGAACAACCGTTTTTTCAGTATTGCTCTTTCTGCTTGTAGGCTCGGCCCTGGCACAGACAGCAGAGCGTGTTTTTTATGTTGACTTCGGTCAGAACAATGTTACCAACCAAGGCTTTCTGACCAATACCGACACCAATGGCAACAAGTGGAACAACCTGCACGGTAAGGGAACAGCTGCGCCCGACAAGGCTTATGCCCTGACGCAAACGGACCTTGTCTGTGCCGATGGAACAGCTTCCGGAATAAAGCTACAGTTGGGAACCACTTTTTCTACCAATGGTTATAGCAATGGAGGCTTGCAGTCGCCCAAGAAGACATTGTTGGGCGATCTGGCTATTCAGACGGCAACTCAGGACTATATTTTCATGGAAGGTTCTCAGGACTATGGTGTGCTGCATTTTACCGGTCTGAATCCTGAGAAAGCTTATCAGTTCTATAGCTTCGGAAGTCGCACCTCTACAGATGAGCGTTCGGCCTACTTCACCTTCAGTGGTGAGAATGTCTGGACAGGGGAGATGCAGATGGGAGGTACTCAGATAGGCGACGGAGGCTATAATGGTAATAACAATAAGATTCTGGTTTCAGAACCCGTATTCCCCGACAGCATAGGTAACATAGACCTTACTATCTGCAAGAAAACCAAGGGGGCTATGGTGTACCTGAACTGTATGAAGGTAGTTGAGTTGGGTGAACTGACACGCCCTCATCAGGAGTTGAAGTTGACGCAGAGGTTCTATATTGATTTTGGTGAGACCAATAATACATCACGCGGACGTCAGACTACTACCAAGGACAAGAATGGCAATTACTGGACTAACCTATCCTCTGGTAGTAGTTCCAGCAATACTATCACAGCCAAGCCTCTTTATTTGAAGAATGCAGCAGGAAGTACTGCATCAAAATACCGACTGGTAACAACATGCAACCAATATACCAACGGCATCAGTGCAGGTGGTAACAACACCCCCTCTGAGGAAATGTTGGGCGACTTGGCCATACAGACGGCCACAGAGGACTATATGTTCATTGATAACGGAGACTGTCGTCCATTCAAGTTCACCAATCTGAATGTGGGTAATTGCTACAAGCTCTACATTTACGGTTCCCGCAATCATACAGACAACCGTATTACCCAGTACAACATAGAGGGGCAACGCACATGGAGCGGTGGTCAGGTGACATCTGGCAATAGTGTAGGTGGTGAGGGTAACAATGGCAATGTCCGTAATATCCTTATTACTGATTACATCTATCCTAGCCGCAAGGGCGAGATAGTTATTAACTTCCAGCGTGTGACAGGTATGGCACATATCAGTGCCATGAAGATAGAGGAATATACGGGTGGTGTGCGTCCGGAAGAGCCATTGGAGTTGACAGAGCTGATACTTTCCGGCAATGCCGAAGATGCTGCATTCAAGAATGTTGGTTCCAATACATATCAGACGTATGCCAGGCTGACTAAGGGAGCGTTCCAACTTGCCGGTAAGACACCAGACGGTGATGTTGTGCTGTCCAGTACAGGTGACGGAACTTTTGATGTTGCAGGTGATGAGGCTCCTGTGGCTTTCAGCGTAGAGAAGGACTGCGTGGCCCGTATTACCGTAGATGCCAACAATCAGACAGTTGATGTACTGCCTGTAACCATGCATGTAAGGGGCAATATGGGAGCTGGTAATCCCCAGATAGCCTATAAGGCAAATGGCGTATGGGAGTCTGAGGTGACACTGAAGGAAACCTCCTCGCAGCAGTGGGTGGACAAGACTATGTACTTTGTCCTGAACAATACTGATAATCTGGCCATTAAGCGCCTTAAGAATGCATCCACGCGATATGTTTTGGGTATGGCATCAAACGGTCAGGATGTTGAGAATATATATCAGAATGCAGGCACATACACCATTACGGTGGATATGGCTAACGGGGTTTACAATATCTCTGCCCCCATCGATGAGAACCGCATCTCTGTCTTCGGTTCCAGTGTAGCCAACGGTCAGGGCGCAACGGATTACAAAGGTTATCGTTACCTGTATGGCCAGCATCTCATTCAGCGCTATCAGAAGGGGCTGTCTGATACCCGTTTCTATACTTCTAATGTATCCATTGGTGGAAATACCACCAACAATCTGTTGGGGAGATATGACGATTTGATTCGTGACTTTGGTCGTTATGTTATCTTTGGTCTTTCCTTAGGTAACGAAGGTATTCACGGGGCCAGCGACCAGAACGCCATCTTTACACAATGGAGGGATAATATGCTGAAACTTATAAAGATGGTGCGTGCCGACGGCAAGATTCCCGTGGTTATGAACAACTATACACGTGGTGACTATAATGCAAGCGACTATAGCTATGTAAAGAAATTGAATCTGCTTATCCATGAGTGGGATGTCCCCTCGTTCAACTGCCTGGGAGCCATAGACAAAGGCGACGGTACTTGGGCCGACGGCTATGTTTCCGATACCTATCATCAGAATACCGAGGGGCATTACGAGTTCTTCTGCTCTATGGTACCTTCTCTCTTTGATGCCCTGAAGGCAGGAAAGGCTATGCCTAAGCGTACTACCACCAAGAGTATGAGGCTGCCTGAAGAGAATACTGTACATTTCAACCCCGAGGGTACTGCGCATCCCTTTACTGTTACTGCCCGTGTAAAGGGTGGACAGGGACAGGTGTTGCGTGTACGTTGTTCAGTTGGAGATGTAACAGTGGCCGTTACACCTGATGGCTATGTCCGCCTTACTACTCCCTCGGGTGGAACCCTTACCAGCACCAAGGCCATTACAGATACCAACTGGCACAATATCACCCTTACCAGCTATTATGCCCAGAAGCGTACTCTGCTTTATCTAGATAAAGTCAGTGCAGGAGTCCTTGACGAACGTCTGGGCGATGTTCAGGAAGTAGTGCTAGGCGGCTCTACACGTGAGGTGTCAGAACTTGTGTTCTGGCGTTCTGCCATGACGCCCGATGAGGTAACTGCCCATTGCAATGGCAAGATGTTGAAGTCTAGTTTGGAAATCTATGTTCCCATGGATGCAGAGGGGGAGCTGGAGAACCTTGCGCAAAGCACCAATACGGTCAGGATGGTTGTTGATGAGGTCGTGGGCTTGGAAAACCTCTCCGGTTCCGGACCTAATCCTGGCAGCAATGCCGTCTACAACATAACGGGGCAGAACATTGCCAGAGCCCAACGCGGTGTTAACATCGTAGGAGGTAAAAAGGTTGCCATAAAGTAATATAAAGAGAGCTTGTCCTAGCGTGGCAAGCTCTCTTTATATTATATAGTCTGAGCGTTGATATTCACATGTCTGTCTCCACTTCCTGGTAAGCCATAATAATATGATTTAGTGTGTGATTTATAGTTTTCGGGGGATAAAGTTACATTATTTATAAATTATTTTCGTACTTTTGCTGCCAAATAACGTAAAAAACATCAATTTTATAACCTTTATCACATTATGAAAAGACTCAGATTATTTGTTTTCATGTGTATCGCGGCCTTGACGGCATCAGCCCAGAAGGCTAACTACAACATTATTCCGCTGCCAAAGGAAGTTAAGGCAGATACCACTCAGCAATTCACGCTGAAAGGTGGAATGGGTATTGCCTACGACAGCAGCAATACAGAAATAACTCGTACGGCAGAGTTCCTGCAGCAGTGGGTAAAGGAGGCTACAGGTATCCAACTGCAGCTGACACCCGAAGATAAGGCTGCCCAGATTAAACTGTCCGTTAGTGCTCCTGCAAAGAGTAAGAAAGGGGCAAGGGGTAAGGGGCAAGTGGCTCCTATGACCGAACAGCAGAAGGAGGCCTATACACTTAGTGTCAGTGGTAAGGGCATCTTGCTGAGTGCTACAGAGCCTGTCGGACTGTTCCGTGCTGCACAGACTTTGCGCAAGAGCTTGCCTGTTACAAAAGACTCAAAGGGCGTGGAACTGCCCTTCGTGCAGATAACCGACCAGCCTCGCTTCTCTTATCGCGGTGTCTTGCTGGATTGCGGTCGACACTTCTTCAGCGTGGAATTCATCAAGCAGTTCCTGGATGCTATGGCCCTGCACGGATGCAACCAGTTCCACTGGCATCTGACAGAGGACCAGGGTTGGCGTTTCGAGGTAAAGGCTTATCCTGATTTGGCTAAGAAGGGTAGTGTACGCGAGAAGAGCATCATTGCCGCAAGCAAATATCGCCTCTATGACAACATTCCTTATGGTGGCTACTATACTCAGGATGATTGTCGCGAGGTCGTTAAATATGCAGCAGAGCGATACATCAACGTAGTGCCCGAGATTGATATGCCAGGCCATATGCAGAGTGCCTTGCACGTATTCCCCAACTTGGGTTGTACAGGTGGTCCGTACCCCGTTGCTCCCCACTGGGGTGTGATGCGCGAGGTTCTTTGTGGAGGTAATCCTGAGACATTGAACTTCCTGAAGACCGTCTTTGGTGAGCTTTGCGATGTGTTCCCCTCTCCCTATATCCATATTGGTGGCGACGAGTGTCCGAAGGAACGCTGGAAGAAGTGTCCCAAGTGTCAGGCTAAGATCAAGGAACTGGGCTTGACAGATGATCCCAAGGATACCGGCGAAGGTGGTCGAGGCAGTCAGGATGGTCGCAGTGCTGAGAATAAATTGCAGACCTATATCAACCATGAGATTGAGCAGTTCCTGGCTTCACGCGGACGCAGCCTGATTGGTTGGGACGAGATTCTGGCAGGTGGACTCACAGAAAATGCTATTGTAATGTCTTGGCGCGGTACAAAGGGAGGTATCGCGGCAGCTAAGCAGAAGCATCGCGTCATCATGAGCCCGAACGTCTATGCCTACATTGATCATCCTCAGTTGAAAGACCTCAGCAAGACACCTCGTACAACAGACAGCTACATCGTTTCCTGCTCAAAGATGTACTCTTTCGAACCCCTTGTTCCTGAAGAGCTGACCAAAGAGGAGGGCGACTGCATACTTGGCGTTCAAGCCAACTTATGGACAGAGCATGTGGCTTATCCTGAGCATGCACTCTTCCAGTTGCTGCCCCGCTTGGGTGCTATGAGCGAGGTGCAGTGGTGCAACCCTGAGCAGAAGGATTTTGAGAACTGGAAAGCACGTCTGCCTCAGCTGAAGAAGCTTTATGACAGAATGGGCTTTGTTTATTGCAATGAAGTAGAGTAAATCGAAACGGTTTACCGTTGAGACGCTTCGCGTGTTTTCAGTAAACGGTAAACGGTAAACAGTAAACTATAATGAAACACACATATTTATTCTTGTGTGCAGTACTGATGTTGCTGTGCACAACAATGAGAGCTCAGGAGGAAGGGAAAGTATGGAAGGCAGGCGAGGCGCTGATAACTGATGCTTCGCAGATTACTGCCACAGCTCCCCATAGTAGTCAGTTCCCTGCCTCTAATCTGATTCGTCCTGAGAGTGATGGTGTGGGTACTAATCAGTACATCTACCACACAGCATGGGGCGGCAGTGATATGATTCCTGCAGGTGTTGATCCGTTCCTGCAGTTCCATCTCAACAAGGCCGAGCAGCACATCATCTTTTCTATGATAGGCTCTGCATGGTCCAGTACCTATGATACACCTACCGAGGTGGTGATACAGGCAACTAACGACCCCAGCGGAGAATGGACTACCATTACTACGCTGAAGAATATGGACAACGACTTCACGTCCTATACTCCAGAGCGTTATACTTCGCCTCATATCGACTTAGGCGCTGAATACACCAATGTCAAGTTCCTGGTGAAGAAAACCTATGCTAATCGTTATCAGTCGGCAGGCGGCTTGTTATTGTCATTGGGCCGCTTCCAGATTTATGAGGCTTACCTTGGCGACCCTGATCCTGTTAACCCGCAGGAAAACATCAATCTGCTTTTCATCGGCAACAGCATCACGGCAGGTGCTACCTTGAGCAATGCTGCCCAGCAGGCTCCACCTATCGTGTGTCGTCAATTGATAGAACAGGCTACAGGCATTACTACCAATGTATATAATGGTGGTCACTCGGGTATTACTACTTGGGGCTATCTGCCTGGTAGAACTGACTTTACCCGTATCGTCAGCAATGCCAAGGCATTCAAGAAGCAGAACGGTGGCCTGATTTATATTTCCATCATGTTAGGTACCAACGATAGTGCCTGCACCACAACGGAGGGTGCTCCTGTCAGTACGAATACATACGGCAAGAACATCAGAACCATCATAGATTCTCTAATTGCTGCGATTCCCGACTGTAGGATTCTCCTGAACTATCCCATCTGGTATAGTCCCAATACTCATAATGGTGCGATGTACCTGCAGGAAGGTCTGGACCGTCTGCACAGCTACTATCCCATCTTGGATGGTATTGTTGGGGAGTACGACCAGGTTTATGCCGGCAATCGTGGTGTATGGGAGTATTTCGAGGATAATAAAGTTCTTTTCACCAAGGAAGCTGGAAACTCTGGCAACTTCTTCTTGCATCCCAATGTGGTTGGTGCCCAGCGTCTGGCAGAGATTTGGGCTAAGAGCCTCTTGGAGATTATGAAGCAGGATGGTATAGAGGTAAAGAATCCTCTGCCTGAATGGAATGTTTTTAAACCCAGTAATAACAAGAAGTACACGATGGCTACTCCTCGTGGACAGTACGGAACCAAGGCAGGTAAGATAACCAATACAGTAAACACAAACTATGCAGGCACTGGTAGTGAGTTTGCTATCCTTACATACGAGGGAAAGACTTATCTGTACAGTATTGCGGAGAAGAAATTCTCCTATCGCGATCCTAATCCCTATCGTGATGATTGGAGCCATATTCTGCTCTCCGATACTTATCTTGAACCGCTGAAAATTCACTATGTAGGTTACAATGCTGATTATCCTTACTGTCTGACTATCGATGGCTATATTGCTAACTCAGCTGCCAGCACCACTTACGGCGTGGTTGTGAATACATACAATAGTGCCACAGATGGAGGTAATCAGACAGCTTTTCAGGAGGTGGGCGACTTTGACCCTACAGAGGCTCTCTCCATCCTGAAGTCTTATATGGACAAACAGATTACCGTTACTTATCGTATTCAGGATGAGACTGGCAATCTGTTGGATGAACTCACTGCCATAGGTCAGGAGGGTGATGTCATTGCCGAGGTGCCCGACCGTGTATCGCGTAAGCCTTACACAATCTATGCTGTCAAGGACCCTGTAACGTTGGTTGCCGGACAGGAGAATGTGGTAAATGTAACTGCTTCGTGGAAGCTCCCTTTTGAGTTGTCGCCCGACCTTACTAATGCTCATTGGTATAACTTGGCTTTGCGTGAAGGCGCTGATTACGTCAATGCTACAGAAGGCTACTACTGTAATGTTGCCGTTACCAAGGAAGAACTGTTTTCCAATGAGTATCAGTGGGCTTTTCAGGGCGACCCCTATAATGGTATTGTTGTTTACAATCGTTCAGACATAACTAAGACTCTCACTAAGGTGGGTGATTGGGCTATCTTGGCCGATGGAACCTATAAATGGAACATCATAGAGAGTGACAAGGGCTTTTTGCTTTCTACAGAGGGATCTTATCCCTATATTAATGAGTATGGTGGTGCCGGTGGTGCTTTGGGCTTTTGGGCCAGTGTCTCTGATGTGGGCAGTATCTTCAGCGTTAGCGAAGTGGGTGAACTGAAGGTCGAGAATGTCCGTCTTTCTACGGGTGCTATCCTTACCATTTTCCGTGCTGACCCCGAGAAGGCCAACGGAAAGGGTGTTATTATAACTCCGGGCGGTGGATACGAATATGTTGCAAGTAGTTACGAAGGTGCCGACTGGGCTCCTCTCTATAACGAGTTGGGCTTCACTGCAGCTGTTCTCAGATACAATCTTCCTAACGGAAATCCAGAGGTTCCCTTGAACGACGGAAAAGCTGCCTTGCAGTATCTGCGTGATAATGCTGCCGATTTGAACCTTAATCCCAGGAAGATTGGTGTCATGGGTTTCAGTGCCGGTGGTCATCTGGCCAGCACCATAGCAACTCATCTTACAGGTGATGAACTGCCGGCCTTTCAGGTTCTCTACTATCCTGTTATCAGCATGGATGCAAGCTATACACATGCCGGATCCAGACAGAATCTCTTAGGTTCTAATCCCAGCTCAGCATTGGTAAAACTGTATAGCAGCGATAAGCAGGTAACTGCCCAGACGCCTCCAGCATATATCTGCTGGGCAAATAATGATGATGTCGTGAAGCCTGCGAATAGTTCCATGTACAGATCAGCACTCAGAAAGGCGGGTGTCCCTGTAACCACAAAGACTTTCTCCACTGGCGGTCATGGTTTTGGCTTCAAGCTCAGTTATACCTATCATGATCAGATGGTGGAAGACCTGACTAAATGGCTGAATGGCCTAGACGACATACTTGACGGCATTCCATCGGTTGAAAAATCTCATGGTTCAATGCTTAATGCTCAGTCTGCCATTTACAATATTTCCGGTCAGGCTGTCAGTAATCCCCGCCATGGTATCTTTGTAATGCAGGATAAAAAGAAACTTGTAAAATAGCTATAATTATGCATGCCGAATCAAGAATCCCTTTGTTGGTTTTAGCCTTTCTGTTTTCTTTGAGGGCTAGTGCTCAGACTTTGCGTTATAACAAGCCAGCAAAATTCTTCGAAGAGGCGCTGGTTATTGGTAATGGTACTTTGGGCGGAATCATCTATGGCGGAACGGAACATGACAGAATTTCGCTGAACGACATTACACTCTGGACGGGTGAGCCTTGTAACATGAAGGTTTTCTCGCCCGATGCCCATAAAAGTATCCCTGCCATTCGTGAGGCTCTGCGTCAGGGAGATTATCCCAAGGCTGACCAATTGCAACGTGATGTTCAGGGACATTTCTCGCAGAACTATCAGCCGTTGGGACAATTGACCATAGATTATTTGGATACGGAGGTTCCGGCTACGGGTTACTCCCGAGGGTTGGACATTAGTACTGCTACGGCATATACGGCTTATCAGCGCGGGGCCTATCGGTACACAACAGACTACTTTGCTACGTATCCGGATTCAGGCATTGTCATCCGCATCATGACGGATAATCCGAAAGGTATCTGTGCACGTATAGGTCTTTCTTGTCAGCTAAAGAGCCAGATACGAGCAGAAGAGGGTGGGGTTCTTGTCAACGATGGTTATGCCGCCTATGCCTCCCTGCCTAGTTATGTAAATGCGCAAGAGCGTTTCCAATATGATACCTCCCGCGGAACACGTTTCCGTACCAAGGTCCTAGTGGAAGGTTCTAATGTAAAGGCAGATGGTAATTCTATTATAGTTGATGGCTCTACTGAGGTTGTTATCCGTCTAGTCAATGTTACTTCATTCAATGGCTATGATAAAGACCCTGTCAGGGAGGGATGTCCTTATCAGCAGTTGGCTGATGTCAGGTTGAACAGATTAGCCTCCTCTTCTTACGATGTGCTGAGGGAACATCACATTGCGGACTATCGAGGCATTTATGGTCGCGTAAAGTTTACGTTGGGAGAGTCTAAGTCCGATGCCCGTTCAACAGAGGAAATACTAAAGGAGTATGTGGATGAGGCTGTCTTCAATCCCGCCTTAGAGACACTCTATTTCCAGTATGGTCGTTATCTGCTTATCTCTTGTTCACGTACTCCCAATGTACCTGCTAATCTGCAGGGCTTATGGAACGAGAGCATTTTGCCCCCCTGGTCGTGCAACTATACTACCAACATCAATCTGGAGGAGAACTATTGGCCTGCCGAGACGGCAGCTCTGCCAGAGATGCATCTCTCTCTGCTTACCTTTATGAAAGAACTGCAGGGGTCCGGCGAACTGACTGCAAAAGCCTATTACGGAGTGGACAAGGGTTGGTGTCTGGCACACAATACTGATATCTGGGCTATGACCTGTCCTGTCGGTCTTCACAATGGTGACCCTCAGTGGGCTAACTGGAATATGGGTGGCGCATGGGTCAGCACGCATATCTGGGAGCATTACACTTTCTCGCTCGATAAGGATTTCCTTCGTGAATATTATCCTATCCTGAAAGGTGCAGCGGAGTTTTGTATGGGCTGGCTTGTCAGCACCAAGGATATGGGTGTAGAGGGGCCGGAGTACCTTATTACTGCGCCTTGCACTTCGCCCGAGAATGACTACGTAACGCCACAGGGGTACCATGGGCGTAGCTTCTATGGTGGCTCTGCCGACTTGTCTATGATTCGTGAATGTCTTACAGATGCCCGTAATGCGGCCTGTGTGTTGGGCTTGGACAAAGACTTTGTGGCTCAGACGGATGAGGCTCTCTCTCGTCTGCAACCTTATAAGATAGGAAAGAAGGGCAATTTGCAAGAATGGTTCTATGATTGGGACGATGAAGATCCGCATCATCGCCATCAGAGTCACCTCTTTGGTATCTATCCAGGGCACAGCTTAAACGATGGTGTAAATAGTGTAGAGGATATTCACCGGGCTGCCCATAAGTCGTTGGAGATTCGTGGCGATCGTACTACAGGATGGAGTACAGGCTGGCGTATGAATCTTTATGCCCGTTTGCATGATGCCAAGAATGCTTACCACATCTTCCGTAAGTTGTTATCATATGTTAGTCCTGATGGTTATCGGGGCTCCGATGCCCGTAGGGGTGGTGGTACGTATCCTAATCTGTTGGATGCTCATTCGCCCTTCCAGATAGATGGTAACTTTGGAGGCTGTTCTGGTGTGATTGAGATGCTGATGCAGAGTAGTTATAATGTCAATAGCCTCACCCCCTCTCCAAAGGGCGAGGGGAGCTGTCTTTCAACGGTTAACGTGAAACAGTTATCTAGCCAAAAATCTCAATGTTCAATGTTCAATGTTCAATGCTCAATTGAGCTCCTTCCCGCTTTGCCGGAGAATTGGAAAGACGGCTCCGTTAGTGGTATCCGTGCCCGTGGCGGCATAGCTGTCAGTATGGAATGGCAGGACAGTAAAGTCAGCGCCCTTACCCTTACTGCTCAGCAGCCTTGCAAGGTTATACTCATTGCGAATGGAAAGCAACGGGAAGTCAAGTTGAAGAAGGGAGACAACAAAATATCCAAATTATAGCAGCCCGCTTGGGGTTGAAAATACCGACCCCCAAACCTTCCACAGGAAGCTTTACATAAAAAAAGAAGTCTAACTTCCGAAAGTAGAACTTTCTGCTGTTAAACTTCTCTTTTTCTGGTAGCCCGCTTGGGGTTCGAACCCAAGACCCCAACATTAAAAGTGTTGTGCTCTACCAACTGAGCTAGCGGACCGACCTAAATACAACGCATTTCTGCAGTTGCGCACGGCAATTTTGTAAATTGCGGTGCAAAGGTATATAATTTAATTCATAATTCAAAATTCATAATTCAAAATTATTTACTTTCCTTTGCTTTTTTGTTCTCTACAGGTGGGTTTTCTGGTTCCGGGGCTACCTCTTTTAGTACAAATCTGCGATAATAGGAGAGAAGTAGGGTAGTAAGGGGTAGGGCTATGATGAAGCCGATGATGCCCATAAGGCTACCCCATACAGAGAGGCTGAGTAGGATGACAGCAGGGTTCAGGCCCATAACATGTCCCATGATACGTGGCGTAAGGTACATATCCTGAATAAGTTGCACAACGGCAAACACAGCCAGTGCGCAGAGCAGGATTACCCAGAAGCTCTCGCCCGTTTCTGCCGACTTCAGTATAGCCAGTAGTATGGTGGGGATGAAACCGAAGAGTTGCATGTAGGGAACCAGATTAAGGAATCCTATGAAGAGTCCTAGACCTATGGCCATTGGGAAGTCTATGATGAGGAATCCTATGCTGAAGAGTATTCCTACTATCAGGGCAATGAGTGCCTGCCCGCGGAAGTAAGCATTCATGCCGTTCTGTACATCCTGAACCACCATAGAGGCAAACTGGCGCTTGCCTTCGGGAATGAGGTTCACCCAGCCCTGACAGATGTTCTCGTAGTCAATAAGGATAAAGAACATATACAGCAGCACCACAAAGACCCCCAGTATGCTCATTGCTACGTTTACTGTCCCGGAGACAAGATTCCATGTTTGTATCATCACTGTCTGTACAGCATCCATAAAGGAACTTTGCTGCATCAGGCTGACAAGGGCATTCTTGTTGTTAAAGTGGTTGATAAGGTTCTGGATGTAGGAGGCCATATTGGTCTGCGTCATCACATCGTTGAAATACAGACTTACCAGATTGGATATGTGAGCAGTTTCCTCCAGAATGGGTGGTATAATCAGAGTCAGGAGCCCGCTCAGCAGGGCAATGACAATCAGCAGAGCCAATATTATGCTGAGGATGCGGCTGCGTACTTTCAACCTATATTGTATGAACCGTACCAAGGGATATATCATGTAGGCCAGAAGCCATGCCACGAAGAAGGGTAGCAGGACTCCGGAGAGTGAGTTCAGTAGCCATACGGCACCTGCGCAAAGGCAGATGATGGTGATGCTTCGGATGAAGCGGTCAAAAGTTATCTTTTGTTCAAACATCGTTAATTAAGTGAAGAGTGAAGAATGAAGAGTGAAGAATCATATAATGTTCAAGGCTGCGAGTAAGCGAGAGGAGAGCGATGCTCACATCAGCTATTCCGAGCGTGAGCAGGCTCGAAGCGCAGCTTCAATGTTCAATGTTCAATGTGGTAACGGCTTTTTCATAGCATTCCCTGCATAGGGGCTCGTATTCTTGTTTCTCGCCCAGCATGACCTGTTTGTCTCCTGCTACAATACGGTGACTGACATAGGCAAGGGCACCACAGCGGACACAGATGGCGTGAACTTTTGTCACTTCATCGGCAATAGCACAGAGCTGGGGCATGGGACCAAAGGGCTGTGCCTTGAAGTCCAGATCCAACCCTGCTACAATAACGCGGATACCACGTGAGGCCAGTTCGTTGCACACTTCCACAATATGTTCGTCAAAGAACTGCGCTTCGTCAATCCCCACCACATCCGTATCCTGGGCCAAAAGCAGGATGCTGGAAGAGGAGTCCACAGGGGTTGACATGATGCTGTTGCCCTGATGGCTGACTACTTCCTCCTCGCTATAGCGCACGTCTATGCTGGGTTTGAATATCTCTACGCGCTGATGGGCAAACTGGGCACGTTTCAGACGGCGGATTAACTCTTCGGTTTTGCCAGAGAACATAGAGCCGCAGATAACCTCTACGCGACCCCGCCTCATCATCTCCCCGTTATGAGAGCCTACATCTTTCATTTTTTTAGTGTTTTGATTTATTGGCAAAAATACACTTTCTATCTGAATTAGCCCCATAAAGGGGCTTAAAAATACTGAAATAATCAAAATTATTCCTCCTATTTGTCCGCTATACCGTTTTTTATGTATACATTTGCTGCCTAAAATAGAAGCGTCACAATATGGGAACATTGTACTTGGTACCTACCCCCGTAGGAAATCTTGAGGATATTACTTTCAGAGCCCTGACGGTACTGAAGGCGGCCGATTTGATTTTGGCCGAGGATACGCGTACCAGCGGCATATTGCTGAAGCACTTCGAGATAAAGAAGCCTATGCTCTCTTACCATAAGTTCAACGAGCATCAGACCGTGGATCGTGTGGTAGAGCGTCTGAAGGGTGGTGAGACGGTGGCAGTGGTCAGCGATGCAGGTACACCGGGTATCAGTGACCCAGGTTTTCTGGTAGCTCGCGAGGCTATTCGTGCCGGCATAGAGGTGATTACCCTGCCAGGTGCAACGGCTTTTGTTCCTGCGCTGGTAAGTAGTGGCTTGCCTTGCGATAAGTTCTGCTTCGAGGGCTTTCTACCTCAGAAGAAAGGCAGGCAGACGCGTCTGAATGCATTGCAGGAGGAAACGCGCACCATCATTTTCTACGAATCACCCCACCGCATTGTCAAGACATTGGAGCAGTTCATGGAGGTGTTTGGTGCGGAACGTCCCGTAAGCGTGTGTCGTGAGATAAGTAAAATCCATGAAGAGAGTGTCCGAGGAACCGTGGAAGAGGTGCTGGCACACTTTAAGGCAAATGAACCCAGAGGTGAATTCGTGATTGTCTTGGGTGGAGCCGAGCATTGAACATTGAGTATTGAGAATTCAAAATTATAAGGTAATGAAAAAGTTTGGATTTGTTACAGTAGTAGCTTTGTTGCTGGCTTCTTGTGGTCAGAACAAGCAAGCAAGTGAGTCTGCCATAGAGCAGGAACGTGATTCTCTACAGAGAATTATCAACGAGAAGGATATTGAGTTAAATGATATCATGAGTACTTTTGATGAGGTACAGGAGGGTATCAGACGTATAAACGAGGCAGAGGGACGTGTTACTATCGCAGATGGTTCTCCTGAGAGTGCTAGCAGTAAGGAGGTAATACGTGAGAACATGCAGTTCATTCGTGAGGCTATGCAGCAGAACCGCGATATGATTGCTCAGTTGAAGGAGAAACTGCGCACCAGCAGCTTCAATGCCGAGAAACTGAAGAAGACTGTAGAGAATCTGCAGTCTCAGATAGAGAGTCAGGGCAAGCGCATCCAGGAGTTGGAGGCTGCTTTAGCAGAAAAGGATGCTCAGTTGGCTGCACAGGGCGAGCAGATAAATACCCTGAACGAGAATGTGAACACCCTTACAGAGGACAACAAGAGCAAGGCTGCTACTGTTGCCTCTCAGGAGAAGCAGTTGAATGCCGCATGGTTTGTGTTCGGTACAAAGGCTGAGTTGAAGGAGCAGAAGATTCTGCAGAGTGGCGATGTATTGCGTGACGGCAACTTCAACAAGGACTACTTCACCCAGATAGATATCCGCTACGACAAGGTGATTAAGTTCTACAGCAAGAGTGCTAACATACTTACCAACCACCCATCCGGAAGCTATCAGATGGTTAAGGACAGCAAGGGTATGTATGAACTGCACATCTCTGACCCCACTAAGTTCTGGAGCACAGGCAAGTATTTGGTAGTTCAGGTGAAGTAAGTTGTTTATGAGCTTAATAGCTTAGTTGCTTAATAGCTTAGTTGCTTAATAGCTTAGTTGCTTAATTGAAATGGCGGGGGTGATTTATTCATTTGAAAAATTAAACGTATGGCAGGAAGCCAAACAGTTAGTGGTTGATGTGTATCACTTGCTAGATGATTTTCCCATGCTCGAGAAGTATGCTCTTTGTGACCAGATTCGAAGAGCTGTGGTCTCTGTACCATCCAACATTGCTGAAGGCAGTGGACGAAAGTCATTAAAGGAACAGGTGCGATTTCTTGAGATAGTATATGGTTCGTTGATGGAGACATACAACCAACTCCTAATCGCCATAGACCTGAGTTATATTTCAGAAGAGAGCGTTGAGATTATTAAGCCACGCATTGATGCAGTGGCAAAAATGATTAATGGTTTAAGTAACTCTTTTTCAGAAAAGCTATCAATCTCCTAATCCATTAAGCTACTAAGCTACTAAGCTACTAAACTACTAAGCTACTAAGCTACTAAGCTATTAAGCTACCAAACCAATAAATGAAGACAAGTAGAAGTAAACATTATAATTCCAGTCGGTCGTCATTACCCTTTGAGGACGGAATGACGGACGTGAGGTTCCACAATGTAGTGGAGACGCGTCCTGAGAGAGCCATCCTGGTGGGTCTTATCACTCCCAACCAGAATGAGCGCAAGACAAAGGAGTACCTTGATGAACTGGAGTTCCTGGCCGAGACGGCAGGAGCAGAAACTATAAAGCGTTTCACACAACGTATGAACGGCCCCAGCAGCGTTACCTATCTGGGAATAGGTAAGCTGCAGGAGATAAGGGCCTATATAGTAGCAGAGGAAGATGCCGAGCGCGAGGTGGATATGGTCATCTTTGATGATGAACTGAGCGCCAAGCAGTTGCGTAATATAGAGAACGAACTGAAGGTGAAGGTGCTGGACCGCACAAGCCTCATCCTGGACATCTTTGCTATGCGAGCCCAGACTGCAAATGCCAAGACGCAGGTCGAGTTGGCACAGTATCGTTATATGCTGCCTCGCCTGCAGCGTCTGTGGACACACCTTGAACGTCAGGGTGGTGGTTCCGGAAGTGGTGGCGGAAAAGGCTCAGTGGGTCTTCGTGGACCGGGTGAAACGCAGTTGGAGATGGACCGTCGTATCATCCTGAACCGTATGAGCCTGCTGAAGCAGCGTTTGGCTGATATAGACCGCCAGAAGACTACGCAGCGTAGCAACCGTGGCAGAATGATTCGTGTGGCATTGGTGGGCTATACCAATGTGGGAAAGAGTACCCTGATGAACCTGCTCTCCAAGAGTGAGGTCTTTGCTGAGAATAAGCTTTTTGCTACACTGGACACAACGGTACGTAAGGTGATAGTGGATAATCTTCCCTTCTTGCTTTCGGATACGGTAGGATTCATTCGTAAGTTGCCTACCGACTTGGTAGATTCCTTCAAGAGTACCCTGGATGAGGTGCGCGAGGCTGATTTGTTGTTGCACGTGGTGGATATCAGTCATCCCGACTTCGAGGATCAGATAAAGGTGGTAGAGAAGACACTTTCCGATTTGGGTTGTGCCGACAAACCCTCTATGGTAATCTTCAACAAGATAGATGCCTACACGTGGGAGGAGAAGGATGCAGATGACCTGACACCTGCAACCGAGAAGAACGTCTCGTTGGATGAGCTGACACGCACGTGGATGTCGCGCTTGAATGGCGACTGCCTCTTTATTTCGGCACAGGAACGGACCAACCTGGATACAATGAAGCAGGTACTATATAATAAGGTTAGGGAACTGCATGTGCAGAAGTACCCCTACAACGACTTCCTCTTCCAACATTATGAGGAAGAGAACTCAGAAAACAAATAAAGAATAATATAAACTGCCCAAGACCCTGCGTAGCAGTTCCCTCGCCCTAGCGGGAGAGGGTTAGGGAGAGGGTCCCTATATGGCTGAATTCAAGTATGCCCCAATGTTCCAGATGGGCGAGGACAAGACCGAATACCGCCTCCTGACAAAGGAAGGTGTGAGTGTAAGTGAGTTTGAGGGTCACAAGATTCTGAAGGTTAGCAAGGAGGCGCTGACCTTGTTGGCACAGCAGTGTTTCCATGATGTAGAGTTCATGTTGCGTCGTGAGCATAACCTGCAGGTGGCCAAAGTGCTTTCCGACCCTGAAGCAAGTGAGAACGATAAGTATGTGGCGCTGCAGTTCCTGCGTAATGCCGATGTAGCAGCCAAGGGCGTGCTGCCCTTCTGCCAGGATACCGGTACAGCTATCATACATGGCGAGAAAGGTCAGCAGGTATGGACAGGCTTCGAGGATGAGGAAGCACTCTCACGTGGTGTCTTCAATACCTTTACTCAGGACAACCTGCGTTACTCTCAGAATGCGCCCCTTAATATGTATGACGAGGTAAATACCAAGTGCAACCTGCCTGCCCAGATTGATATCGAGGCTGTTGAGGGTGCCGAGTACCGTTTCATCTGTGTTGCCAAGGGTGGTGGCTCTGCCAACAAGACCTATTTCTACCCCATGACAAAGGCATTGATTCAGAACGAGAAGACCCTGTTGCCTTGGCTCGTTGAGGAGATGAAGCACCTGGGTACAGCTGCTTGTCCTCCTTATCACATCTGCTTCGTTATTGGTGGTACCAGTGCCGAGAAGAACCTGCTGACCGTGAAGTTAGGTTCTATCAAGTATTATGATAATCTGCCTACTACAGGCGATGAGACAGGTCGTGCCTTCCGTGATATCGACTTGGAAGAAAAACTGCTGAAGGAGGCTCAGAAGATTGGTCTGGGTGCTCAGTTTGGTGGTAAGTATCTGGCACACGACATCCGTGTCATCCGTCTGCCCCGCCATGGTGCTTCTCTGCCCGTCGGTATGGGCGTCAGCTGCTCTGCCGACCGTAACATCAAGGCCAAGATCAATGAGGATGGTATCTGGATTGAGAAGATGGACAGCAACCCCACTGAGCTTATTCCCGAGGAATTGCGCAATCCGGGCGAGGGTCCCAAGGGTATCGAGATTGACTTGAACAAGGGTATCGATGCTGTTCGTGCTGAACTGACCAAGTATCCTGTCAGCACACGTGTCAACCTGAAGGGTACCATCATTGTGGCCCGTGATATTGCTCACGCCAAGCTGAAGGCTCGTCTGGATGCCGGTGAGGGTATGCCTCAGTACTTCAAGGATTATCCTGTGCTGTATGCCGGTCCTGCCAAGACTCCGGAGGGTTATCCCTGTGGTTCTATGGGGCCCACAACAGCTAACCGTATGGATCCCTATGTAGATGAGTTCCAGGCTAACGGCGCTTCTTTGGTAATGATTGCCAAGGGTAACCGTACTCAGCAGGTAACAGATGCCTGCAAGAAACATGGTGGCTTCTATCTGGGTACTATCGGTGGTGTGGCTGCCGTACTGAGCCAGAGCAGCATCAAGAGCATCGAGTGCGTTGAGTATCCCGAGTTGGGTATGGAGGCTATCTGGAAGATTGATGTAGAAGACTTCCCCGCCTTCATCCTGGTAGATGACAAGGGTAACGACTTCTTCCAGCAGCTCAAGCCCTGGTGCCCTGCTTGTAAGTAACAGACCCTCTCCCCGCTCCCCCGTAAGGGGGAGGGCTTTAGTTGAAATTTGAGAGATTAGAGTCAGCTTAGAAAGTTTAAAGAGTTATGGAGTTCAATAACCAATAATCTATTAACCAACTAATCTACTAAGCTATTAAGCAACTAAGCAAATAAGCAAATAAAAGTAAGGCAGACCTGGACTCCAGGTCTGCCTTACTTTTTATTGTGATAACAATTTATTTTCCTTCGTTGGCTATCTGTTCGTCAACGGCTTTGATTTTCTGAGCCAGGAGCGAGAGCTCATCGCGCAACTTCTCAACCTTCTTCTTCATACTGTCAACCAGTGAGTTGCCCTTCTTGCTATTGCTGGTGAGGAAGCCCAGATTGTTCTCGTAGGTATTCAACTCGTCGCGCATACGCTCATAGGCGCGCATCATACGCTGACGTTCATTGCTTAGGCTGCCGCCTTCTTTCTCTATCTTCTGAGCCAGGTTGTTGCGGAAGTTGTTCAGGTGGCGCTTAGCCTGTGAGGCGCTCAGGGCACCGTAGATCTTGTCGCAAACCTCACGATACTCTTTGTAGAGACGGTCTTTGTCGCGGAAAGGTACGTGTCCAACCTCGTTCCATTTCTTCTGTAGTTCCTTCACCTCCTGAATGATTTCCTCACCCTCCTTGGCTGCCAATTCCTTCAGGCGCTCTATGATGTTCTGCTTCTCTTCCTTGTTGGCGTTCTGCTCATCGCGTACACCGGCTGTAGCTTGCTGGCGAGCCTCAAAGAACTGGTCGCAAGCGCCTACGAAGCGTTTCCATAGGTCCTCAGAGTACTTGTGGGGCACATTGCCAATCTCCTTCCACTGCTTCTGCAGTTTTATAAGGATGTCTCCTGTGCTACGCCAGTCTGTGCTGTCCTTCAGGGATTCTGCTTTCTCAACCAGTTCCTTCTTCTTAGCCAGGTTCTCGTTCAGGCTTTCCTTCAGGGCCTGGAAGAACTGAGCCTTCTTCTCAAAGAATGCATCGCATCCCTTGCGGAAACGCTCAAAGATAGCAGTATTCATCTTCTGGGGTGCAAAGCCGATGGTCTTCCAGGTGGCCTGCATCTCAATGATTTTCTTGGTCATCTCATCCCAGTCAGAAGAGGTCTTCAGTTCATCTGTAGAGATAGCCTCTATCTGTTCGCAAAGGGCGGTCTTCTGGTTCAGGTTCTCCTCTTCTTTGGCTTTGCGAGCCTCGAAGAAGTCCTGGTGACGCTTGTATATAGCGGTAGTGGCAGCTTTGAAGCGGTTCCAGATTTCTTCGCGGAGTTCGCGGGCAACGGGTCCTGTCTCTTTCCACTCCTGGTTCAGGATGAGCATTTGGTTGTAGGCTGCTACCACTTCGGGAGCCTCAATCAGAGCTTCTGCCTCTTCGCACAGACGTGTCTTGGCTTCCAGGTTCTTGCGGAAGTCATAGTCGCGCAACTCATGTCCTAACTTCAGTAGGTCATAGAACTGCTCTACATAGAGCTGGTAGTTCTTCCACAACTCTGTGGCGCGCTCAGCAGGAACCTGCTTAATCTCCTTCCACTCAGCCTGCAGGGCCTTGAACTCGTCAAAGGCGCTGTTGGCTTCCTCTGGGGTAGAGGCCAACTGCTGAATGCGGTCCAGGATTTCCAGTTTCCTTTTCAGGTTCTCTTGCTTCTGGCGTTCCAGTTCCTCTTGTGCTGCAGCTCTGCGGTCGCGAATCAACTGCATGGATGCACGGAACTCGGGTTCCAGTGGATCTATCTGCGGCTCAAACTTCTCGGGTTCTCCACCGCCTTCTATAAAGGCATTGCGTGCCTCTTGTATGTCGTTGTTGTGAAACTTGTAGAAGAGTTGTTTCAGCAAGTCAAGTTCTTGCTTTTCAGCCAGTTCCTCGCTCTGGGCGATTTCCTTTACACGGTTTACAACCTCCTCTTTGGTGGTGTATACAGGCACTGCGGGTGCTGCATTGATCTCAGAAGACTGCTCTGTGGCAGTAGTTACATTAGTCTCTAAAGAGTCCATCATTTAAAGTTTTTAGTATTATCTCCCCCAATTCTTTGGGGTTGCGAAATACAAAATAAGGCAAAATATCCCTTATAACCTAATAATAGTTGCTTTTTTTTAAGAAAAAGTGAATTAAATCCACGTTTTCCGTTTGAAATACCACCAGAAGAGTACCGTAACGCCTATAGAGAGTGCTACAGCAAAGGGGAATCCCCACCAGGCCTGTTCCATACCGTTTATCAGGTTCATGCCAAACAGGCTGGCAATCAGGGTGGGGAACATCAGGATAATGCTGATACTGGTGAGCACCTTCATGACGCTACTTACATTATTATTAATAATACTGGCGTAGGTGTCCATTGTAGAGTCCAGAATGTTGGTGTAGATGTTACAGGTCTCGCGGGCCTGGCTCATCTCAATGTTCACGTCCTCAATCATATCGGCATCCAACTCGTCAACGGGCAGTTTGAACTTCAGTTTCGACAGCAGGTTCTCATTACCTCTGATAGAAGTTACAAAGTAGGTCAAACTGTCCTGCAGACGGCTCAGTGATATAATATCTGCATTGTTGACGTTGTGGTCAAGGTTCCTCTTGGCCTTGTCAATCAGCAGACTGATTTGCTTCAGGCGCTTCAGATACCAGACGGCACTGCACAGGAAGAGACGGAAGATCATATCCACCGAGTCGGTGAATCCCAGACCACGCTTCTGCTGATAGCTCACAAAGTCTATCATCATGTTGGTCTCAAAGTTGCATACCGTAATCAGTACATCACCCTTCATGATGATACCCAAGGGGATAGTAGTGTAGGGGGTACGGCTCTTCATCTCCTTTACGTAGGGGATACGCAGAATGATAAGTACCCATCCGTCATCAATGTCATAACGGGCACGCTCGTCGGTATCGGCGATGTCGGAAATATAGTAATCGGGGATTCCCAGTTTCTTCTCCAGGAAGTCAATGTCTTCCTGTGTGGGGCATGTAACCTGAACCCAGCAGTTGGGTTCCCATTTGTCGATGGTACGCAGACCATTCGTAGTGTTCCAGTATGTTTGCATCTTTCAGTACTCCGGCTTAAAAGGGTCCATAACAGTGTGCCTGCCAAGGAGTTCCTCTTGATGCTCCTGGGCGGCTACAAATTCATATTCTCCGCGTGATAATCGTCCATTTTATTTGTTGTTAAATGCTTTTTGTTGTTTGTGGCTGCAAAGGTATAATTTTTAATTGAGAATTGAAAATTGAGAATTGAAAATTATTATAAAAAGCTGGTTTTGTACTATTCTTGATTCTCAATTGGCGCAAAGTGCCCTCAATTCTCAATTCTCAATTCCTCACCCACCTTATTAGTGAGGCTTACAAACTCCGCTACGCTCAACTGCTCTGGGCGTTTGTTGAATATCTCATCCTGCAGGAAGGTGGTGTGGTCCAGTGCTGGTAATCCGGCTTTGGCACGTTCTGCATCCAACTCTCCTAAGAGGGGACGGATATTATTGCGCAGCGTCTTGCGTCTCTGGTTAAAGGTGGTCTTAACTAAACGCTTGAAGAGACGTTCGTCACAACCTAATTCCTGCGTATCGTTTCTTGTCATACGTATGACGGCACTCTTGACCTTTGGTGGGGGGGTGAAGACGTGCTCATGAACGGTAAACAGGTATTCTACATTGTACCATGCCTGTATCAGTACACTCAGGATGCCGTATGTCTTGCTGCCTGGCGCTGCTGTGATACGCTCTGCCACCTCTTTCTGGATCATACCCGTGCAACAGGGAATCAGATTCTTGTACTCTAGCATCTTAAAGAATATCTGACTGGATATATTATAAGGGTAGTTGCCTGTCAGTACAAAGGGTTTTCCATCGAAGGTACGTTCCAAGTGCATCTTCAGGAAGTCGTCCTCTATGATGTTCTCCTCCAGTTGGGGGAAGTGCTGGCGCAGGTAGGCTACCGACTCAAAGTCAATCTCCACCACCTTCACCTGACGGGGTTTTGTTACCAGGAACTGAGTCATCACACCCATACCGGGTCCTACCTCCAGGACGGGGATGTCAGGGCAGGCGTCAACAGTATCGGCAATATCCTTGGCGATGCTTAAATCAGTCAAAAAATGCTGTCCAAGAAACTTTTTTGGCTTAACAAGTCTCATACGTTCTGATATTTTTGTATTTTTGTGCTGCAAAGTTACGAAAAGTCGAGCGCAGAACAAAGAATTTCTATTCTTTTTATGCCGAGACCGGAGTAAGTTAGGTACGGAGTACCAAAGTACGTTTAAGCGAGCGATTCTACAAATTTATTTGTGGAAATCCGAGCGAAAGGACTCCGCCTGCGCCTGAGCACCTGCTGGAGCGCAAGAACTTAGATACGTAGTATCAAAATTACGAAAAAGAATTCACAATTAGGAAGGTGAAAAAGATTTTTTCCTCAACGGGTAAGATTGTTCTACCTCTGCTTTTAGCCACAGCTATTCTGTGGTGGATGTATCGTGAGTTCCGTTGGGACGATGTCAAGCGGGCATTGCAGAGCGATATGTCCTGGAGTTGGATGCTCCTTAGCTTCCCCTTTGGCATCATGGCTCAGGTGTTCCGTGCTTTGCGTTGGAAGCAGGCCTTGGCTCCTCTGGGCGAGAAGCCCCGACTGCATACCTGTATCAATGCCGTCTTCATCTCCTACGCCAGCAGCCTTGTGGTACCCCGTGTAGGCGAGATGCTGCGTTGTGGCATTCTCAGACGTTGGGAAAGAATCAATTTCAGTAAGGGCATAGGCACTGTTGTTACGGAACGTGTTATAGACAGCACCTTGGTAATCTTGTTGGCACTCATCACGGCAGCCTGCCAGATTCCTGTCTTTATGAATTTCTTTACCAAGACAGGCGTTACCCTAAAGGGCTTCTTAGGTACTTTCACTACAACGGGTTATCTGGTGACGATACTGTCAGGTATCCTAATCCTATGTACAGTAGCTTTTCTGGTATGGCGACTGAACTTCTTCTCTCGCACCCGGGCTGTGCTGACCGACCTCAAGGACGGTCTCTTCTCTGTCCGTTACGTTCAGAGTCCTGTCCTGTTCCTGTTTAACTCAGTAGGCATTTGGGTGTGCTATTACCTGCACTTCTATCTCACCTTCTATTGCTTCCAATATACAGCATCCCTGGGTGCTATGGCAGCTCTGGTAGCCTTTGTGGTTGGATGCTTTGCCGTGCTGGTTCCCACGCCCAACGGAGCAGGCCCCTGGCACTTTGCCGTCAAGACTGTCTTGGTGTTGTATGGAGTGAATCAAATGGATGGCGCCATGTTTGTTTTGGTAGTTCATACCATCCAAACCCTCTTAGTCGCTGCCCTAGGCCTTTATGGTGCCGCCGCCTTGTCGCTGACGAAAAAGGTTCCCTCCCAGCCCGTGAAATAATGCAGAGGTTTGTCGGTTTTTGGCGGGGTGCTATTTTGCAAAACCCCGTTATCTCTTGGTCTGTTGTTGTAGGCTTACTATTTTGTTTTTACACCCCCCCCGTCTTATAACAAGTGGTATTTGTCTGCATACGCCAGCGCTTCCGCTGTGCTGCTAACGCCCAGTTTCTTGAAGATGCTCCTCTTGTGCGCCTTAACCGTAAAGATGCTTACATTCAGATTGCCGCCGATTCCTTTGTTATCCAAGCCTTTCTTCATGAGACCCAGAATAACCATTTCCGTTTTGCTAAGTTTGAATGTAAGTTTAATATCCTCATATATCCCTTGTTTGAAGTCGAACTTCAGAAACCCGCGTGTTTTGCTGACAATATAGCTCTCCATCTCGTTTTTTGGTGAAGTGTTGTATGTCAGCATCCCTATTCTGATACGTTTCTCTGAATCTATTATCATTGGGACAAACTGTTGGGTAATAAAGAAATCCTTACCTTTTAGTGTAATAGGGAACTCTGTGGTGCTGTAAAAGATCTCTCCTTCTTGCAGGTCCATCTTGTGGCAATAATGCAGGAATTCCGTTCTCAGCTTAATAAGTTTATCTAAAATAGCGTCCTTAACATATACCCAATACGGGTTCTCGCAGTCTCTCTGCCGGTCTTTATCCGTTGCCTGGTTCAAGAACAGAAGTTTGTCGGAATGGTATAATATCTTACCATCGGGGAAACTCATCAGTATGCAACTGGAGTTAGTCAGGAAGGCATGATATTTGGCTATCTTAACGAGATCGCTGATGTTTAGGCTATCAACCGGTCCGTTGTCTTCTCTCAATATGTTGGTTGTGTCCGAGTGGGATGTTTGCTCCATTTGCTTAAAAACAATTTGCCATATTTCTCCGCAAAAATAATGATTTTTTTAATAATGTGTCATCAAATTGTGTTAATAAAAACTAAATGCTATTTATTATTAGTCCTCGAGAACGATATGGCATAGTTCTCAGGGACTATTTTTACTACATTTTATAAAATTTACAGAAAATAGTTTGGCGTTAATCGCAGATGCGCATAACTTAGCAGCGCAAAAAACAATTTTGCGAACCTAAAAACTGAAACATAACAATATGGGTATTAGTAAAAATATTCATCTGGTTTTTCTTCGTAAGGATGAGATAATTCCGCCCCTTTTTAAAGAATGTGAGCGTAAAATCCGCGAAATGCATCCCTCATGGAGCGTCACCTTATGGGATGAAGATACAGGTGTTCAATTTCTAAAGGATAATCTTCCAGAATATCTGGACGCATATATGTCCTTCACGCATAATGTGCAGCGGGCAGATTTCCTTCGGTTAGCGTTGGTATATGGATTGGGTGGTTTCTATATGGATATGGACATGTATCCCCTTAAGGCATTGGATAGTCTATTAGACGAATCGTTGGTATTAGCAGAGGAAATGACAGTCAATGAGGAAACACAAAGATCTCTGAATCTAAGGTATCGCATGCGAATTGCCAATTATATGTTTGGCGGCGAAGTCGGTCATCCTTTCCTCCGCAGTTTGATGGATGCTATGGCAGAACGCTCAACAATAAAGGTCGCATCACAGCAAGAGATACTGGATGTCACAGGTCCCGGTTTGCTTACCGACACTTATTGGGACAATACCGACACATATCCGGATATCACACTCCTGCGTAACGAGGGCTGGTATGTAGAACTGCCTGACGGGCGTAAAGAAACTTGCCTGTTCGGTGAATATGCTGTTCACCTGCATGCAGGTACATGGCGGAAAGAAATATAATCTCTTGTACATTATTATATAGCAAGCAGTATGTTAAGAATACCCAAAATAATTCATCAAACTTGGAAGGACGAAAATCTGCCTAAAGCCTTTCTGATTCTTTCTGAGACATGGCGTGAAATATTACCTGATTGGGAGTACAGGTTATGGACGGATGATATGAACCGTGAATTTGTGCGTACTCACTATCCAGATTTCCTGAAGAAGTATGATGCATATCCAAAGAATATTCAGCGTGCTGATGCCATCAGATATCTCTTGTTGCAGACTTATGGCGGCTTGTATGTAGACCTGGATTTCGAGTGCTTGGAACCGAAGTTCGTTACACTTTTAGAGGATGCTGATTTTGTGGCAGGTAAGGAGCCGTATGCACATTCTGCCCGTTATGGAATGGAATACATCATTTGTAACGCTCTTATGGCCTCCGTTCCTAATCATCCTTTTCTGGCACATGTTATCCAGCGAATGATGAAACATCCTCACGGATGGGACGTACGTCATGGTGGGGACATTTTATCCTCTACCGGTCCTTTTCTGCTGACGGATGCCTATAATGATTATCGTCAAAAGGAGGATGTGAGGATAATTGAACCGGAACATATCTATCCCATTCGTTTGGGTGAAGCAAGGCTTATAATAGAGAATCATGTAACAGAGGAAATGGCGCAGCGTCTTAATGCCGCTTACGCAATACATTACTTTTCTGGTACGTGGTGGTAATTTGCGATATACAATATACAAAGAACAAACCTTGGTAAAATTTAATTAAAATGACAGAATATATTAGACCTGAGCACATTGCTCATGCGCTGGCGAACCTCTCCCAGTTGGTTTTTGAAGTAACCGATGCATGTAATCTAAAATGCAAATACTGTGCCTATGGCGATCTATACGAGGATTATGATACACGTCATAACAAGAAAATGAACTTTGATATGGCTCGTCGTATGATTGATTACCTATATCCTTTTTGGACTTCTAATCAAAACACTTCTTCTCAACATATGCTTTATATTTCTTTTTATGGAGGCGAGCCCTTGTTGAATATGCCATTGATAGAGAAAATTGTTGAGTACACTAAAGGGCTCAATATTCCTCACCGCACGATTCGATTCTCCATGACTACAAATGCCATGTTGCTGAATCAATATATGGATTACCTTGTTGAAAAAGATTTCTCGTTACTGATAAGTTTAGATGGTAATAGGGAAAACGATAGTTATCGAGTAGATCACTCCGGTCAACCATCATTTGATAGAGTCATTCGCAATGTTGACTTGTTAAAGGAAAGGTATCCGAAATTTTTCCTTAATAATGTTAATTTCAATTCTGTCTTTCACAACAGAAGTTCCGTGGAAGAAGTTTATTCTTTTATCAAAGGTAGATATGAAAAAGTTCCCAATATAAGTGATTTGAACAATGTCGGCGTTAAGCCGAATAAACGTGATGAGTTCAATGCTATGTTTCATCCATTAAGAAAGAGTCTTGATACATCAAGTAGAAAAGACGAAATAAAGGAAGGCTTGTCATTAAATGACCCCGAATATAGAGGGTTGACACTTTTTCTGCGTAAATATAGCGGATTCGCATATGAAGACTATACAGATTTACTTTACGAGAAAGGAGATTCTGCATTCATCCCAACGGGAACTTGCCTTCCCTTTACAAGAAAGCTATATCTGTCTGTAAACGGGAAAATACTTCCATGCGAACGGATTGGCCAACAATTTTGTTTGGGCGAGATTTGTGGTGATAAAGTTAAATTAGACCCATTGGCAATCGTGAAGAAGTATAACGAACGACTTGCGAGAATGGAGAACACGTGTAAATCCTGTTATAATAAAAAAGCTTGTTCTCAGTGCATGTATAATTTGGAAGGGCTTGACGACAAACCTAAATGTAATGGATTTATGGACAAAAAAGCTTTCCAAACCTATTATTCCCATAACATGTCGCTTATAAGCCGAAGACCATCATTATATAAAGAAATCATGACAAAAGTGTTTCGGTCTTAATTCTATAGTATATAGGTATGCGATACATAGTTGTTGTGTTATTATATTTGCATGTAATATTCCCTGCGCTCTCCCAGTCCAAGATAACGGGACGGGTGTTGGATATTTCCGGTCAGCCCGCCGAAGGTTTTGTGATTTTAAGTTTACCAGGTGAAGTGACAGTCCTTTCCTATGTAGAAATTGACGAGAAAGGTGGATATGCGTTATCTTATGGGGACAAGGCAGATAGTCTGTGCATTCGTGTTTCTGGTATGATGATTGGAAACTATGTCAAGGTCGTCCCCAATAAGTCACAGACAGTGAATTTTACGGTTGAGAATAAAAGTTTAGAGTTGGACGAGGTCTCTGTCAAAGCAGAACCTGTTGTTGTGAGAGGGGACACAACTGATTATTATGTTGACTCGTATGCTCAGCAAGGTGACCGAGTTATTGGTGATGTGCTTAAAAAGATTCCAGGAATAGACGTGTCTCAGAGTGGTGCCATCAGCTACAACGGCAAACGCATAAGTAAATTTTATGTAGAGGAAATGGATATGCTGCAGGGACGTTATGGGTTAGCTGTCAACAATATAAGTGCCGATGACGTCAGCAGAGTGCAGGTTATGGAGCATCATCAGCCTATAAAAATGCTTCAAAAACACGTTTACTCTGAAGATGTCGCCATAAATTTGAAACTCAAGGAAAAAGCCAAAGGCTCTTATTCTTTGTCAACGTCATTGGGCGGCGGTCTGATGAAGAAGGAGAATGATGGAGTAAAAGGTTTATGGAACGAGGAACTGATAGGAATGTATTTTGGAAAGAATAGACAGACCATGCAGACCTATAAGGGAAATAATTCGGCTGACAATATTCTGGCGGAACTTACTAATCAGTATGGAGGTGGAGGTCCGAGGACGGTTTCACGAGTTGGCTTGCTACGACCTGGGACACCCAGTCTGCCGCAGAAACGGTATATGGATAATCAGACACATGCTTTATCCTTTAATTGGCTTGAGAAATTAAGTAAAGATAAAGAACTTGCTTTCAATGCTGTTTATTCTTGCGACCAACAGCGACGCGAGGGATACACCTATACTGAGCGGTACCGTCCGAATGCTCCAAGCATCAGCATACATGAAACGCAGGCTTCTAAAGACAAGGCTCACCACCTGGAGCTATCGAACAAATACACAAACAATGCAGATAATAAGTATCATACCAATGATTTGGCTTTCCAGATTTCGTGGAATGACGGTGTAGTGAACGGGCAGACACAGAACTATGATTATAATTCGAAGGTTAATCAGAATATGTATTCTACGCCAATGTCTTTTTCTGATAAAGCAGTCGTTCAACTTCTTTTAGGTAAGAATATCTTCAGATTCAATTTTTCTGTTGGATACGCTCAGTCTCCTCAGACGCTTTGTGTAACAGAAACGGATAATCTATTCCGCCAACAAGAGTTGATGTCGCGTACCATTTCGCTGAGTGCTTTTACTTCGTATGAGAGAGGTTTCGGCCCTATTCGGGGCGAATACGGTTTCAGCGCTCATGGAACTCTTTATGGTGAAGACGGAATCTTAACAGGAGTGACTGATTTAAGCTATGAAGACTGTAAAAATATGATGTGGTATGGGATTTATGGGTTGAGCGCTTTTCAGACATATAGTTATCAGTATCGTAATGGGCGTGTTGTGCTTGGATTGCCAGTAATATTGGATATACAGTCTTCAAATGACTGTGCCAGAAAACAACAACGGGTTTTCGTGCATCCTATCGTGCTGCCTTCACTTTCTGCTACATATGAATGGAAGATATACCATACATTAAGTGCCAATGTATCCTATGAGCAGCAGGTGGGCGACCTTAATAATCTTTTTCAGGGCTATGTGATGGAAAACTACCGTGAGGTGGTTCGCAGTCAGATGAAGGATTTACTGTCACGAAGAAGTCTAAGTGCCTCTGGTGGTTATCGATACTCCAATGCATTAAAACAGATACATTTTAATGCAAATTTGAATTTAAACTACACTTGGCGTAATCAAATGGAGTCTGTTGTGTATGATGGCATCTACAGCAGTTCGGTATTTCAGGATTTGGACAATAGGACTTCATCCTTGAGTGGTGGAATAGGCCTTACAAAAAATTTTTCAAGGATGAGAAGCTATGTAAAAGTAAATGCGGGGTATAGTCTTAACAAGTATCAGCGACAAATAGATGATGTCATGATGAATTATCGCCAGCATCTTGGCAGCGCAAATATTTCTGGTGGTATTACACCCATTAAGTGGATGACATGGGTTGTCGGTTTCGGTGGTATGCTCAGCAAGGTCCTGAATGAGCAAACGGAGTCAGAAATCGTCAAAGACTTTATGGGGCGTATCTCTCTAAAGGTCTGTCCCACGGAACGTTTTACATTGACACTAAGCGGAGAAGGAACATACGATAATTGGGCCGGAAAGAATAACTACCGTTACTTTAGCGATGTCAAAGTGCAATATGCTTTTAAACGGTTTACGCTGGAATGTGAAGGCAACAATCTGTTTAACCAACAAAAATATGTTTTGAATCGCAACAACAATATGGATATTTACCATTTGGAATATGGCTTACGGCCGATAAATTTTATGATAAAATTAAGATTCAAGATTTTGTAATTATGGAAGGTGAGAATAGATTTTGGTATGGCATGAAATCAGATGTGTATGTTCACATCTGTAAAGATAAAGCTTTAGCTTATGATACGAAACAAAAAAAATGTAGAGTAAGCGAAGACAAACATGTAATTGATCTCCTTAGAAAAACAGAAGAGGAGGAATCATTAGGATGTGTATTAATAGATGAAGTGGAACAATTGCCATCTGTGCTGAAATGGATACAATTAACGTGTAAAGAGAATATGGCAATAAAACTTCCTTACTATAAGGAAGCAGAACATCCCGTTATACTCCGTCCGTTACTTTCACTAAATAAGGATGTTAGCAAAGTAAAGGATGAAAAATTCATGCCATTCTATTGGGGTGCAAATATGAAACATCTCCTAAATGGTTTAACGAGCTATGTTAATGCAAACTGCAATCTTAATTGCAAAAAATGTGGATCATATTGCTCGCAGATTCCATATTGTAGCAATTGCGAGGTTAAGAATGGAACTTCTTTGTCAGCCTCTCAGTTGAATTCCTTGTTTTCAGATTTAAGTACCTTTCCTATAAGATCCATAAACATATTTGGGGGTGATGTTTATGATAGAGTGATTCTTGAAGTATTAAAGAATGCAGTAGAACGTTATTCTTTATGTTTCCGTATTTACATACACTATGAGGCATATCAAAAGAATAGCTTTGTTGACAGTCAGGTTGTTCATCTTTTGATTCCTGCAGGTTTTAATACTGAATATTTGAGAGATGTTTACAAACGACTTGATAATACCACAGCCGTTCTTCACTTTGTTGTAGAAGCAGAGGAAAATCTGCAAACTGTTGATTATTTTGTTCGTAAAAACAAAGTAATTAACTACCAGATTCACCCTTATTATACTGGTAGCAACAGAGTTTTTTTTGAGGAAAATGTATATATGAGCAAGGACGATTTGATGAACACCAAACTCAGTATGAGAGAAATCTTCCGCAATCAAAAACTGAACGCAAACAATTTTGGTGCATTGTATATTATGCCAAATGGTAGTATTACGGCACGGATGGACGGTCCGACTCTCGGACATGTCGGTCATGATGAACTGATAGATGTTATTTATAAAGAACTTACAACAAATACAGCATGGAGGAAAATAAGGGAAGGAGAGCCTTGTTCTCAGTGTGTCTATCAATATCTCTGTCCTCCCCCATCAAATTATGAGTCTGTAATAGGAATGAATAATCTTTGTTATGTGCACAATAACAATAGTAATGTTTAATTTTTAATCAATTTAATTATGTTAACAAAGAAACTGAAATTAAGTGCTTTGTCCGAGATGATGTTGAAGGACAAAGAAATGGGTTCCATCTTGGGCGGGGAGGGCCGCTGGTGTACTTGCTCGTGTGCGTATGCCAATCAAGGCGGTTCTTCATCTAATGACAACTCGGCAGCTAACTATGATTTGGGCCCCCATGGAGGCTATTCAACATCTGGTTGTAATGTATATGAAACTACGGGACCTGGTCAAACTTATGCTTTTCCATGGCCTTCATCACTGAACGAATCAGTTAAATAATTTGAATTGGTAAGGAGAAGTGATACATGCTTCTCTTTACCTTTTAACCTTCAAAGCAAATTAGAAAATGAGAAAATGTATTATTATTGCTATTAGCATTATTCTGAGTACAACTTCTGTCATTTGCCAGAATAATGAGCCATTTATCAGACAACCACATGGACGGAATGCTGGGTCATCAAGTGTAGTAGATACATCATACATACAGGTGTACTATGCGTTGTGTGCCTCTGATATTCACAACGATGATACATATAAGGATTATTTTTGTTTCGAGAAAGGGAAGGAAATTGCAAAGTTTTATAGTTACAGATGGGTTGAGGCCGAAGAAAGAAATAGAGAATGGGCAAGAACTCATTCAATTCCATCTGGAGCGGGTCTAAGATTAGTTCCAAAAGGGAAATACAATGGTTGGAGTGAATACCAATATTCCGAATGGTTCATTTCCAAAGGGAAGTTAACAGAGTATTGCTGTTTTCCTATGTGGTTGACGCGGTATAATAGTTATTATGAAGAGGATTATCCACGGCAGGTCTGGAGTATTTCAAGTGACACACTTCGAATCTGTGGCTACACTTGCCAAAAGGCAACTTGTAATTTCGGAGGAAGGCTTTTTGTGGCATGGTTCACACCCAAAATTCCTTTGAAATATGGTCCGTGGAAATTTGGAGGTTTACCGGGACTCATTCTCAAAGTGACCGACAAAGATAGAATATATTCTTTTGAATGTGTTAAGATTGAGCGAAAACATAAGCCTTTGATGAAAAGTGAATATAAGAGCTACAAAAAAATGGAAAAGAAGAATGTGCTTGAACTTCAACGAAAAATACATGAGGACATAGGTAGCTTATTGGGTGATACAGAATCCCGTACGGGAAAGACTATCCATTATGAACCATTAGAACTCAAATGACGGGAATAATGTACGATAAGTCATATTTGGATAAAGTTGTGCTAACAAGTCCAGAATCGCAATGTCTGACATTCAATCACGGACTTATTGGGAAAGTCTTATTCTTTTATAAACAGGCGGAATATACACATGATTTATACCTAAAAGAATATGCCAAATCTCTATTGGATTTGCTCTTTGAGAATGTAAAAGTGAATCTGTCCGTTTCTTTTTTAGATGGTATAGTAGGTATTGGATGGTGCATACAATATCTTTTATCCAAACAGTTAGAGGAAGGAGATGCCGATGACATTTTGGGCGATTTGGATAATGCCATTATGGAACGTGATCCTATGCGAATAAAGGACTTGTCATTTGAGAATGGACTTGTCGGTATCGTTGCGTATGTCAGGGCGAGGTTAAATGGAAGGAATTCTTGTTTATCATTCGACAAAATTTACATTAGCTGTATTGAGGAAGCATGTATTCAAGGTAATCTTGACTTTTACAGCGAGGACTATGACCTTGACAATGTGTACAAGAAGATAATCAGGTACTATGAATCGCTTCCAGAGAAAGAGCGACAGCCGTGGGAACAGGAACTGATATTGTTGGAACGCCAGTCTGCGGAAATAAAATGTGAAAGGAATGAATTCACTACAGAACAAGATGTATATGAAAGTCGTATAGTGAAATCAGAGAAATCATGTGCTCTCATCTTTACTCAGACGAGTCGTGCAGTCAATTACGGAGTTGGTACATACGTTGATGTACTGTCACAATGCATGATATCGGCTGGGTGGAATGTGTGTGTGTTCGAGTTGGACTGCCCCAAGGAGGATGAGGGCTTTCGCATATTGAAGGGTGCTGGGTACTATAAACTCTCCCAGCAAGGCATAAGCGGCAAGCAGAGAGAATATAATTATGCGCAGTTTGTAATCCAGCACTTCTTTGTCAAGGCTGGACATGTCGTATGCCATTTTAATTTTGCCATATATCCGATGATGGCCGAGAAGTTGCGTGCATCTCTTCGTGCAAAAGCAGTATTCACACTCCATTTTACATCGTGGAGCTTCGACCTTTCTGGGGATAAAGAGCGTCTGCTCACTATCTTGGAGAAACAAAACAATGATAGAGAAAGACATGTGTATAAGACTTTCATGGACGAAAAAGAATTCATGTTGAATAACTGTGACCACGTCATAGCTATTGCCCAACATTCCTTTGACATGATAAGGGACGTCTATGGTATCCCAGAAAGGAAACTGTCATTAATCCCCAACGGACGGACATTTATCAAAATTAACAGGAACAGAAAACGTGGGCTTGTTCTGAGGCGTAAATATGGATTTAAGGTTAAAGACCAGATTATGGTTTTCTGTGGACGCATGGATTCTATCAAAGGCATTGTCTATTTAATGGATACTTTTCGTGTCCTTTCTAACAAGTTTAATAACCTTAGGCTAGTAATTATCGGAGAAGGTAATTTTAAATCATGCCTAAAATTTGCAGATGGCTTGTGGAATAAGATTACGTTTACTGGATTTCTGGAAAAGGACAAAATTATGGAATTCTATGAAATGGCAGACTTTGGCGTTGTGCCCTCTATTCATGAAGAATTCGGATTTGTCGCCCTAGAAATGATGATGTCAGGTCTTCCCATTATAGCTAATAATACAACAGGATTGGCAAATTTGACAGAGAATGGGAAATATGGGCTGTTATATAATCACGAGAGAGCATTAGAGGAGGATGGCTTTTTATTTGTTGCAGAGAAAGTCCTTTCTGGAAAACTATCTATACCCGTTGCTGATACAAAGGTCTTAGAAGAAAGATATTCTATAGATGCTTTTAGAAGAAAGATGTTGAAGTTATATAGTACAATCTGACATGAAGTTCTTCCCCCATTACAATCAATTAGACTCAGCTGATTGCGGCCCTACGTGTTTGCGCATGATAGCACGTCATTATGGGCGTAGCTATACCTTAGAAACCTTGCGAGAACGAAGTTTCATCACCCGAGAAGGGGTATCCATGCTTGGTATCAGCGATGCGGCTGAGAGCATAGGCATGCGTACTATGGGTGTTAAGATAAGTGTGGAGCAGCTGGCCAATGAAGCGGTGCTTCCTTGTATCTTGCACTGGAATCAGAACCACTTTGTGGTACTTTATAAGGTAAGCAAGCGTAGGGGAGGAAAATATGTGTTCCATATTGCTGACCCGGCTACACAGAAGGTAGCCTTCCGGCAGGAAGAACTGGAAAAGTGCTGGCTGGCTAAGAAGGAGGGAAACAGAGATGTAGGTATGGCGCTTCTTCTGGAACCAGGACCGGAGTTTATGGAATATGAGGACGAAAAACGTTCTGCCCGGCGCGACCTTTTCTTCTTTGTACGCTATCTGACACCTTATAAGAAGCAGTTTCTGCAGTTGATTGTGGCAATGCTGGTGGGTATGGGGTTGCAAATGATATTCCCGTTCCTGACACAGGCACTGGTGGATGTGGGTATTCGCTCTGCCAATTTGGGATTTATCACCCTTATACTTATTGCTCAATTGGTACTGTTCCTTTCGCAGCTTTCTGTGGGGTTTATCCGTTCGTGGATAATGCTGCATGTGAACTCACGAATAGATATTTCGCTTATCTCTGACTTCCTAATGAAGTTGATGAAATTGCCGTTACGTTACTTCGATACCAAGAATACGGGTGACATCATGCAGCGTATAGGGGATCATGGACGCATAAAAGGCTTCCTGATGGGCAGTTCCATCAATATCGTATTCTCGCTTTTCAACTTCATTGTCTTTGGAGCCATCCTTGCCTACTACAACGTGCTTATACTGGTCATCTTCTTAGTTGGCAATACGGGGTATGTTATCTGGATACTTTCTTTTATGAGATTCAGACGTGAATTGGATATCAGGCGTTTCAGCCAGTCTGCAGGTGAACAGAGTAAGATAATCCAGCTGATACAAGGCATGCAGGAGATAAAACTGAATAACTGCGAGAAACAGAAACGCTGGGAGTGGGAACGCATACAGGTGAAACTCTATAAGATTGGCATCCGTGGATTGGCCATAGGGCAGATACAGCAGGTTGGAACGGTGTTCTTTACACAGTCCACCAGTATCATTATTTCCTTTATAGCCGCCAAGAGTGTTGTAGAGGGCAATATGACATTAGGTATGATGATGTCCCTGACATACATTATAGGACAGGTGTCTGCCCCCATAGGTGAATTCATAGGGTTTGCCCAAGCCTGGCAGGATGCCAAGATAAGTCTGGAGCGATTGAATGAAGTTCATCGGCGCAGGGATGAGGAACAGGGAATACATGCAAAACTGACTTATCTGCCAGAGAACAAGGATATCAGATTGGAGAATGTGACATTCAGCTATAGTGGTGCAAATCGTGACTATGCATTGGAAGATGTTTCGCTGACCATTCCTGAACATAAGGTAACAGCTATCGTTGGTGCCAGTGGAAGTGGAAAAACTACTATCGTTAAGTTGTTACAAGGTTTTTATACGCCTAACAAAGGTTGCATAAAGATAGGCGAAACGCCATTGGGCATGATTAACCCGCATCTGTGGCGAAGCAAGACCGGATCGGTAATGCAGGAGAGCTATATCTTCTCTGACACCATTGCACATAACATAGCCGTCAGTACGGATCGAGTTGATACGGAGAGACTAAGACATGCAGTAAAGGTGGCTAACATAGGCGATTTTATCAACTCCTTGCCAATGGGCTATGATACAAAGATTGGAATGGAGGGTAGCGGTATCTCGCAGGGACAGCGTCAGCGTATCCTTATTGCAAGAGCGGTGTACAAGAATCCTGAGTTCATCTTCTTGGATGAGGCTACCAACTCTTTGGATGCTAACAACGAAGGTGTCATTATGGGTAATCTTGAGGAGTTCTATAAAGGAAGGACGGTGCTGATTGTGGCACACCGACTATCTACTGTCAGACATGCTGACAATATCATAGTCTTAGACAAAGGACACATAGTGGAAGAAGGTACGCACGAGGAATTGACAGAGAAGAGAGGTGTATACTATACACTTGTCAAGAACCAGCTGGAATTAGGAAAGTAAGTTGACAGATAATAAATAGCATACAGATGAGTAAGGAAGATATAGAAAAGATAGAGGAAGAAGAAATAAACCTACGCTCAGAAGAGGTACAGGAGATAATGGGACGAGTGCCGCCATGGATTGAGCGTTGGGGTATAACGGTTATTGCCCTGTTGTTGGTTGTTATACTGGCAGGAGCAGCTATGTTTCCGTATCCAGATACATTGACAGGAAGCTTTGTCTTTATGCCTGAGAATAGCATAAAGGTTAAATACCATACGGGCTATGCAATGCTTCCTGCATTAGGATTAGGTCAGGTAAAGAAAGGACAGGAGGTAAAGGTGAGGTTGGAGAATTACCCTGACAGAGAGTTCGGTTACTTGACAGGAAAAGTCGGCAATGTAGCAAATATACCAGATGGGAATGGATTGTATCAGGTAGATATTCTTTTCCCTAATGGACTGAAAACCAGTGAAGAGATGCTGTTGCCTACAAACTGCCAAATGATTGGAACAGCAGAAATTGTTGTGGCAGACAAACGCCTGATAGATAAAATTGGGATTATGAAATCATTGAGATAAAGTTTTAATGTAAATTGTTGGTAATGCCTGCCATTCCCTCGCGAGGGGAGTGGCAGGCTTGTTTTTTTATTTAGGTATAAGCAAATTCCTGATTGTTTTCTCTAAGCCGCCTGGAAATAGGGGTTTCTCGTCTGGGTGGCATTGGCGGTAGTCCTGCTCTAAGAGGTCAAGGAGTTTGGCCAGTAGCAATAGCCTGCGCATGGGCGTTTGTTCCCTTAGCAGGAGCATCCTAAGTATGGTGTAGAACTGCGGAAGCCTTAACAGACTTCCCTTTTAGACTTTCGCGCGTGTCTCCGGACTAATGTGGAAACTACGGCATCCGCGGACCGAGAAATACTTTCGGTCGCTGGCAAAGGCTTCCTTCAGGAAGGCCATGGTCTGTGGAGTTTTAAGAAAATTCATTGTCATCCTGAAATGAATGGTTAATATTCGTTAAATAGTGTACAGACATTGTCTGCACAAAAGTTGAACAAAATTAATACATTTTTCGGAAATTTGCGGTGTCCGGACAAATTAATCTGTAATGATTTAAAATTTATTGACAAAACAACCGTTATTTAAATTATTTTTGTTATGAAAGCAAATTCGTTAGTCGAAGAGGAACTCTCTAAGGCAGGGGAGTCTTCGCCTGTTTCTCCGTTAGTGGTACAGTTAGATAAGTTCAGGATTATGTCTGACACCGATGTTCCACCCGAGGAATTCTTGTTGCGTATGTTTGGGAAACCATGTTTTCCCCGTCGGGACCTATCGACTGTTACAGGTCTGGAGAAATGCGGTAAGACGTTCTTCACATCCATGCTCATGGCTTGCTGTGCCGAGAAGAATGTCCTGGAGCTGGAACGTATCAGGGAAGAGCCGTTGAAGGTGATGTGGTATGATACGGAACAGAGCAGGCAATCTACCAAGGGAATATTGTCCGATCGCGTAATCAGGCTTATCCGTCCCAAGGAGGAAGACGCCGACCTTTTCAGGCAGTCTTCTGACCTTGAGCGCGACTTCCTGGTTTTCAATGTCCGCTCTTGTTCCTATCAGGAACGCTTGGAATATCTTGTTGCCGG
>JAEEGF011838615.1_pt1 | contig 53102 bp, 46 predicted proteins | sample 9134171 | NCBI WGS metagenome assembly JAEEGF01 (sample SAMN16246542, study PRJNA631951) | gut metagenome | biome: gut microbiome; feature: rumen; material: AP-attached | host: Bos | place: Iran: Karaj | collected 2018-10 | reverse complement strand
GACTATCTCGATTTCTATCTGCTCCATGCAGTGAGCGATGACAACTATCAGCAGTACTGTGATTATCATCTCTGGGACTTCATTAAGCAGAAGAAGGAAGAGGGAGTCTTAAGAAATATTGGCTTCTCATACCACGGAACGCCTGAGTGCCTTGACAGGATCCTTACAGAACACAAAGTGGACTTCATGCAGCTCCAGATCAACTATGCAGACATGGATGCACCTAACGTACAGTCCAGACGCTGCTGGGAGACGGCAAGGAAGCACGGAGTTTCCGTAACGGTCATGGAGCCCGTCAAGGGCGGTGCTCTTGCAAATCCTCATGAGAGCATCACAAAGATATTCAAGGAGTACAATCCGTCTGCATCCATGGCTTCATGGGCCATCAGATACGTGGCATCCATGGACGGCATCATTACCGTTCTCTCAGGAATGTCCAATCTGGAGCAGATGATGGACAACATGTCATACATGAGGGAGTTCAGACCTCTTGACGAGCAGGAGCAGGCTGTGGTCAAGGCCGCTCAGGACGCAATGAAGCGTGTGCCGTCCATAGCATGCACGGCGTGCCATTACTGCACAGAGGGCTGCCCGATGTCCATACCGATCCCGGAGATCTTCGCCGCAATGAACAGGAACATCATGTTCAACATGATCGACAAGGCTCAGAGGGACTATGCAAGGGCTACGGAAGGCAAGGGAAAGGCTTCCGAGTGTCTGCAGTGCGGACAGTGCGAGGGAGCATGCCCGCAGCACCTTCCGATAATAGAACTGCTTCAGGACTGCGCGAGCGCTCTCGAAGTATAAGAAAGACTAAAAGATACGGCCGTGCCTAAGGTACGGCCTTTTCTTTTGCCCGGGATTTATGAAGGAAGGTCTTTTTTGCTATAATAAAGCCTGGAGGACAGTGTATTGGATTACTTTGATAGGCTGGACAGGAAGATCCAGCAGAGAGTCAGAAGAAGGTTCCTGAAGGACTACATAGACAACAGGAAGAATGCTGCCAGGCAGAAGGCGATAGCCGAACGCTTCGGCAGTTATTATGATGCAAACGCGATCAAGAGCTATCTTAATTCCGAGAAGGGCATCGAAAGGCTCGATTCCTTCCTGAAGGAGGACCGGCTTTACATAAATGCCGTGGAAGGGAGGATCACCGAGAATCCCGACTACGAAAGAAAGTTCGAGAAATATGTAAGGAAGCTTCAGAACAGGGCAAGGAGGAAGGAGAGCCTGAAGGAGAAGCTCCGTCAGGAGGAACTCAAGAAAAAGGCCTTAAGACAGAACATAATAGACAGGGTCCCTGATGACTACACTGAACTCTATCCCGAGACCAGGAAGATGAGAAGGCACTTCGTGATCCACATAGGTCCGACCAATTCCGGCAAGACATACGGAGCGATACAGGAGCTCATGCAGGCCGAGACAGGCACATATCTCGCTCCTTTAAGGCTCCTTGCATATGAACAGTTCGAGAACATGAACAGGAACGGATGCCTCTGCAGCATGCTGACAGGAGAGGAATCCATAGACATACCGTTTTCAAGACATGTATCCTCCACCATAGAGATGGCCGACATGAGTGAACACTATGATGTGGCAGTGATAGACGAGGCCCAGATGATACGTGATCCTTCAAGAGGTGATGCCTGGACGAAGGCAATTCTCGGTATCATGGCAGATGAGGTGCACATATGCGCTGCCGAATATGCCGAAGAGATACTGAAGACCCTCATAACTGCCTGCAACGACACCTTTGAGGTGGAATACCATTTTAGACAGGTGCCACTCAGGAGGAACAGGGAGAGGTTCCATTTTCCGAAGGGAGTCAGGAAGGGCGATGCACTTATACTCTTCACGAGAAGGGACGTTCACGCCTGTGCGGCAGAACTTCAGAGGATGGGGACCAGGTGCTCGGTCATTTACGGGGCACTGCCTTATGATGTCAGGCACAATGAGGCACAGAAGTTTCTGAACGGGGAAACGGATGTGGTGGTGGCCACTGATGCCATAGGCATGGGGCTCAACATGCCGATAAAGAGAGTCGTGTTCATGATGGACATGAAGTACGACGGTATCGACCACAGGCTCCTTAGACCTGAAGAGGTCCAGCAGATAGCCGGGAGAGCTGGCAGATACGGCATATTCAACGAGGGAACGTATAATGCCCTTGATGACCCTGATTTCATAGATCACTGCATGAATGCAGAGGTCGAACCGATAAGGGAAGCCGTGATCGGATTCCCGGAGATACTCATCTCCCTTGACGGGAATCTTTCCACAATAATGGCCCAGTGGAACACCATACAGGCAAGACCGGGGTTCCTGAGGAGCGACATAGAGTACGAGATAGAGGCTGCAAAAGAACTGGAGCAGATCTCTGACGATAAATATCTGATCTACAGATTCGTCACGATCCCATATGACTGGGAGGATGAGGAACTGAAGGCCATATGGAAGGAATTCTTCATGTGCGAGGCAAAGGGAAAGGAAGTTGACGCATATGACTACCTTCCCATGATGGATGAGCATGAAGGGGACATACATGCCCTTGAAAGGGATTTCAGGACTTGTGACCTGATATACTACTACGTTTCCAGGTTTCCGCATGACTATGACAGCAATATAGTGCTGGAACTCAAGAAGAAGATCTCTGAGAAGATCATGGAGCAGCTTTCGCTCCAGAGACTCTCTTCCAGGAAATGCAGGATCTGCGGAAGACCGATGAAGTGGAATGACAGGTTTGCGATCTGCGACCGCTGCTTCAGAAGAAACTATCTGCACAGATACGGAGGTAAATAAATGGAACTGTTAAGCGTGCTCGGCGATCTTTTCAAACAGGGAATAGAGCATATCAAGGAGAATTATCCGGTCATAATCTTCTGCATACTCGAGATTATTTTCGTGATACTGCTCGGTTGGATAGTGAAGAAGATAGTCTACAGGATCATAGAGAGGATCATCAGAAGGAAACAGAAGCACAACGTCACCGACAAGGATTTCAGAAAGACGGAGACGGTGCTCACTCTCATGAAGAGCATAACCAAGTACCTTCTCATTTTCTTCGTCACCGTCGCTATTCTTTCGATAATCGGACTTAAGGATACCGTGGCGTCCGTCATAGCTACGGCAGGAATAGGAGGCATCGCGATTGGCATCGGGGCCAATGCTCTGATAAAGGATACCATAGCAGGTTTCTTCATACTTCTGGATGATGAATTTGCGGTCGGGGATACCGTGAAGATAGGGGACATAGAAGGAGTGGTGGAATCCATAGCCATAAGGACCACGAGGGTGAAACTGGCAGACAACTCCCTTGCCTCGATCCCGAACGGCGAGATAACCACCGTATACAATTATTCAAGGGACAATTATCAGATCACCATGTCCCTGGAACTTGAACTCGAAGCAGACAGCGACCTCATAGGCAGGATAATAGAAAAAGAGGCAAATGCATACATCGAGGAGAACGGGATAGTTCCGGGAAACGTCAATTATCTCGGGGTCAACAACTATACTCCTGTTGCTCAGGTCCACATGCTGCTCGTGACCGTGGAACCGTCAAAGAGATACCGCGTTGCAAGGGAGATGAGACAGAGGATAGTTACGGAGTTAAGGAACAACGGGATCGTTTTCCCGAAGAGCGAGCAGGTAGTGGTGAAATAGGCATCCCGATTATAAGAAGAGGTTTTGGAGAGGAGACTCCAGGAAAGGGCTCTCCTCTTTTTTGTAAACATTTTCTGAAGTACGAACTTAGCCCGTCGGAAAATTGAAATGGAAAATCAATAATAATATAATTTATCTGTATAGGAAGGTGTTCCCGGATGTGCGATATCGATGAAGAACTGAATACCGGAAACGGAAGAGACGAGGAGCTCATAAAGGCCATCAGAGAGGCCGGATCTTTCCTCCATATGCTGTATGATGGGAACGGAAGCCAGAAGAACCTGCTAATGTACCTGCTGGAGAACGGACCGGTGACACAGAGGGTACTTACTGATACCATGGGCGTCAAGCCATCGTCGATGAGCGAGATCATCAGTAAACTTGAAAGGGCAGGGCTCGTTGTGAAGACGCCTGATCCAAAAGAATACAGGACCAGATTAGTGAGCATAACGGATGACGGTATACGGTTGGCAGAGGAGGAAAAGGTACGCCAGATGGAGGCACATGAACTCTTCCTGAGTCCGCTTGACAGAGATGAAAAGGCTGTCCTTAAGGAACTCCTTCATAAATTGAACGTCAAAAATAATGGGAAGAGGAAGATAGAAGATGAAACTGATGATGGTGAATGCATCTCCGAGAAATGAGGGGAATACATCCCGTATACTCGAAGAGATGAAGAAGATATTTGAAGAAGAGGGAGTAGAGGTCGTCAGCTTTGACATAGGAAAAGACGGCATAAGAAGCTGTATCGCCTGCAATTCCTGCCATAAGAGCGGAAAATGCGTGTTCGACGATGCAGTGAACAAGGCTGCTCCCGTATTCGAGGAGGCTGACGGGATACTGGTGGGAACTCCTGTTTATTATGCAGGCGCCAACCCGACACTCATGGCTTTCCTCACAAGACTTTTCTACAGCACCCGTTTCCCAAAGAGGTTCAAGGTAGGAGCGGCTGTAGCAGTTGCAAGAAGAAGCGGAGTCATGACGACACTCGACGAGATATATAAATTCTTTACCATCGCCGAGATGCCCGTGGTCTCCAGCAGATACTGGAACGGCATGCACGGTTCCAGACCGGGTGAGGTCTTGGAGGACCTTGAAGGAATGCAGGTGGCAAGGACGCTTGCAAGGAATATGGTATTTCTGATGAAGTCTATAAGGCTCGGAAAAGAGACATACGGACTTCCTGAAAAGGAAGAATCAGTAGGGACCAACTTCATCAGATGAATCGGAGGTAAAAATGGCAGATAACAACAGACCGACCGGAAGAAAGAAATACACTATCTCCGGAGGTGAAGGCGTTCATGGAAGAGGCGAAGGCCTTGGTACCGGAAAAGTCGGCAAGGCAGATTATTCCGGAGCACATGGTACGGGAAATTCAGGAAGAACGGGAATGACGAGAGAGTCCCTCATGAAGGGCGGCGGTTCAGGACTTCTTATAATCCTGGTACTTGCTTTCGTTCTGTTCGGAGGAGGAAAGAACTTTCTGGCAAACCTGTTCGGAGGAGGCGGAGAAGTCACTCCTCCGCAGCCCGGAGTGATCTCATCTGTAGTCCCGGGACCGAATACGCCTACCAGCAGCACCAATATGGACAATACCGGATATGCGGGGATCCCTTCATATATCTGGAACAGCATAGGGGCGGGAACATCTTCAGAGTGGACGACAACTGATAACAATACTACAGTGGACAATACCATAGCGACAGGAGCCAGGGCAAAGTACACGAAGATCCTCGGAAACAACAAGGACGAGATCCTCCTCATGGTATACATGTGCGGTACTGACCTTGAGTCCAAGAACGGGATGGCAACGGCAGACCTCATGGAGATGCTGAAGGCCAGCTATTCCGAGAAGGTCCACATCGTCATATATACCGGCGGATGCAAGAACTGGAACAACAACCAGATCAGCTCATCCAAGAACCAGATCTATGAGATAACCAAGAACGGACAGCTCATAAGGAAAGTTGCGGACGACGGTTCCAAGACCATGACCGATCCGCAGACGCTCCTTTCGTTCCTTAACTACTGCAAGAAGAACTATACCGCAAACAGGTATGATCTCATCTTCTGGGATCATGGCGGCGGTTCCGTTTCAGGATACGGATATGACGAGAAAAAGGCAATGTCCGGTTCCATGACGCTTGCCCAGATAGATCAGGCTCTTAAGGCTTCAGGAATGAAGTTCGATTTCATAGGCTTTGACGCATGCCTTATGGGTTCAGTCGAGAACGCGCTCATGCTGAGCAAGTATGCGGACTATCTCATCGCATCTGAGGAGACCGAGCCCGGAATCGGCTGGTTCTATACAAACTGGCTGACGAAACTCGCAAACAATACTTCAATGCCTACTGTGGAGATAGGAAAGAACATCATCGATGACTTCGTTCTATATTGCAAGAGCCAGTGCGGAAACCAGTCAGCGACGCTCTCGATAGTCGACCTGGCTGAGCTTGCTGCCACGGTACCGGGGCCACTTGCAGATTTCTCGGAATCTCTTTCCGATATGATCTCCAACAAGGAATACAAGACGATATCCAAGGCAAGGAGTTCAGCAAGGGAGTTTGCACAGAGCACCAAGATAGATCAGGTCGACCTCGTGGACTTTGCTCTCAAGGTAGGAAATGCCGAAGGAAAGAAACTTGCCAATGCTCTTCAGGGAGCTGTCAAATACAACAGGACTTCCTCAGGTATCACGAACGCATACGGTATCTCCGCATACTTCCCTTACAGGAAGATGTCCATGGTGGACACTGCTGTCAGCACGTTCAAGAACATAGGCATGGACAATAAGTATACCGAATGCATAAAGGATTATGCAGCTCTCGGTACACAGGCCATAGCAGGTACAGGTGGAACATCGAGTGGTATCAACTCTATATTCGGAAGCCTCGGAGGATCATCGAACGGATACTCCGGAGGATCATCCCTTAACGACCTGTTATCAGGATTCCTGGGAGGAAACTTCGGATCCATTGACGGTCTTACAGGTTCCAATACAGGGTTCCTTTTCGGACGCAGCATGACGAAGGAGCAGACGGTAAGCTATATCCGGGACAACCTCTTCGACATCGAAAACATGAAGTGGAAGAAGAACTCCAAGGGACAGCTTGTGATAAGCCTGCCTGAAGAACAGTGGGATCTCGTTACGGGACTCGACCTCAACATGTTCTATGAGTGGAACGGAGGATATCTGGACCTTGGAATAGACAACGTATTCGATTTCGATGACCAGTGGAATCTGCTCGCTCCTACGGACAAGACATGGCTATCGATAGACGGACAGATAGTAGCTTATTACCATGAGTCTACGGTAGGAACAGGGGACGAGGCAATAATCACCGGTGTGGTACCCGCATTCCTCAACGGACAGAGGGTGGAACTCATACTGGTGTTCGACCCCGAGCATCCTATGGGAACGGTTGCCGGAGCAAGATATGTCTATGAAGGCGAGACCGAGACGGTGGCAAAGAATCTCTATGAGCTCCAGGTGGGAGATAAGATAGACTTCATAGCAGACTTCTACGACAAGAACGGGGAATATGTCGATACATACTATATCTCCGACCAGATCACGTATACAGGTTCCTTCACAATAGGCAATATGAATGTCGGAAAAGACACTGCCAGAGTGATGTACAGATTCACTGATATCTACCAGCAGACCTACTGGACGGAAGATATCGAACTCTGATGGGAAATATGATCTTCAGAAAAGCGGAAATCTCTGAGCTGGACAGACTGTATGAGATATCAAAAAGTGCTTCAAAGGTGCTTGGCGAGAGGCATGTGGATCAGTGGCAGGGAGATGAAGCTCCAATGAGGGAGGAGTTCCGGGAACTCATCCTGAACGGTGACGGCTACGTTCTCACTGATGAGGAAAGTGAGATCATAGGATTTGCAGCCGTTATCGAAGGTCCTGACGAGTCATATGCCGTGATAGACGGGAAATGGCTCACTGAAGCCCCGTACTGTGCGGTACATAAGGTGATGACGGACCCGGCATTCAGGGGTAAAGGCTTCTCAAAGGAGCTCTTCAAAAACGTTTTCGAAGTGGCAAGGAAAAAAGGGTATTCATCTGTCAGGATAGATACCCATAAGGACAATCTGGTGATGCAGAAGGCCCTTAAGAAAGTGGGATTCACATACTGCGGGACCATATTTCTCGAGAACATACGGAAGTACAGGAACGCATACGAAATAAACATCCAGGAAAGGAAATCAGGAGGAAAATCAATGGAACTGCAACTGGCATTTGACGGAGTGGAAAGGGAAGCGGCAGTAAAACTCGCTGCTGAAGTATACGATCTCGTCGACATAATAGAGATAGGCACGCCTTTCGCATACAAGTACGGAATGGACGCATTAAGAGAGATCAAGAAGGCTGCACCCGGGGTAAGGATCCTGGCAGACTTCAAGATCATGGACGGAGGCTACGGAATGACCCAGATGGCATATGATGCCGGAGCTGATATTTGTACCGTATCTGCAAGGACATGGGACGATACCGTAAAAGAGGCTATCAAGTGCGCCCGCGACAACAACAAGCAGGTCCTTGTGGATCTCATGGGAACGCCCGACGACGAGATAATCGAGAGAGCAAAAGAAGTGGATTCCTGGGCACCGGATTATATCTATATCCACAGGGCAGTCTCCATCAAGACGGCTACAAGCCCGGAGGAGCTCCTTAGGAAGGTAAAGGGCAGCATCAAGAATGCCAAGCTTGGAGTAGCAGGAGGAATCACTCTTGAGACCCTCCCTGAAGTCATAAAGGGAGAGCCAGATCTCGTGATCATAGGAAGCGCAATAACAAAGTCTCCGGATCCGAGAGGCACCATCATAAAGATGAGAGAGTATATCAAATAAGAGACTTAAAACTAGAAAAAAGCCAAAGATTAGTTCTGAACTAGTAAGATGAAAGTAGACATGTTAAAAAAGCATGTCTACTTTTCTTATGTTAAAATCAGATCATTCTTTATTTCTAAGCTCTGCCTCTAGTATCATGTACCGGTTATCCTCATCCCTTATGATCGCGTTGAGCTCGTTGTGAGAGAGGGTATAGCCTACCTCAGCGGACCTCCTCCCATCAAGGGCAGTCTTGCATACATACCTGAAGGAAGAGATATCGAGCTCTTCATACTGGCTCACAGGGAGGGCGTTTAGTACAAGGGAGAGGTATCTCGTATTATGCACATGGGAATTGAAATCAAGGTCATCTGTCCTTACGGTGAGAGGAACGGTGTTCTCATAAGATTCCTTTTCCCTTATCTTTACCAGTGTTTCAAAGGCTGACGGCTCCTCGGGATCGAAGGATCTGAAAAGGCCTTCAGTAAGCTTAAGTATCTTCATCGTAGAGATGTCTACCAGCACGAGCTTGGTCTGAGCTCTTGCGACCTCTTTTCCGGAAGAGTCAGTCATTATGAAATTCCTGAAGAAATACATGGAGGGGATCCTGCCGCTTATCCATGTCTCGATATTAAGCTTTTCGCGTTTGCTTATGCGTCTTTTGAGTTCCACGTGCCATTCTATGAGTATCCAGGCAAGGTCTCCGGCCTCTCTGGATATGATCCTGTCGTTTGCAGAGTCTGAATGATGAGTCCCCGTATCCTCAAAAAGCTTCAAGATCGCTTCATATGAAATATTGCCCGATACATCTATATCGGAAAGTCTTGGCTTTACTGTTTCTCTATATCTCATAGGCATCTCCTTTTCACGTATTATATCACCTGCAGGAAGGAGAGTAAAAAAGACCGGTCAATGACCGGCCTTCATATAGTTTTGTTTGATTCAGATTATCGGGTTGGTATCCCATATGTCTCTCGCATAATCCCTGATGGATCTGTCTGCGGAGAATATGTTTGCCTTTGCGATATTCACTATGCTCATGCTGTTCCACTTACTTCTGTCTTCATATGCATTCTGGAGCTCCTGATGTACTCTTGCGTAATCACCGAAGTCTGCAAGGCACATGTACGGGTCTGCGATGCTGTATGAAGGACGGAGCAGATAGTTGTAGATGTGACCGAAGCCCTTTCCGGCAAATCCGGGGATAAGAGCATCAACGGCAGCCTTAAGGATGGAGTTCCTCTCATATTCTGCTCTTGAGTCATAATGCTTGATGTTGAAGTGGACTTCATCGGTCTTCTGACCGAAGATGTAGATGTTCTCAGGTCCTACAGCCTCGAGCATCTCCACATTAGCTCCGTCGAGAGTTCCTATGGTTATGGCTCCGTTTATCATCATCTTCATGTTTCCTGTTCCGCTGGCTTCCTTTCCTGCAAGAGAGATCTGTTCGGATATCTCGGTGGCGGGCATGAGATGCTCAGCCATGGATACACTGTAGTTCTCAAGGAACAGCACCTGCAGCTTCTTTGAAACGACAGGATCGGAATTTATCTCTTCAGCAAGCTTCACTATCAGCTGGATGACTTCCTTGGCATGATAATAGTTCGGAGCGGACTTTGCAGCGAACAGGTATACCTCCGGTCTCATCTCTACATCAGGATCATTCTTGATCATCTGATATCTGGTTATGATCCTCAAAACGTTAAGCAGCTGACGCTTGTACTCGTGGAGCCTCTTTGCCTGGACGATGAAAATGCCGTCCGGGTTCAGGAGAGTTCCGGTCTCCTTGTATACCTTGTTGGAGAAGAGCACCTTGTTGTCGTGCTTTATCTGTTCGAGCCTCTTCTGTACTGAAGCATCATCCTTGAACTTTTCAAATCCTGCAAGCTCGAGTGCATCTTTTTTAAACCCCTCTCCGATGCAGTCGGAAATGAGCTTAGTAAGTTCCGGGTTGGACTGGCAGAGCCATCTTCTGTATGCGATACCGTTCGTCACATTCGTGAACTTCTCGGGATATGCCATGTAGAAGTCGTGGAATACATCTTTCTTGAGTATCTCGGAGTGGAGAGAGGAAACACCGTTCACCTTTCTTGAACCGATGATGCTCAGGTTGGCCATCCTGACCTGGTTGTCGCCGATGGGGGACATGTAATTGATCTTTCCCCAGTCTCCGGGGAACTTCTTTTCCATGTCGAGTCTGAAACGCCTGTCGATCTCCTGGATTATTATGAAGATCCTAGGCATCATCATCCTTATCAGCTGCGCGTTCCACTTTTCAAGTGCCTCTGCGAGGATCGTGTGGTTGGTATAGCAGACGGTATCCTTTATGACGTTCCATGAGGTGTCCCAGTCATATCCGAATTCATCCATGAAGATCCTCATGAGCTCCGGAATGCAGAGAGCCGGATGGGTGTCGTTTATCTGGATAGCTACCTTGTCAGAGAGGTTCAGGAGGGTTCCGTATCTGTTGAAGTGGTCCCTTATGATGTTCTGGCAGGATGCCGAGACCATGAAGTACTGCTGCTTGAGTCTCAGTTCCTTTCCTTCCTCGATGTTGTCGGCAGGGTAGAGCACCTTGCTTATGAGTTCGGCCCTGTTGGAGTTCTGCTGAGCCTTCGTAAAGTCTCCGCTGTTGAAGGATGCCATGTCGAATCCTTCGGAGTTCATGCTCCTCCAAAGTCTCAGCTTGCCTACAGCCTGACTGTTAGCACCCGATATGAGCATGTCATACGGAACTGCCTCGACTGTCTGCTGGTTCTTGATGTCGAACTTGAGTCCGTTCTCGGTCCAGTATTCCACATAGTCTCCGTAGAAGTTGACCTTGTATGTGTCATCATGTCTCTCGGTGAGCCATACCTGTCCGCCTGGCAGCCAGTTATCAGGCATCTCGACCTGCCAGCCGTCTATGATCTTCTGCTTGAAAAGACCGTATTCATATCTGATTGAAAATCCGGTGACGTCAAAGTTCTGAGACACCATTCCATCGAGATAGCAGGCTGCAAGCCTTCCGAGGCCTCCGTTTCCGAGTCCTGCATCAGGCTCGCATTCAAAGATCTCTTCAAGGGTGAGTCCTCTTTCGGCCAGTACCGATGCAACGAGCTCGGTCTCTCCGAGGTTGTAAAGGTTGTTCTTGAGGGACTGACCCATCAGGAATTCCATGCTGATGTAGTAGATCTTCTTCCTGTGGAGCTGCGTCCTCTCTATATCTCTTCTTGTTCTGTTCCAGCTCCACTTCTTCTTCTGGAGCTGTTCGTTTATGATCTCTGCTATCGTCTTGTAGAGCTCTTTTACGGATGCTCTCTCAAATGTTGTATGGTAATCTTCCTCGAGCATTCCGACGAGAAGGGCCTTGAAATCGTCTCTGGCGATAGCGTCGATGATTGGTTCGTGCATTAAATGTTACCTTTCTTACAAAATATTCTTGTACATCTTGACATATTCTTCAGCGGATTTGTCCCAGCTGAAATCGAGTCCAAGATCGAATTTAACCAGATTGTTCCAGTTCTCCTGATCATAGTAGAGCTTAATGGCACCTCTCAGGGTAGATGCAAAGGATTCGGTGTCGAAGTGAGTGAACACGAAGCCGTTTCCGTCTCCCATCCTGCAGTCCTTTATGGAGTCATTGAGACCGCCGGTAGCTCTTACGAGAGGAACGTTACCGTATCTGCAGCCTATCATCTGGGCAAGACCGCATGGCTCGCTCTTTGAAGGCATGAGGAGTATGTCTCCGGCAGCGTAGATCTGGTGGGACAGCTCCCTGTTGAACATGATCATGCTTCTCACCTTGTCATGATGACGGGATTCCAGCTGACGGAAGAAGTTCTCATACTGTCCGTCGCCCGTGCCGAGAAGCACGAACTGGATGTCATACTGATTGAGGAAGTTGTCGATGGTAGCCGTGATGAGGTCGACGCCCTTGTGGGCTACGAGCCTGCTTATCATGGTGATCATGGGGACATTGTCCTTGACGGGGAGATACAGGCTCTCCTGGAGCGCGCGCTTGCACTCTGCCTTTCCCGATACATCATCCTTGGAATAGTTCTTCGGGATGTATGGGTCTGTAGACGGGTCATAGAGGACAGTGTCGATTCCGTTCAGGAGTCCCGTGAGCTTGTAGCTGTGCTCGCTTATTATGTTCTCGAGTCCATGTGCATAATATGGATCCTTCAGCTGGTTCGCATAGGTCGGACTGACGGTGTTGACCATATTTGCTGTCGTGATGCCGCCCTTTAACAGGTTGACTCCGCTGTTGAACTCTATAAGGTGCTCTGCACCGTTCGGAAGTCCGATGACGTCATAGAGAGTATCGAATCCGTACTGTCCCTGATACTCAATATTGTGTATCGTGAAGACCGTTCTGATGTTCATCTGATAGATGCAGTCCTGATATACGGGGACAAGGGACGTCTGCCAGTCATTAGCATGGATGATGTTGGGGTAGTAGCCCGTGAACTGAAGGGATTCGAATACTGCCCTTGAGAAGAAGGCATATCTCTCACAGTCATCGAAATATCCATAGAGGTTGTCTCTCTTGAAATATTCCTCATTGTCGATGAAATAAACTGTCATCTCATCCGTCTCCAGCATGAAGACTCCCATGTACTTGTTTCTCCATGCAACGGGGATGTCCTTACAACCGAGGAACTTCATCTTATCTCTGAATTCCTGCTTTACGGCCTTGTAAAGAGGCATTATGAGCCTGCACTCCACGCCCGGGATCCTGTTCAGGGATTTCGGAAGGGATCCGCCGACATCGCCAAGTCCGCCGGTACCTGCAAAAGGTACGGCCTCAGGGCTCACATACAGTATCTTCATAGTATTTGCTTCGGGGATCTCGGTATTTTCAGGACATGCATTCTCAGTTATTATCTCTGCAGCCTTGGCATTTTTCACCGCACGGGTCTCTGCTTTTTTTGCAGGGGAAGCATGCGTGCCAGCAGTCTTTTTTGAACAGCTTTTAGTGCTGGTTGCTTTCTTAGCCATATTGATACCTTTCCTTAAAAAGATTTTTTCATTGGAATTATATCATATAAAAGGCCATTTCTGAACAGATACGCAACGGAAAGTATAGTATGAAGCGAAAAAGGTATTTTCCATACAAGATAATGTCATGATGATACCTTTGGAAGGCTTTTCCCGATCCCTCCAGCAGGAGAAAGAGAAAAGAATCCGCAGAATGCACCTAAAGAGTTCATCCGGAGTACTATGTTGTTGAATTCAATTCCTCCGATAGATTATAATTATAACGATGATGATCATTTCAGAGCATCCTGTTTGCTCTGACGAAAATTCAATAACTCGTTATCATATATATTCATACTTTGGGGGAAATTTGTATGGAAGACTATGTGAACGACATTTCATACCAGAAGTATCTCTTTCATCAGGGAGAGAACTTTCAGAGCTATAAGTTCCTTGGTGCTTTTCCGATAGACGGAGGAGTGCTTTTCAGAGTCTGGGCTCCGAGGGCCAGATCCATTTCGCTCGTATGCAATCAGAACGGCTGGGACATCCACGCAGATCCTTTCAAGAGACTGCCTGACGACAGCACTATCTGGGAGGTCACGGTACCCGGAATGGGGATCGGAGACATCTATAAGTTCGTCGTGGAAGACGTTTACGGGAATATCACGTATAAATCCGACCCATATGCCCTTGAAACGGAAAAGGGCCCTATGACAGAACAGAACCAGATGGCTTCAAGAGTATCGGCAAGGGAGAGCTCATATGAGTGGAAGGATGCGAAGTGGCTGGCTCAGAGGAAGAAGACGGATTCCTACAGATCTCCGATGAACATCTATGAAGTGCATCTCGGATCCTGGAAGAGACATTTTGACGGTTCCTACTATTCATATCATGATCTTGCCGAAGAGCTCATACCGTATGTAAAGGAGATGGGATATACCCATATCGAGATACTGCCGGTTACGGAATATCCCTTTGATCCCTCATGGGGATATCAGGTGACCGGATACTACAGCGTGACATCCAGGTACGGGACTCCGGATGATTTCAGATATTTTGTCGACAAAGCACATCAGGAGGGCATCGGAGTGATCATGGACTGGGTGCCTGCCCACTTCCCGAAGGATTCCCAGGGGCTCATCAATTTCGATGGGGAACCGCTCTATGAGGACAGCAACCCCTTCAGGATGGAACACAAGGGCTGGGGCACGAGGGCCTTCGATTTCGGACGGCCGGAAGTCCTCTGCTTCCTCATCTCGAATGCACAGTTCTTCTGCGAACAGTACCACATAGACGGCCTAAGGGTCGATGCCATAGCTGCAATGCTGTATCTCGATTATGACAGAAAGGACGGAGAATGGCAGCAGAACCAGTATGGCGGAAGAGAGAACATAGAGGCCATACACTTCCTAAGGAAGATGAACGAATACATTCTTTCGAATTTCCCGGGAGTGCTCACCATAGCTGAGGAATCGACGGCATGGCCGATGGTCACAAAGCCTCCGAAGGACGGAGGGCTCGGCTTCAACTACAAGTGGAACATGGGCTGGATGAACGATACTCTCGACTATTTCAAGAACGATCCTCTCTGGAGAGGAGCTCATCATAATCAGCTCACGTTCGCCATGACGTACGCACACAGCGAGAACTTCATTCTTCCGATCTCCCATGACGAGGTGGTGCACATGAAGAGGTCGCTCCTTGACAAGATGCCGGGCAATTACGATGAGAAGTTTGACGGCGTAAGGAGCTTCTTCGTTTACTTCATGACCCATCCGGGAAAGAAGCTCTCCTTCATGGGAAATGAGTTCGGCCAGTTCATAGAGTGGAACGAGGCGCAGGGGCTCGACTGGCTGCTCCTCGATTATGACAAGCACAAGAAGCTCCACGATTTCGTACATGACCTTAACAGGCTCTATCAGGCACTGCCCCAGCTGTGGAGCGGAGATGACACATGGGACGGATTCAGATGGATAGATGCCGACAACTACAGGGACAGCGTGTACACCTATTACAGGGAAGACCCGTACAAGAAGAGGGAAAAGGTGCTCATAGCACTCAACCTCTCAGGCCTCGATTTTGAGGAGTATGATATCGGAGTTCCTGAAGCTCCGTATTATAGATGCATAATTGATTCCGATTTTGGCTGCTACGGCGGCAGAGGAATAAGAAAAGCTATCAGTTATAGGGTAAAGAAGGGTGACGTCAACGGTTTTGAGCAGCATATAACCATACCGCTGCCGGCACGTTCAGGCATAATTCTTATCTCTGGGAAGGAGTCTAGTAAATGAAGAAAAAAAGATGCATAGCAATGCTGCTGGCAGGAGGCCAGGGCAGCAGGCTCATGCCGCTCACGGAACACATCGCCAAGCCGGCCGTTCCGTTCGGATCCAGATATCGTATCATCGATTTCCCGCTCTCGAACTGCGTGAACTCCGGCATCGATACGGTAGGTGTTCTAACACAGTATCAGCCTCTTGAGCTCAACGACTATCTCGGCACCGGGACCCCCTGGGACATGAACCTCAGGTACGGCGGTGTACATGTCCTTCCTCCGTATCAGGCAGCGGAAGGTTCAGACTGGTTCAAGGGGACCGCGAACGCGATCTATCAGAACATCAGGTTCATACAGAGATATGATCCTGATTATGTCCTCATCCTGTCAGGAGACCACATCTACAAGATGAACTATGACCAGATGCTTGAGGAACACATCAATAACAGGGCTGACTGCACGATAGCAGTCATAGACGTGCCGCTTGAGGAAGCATCAAGGTTCGGTATCATGAATACGGACGGAAAAGGCCGTATCATAGAGTTCGAAGAAAAACCGAAGCATCCGAAGAGCACGCAGGCTTCCATGGGAGTATATATATTCTCCACGGACAAGCTTATAAAGTACCTGATCGAAGACGAAAACGACAAGAGTTCATCCAATGACTTCGGAAAGAACATAATTCCGAAGATGCTGGACGACGGACAGAGGATGTTTGCTCATCTGTTCAAGGGATACTGGAGAGACGTAGGAACTCTCGATTCCTTCTGGTCCGCAAACATGGATGCCATAGGCATGCCGGAGGATGAACCCGAGAAGCTCATACTTAACGATCCGGGCTGGAGGATCTATTACAGACATGACAGCAACCAGCCTCAGTACATCGGAGAAAAGGGCGAACCCAAAGATTCCATAATAGGCGGTGCCTGCGATATCAACGGAAAGATAGAGCATTCAGTGCTCTTCAATAACGTTACCGTGGAGGAAGGAGCGTTCGTAAAGGACTCCATAATCATGGACAACGTGAAGATAGGGGCAGGAGCATATGTTGAATATGCCATCATCGATTCCGACGTGACGATAGGAAGCGATGCAAATGTCGGAGGTCCGAAGGAAAACGGCAAGCTCTCCGTAATTGCCAAGGGCATCAAGGTCAGGAAAAAAGGAAGAGTGAAGCAGGGAGACATCCTCACGAAACCTGAAGAAGAGGAGGAGACAAAATGAACGCTGTTGGATTGATATTTACAGACGGATTCGATGTTGATATCGATGATATGATCGAAAGACGTACTCTGGCATCGATTCCATTTGGAGGAAGATATCGTCTTATCGACTTTCCTCTTTCCAATCTTACGAATGCCGGCGTCAAGAATATAGGTGTCATAACCAAGAAGAACTATCAGAGCCTCATGGACCATGTGAGAGGCGGAGACGAGTGGGACCTCAACAGAAGATTTACCGGTCTTACCATACTTCCTCCTTTTTCAACTGCAGCCACGAGCGAGACAGAGAGCTATGAGAACAGACTGGAAGGACTTGTGGCAAACATCTCCTATCTGCGCTATCTGCATGAGAAATACGTGATCATCACCGGATGCGATTATATCTGGAATGAGGACATCGAGGCATTCTACCGTGCACATGTGGCAAGCGGAGCAAGGCTGAGCGTCATGTACACCAAGAAAGATATAGAGAAGACCACCAAGACCGAAAGCACATATGTAAGAATAGGCGACGGCGACAAGGTCACGAAGCAGGAGATCTCCAACACAAGGCCAAAAGGCGCATACACCTCCCTCAACACGTACATCATGGAGAGAGAGGACCTCATGGACATCCTGTTCAAGGCCTTCAGGAGCGGAAAGAAGAGCTTCAGAAGAGAAGTGATAAGGCCTATGATCGAGAAGGGAGAGGCAAACGGATATGAGGCAAAGAGCCCCATCATCCACATCGACGAGATCACGAACTACCTCAAGGGAAGTTTAAGCCTCCTGGACAAGGATGTGAGGAATGCCTTCTTCTCCAATGATGACAGACCTATCCTCACAAGAGTCATGGACAGTTCTCCGACAAAATACGGAGAGAACGCAAAGGTCACCAATTCCATCATAGCCGACGGTTCGGTCATAGAGGGAGAGGTCAGGAACTGCATCATATTCAGAAACGTCCATATCGAAGAAGGTGCTGTCGTGGAGAACAGTGTCATAATGACCGACACTCATATCTCAAAAGGAGCCAGGATCAATTATGCCGTCCTGGACAAGAACGTTACGATCGAAGACAACAGATGGCTTTCCGGATATATCACGCATCCGTTCTACTGCAAGAGGAATTCCATCATCTGACGGTCTGGAAGGATAAAAGGAAATAAATGGCTTTTCAGGAAGTGATCTTTGATTCAAGGGATGCTTCGTACAAGTGTCCGACCGGTGCGGTGGAATCAGGGACTGAAATCACATACAACCTGAAGCTGCTGGCCACGCTCGAGGCGTGGGATGTCGATCTGATTGTTGTCTATGACAGCAATCAGACCGGCGCCAGCTACAGGATGACAAAACAGGACTATTATGCTGACGGATATGTGGAATACACCGTCAGCGTTCCCATATATGACAGAGGATTATACTGGTACTGGTTCGAGTTCAGCAATTCGACGGGAAGACTGAAGATCAGAAAATCCGACCACGACAACATCGCCGTGATAGCGGGGGACGAGAAGGGACCATGGCAGCAGGTGGTCTATAAGAGGGACTACAGGGTGCCCGAATTCATAAAGGGCGGTATATTCTATCATATCTTCGTGGACAGGTTCAGCAATGACGGCAGCGAGAGAGTGGAGATGCCGGGCAAGATCAACAGGACCGACTGGGGAGGGATCCCCGAGTACAGGCCCGATCAGTTCGGCATCATACAGAACAACGACTTTTTCGGAGGGAATCTTAGGGGCATAATCAAGAAACTGCCATACCTTGAGTCGCTTGGTATAACGTGCATATACCTGAGCCCCATATTCGAAGCTTTCTCCAACCATAAATACGACACGGGAGACTATTTCAAGATAGATCCCATGTTCGGTACTCTCGAGGACTTCAGGGAACTCTGCTCAAGAGCAAAGGAAAAGAACATATCCATAATTCTGGACGGTGTGTTCTCTCATACGGGCTCCGACTCCATATACTTTGACAAGTATCATCATTATAACCAGGGCGGAGCATACAGGAACCCGTCTTCCAGATACAGGGACTGGTACTATTTCCATGCAAACGAGAGTTACGAGACCTGGTGGGGCATAGATACTCTTCCAAGGGTCAACAAATACAATGAGGACTTCATAGACTTCATCTGCGGAGAAAACGGTGTCGCAAGGTACTGGATCAGACAGGGCGCCAGCGGATGGAGACTCGATGTGGTGGACGAACTGCCGAACTATTTCATCGACAGGCTCTGCAGCGCCATCAAGGCGGAGAGAGAAGATGCGATAATTATCGGTGAGGTCTGGGAGGATGCCTCCAACAAGACTTCTTACAGTGAGAGGAAGAACTATTTCCAGGGCAACAGGCTCGACTCGGTGATGAACTATCCCTTCAAGGATGCACTCATAGATTTCGTCAAGAACGGGAACGCGAGGAACCTGAAGGACACGGTGGAGATGATAGTGGAGAACTATCCCAAGGACGTCACGGACTGTCTCATGAACAGCCTCGGCACCCATGACACGGTAAGGATCCTGACAGCTCTTGGAGGAAAGAACAGGGGACAGTATGTCTCGAGGGAGTTCCTTGCATGGGATATGCTCTCACCGGAAGAATATGAACGGGGAAAGAAACTGCTTAAGACTGCGCTCATGTTCCTCGTGACCTTACCCGGAGTCCCGTGTATATATTATGCGGACGAGGTCGGCATGCAGGGACATGCGGATCCCTTCAACAGGAGATGCTTCCCGTGGGGATTTGAGGATCTGAATCTCCTTGACTGGTACAAGAGAGCGATACATTTCAGAAAGAGGCACAGCGTATATGCTGACGGTGGATACAGGACCGTGCTGTGCGATGAAGGCGCTTACGGATTCATGCGCTATAACGAAGAAGAGACCATCATTACGGTCGCGAACCTGGGTCAGAACACCAAGTTCCTGGACATCCCCGGTTCATGGAGAGAATTTTATTCCGGTGAGTTCTATAAGGACAGAGCGGTTCTGTTCCCGGACGAGATACTGGTTTTAAAAATGGTATAAATAAAGAGGAGAGGTATATATGAGCGTATTTTTTGATAACTATGAAAAGTGGCTTAAAAGCCCCAAGGTAGACGAGGCCACAAAGGCAGAGCTTCTTGCGATAAAGGACGACGAGAAAGAGATCGCCGGCCGTTTCTCGAAACTCATAGACTTCGGTACCGCGGGACTCAGAGGTAAGATGCTTGCGGGGATCAACGGAATGAACGTATATGTGGTTAGATACGCCACCCAGGGAGTTGCCGATCTCATCAATTCGTGCGGAGAGGACAAGTCAGGCGGAGTGACCATCATATTCGACAGCAGGAACAACAGCAAGCTATATGCCAGAGAGGCGGCAGGAGTGCTCGCTGCCAACGGCATCCACGTGAATACATTCGAGGACCTGAGACCGACCCCTGAACTCTCATTCGCACTTAGAGAGATGGGATCCATCGCAGGCATAAACATAACTGCCTCACACAACACCAAGGAGTACAACGGATACAAGGTATACTGGTCCGACGGAGCACAGCTCCCGCCTGAGCATGCAAAGCAGATATCCGACAGACTTGCAAAGATCGACATATTCGATGACGTAAAGACCATGGATTTCAAGGAAGCATGCGACAGGGGATTCGTCACCATGCTCGGAGAAGAGATGGACGAGAAGTATCTCGAGAACGTCATGGCCCAGTCCGTAGGAAAGAAATACGTCGACGAAGTGGCAGACGATTTCTCCATAATCTATACTCCTTTCCACGGGACCGGATACATACTGATCCCCGAAGTACTTAAGAGGCTCGGAATGAAGCATGTCCTCACGGTACCGGAGCAGATGGTGATAGACGGAAACTTCCCGACTGTCGTTTCTCCGAACCCTGAATACGTTGAAGGATTCGCACTTGCCATAGATATGGCCAAGAAGAACGATGTCGACCTCATAATAGGTACGGACCCTGACGGAGACAGGGCAGGTATCTGCGTGAAAAACGGTGACAGGTATGAGACACTTACAGGAAACCAGATAGGAGTGCTGCTCCTCGACTATCTCATCAAGGCCAAGAAGGAGAGCGGAACGCTGGCCCCCAACAGCGCTGTCGTTAAGAGCATAGTCTCCTCCATTATGGCAAACAGGATATGCGAGGTGAACGGCATCACTATGTTCGAGACCCTCACCGGCTTCAAGTTCATAGGTGAGAAGATAAAGGAATTCGAGCAGACGGGAGAATACACATATCTATTCGGATTTGAGGAATCCAACGGTTATCTTGCAGGAACCTATGCAAGGGACAAGGATGCCGTCGTGGCTTCCATGCTCATTGCAGAGATGGCATGCTGGTACAAGACGAAGGGAAAGAACATGTATCAGGCAATGCAGGATCTGTTCGCTGAGTACGGCTATTTCTCCGAGAAGGTCATCTCCCACACAGTTGAGGGATTCGACGGACCCGAGAGGATGGCTAAGAGGATGGCAGAGATAAGGGAGAATCCTCCGAAGGAATTCGGCGGACTCAAGGTGCTTAGGATAAGAGACTACAAGAGCGGCGAAGTCACAGATACCGCTACAGGTGAAAAGTGCGGTACGGGACTGCCGAAGAGCGACGTTTTATACTTCGACCTCGAGGACGACTGCAAGGCGATCATACGTCCTTCAGGTACCGAGCCGAAGATAAAGCTCTATGTGATGGTACAGGCACCTGAAAAGGAAGAGTCCATGGCAAGGCTCGAGGGAGTTATCGCTACCGGAGAAGAACTCCTGAACATCTGACGGGAAAAGTGCCAGGAAGGGCATGAAAAGGCAATAAAAAAAAGCGGTGAGTCGTGCTCACCGCTTTTTCATATCCTGTCGTATTTCTGTACGAGACGCGCCATTCTCAGGCTCATCTCGTTGGTGAGGGCTGAAGGCATCTGCCAGGTCCAGTTGCCCTTGGTGACAGACGGAACGTTGATCCTGGCCTCCGAGTCAAGGGACATATAGTCCTGCATCGGGATTATGCAGATCTCGGCTTTGCTGGCGTATGCAAGATCTATCATGGCCTCGCAGATATTGTCCGAACAATAAGGGCTTTCGGGATCCACGGGATTCCTTCCTATTCCGTCTCTGTTTCTGAAATACTCAGTCTCTTCCGGAAGATTCGTGGCAAGATACCAGTCCACGAACTTAACTTTGTAGTCCACGAGACTTCGGTACCATCCTTTCAGAGTATCGTTGTCATGTGTGCCCGTATATACGACGCAGTTCTCAGAATAGTTATGGGGAAGATAAGGGTTCGTTTCATCGCTGTCGAATGCAAACTGGAGCACCTTCATGCCTGGATATCCGGTCTGTGACAGGAGATCCCTTACGTCATCCGTTATGACTCCGAGATCTTCGGCAAAGTATTCATGTTTTCCTATCGTCCTGTCGAGATATCTGAACAGTTCTATCCCCGGACCGGGCTCCCAGTGCCCGTTAAGCGCATTCTTATCCAAAGGAGGTATGGAGAAGTATCCCTGCAGGCCTCTGAAGTGATCGATCCTCAGTATATCGAACATCTCGAAGTTCTTGCTGATCCTTACCGACCACCATCTGAACAGTTCTTCCTTTTTATCATTCCATCTGTAAAGAGGATTGTCCCACTTCTGGCCGTCTTTGGCAAAGGCATCCGGAGGACAGCCCGAGACCGCAATCGGATAACCTTCCTCATCAAGCTGGAACAGTTCTCTGTGTGCCCATACATCTGCTCCGTCCCTGGAGGTATATATGGGCATGTCTCCTATGATCCTGATGCCTCTTTTGTGGGCATATGAAAGGATGTCCTTCCATTGTCTGAAGAACTCATACTGGGTCCATTTGAAATACTGATAGTCATCTGTGAGGTAGTTGGTGTAGTAGATTAGAGCCGCAGGCTCACGGTCTCTTATATCTTTCGGCCATTTTCTCCAGTCAGCAGTACCGAAGTTCTCTGAGAGGGCATAGAAGAGAGCGGTATCCTCGAGCCAGTAACGGTTCTGTTCACAGAACTCCAGATAAGGCTCATCGGCAACGAACCTCGAAGAGGCGAGTTTAAGAAGGGATATCCTGATCTTCTTGATCCTGTTGTAATCGATATGACGTCCATAGGCCTCATCAGTGCTCCTGACTCTCGCAGCGCTGATCTCGGATTCCTTCAGGAGATGCTGCTGTACAAGGGTCACAAGATCGATGTATATGGGATTTCCCGCAAAGCTGGACATGGGATCATATGGAGAATTGTCCTCTGAGGCCGGACCTAACGGAAGTATCTGCCAGTAGGACTGCCTTGCCATGTAAAGCTGATCTATGAATGCATAGGCCGCCTTCGAAAAACATCCAATGCCGTATTCGCTGGGTAAAGAAAAAACAGGTAGTAACACACCGCTGCTTCTCATGATCTTTTCCTCTGAAATAAAAAAGGATTTCAAAGTCCATTATACAGTATATCCGGACAAATATACATTATCATGTGAGTTTGGGAAAGGACCCGCAGCTTGTTCAGTATATAAATGACATTTGTTTTATGATATATTTCTTTTTGGAGGAAATGAACATGGAACAGAAACGGATATGGGAGACTGCGCTTAAGCAGTCAGCCACCGATATGAATGCTGAGCCCTCGGATTTTCTGAAGGAAGGAGTCACTTTCAGGACGTTCAGACCTGCTGAAGGAAGAAGAGTATATCTTCCAGACCCGATAAGGCTGGATATGGTAAGCTATGGAAAGGGCATAGTCGCAGTGGGAGATGAAGCATTCGAAGATATCGTTAAGGATTATGTCGGAAAATACGGGAGCATACATATCTTCGAGACTCCGAATCTGTACAGCCTTAACGGTATGCTGGATCCATTTGATCTCAGAGCCTGTTTCATGGCCGAGTTTTTTCTTCCGGACATTAAGAAGCTCGACGCTTTTTCATGTGACCTCGATATAAGGATATTACACCAGGAAGATTTCAGGGACCTATATCTCCCGGAATGGGGAAATGCTCTCTCTTTCAAGAGAAAGGAACTCGACATGATAGGGACCGGATACTATGAGAAAGGCAGGCTCGTCGGTTTTGCAGGAGCCTCTGCCGACTGTGACGGCATGTGGCAGATAGGAATAGACGTGCTTCCCGGATACAGGGGGAGAGGCTTAGCATCAGCTCTTACGAATGCTCTTGCAAAGGAGATCCTTTCAGCAGGGAAGATCCCTTTCTACTGCTGTGCATGGAGCAATCTGGCATCTCTCAAGAATGCCATAAGGAGCGGGTTCACCCCTGCTTGGGTCGAGCTTACTGCGAGGGAGAAGGATTTCGTCGAAAAATGCAATGAATGATGCATCATTTAAATTGACAGATTTGTATATATAGCAGAAGGAACATTATGGAAACAGCTTTGACATACAGAAAGTATATGGACATGGTCCTCTTCTCAGGAAACCAGCCCGTGAAAAGGGAAACGGAGAGCGGAGGGAATCTGATGCTTGCCGAAGGTGCTGACAGGGAATCACGGCTCAGAAGGATTATGGAGAGATACGGGAACGGACTCTTCAGATATGCATATTCCTTTGTCGGCAACGGGGAGGATTCAGAGGACATCGTGCAGGATACTCTTATACAGTATCTGAGATTCGCACCTGTATTCGAGAACGATGCCCATGAGAAAGCCTGGCTCTTCAGGGTCGCCGGGAACATCAGCAGGAACAGGATAGGCTACAATAAGCGTCACAGGACCGAAGAGCTCCACGACAATGTCAGGAGCCATTATGAGGTGAACGAGCTCTCATTCGTGTGGGATGCTGTAAAGAGCCTGGACCCAAAATACAGGGAAGTGATCCATCTCTACTATTATGAAGGCCATACGACAAGGGAGATGGCGGAGATACTCATGGACAGGGAATCGACAGTGAGGAGCCGCCTTCTAAGAGCCAGAAAGCAGCTGAAAAAACTTCTGAAGGAGGAATATGATTTTGAGTAACAAATATACCAGATATATGGACGGAATAAGCCTCTCGAAGGAAGCGGAGGAAAGGATTATAAAGAACGCCGTAAAGGCGGATGACAGATACAGGAAGAAGAGATCATCCGGGTTCAACAGGACTCTCGGATTCATAATCGCTGCCGCAAGCTTCGTACTGATCGTAGCAGGTGCATTCATCCTGAGGTTCCCTGGTAAGAAACTGAACGAAGGCGGACAGTCCTCGAACGTTATGATCGGCAACCCCATGGTGGAATATGACAGCCTTGAGAAGATGGAGAAGGCAGTGGGCTTCAATGTCAGAAAACTCACGAAGCTGCCCTTCAGTGTGGAAAATGAGAGATATGCCGTTTATTCGGGAAAAATGAGTGAAGTCACCTATGAAGGAAAGAACGGCAGCCTCACGATGAGAGCTTCAAAGAAGACAGATGAGGATATCTCAGGGGTATATGAAGAGTTCACGGACATCAGGAAGATGGAGATAGCAGGCATGGAAGTGACTCTCAAGGGCTCTGAGGACGGTTTCGTGCTTGCAAGCTGGGATCATGATGGTCTGAGCGAGTGCATATATTCCGAAAAGGCTTATTCCATACAGGAATGGGAAGTGATCATAGGCGGGGTCAGCTGACCAAATAGTTTCTATACTCCAAGGATATAAAGTATAATATATATAATACTTGATTCGGAGGAAACTTAATTGTTTACTGAAGGCGGCATTTATCTCGGACTCTCGAACAATGGAGAGAGAGTGATACTTCCTCTTTCGAAGGGGAACAGACACGGACTTATCACAGGAGCAAGCGGCACCGGAAAGACCATTACCATGAAGGTGATGGCGGAATCCTTTTCGGCTGCAGGTGTTCCTGTTTTTGTTTGCGATATAAAGGGTGACGTTGCGGGACTTGCTGCTCCGGGAGCCAGGAACGACGGCATGGAGAGCAGGATAGACAAGTTCGGCATAAGGGATGTTTTCCAGTACAGGAGCTATCCGGTCACGTTCTGGGATATATACGGTGAGCACGGACATCCCATAAGGGCGACCATTTCTGACATGGGCCCCGATCTTCTTGCAAGGATCCTCGATCTCACACCGGCGCAGGAGGGCGTGCTCCAGATAATATTCAAGATGGCGGACGACAAGGCACTCATGCTCTATGATCTGAAAGATCTGAAAGCGCTTGTTGAGTACGTATATGAACACAGAAAAGAGCTCATAACCACATACGGAAACATAACAGCAGCTTCCATAGGAGGCATCCAGAGAGCACTCATACCTCTTGAGAACCAGGGCGGGGACCTGTTCTTCGGAGAACCTGATCTTGACATTTATGACCTCATGAGGACATCCTATGACGGCAGAGGAATGATAAATCTCCTTCATTCAGTGAAACTCGTAAGGAATCCGAAGTTATACGCGATATTCCTTCTGTGGCTCATGAGCGAACTCTTTGAGAGGCTTCCGGAAGTTGGCGATCCCGAAAAACCGAGACTCGTTTTCTTCTTTGATGAAGCCCACATGCTGTTTACAGATGCTCCGAAGGTGCTCATCCAGAAGATCGAACAGCTCGTAAAGCTCATAAGATCAAAGGGAGTAGGCATCTACTTCGTATCACAGAGCCCGGGTGATATACCGGATCCTGTCTTGGCCCAGCTCTCGAACAAGGTGCAGCATGCCCTGAGAGCATATACTCCTGCAGAGCATAAGAACATAAAGGCTGCGGCGAATTCATTGAGACCTAACCCCGAGTTCGATACAGAGACGGTGATTCAGGAGCTCGGTACCGGAAAGGCACTCATATCAGTACTTGACGAAGACGGAGTTCCGGGAATAGTACAGTACTGTTCGGTTCTCTGCCCCGAGAGCCTCATGGCTCAGCCTGACGACAGCTATTTCGAGAAGGCCATGATGGAAGATAACATGATGAGATATGATGATCCGATAGACAGGGATTCCGCATATGAAGTGTTGTCGGAACAGAAGCAGGAAGAGGAAGAGGAGAAACAGAAGCAGGCTGAGGAGGCTCAGCAGCAGAAGGAAAAAGAAAAGGAAGAAAAGGCCAAACAGAAGGAAAAGGAGAAGGAAGCTCAGAAGGAGCAGAAAAAGAAGGAGAGGATCAAGAACAAGATCGAATCCCAGATAATCTCCACCGGAGGCTACTTCCTGAGAAGAGGCCTTTTCAAGACACTGTTCGGTGGAAAATAAAAGTCTTATTCTTGAATGATAGAGGGGTAATAATAGGTCGTTATTATCATTATTTAAGATGTTTTTTTTAGAAGGTTATTATGCAGATTATGAGCATAATAACCTTTGTTTTATAATAGTGATACTACAAATCGGTATAGGATTATAAGAACCATCATAGATTTTGAGCAATGTGAAATACTAGACAATAATAGCAGATGTGATATAATAAATACGCAATTGAATAAATAAATACGTAAGAAATATATCATTAGGTGTATAAAGATGAGTTATGTTGAATGTATTAAACAAATAATAGGAGAATACAAGACTGGTATTCCAATCTATACAAAATCAATTGCAGATGGTTTGGCAGATTATTATCATATGACAAAAGAAAAGGCATCTGCTGCAACTTCTGTTGCAATTAAAAGGATCATAGAGAGAGAAGAAATTCCCGAATTGAGATTTTATCAAAAGGGTGTCTATTATCTTGCTAATAAAACGCCATTTGGTGAAACTGGGATCAGAAAAGAAAACCTTATTACAGATAAGTATATTCGTAATAATAATGGTTATGATACCGGTTATTCTCTTCTATATCATCTTGGGTTAACTTCTCAGATACCTAATAAAAGGATGATAGCAACAAATGCTATTAAAGAGTGTTCTCGATATGATAAGCAACTTGATGTTTATCTCATACCACCAAAAACTCGTATAAACTCTGTTAATATACACTATTTACAGGTACTGGATGTTTTGGATTTATTTGATAAAGCCCCAATAGATTCAAATGATCCATATAGAGTGATAGGTAATCATATATTACAAAGAGGGTTACATTATGAGACTCTTTTATCCTATGCTGATAACTACTATAACAAAAATACAATAATTCAAATTGCACATATTGCTAGTGTGATGGAGGAGATACAATGATATTGCATGAAGATAAAGATGCTTTTAGATTACTTATAGAGATTATTCATCAACGATCTGGTTATCGAGAAGATGTATTAGAGAAAGATTATTATGTTGTATTAATGCTCAAAGAACTTGCAGATAAACAAAAATCAGGTCTTCCTGCTGTTTTTAAGGGAGGAACGGCTTTATATAAAGCATTAAAGACAACAAATCGTTTTTCAGAAGACATTGATCTTACTGTAGATACCAGAGGATGTAGCAGATCACAAAATGACAAACGATTAAAACAAGCTGCAAAAGAGTATTCATCGTTGATAAGAGATCCAGCTGCGGGTAGTACAAATCGATCAGAAGTTGTCTCTATTTTCAGATACTCTCCTGTTAGTGAATACGATGAGAATGATGCGTTGCAACGATTTGGTGTTTTGAAAATCGAAGCAACGTCATTTACTATAAGTGAGCCAACGACAGATCTAGAAATAGTTCCTTTGCTATATGAACTTGCAACCGATGAAGAGAAAAGAGCACTTGAGGACAGATTTAAAGTGTCACCTTTTTTTGTTCGGACAAGCACCATAGAGAGGATCTTTATAGATAAAATATTTGCTGCTGAATCGTATATAAGGAGATAGCATGAACCTCATAGAGCTTTTGAGGCAGCAAAACATATATATGATTTAGCTATAATGCGAGAACAGAGCTCTATACAGAATCTTCTTAAAGATGAACAACTATTAAAAATGCTTCTTGATATTCGAATTAAAGAAGAGATAAACAGATTGGATGGTGTTGCTGGGGTTATGCCAACAAACTTCCTATTGGCTAATAATCTATCAGAGAATAAATTATTAAGAGAGGCTTATGGAGTTATGCAATCGCAATATGTACTGAAACATGAGGACCTAATTGACTTTGATATTGCGGTACTAGTTGTTAAAGATATCATGAGTCAGTTAATGAAGGCCAAGGCATGGATCATGTATGAACCTAATGAAGAATTGAAATTGCTAATTCATAAGGCCTGTAATAAACAATCTTCTATAGAGAGTAAAAAACAAGAGAGGGGAAAGCATTTTTAATTATAGTTTTCGATCATTGAATACAAAAAGAAAAAAGGCAAGAGATTCCTTGCCTTTTGATTCATAATTATCTTTATTGTTGATGAAATGTTTTATCAGCAGATTTCATAGATCCATCCTTCCGGAGCTTCGAGCCTTCCCATCTGGATGCCTGTAAGGGTATCATACAGTTTCTGCAGGACAGGTCCCATCTTATCCATTCCGCTCGGGATGCAGATCTCTTTTCCGTGGTCATTGATCTTTCCGACGGGGGATATGACTGCAGCGGTACCGCAGAGCCCTGCTTCAGCAAAATCGGCGACCTCTGTGAATTCGACCGGTCTTTCCTCAACCTTGAGTCCGAGATAGTGTTCAGCGACATGCATGAGTGATCTTCTCGTGACGGAAGGAAGAATGGTATTGGATTTAGGTGTCACAATGGTGTTGTCCTTCGTAACGAATATGAAGTTGGCTCCGCCGGTCTCCTCAACATGAGTCCTGGTAGCGGCATCGAGATACATATTCTCATCGAATCCCTTTTCATGTGCATCTGTTATAGCATAAAGGCTCATTGCATAGTTGAGTCCTGCCTTTACGTTACCAGTTCCATGGGGAGCAGCTCTGTCGAAATCAGATACCCTTATCGTTATCGGCTTTGCTCCGCCCTTGAAATACGGGCCGACAGGGGTGGTGAAGATCCTGAACTGATATTCAGTCGCAGGCTTTACGCCGATGACCGGATTCGTGCCCATCATGAACGGACGGATATAAAGGGTGGCTCCTGATCCATAGGGAGGAACGAAATCCCTGTTTGCCTTTACGACTTCCGTAACGGCTTTAACGAATCTGTCTTTCGGGAACGCGGGCATTGAAAGTCTTCTTGCCGAATTCTCCATCCTTTCACCGTTCAGGTCAGGTCTGAACGTAACGATCTTTCCGTCTTCAGTGGTATATGCTTTCAATCCTTCAAAACATGTCTGAGCATACTGGAAAACACAGGCACACTCTGACAGAGAGATCATATCGTCTTCTGTTATTTGACCTTCATCCCATGCGCCATCCTTGAAAATGGAAACATAGCGGTAATCGGTCTTTATATAGCCGAATCCGAGATTTGCCCAATCGATGTTCTTAGCCATAATCTTAACTCCTTTTCATATTTAGAAACTAATTTTCATAATTATAACACAACAAAAAAAAGAAAAAGCATTTTAATTGCTTTTCCTTCGGTGTATTAAGAATGGTCATCTATCCTTCTCGTAGCTTTCCTTCTTAGTCTGTATGACCTTCAAAGCTTCCTGAAGTTCTTCGATCTGTCCGTAGACAGCTTCTTCTCTTTCCTTGATCATCTCATATCTCTCGGAGATGGTCTCATCTCCTTCATTGACCAGCTTTACGTATCTGGCGATCTCTTTTATTGGCATCCTGGTCTTTTTGAGACAGGAGATAAGCTGCAAAAGCTCAATGTCTGCGTCGGTAAAAGATCTGTATCCCGAGTCGTCTCTCTGAAGATTGGGCAGGAGCCCTCTGGATTCATAGTACCTGAGGGTGCTCGCAGGCATGTTCAACATTCTTGAAACTTCTAAAATACTGTACTTGTTCATAACACTCCTTCTTTCATCAACGTTATAAATATTAGCATTAAATTTAACTTGAAGGTCAAGACTTTTTTTAAAAAATAATATAGGGAAAACAGGCATAAATAAGCACTTTTTTCATATCAAACGACATGCCTTAGAACGGTTCGGAAAGGGGAAAAAGATGGTGTTGACTTTTAAAAACATCTACTATAAAATTATGTATGCACTTAAAAGGTGGCCTGGTAGTTCAGTTGGTTAGAACGCTAGCCTGTCACGCTAGAGGTCGTGGGTTCGAGCCCCATTCAGGTCGCCATTTTTTTATGCGGGAGTGGCTCAGTGGTAGAGCGTCGCCTTGCCAAGGCGAATGTCGCGAGTTCGAATCTCGTCTTCCGCTCCAGAAGGACAGCCTTGTACAAGGCTGTTTTTTGTTGCTCAAAAGTGCCTGTGATGCGATAAAATAATAAATGAGGAGTAGGCACAGGAGGCACTTATGGCATATCTCGTTCTGTATAATCCCCTTGCTGGTAACGGCATGGGAAAGAAGAACCTTGATCTTGTTTCCTCATTTGCGGAAAAAAATGAATGTGAGTTCAGAGACGTTACCACGGAGCAGGATCTTAACAGACTGCTGGAGGAATTCCAGGACAGGGACATCATCCTTGTAGGAGGGGACGGCACTCTCAACAATTTCATCAATTCCGTGGATACTGCTAAAGTGGAAAGAGACATATATTTCCTGTCTTCCGGAAGCGGCAATGATTTTCTGAACGATATCGCTCATTCGCTGGATGATGGCCCGGTCAAGATAAACAGATACTTGAAAGATCTTCCTACGGTCATCATAAACGGAGAGGAACACAGGTTCATAAACGGTATAGGATTCGGACTTGACGGGTATTGCTGTGAGGAAGGGGACAGAGTAAGGAAAAGGACTAATAAGCCTGTGAACTATACGCCGATCGCACTCAAGGGGTTCCTTTATGCATATAAGCCCAGAAACGCAGTCATTACGGTGGACGGAAAGGAGCATGCCTTCAAAAAGGTATGGATAGCCCCGACCATGAAGGGCAGATTCTTCGGAGGAGGCATGAAGGTGGCTCCGGACCAGGACAGGCTGTCTTCGGACAGAACGGTCACCACCGTCATAGTTAGCGGAATAAGCAAGCTCTTCTGTCTTATGCAGTTCCCGAAGATCTTCAGAGGAGAGCATAAATCCCTGAAGGGAGTAGACATATTCAGAGGAAAGAACATTACAGTCAGATTTGACAGACAGACACCTCTTCAGGTCGACGGGGAAACGTATACCGGTATAACAGAGTATTCGGTAAGGGTAGACTGAGACAGATGATATTTGACAGCCATATTCATCTTAATGACATGGATATATCCCTTCTTCCGAAAAAGGGGGAGGGATTCCGTTATCTCAACTGTTCCGTATCATTTACGGATTCGGAACGGTCTCTTGAGATGTCCCGGAAGACGGAGGGGGTATATGCAGCTGCAGGGATCCATCCTCTGTATATAAAGAACGATACCGATGCGGAAGGCATAGCCGTACTTGTCTCTGAAGGAGGCTTCATAGCCATAGGAGAAGCAGGTCTCGATTACAGGAAAGGGAGTCCTGAAAGATCGTTACAGATCCGTATCCTGGAGGAACAGATTGCTGTAGCAGAGAGCAAGGATCTGCCAGTGATACTTCACTGTGTACATGCATCTGGAGATATACTGAGGATCATAAAGACACATCCTCATGTGAGATATATCTGGCACGGATTCTATGAGGACCCGGAAGTCATTAAAAAGCTTATGGACAGGGACGTGTTCTTCGGGATAGGAGGGAGCATTACATTTGCTGAGAGAAGAAAACTCAGAAGATCCCTTTCCATGATATCCCTTGACAGGATCCTTCTTGAGACGGATGCCCCGTATCTGAAGGTGTCATCCGGAAACACTGATTACCGCTGTTCGGTCGGAGAGATAATAAGCAGTCTTTCGGAGGCCGAAGGACTCTGTGAGGAAGAAATGGAACAGATGCTCTGGAAGAACGCTGTTTCCTGTTTTGGATTTGGAGGTAACCATGGATCTTTCGAGACTTGAGATGGTTATAGGAGAAGAGAATATTGAGAAACTGAAGAACAGCCATGTAGCGGTGTTCGGCCTTGGAGGAGTCGGTTCCTATGCATGCGAAGCGGTCACAAGGTCCGGTGTTGGGATCATCACGATCGTGGACAAGGATACGGTCTCTTCGAGCAACGTGAACCGCCAGCTGATAGCTTTCTCAGACAACGTCGGGGAACTCAAGACATCGGTGATGAAAGAGAGGATGCTGAGGATCAATCCCGATGTGAACGTCATAGAGAGACCTGTATTCTTCCTTCAGGATACCGCAGACGGGTTTGATTTCAGAGAGTATGACTATGTCATAGATGCCATAGACAACATAACCGCCAAGCTGCTACTGATATCCATGTGCAAGGAGGCGGGAACACCCATCATAAGCTCTATGGGAACGGGAAATAAAATGGATCCTTCGAGATTCGAAGTGGCTGACATCTATTCCACCTCGGTATGCCCTCTGGCAAAGGTCATGAGGAGAGAACTGAAGAAGCGTGGCATTGATTCCCTTAAAGTGGTCTATTCAAGGGAAGAACCGCTTAAAAACGTGATAGAAGATAACGGTTCAAGAGCTCCCGGGAGCACTGCTTTCGTTCCGCCGGTGGCAGGCATGATAATGGCCTCAGAAGCAATAAAGGAACTTATAGGACTATAACTAATTGACATAAAAGAGATGCCTATTATTAAAGGCATCTCTATTTATATTCAGACATTTTATCTGTCGAGTTCGAGGCTCCTTACCACTTTTCCGGCCTTTATCAGGAATATGATATCCGTGACACCGTCAAATATGAGGGCTATACCGGTTATGATGGTCATAGCTATCAGCGATTGTATCGGAGACCATATCACGAAGAAACCGAGGATGACCGTTAGTGCACCGAACAGAAGATAAATCCACCATCTGTCATAGTAGGACTGCTTGAGCTCCAGAGCGTCCTGTATGTTCAGGAATCCGTGGGTTATGAGAAGTATGCCCATAAGCACGGAGATGAGCTCTGCCATCACTCCCGGTTTGATAACGGACCAGAAACCGAATGCAGTCAGTATGAGAGCAAGGAACAGTGTCGTGTTGGTGCCGGAGAAGCTGGAAGTAAAATACAGTACCACCCACACGATGCCCGCTATCAGGATTATCCATCCCAGGACTTTCGACAGGAACTGTGCTGCTGAAGACGGCCAGATGATCAGTATCAGGCCAAGGACTATGGTCAGAACGGCTACTATGAACATGCTCTTGAATGTCCTTTTTAAGAAATCTTTCATAATGAACCTCCCGTATATCCTTTTTTATAAGTATAGCACTTAAAGAGAACATATTGCATGCAGTGAAAAGAATTAAAGTTCCATATAATCGGATTTCAAAAAAAAGACATATTTGGTATATTAATATAGATTCGAAGGAATGATTCAGGAGGCAAGATGAGGATACTCATTCTCTCATGCAATACAGGGGAAGGGCATAATTCCGCTGCAAGAGCCATCAAGGAAGAACTGGATGACAGGAACGTGGAGTGTATCATTGAGGACACTCTTTCCTTTGCGTCCGAGAGCGTATCGGATACAATAAGCAAGATATATGTGAGCATGATAAGCTATTGGCCGGAACTGTGGGGGAAGATATATGAGTCAGGAAAGACCATATCCAATTCAAAAAACAATCTGCTGAAATCTCCGGCATATTATGCCAACACGCTATACGCCGACAAGCTTTACGAATATATCGCGGGCGGGGATTTTGATGCGATCATCATGCCGCACCTCTATCCCGGTGAAGCACTTACATACATCAGGTCGAAATACGGACTCAAAACAAGACTCTACATGCTGTCTACAGACTATGCTCCGGCTCCGCTGTTTGAGGAGCTGGATGTCGACAGGTATTTCATACCGCACAGGGATCTTTTTGCAAATTTCGTGAACAGGGGCATACCGAGCAGCAAGCTCACTGTAACAGGGATACCGGTATCGAGACGGTTTACGGAACATCTTGACAAATCGGAGGCAAGGGAGAAACTCGGGCTTCCAAAGGATGCACGGATAGCGCTCATAATGGGCGGCAGCATGGGATTCGGAAACATAAGGACGATAGTTGAAGACATTGCAGAATCAGCTCCGGAAGTGAAGCAGATCATCATGGGCGGAAACAACGAGAGACTGAAGCAGGAGCTCAGGATCGCACTATGCGAGAACGAGAACGTGCGAATACTGGATTTTACTAAGGAAGTTCCGCTGTACATGGATGCGGCCGATCTGCTCTTCACGAAACCCGGAGGACTGACATCGACTGAAGCCTGTGTCAAGAATATACCGATCCTGCACACGGATCCTATACCCGGAAATGAGACGGAGAACATAAGGTTCTTCGAGACCCACGGGCTGTCGATCCCTGTCAATCCCGAAAATGCCGCAAGGATAGCAGTTTCTCTTCTCAAAGATGAAATGAGAAGGGATATAATGATAAATGCGCAGAAAAGGGAGATAATACCCGACAGTGCAAAGAGGATAGCAGATTTTGTTATCAATGATCTTAATGAAATAAGACTTACGGGAGGAATGATATGAAGGTACTTTGCGTTATAGACATGCAGAATGATTTCATCGACGGGAGCCTCGGTACGAAAGAAGCCGAAGCCATAGTCGGAAACGTGGAGAACAAGATAAGGGAATATCTTAATAACGGTGACACGGTGATCTTTACCCGTGATACCCATGAGGAGAACTATCTGGATACACAGGAAGGAAAGATGCTTCCTGTCAGGCACTGCATAAGGGGAACAAAAGGCTGGGAGCTCTCAGACAAGCTTACGGTGGAAGGATCTGAGATCATAGACAAGCCTTCCTTCGGTTCATTTGAACTTGCGGGAAAGGTCGCAGCCCTGGAACCTGAATCCGTGGAGATCGTAGGTCTATGCACGGATATATGCGTCGTTTCAAATGCTCTTCTGATAAAGGCACGCATTCCCGAAACACCCATATTCGTCGACAGCTCATGCTGTGCGGGAGTCACTCCGGATACCCACATGAAAGCGCTGGATACAATGAAGATGTGCCAGATAAACGTCTTCTGAGACACACCATGAAGAATACGACTCTCTGTTATATAGAAAAAGACGGCTCTTATCTCATGATGCTTCGCAACAGGAAGAAGGATGACCTCAATGAGGGAAAATGGATAGGAGTCGGCGGACATTTCCTGGAGGATGAGAGCCCGGAGGAGTGTCTCGTAAGGGAGGTCAAGGAAGAAACGGGACTCACATTGAACAGTTTTCTTCTGAGATCCGTGGTCACGTTTGTATCCGACAAGTACGAGACTGAACAGATGTTCCTTTACACATCGACCGATTTTTCCGGAGAGCTCATCGACTGTGATGAAGGTGAGCTCAGATGGATAGACAAGAAAGAGATGTATGATATTCCGCTTTGGGAAGGGGATAAGATATTCCTGAAGCTTATGGATGAGGCTCAGGATTATTTTGCCCTCAAACTCGTTTATGAGGGAGATGATCTGAGAAAAGCGATCCTCAACGGAAAGGATATAACGGATATCCCTTTTCAAAGTCTATAACTTTCTGTATAATTTCCGATATGCGGACGTGGCGGAATGGCAGACGCGCTAGACTTAGGATCTAGTGTTTTCACGTGCAGGTTCAAGTCCTGTCGTCCGCACCATAGAAGGGTCCTGATCTGTTAGGATTGGGATCTTTTTTTTTACCTCTTATTGTGGATATATGTATGAAGCCCTGCACGGATTCCATCTGACAGGGCTTAAATATCTTTTTCAGACGAGCAACAGAAAAATCATGTAAGCTTCATCTTCGGACGTTCTTCTCAGCATGAAAATGGTATATCATTGAGGTGGAAACAAAGGAGGGAGAAACATGTCACTTGTAACATTCAATTTTGAGAGCCAGTATCTTGGCAACAATCACAATGTAGGTATCATACTGCCGGATCGTCCGAATGATATGCCTGCAAAGGAATTCTATGAGAGCGGAAAGAAATATAAGGTGCTCTGGCTGTTGCACGGAACACACGGAGACTATTCCGACTGGATTAGAAAATCAAGAGTTGAGCTTTTTGCTTCTGAGCGGGATCTCATAGTCGTGATGCCGTCGGCACTTAACTCGAACTATGCCAACTGGCCGGCTTTTGGAACGGGATTCGACATGTTTGATTATCTTACAGAAGAGCTTATGCCGCTCGTATACAACTGGTTCCCCGCATCAGACAAGAGGGAGGACAACTATATTGCCGGTCTTTCCATGGGAGGAAGAGGAACATGCGTATATGCTTTCAATCATCCGGAGCTTTTCGCCGGAGCAGCGATTCTGTCTGCAAATCCGAGCGACTTCAGAGCCATGAAGGAGGCCAATACTCCCATGTGGCAGAGGATGAAGAAGTCAGCTATCAACTTTGAAGGGGGAGAAGAAGAGTTCATCGATTCATATCAGAATACCGTAAAGGCACTCATAGATAAGGTCGAGAACGGTGTCGAGCTTCCAAAGCTTTTCATAGGAGCAGGTGAAGAGGATAAGATGATAATGAAGGATCTTCCGAAGACGAAGGAACTTATCGAGAAGCTCGGTATTGAGAACGTCATGTACTTTACATGTCCGGGTCTTGCACATGAGTGGAGATTCTGGGATCTTGCAATAGAAAAAGCTCTCGATTATTTTGGGCTGTGATTCATGAAAACAGCAGAAGATCAAAGTGCCTTCCTGGTTCACGAAGGCACTTTTTCTTTTGGTACAGTTTAACTATTATAAGTATAAAAAGTCCGAAATATACAGCTTTTTCTTATATAATTCCATATTGTACTAATTGTAGAACAAACATCGATAAAGTATCATATTGAATATAAATATGCAGAGAGGGACTAGAGATGATAAGAAGAGCTTTACGAGTGATAATCGCCACCGTCGTTGCATTTGTGATTGCGTATCTGGTACTGAGCAATCTGCCGGCTTTCAAGCTTAGAGAGACTCCCGGGGATGCGGATTACTTCAAGAACAATCTCAAGCATTTCTATATATTCAAGACGGCCATTGCACTTACCGTCGGGGTATTTGCAGGAGTCATCTGCCATCTCATACAGAAGAAAGTGCTTAAGAGGAGAATGCTTAAGGAAGCTTTCGAGGAAAAACAAAGAGGCAATTCCGATAAGGACGACAGCTTCTTTGAACAAACAGAAGAGTAAAAGACATAAGCCGGGACTTTTTCCCGGCTTTTCCGCATAAGAAGGAGAGTATATGGATATTAACAGATATTATGATGAACTTAAGCAGCTGGCAGACAAGGTGTGGGAGAATCCGGAGCCCGGATTCAGGGAGTTCGTTTCCAGCAGGCTGCATCAAGACTTTTTAAAGGAACACGGCTTCAGTGTCATAGATGACGTCGCAGATACGGGGACCGGCTATATCGCTTCATACGGGCACGGTCACCCGGTAATAGCTCTACTTGGTGAATTTGACGCACTGTACGGACTTGGCCAGAAAGCGGATGTGGCAGAATATGCTCCGGACGGGAAAGAGATGGGACACGGCTGCGGTCATCATCTTCTTGGAGTCGGGAACATCGGAGCAGGACTGATTATAAAGGACTATCTTGAAGAGACGGGAGCAGAAGGAACCGTCCTTGTGATGGGCTGCCCGGCAGAGGAGAGCGGTTCAGGCAAGGCATATATGGCAAGGGACCACGTATTCGATAATGTCGACATCGCTCTTGCATGGCATCCCGCCACCATCAACATGGTAAGGACCGGAAGCTCGCAGAGCTGCATACAGTTCTATTTCAGATTTCACGGAGTGGCAAGTCATGCTGCCGGAGCGCCGGAGCAGGGGAGGAGCGCTCTTGACGCGGTGGAACTCACAGACATAGGAGTCAACTATCTGAGAGAACACATGGAATCCTCCGACAGAGTACATTATGCCATAACTAACAGCGGGGGACTCTCGCCCAATGTTGTTCAGGCTGAGGCTGAGGTAAAGTACCTAGTCAGGTCTACGAACAACAGAAAGTGCAAAAAACTCTATGAGAGAGTGCTGAACATAGCCAGAGGAGCAGCGCTCATGACGGAGACGGAACTTGAGATCATTTTTGACGAGGGACTTTCCAACACACTCCCTAATTTCGCTCTGGAAGATGTGCTGAAGGATGCCTTCAGGGAATCGGGGGTACCGGAGTATACCGAAGATGAGTATGAATATGCCAGAGCATTCAGGAAAACCTGGAAGAGCGATTTCACGATAGACGACATTCCCTCAACCATGAAAGACAAAAAGGAGATACTGGAGGCAATGAACAGTCATCCTATCTGTATCTTCATAGGAGAGAATGAGCATTCTGAAGTCTGCAGGATGGGCAGTACCGATGTCGGAGATGTGAGCTGGGTGGCGCCTACCGCAACCATATCCGTGGCTTGCTATAGTCTTGGAGCAGAAGGACATTCCTGGCAGTGGGTCGCACAGGGCAAATCGTCCATAGCGGCCAAGGGCATGATGAAGGCTGCGGAGGTGCTCGCGAGAGGGGCTGTGAGACTTTATGAAGACCCGGGTCTCATTGTGAAAGCCAAGGCCGAGTTCAATGGCAGGCTGGAAGGGGAGAAGTACGAGTGCCTCATTCCTCACGGAGTAAAGCCGCACGTCATCTGATCTCTTCAATATGATGATAGGACGATATGTATAAGGGGACGGCAGACAGTGATCCTGCTGTCCTCTTTTTATCTGGAAAAACTGTCTCCACACAATGAACGGTGTTCATTATCTTCCTGTTGACATAATGGATCATAAGGGTATAATAGTAATGAAATTGTACCAATTGATACAATTTGATGGTATTTAATGATGAATACAGAAGATATGACATCAAGACAGAAAAAAGAACTGAGAGAGACCTTTCTTTTTCTCGGACTAAATGAAGAAACCGTGGAAAAGATCCTCATGGATCCCGGATGTACCGTAAAAAGGTACGAAAGGGGAGAGATCGTTTTCAGACCTGATGAGTATTCCAGGAGCCTGGCATACATTATCTCCGGATCCTGTAAGGTCACCATGGATCAGAAGGGTTCGGGAAAGCTTCCTATGAACGTCCTTTCCAGGGGCGATTTCTTCGGAGTGGCAGCCCTGTTCAATGAAGACGTGAGATATGTTACTTCAGTGGAAGCGGTAAAGTCTACGTCGATACTCTTCATGGACCAGCAGCTGGTAATGGAATGCATCGAGAAGGTCCCGGGTTTTGCAATGAATTACATTCGCTTTATGGGGAACAGGATAAGGTTCCTGAACAGGAAGATAGAGATATTGGCGAAGGGAAACAGTGAGAAGTCCCTTGCAGGTTTCCTTCTCTCATCCTATACGGCTCATGGGATTGAATTCACCCTTCCGACTTCATGCTCTGAACTTGCAAGGGCCCTCAATATCAGCAGATCATCCCTTTACAGGGCTTTGGAGGATCTGGAGAACAGAAAGATAATGTCCAGGGAAGGAAGAAAGATCCGAATTCTCGATCCGGATTCCCTCGGAGACATAGATATTTGAAACAAGGAGTAACAGTAATGAAAAAAATCATCTCGTTTGTAATCGCAGTGATGATGCTTCTGGCAGTGGTATCCGGATGCAAGAAGGAACAGACACCTTCATCCACAGTACCGTCAAAAGAAAGTTCTTCCGTAGTCTCATCATCGCAAGTTCCGTCTGAACCGGTATCGTCTGAGATCACGGAAAAGGCTCATATAAGGTTCGGAATACTGAAGGGCCCGACAGGTATAGGCGCAAGCTATCTTCTCAAGAAGAACGAAGAGGGAACTTCCCTGAACGAATACGAGGTATCCCTTGCGGCTGAAGCGACCGATCTGGTCAGCCAGGTGGCCGCAGGAAAGGTGGATATCTCCGCAATACCTACGAACGTTGCATCTTCTCTGTACAATAAGACCGAAGGCGAGGTGAAGATCCTTGCACTTAACACGGCAGGAGTGCTTTATATACTTGAAAACGGGGATACCGTAAAGAGCGTGTCTGATCTTAAGGGAAAGAAGATATATGCAGTAGGCCAGGGCTCGAACCCCGAATATGTTCTCAATTACATACTTACGGAAAACGGCCTTGATCCTGCAAAGGACGTAGAGATAGAGTTCCTTGACAGCGCTGAACTTGTGACGAAGATGGCTGCAGGAGATGTGAAGATATGCATGCTTCCCGTACCTGCCGTCACGACAGTTCTAATCAAGAATCAGGATGTTAAGATCGCTCTCAACCTTACGGAAGAGTGGAGCAAGGTCAACTCTGACAGCAAGCTCATAATGGGGTGTGTCGTAGTGAGAAAAGAATTCCTGGAGCAGAATCCTAAGGCTGTCGAAGACTTCCTCAAGGAATATGAGGAATCCATCAACTATGTCAAGGACAATCCCAAGGAAGCAGGAGAGCTCTGTGAGAAGTATGAGATAGTGCCTGCTGCCGCTGTGGCTACCAAGGCCATACCGGATTGCAACCTCATATTCGCAAAAGGCGATGAAATGAAAGAGTTTATCGAAGGATATTATGAAGTCTTGTTCAAAGCAGACCCGAAATCCATCGGAGGAAAGATCCCGGGAGAGGATTTCTACACAACACTCAAATAAGATAGTTACAGGCGCACTGAAAGGCATCTCAGCTCTTTTGTTCTGGTGCCTTATATGGTGGCTCTTAGCAAATAAGATCGGGAAGGAACTCATTCTTCCCGGTCCTTTTGCCGTTCTTAAGGAAATGGCGGGAATGGTCACGGACGGCGATTTCTGGAGAGCGACAGGTACCACTCTGCTAAGAGTACTGAGCGGATATCTGTTAGGGATCATTTCAGGAACGGTGCTGTCTCTCATCACTTCGTTCTCAAAAATGGCTGATACATTCATCTCGCCGGTGATAAGGATAGTAAGGGCAACGCCGGTCGCATCTTTCATCATCCTTGCACTTTTGTGGATGGGCAAATCAAACGTACCGGTCTTCATGTCGATGCTCATGGTCGTCCCCGTGATATGGGGAAATCTTTCTGAGGAATTTGCCTCCACTGACAAGGATCTCCTTCAGATGGGAAGAGCATATGGTTTTACGAAACTCGAGCAGTTAAGACATATATATATACCTTCTGCTGTCCCGGGATTCAGGGCTGCCACGCTTACTTCCCTCGGACTTGCATGGAAATCCGGAATAGCTGCCGAAGTGCTGTGTCAGCCGAAGTATGCCATCGGATCGGATCTTTACTATTCAAAGATATACCTTGAGACACCTTCTTTGTTTGCCTGGACAGCTGTCGTCATTATAATGAGCTATATCCTGGAGAAACTGATCAGACACATTATCACGGTATTTGAAGGGAGGAAGGGTTCATGATGAAGATAGAAGATCTTTCTTTCAGATATGGAGATAAGCAGATATTCAGGGATCTTTCTCTTGTGATCCCGGATGCCGGGGTATGTATAATGGGGCCTTCCGGAAGGGGAAAGACGACGCTGTTGTTTCTCATTGGCGGTCTTCTGATCCCTGAAAAGGGCATCATTGAGCCAAAACCCCAAAGACCTGCATTCGTGTTTCAGGAAGATAGACTGCTCCCATGGTATCCCGTACTTAAAAATGTGACAGTAGTGAACAAGAATGCGGGGGAGGAAAGAGCACTGCAGATCCTGGATGAACTTGAGATACCATCTGACATGAAGCCGGATGAACTGTCAGGCGGTATGAAGAGAAGAGTGGCACTTGCAAGAGCACTTTATTATGAAGGTGACATGCTGTTCCTGGATGAACCGTTCAAGGGACTCGACACAAGACTCAGGGAGATAGCGGCAGATCTTATACTAAGAGAGCATAAACCTTTTTTCATAACGACGCATCAGGCAGAAGAAGCTGAAATGCTGAAAATTCCCGTAATAGATATCTGACCAGGACGGTATCCCGCAGACATGATGGGATATCGTTCTTTTTTGTCCGTTTAGGCTAAAAATAAAAACACAAATCCTTGTTAAATCAGTTGTCTCGTACTTTAAAACACATGCCGTTTCCTATATAATATTAACGGTTAAGTATTGCTGCCCGTCGGCAGTGGTTTCTTATCGTTTTTTGTCAATTAGTATAAAGGAAGGAATAGTTGTATGGCAAAACTTAGTGAAAATGCTGTTCTGAAGATCAATGAGATCTGCGATCGTTATACGGACGAGAAGACTCCTCTTATGATGATCCTCAGTGATATTCAGAATGAGTATGGTTACATTCCGCTTGAAGTCCAGGAACTCGTCTCCAAAAAGACGGGAATATCTGTGGCAGAGATCTACGGAGTCGTAACGTTTTATTCTTTTTTCTCCCTTTTGCCGAAGGGCAAGTACATCATCGGATGCTGTCTTGGTACTGCATGCTATGTCAAGGGCGCTCAGCAGATAATCGACAAGTTCTCTGAACTGCTCGGGATCAAGCCGGGAGAGACCACTGAAGACGGTCTGTTCACTCTCGATGCTCTTCGCTGCATAGGTGCCTGCGGTATCGCTCCTGCAGTAAGCATCAGCGGGCAGGTATATCCGAAGGTTTCCGTGGAGAAGGTTCCGCAGATTCTTAAGGAACTCAGAGAAAAGGAAGGTGCAGCTCAATGATACAGAATGTAGAACAGTTCAACGAAAAATCGGTTGCATGTACCAAATGCCTCGATGCAAAGATCAAGGGTCTCGACGGAAAGCGCCATGTGGTGCTGTGCGGAGGAACCGGATGTCTCTCCAGCCATTCCGAGGAGATCAAGGAAAAATTCGACAGGATCATTGCTGAGAAGGGACTGGCTGACAAAGTCACTGTCAATATAGTAGGATGCTTTGGCTTCTGCTCACAGGGACCGTTCGTCAAGATCTATCCTGAGGACACTCTTTACAGGCTCGTGAAGCTTGAGGATGTCGAGGATATAGTAGAGACAGACCTTATCAACAATCAGATAGTAGAAAGACTGCTTTATGTGGACCCGGTAACGAAGGAAAAGGTCACGAAGCAGGATGACATCAACTTCTATAAGAAGCAGAGAAGAGTCGCTCTCCACGGATGCGGAGTCATCAATCCCGAGGATATAGATGAAGCCCTCGGAATGGGTGGATATGAGGGACTCAAGAGAGCTCTTACCATGACCCAGCAGGAAGTCATCGACGAAGTCCTGGCTTCCGGACTCAGAGGAAGAGGCGGCGGCGGTTTCCCGACAGGAAGAAAGTGGCAGTTTGCACTTGCAAGTCAGGGAAATGAGAAGTATGTGGTATGCAACGGCGACGAGGGAGACCCCGGAGCATTCATGGACAGAAGCATACTTGAAGGAAACCCGCTCGCAGTCATCGAGGGAATGGTTATAGCCGGATATGCGATCGGAGCAAACAACGGTTACTTCTACGTAAGAGCCGAATATCCTATCGCTGTCAAGAGACTTAAGATCGCTATAGCTCAGGCTAAGGAGATAGGACTTCTTGGCGAGAATATCATGGGATCAGGATTCAGCTTTGACTGCCATCTGCGTCTCGGAGCCGGCGCATTCGTATGCGGCGAAGAGACAGCACTCCTGAACTCCATAGAAGGAAAGCGCGGAATGCCAAGACCGAGACCCCCGTTCCCGGCAGTAAAGGGACTCTGGGGCAAGCCGACCATCGTCAACAACGTTGAGACACTGGCATGCGTTCCATTTATCTTAAGGAACGGCGCATCCAAGTTTGCAGAAGTCGGAACAGAAAGATCCAAGGGCACGAAGGTGTTCGCACTTGGTGGAAAAGTCAATAACGTCGGACTCGTTGAGGTTCCTATGGGCACCACGCTCAGAGAGCTCATCTACGATATCGGCGGCGGAATACCTAACGGAAAGAAATTCAAGGCCATCCAGACAGGAGGACCTTCAGGCGGATGCCTCACCGAGGAATACCTGGACGAGCCGATCGACTTCGATAACCTCGTTGCAAAGGGCTCCATGATGGGTTCCGGCGGTGCCATAGTCATGGACGAGGACAACTGCATGGTAGACGTTGCTAAGTTCTATATGGACTTCATCTGCGATGAATCCTGCGGTAAATGCACACCTTGCCGTATCGGTACCAAGAGGATGCTCGAGATCCTCACCAAGATCACGGAAGGAAACGGCACAATGCACGACCTTGAAGAGCTTGATGAGCTCAGCAATACCGTAAAGGCAAACTCCCTGTGCGCTCTCGGACAGACGGCAGCAAACCCGATCAACTCCACACTTGCTCACTTCAGGGATGAATACATCGCTCATATAGTCGACAAGAAGTGCCCGGCACATGTCTGCAAGAACCTCATGCAGTACCATATCGATCCTGATAAGTGCATCGGATGCGGAATGTGCTCAAGAGGCTGCCCGGCCAACTGCATTACAAGAAGCGATTACATCGCACCCGGACACAAACTCGCTTCCTTCGTCATCGATGCTACGAAGTGCGTGAAGTGCGGCGCATGTATTGATACTTGTAAGTTTAAGGCTATAGAAAAGATCTAACAGGAGAATACATATGTCATTAGTAAACATCAAAATAGAAGGTGTTCCATATCAGGTTGAAAGTGGACTCACCATATTAGAGGCTGCAAAGAGATGCGGATACGATATCCCTTCTCTGTGTACGTTCAATCATGGCGAATGCAATATCGGTTCATGCCGTGTATGCCTTGTTGAAGCTACCGGAGCCAGAGGCCTCGTTGCTAGCTGCGTATATCCTGTGAACGAAGGAATGGAGATAAGGATCTCTTCCCCGAAGGCCGTTGAGGCAAGAAGAAAGAGCGTAGAGCTTCTGCTCTCCAACCACAATCAGAACTGCCAGCAGTGCGAGAAGAACGGAAAGTGCGAGCTTCTCCATGTAGCTACCCTTACGGGAGCCAGAGAAGGCGCGTTCCAGGGTGTACATTCAGAGACACATCTCGACGTACTTGCTCCGGGACTCGTAAGAGATACATCCAAGTGCATCCTCTGCGGAAGATGCATAGCAAGATGCTCGAATGCTCACGGACTCGGAATCCTCGGATTCGAGAACAGAGGATTCAAGACATTCGTATCTCCTGCTGAGAACAGAAGCTTCAATGAATCTCCGTGCATCCAGTGCGGACAGTGCGTGAATGTATGTCCGACAGGTGCTCTTATGGAGCATTCCGAGATCTATAAGGTCGACGAAGCCCTTAAGAACGGAAAGCATGTAGTGGTTCAGGCTGCTCCTGCAGTCAGAGCTGCACTCGGAGAGGAATTCGGATATCCTATCGGAACTCCGGTCACCGGAAAGATGATAGCTGCATTAAGAAGGCTTGGTTTCGAGAGAGTATATGACGTCAACTTCGGTGCTGACCTCACCATCATGGAAGAGGGAACAGAGCTCCTTAACAGGATGAAGAACGGCGGAGTGCTTCCTATGATCACTTCCTGCTCACCTGGTTGGGTAAACTATGCCGAGTACAACTACGGAGATCTTCTCCCGCATCTCTCAAGCTGCAAGTCACCTCATCAGATGCAGGGTGCTGTCATCAAGTCTTACTGGGCACAGCAGAACGGCCTTGATCCTAAGGACGTATTCGTTGTTTCCGTAATGCCTTGCATAGCAAAGAAGTTCGAAAAACAGAGAGACCAGATGGAAGTCAACGGAATAAGGGATGTGGACGCAGTCATCACCACAAGAGAGCTTGCAAAGATGATCAAGCGTTCAGGAATCAACTTCACACGTCTTCCGGATGAGGAATGGGATAACGACATCATGGGCGATTACTCAGGCGCAGGAGTCATCTTCGGAGTTACCGGAGGAGTCATGGAGGCTGCTTTAAGAACAGTCTACTACGTGCTCACCGGCAAGGAGAAAGACCGCATCACGTTTGAGGAAGTCAGAGGACATGACGCAGGAATAAGAGAAGCATCCATCGATATCAACGGTACGGTAGTGAACGTTGCCATCGCTTCCGGAATGAAGTCCGCAAAGGTGCTCCTCGACGAGATCCGCGAAGGAAAGTCCAAATATCAGTTCATAGAGATCATGGGATGCCCGGGTGGATGCATCAACGGCGGAGGCCAGCCATACGTAAAACCATGCTTCCTGCCTAATGAAGACATCGATATCCTTGACACCTATAAGGAAAAGAGAGCTAAAGCCCTCTATTCAGAGGATGAGAGACAGGTGATCCGCCAGTCCCATAACAATCCTCAGATCAAGGAACTGTATGAGAAGTATCTTGGAGAGCCCAACTCTCACAAGGCACATGAACTCCTTCACACAACATATGCTGCAAGAGAAGGATTCAGACCTCTCAAATAATAAGATAAAACAAACAAGACCCCGGTCCTTTATGACCGGGGTCTTTCTTATGTTACTGTTTTGATCAGAATGAAACGATGACACCCTGCTTGGATATGGAGGAAGGATATATGTCCCAGTGATCCTCCAGAGAGGCAGCAAAGCCCGAGATCTTCTCTCTGAGATCATCGAGCCTCCTTGTATCCGAAAAAATGAGTATTGAAGGGCCGGCTCCGGAAATGCAGGTACCGAGAGCTCCGTTCCCAATGGCAAAGGAGGTTATTTCATCATATCCTCTTATAAGCGTTTTTCTGTAGGGCTGATGGAGCGAATCATCAAGGCTTTCCGAAAGAAGGGAATAATCTCCCGAAAGAACAGAAGCAATGAACAGGGAAGCTCCTGCTATATTTGAAACAGCTTTTCCCATGGAGACCGTCTTCGGAAGAAGTTTTCTTGCTTCTTCGGTCGAGAATCTGAAGGAAGGATGGCAAACCAAGACGGAAAGATCATCATTCACAGGGAGTATCTTCTTTATTAGCCTGCCGTCTTTTTTCATGCAGACAGTCAGACCGCCGAAAATACAGGGAGCCGCATTGTCCGGATGTCCCTCTATATCTGTGGCTATCTTAAGGGCCTCATCATGAGACATCTCTATACCAAGGATGCTTTTTGCTATATAAATACCTGCAACGGTGCATGCGGACGAACTCCCCATGCCGCTTGAAAGAGGTATCCTGTCATGTTGGATCAGTTTCAGCGGGGGAAGACATTTAGAAAAGCGCTCTGCAGTCATGATTGCAGAGCGATATATTAGATTCGTTTCGTCAAGCGGTATGGACGGGTCATTGAGATCGGACTCGATTTGCAGTCGGTCAGAAACTTCGGCGGTTACCGTGTTCCTTATATCAATAGCCAGTCCGAAGCAGTCGAAACCGCATCCGAGGTTCGCGCATGTTGCGGGAACGGAAACTGTTATCTTATCCATTGATGGTCTCTACCGTGGAGGAGGGGAGCATATCCTTGATCTCCTTTGAAGAAGCAAGGGTCGTTCCGGGAAGGGTTATCGTAGCCGCAGCTGCAGCAGTTCCCATAAGGAGGGCATCCTTCAGGCTTCCGCCTTTATGAAGAACTGAGAGGACTCCTGCAAGCATTGAGTCACCTGCACCGACAGTGGAGTCAGGGTTAGTGATGAGAGCCTTCGAATAGTAAGCCTCATTCTCACTTACGAGTATTGCACCTCTGCTGCCCATGGATACGACGATAAGGCTTATTCCTTCTGCGATCAGCTGTTTGCAGTCCTCCACTATGTTCAGGATCTCATAGGGATCATATGTCTTGCCGGTGAGATGGGAAAGCTCATCAAGGTTCGGCTTCAGCATGAACGGCTTTGCCTTTACTGCCTCTTTCAATGCATCGCCTGAAGCATCTATGATGACTTTCGAATAGAGCTTCTCTGTCAGCTTCTTGTAATAGTCGGAAGGGCATCCGACAGGTAGGGAACCGGTAAGCACCACGAAATCATCCTCATTAAGATCATTGAGGAGCGTCTCGAATGCAAACAGGTCGTTCTCGGTCACTGCAGGACCTCTGTCGTTTATCTCAGTTGTGACCTGTCTGATCGTATCGACTATCTTGATGTTGGTCCTGGGGAATCCGTCGAGGATGGCGAACTCATGGGGTATGTTGCTGAGTGCCTCATAGATTACATCGTTCTCAGTCTCGCAGGCAAAACCGTAGATCTTCACGGGTACCTTAAGGTTCTTGAGAACCGTAGCAACGTTGAGGGCTTTGCCCCCGGCCTGTGACATTGATCTCTTGACCCTGTTGGTCCCGCCGACGTTGAAACCGTCGAGGTAGATCGTCTTGTCGATAGTAGGATTTAGATAAATCGTATAGATCATGATCGAGTCCTCCGTTTTTGGTACATTTCTTATAATAGCAAGTTGAAAAAACATGGTCAAGGAGAGAACTTCTCCATTCTTTTTCGAAATACTTTTTTATTCATCGAGATTCTGCAATAAACCCTTTGTTTTACCCTGGATTATTTGTTAATATATTAAGGTAGGATTTTAGGGCGTTCACCCTGACCGTTCTGACCTATATTTGTATCAACAAGATACGTTTTATATAATCGATACCCAATACATAGGAGGAAGTTTATGAAGATTTATGACGCTGCAAAAATTCGAAACATTGCTGTTGCTGGACATGGTGGAGATGGAAAAACAACGTTAATAGAATCTTTTCTGTTCAATACCAACTCCATAGAGCGTAAGGGAAGAGTGGAAGACGGAAATACCACTACAGACTTCGATCCCGAAGAGATCAGAAGAGGATTCTCACTTACTGCAGGATTGGCTCCCATTGAATGGAAGGGCACCAAGTTTAATTTCATAGACGCACCAGGATATTTCGACTTTGTAGGCGAGGCTACGCAGGCGTTTGCTCTTGCCGACAGTGTCTTGATCGTATCCAGTGCTGCTGCAGGTCTTGAAGTCGGCGCTGAGAAAGCTTTCGCATCCGCAAAGAAACTTGATATGCCTGTTGCTTTCATCGTAAACCAGATGGACAAGGAACATGCCAAGTTTGAGAGTACAGTAGAAGAATTCAAGAACAAGTTCGGAAGTGCTGTCACCGTTATCAATATGCCGATACTCGAGGGCGGAAAGTTCACGGGATTCATCAGCGTTTTTGAGAACAAAGCGTACAAGTTCGACGGAAAGAACATCAAGGAAGTAGAGATCCCCGCTGAGTATGCAGATGAGGTAGAGGAATACAGGATGAACCTCATAGAGAATGCAGCTGCAAGCGATGAGGCTCTCATGGAGAAGTATTTCGAGGGCGAAGAGCTCACAGAGGAAGAGCTTTCAAACGGAATCAGAGCATGTGTCCTCAACAGAGAGATGTTCCCGGTATTCGTGACATCCGCAATTGAAGACAAGTGCATCAAGGAGACTCTCGATGCTCTCATTCAGGTAATGCCTTCCGCAATAGAATCCAAGCCCGTTCATGCAAAGAATGCTGCAGGCGCAGATGTCAAAGTCTCCGTAAAGGACAACGGTCCTTTCGCAGCTCAGGTCATGAAGACCATTGCCGACCAGTTCGTTGGAAAGATAAGCATCATAAAGGTGCTCCGCGGTTCCATAAAGGCAGGATCTCCTTTATACAACGTAAATCAGGATAAGCCGGAGAAGTTCGGAAACATCTCCATAATGAAGGGTAAGAACCTTGAGAATATCGCTCAGGTCAATGCCGGAGACATATTCGCTCTTTCCAAGCTTCAGTTCACCGGAACAGGTGATTCCCTCACCGATCCGTCCGAAAAACTGACATTCGATCCTATCGCCTTCGGAGCTCCGTGCATATCACTTGCAGTCACTGCCAAGAAGCAGGGAGAAGAGGACAAGGTATTCTCCGGACTCCACAGGCTTGAAGAGGAAGATCCGACGATCACGATCACAAAGAATGCCGAGACAGGAGATATGCTCATCAACGGTATGGGCGAGATGCATATAGAGGTCGTTTGCCAGAAGCTCAAGAATAAGTTCGGAGTAGAGGCGCAGCTCAGCGATCCTAAGGTCGCATACAGAGAGACCATCAGAAAGACCGCAGAAGCAGAAGGAAAGCACAAGAAGCAGTCCGGCGGTGCAGGACAGTTCGGTGTCGTCAACATCAGGTTCGAACCGCTCAGGAATTCCGAAGAGGACTTCGAATTCGTTAACGCCATCGTAGGCGGTGTCGTTCCGAAGGAATTCATACCTGCAGTCGAGAAGGGACTCAGAGAGTGCATAGTTCACGGAGTGCTTGCAGGATACCCGATGGTCAAGCTGAAGGCTACGCTGTTCGACGGAAAGTATCACCCGGTCGACTCAAAGGAAGTTGCATTCAAGTCCGCAGCAAGACTTTCCTACAAGGCTGCATGCGCTAAGGCTGATCCTGTCATACTCGAACCTATAGGCAAGGCAGAGATCACCGTTCCTGATGAGTACATGGGCGACATCATCGGAGACATGAACAAGAGAAGAGGAAGGATACTCGGAATGAATCCGTGCGAGGAAGGCCAGATAATCGAGGCTGAAGTTCCGATGAGCGAGATGGTCAAGTATGCTACCGACCTCAGGAGCATGACACAGGCCAGAGGTTCCTTCTCACTTGAATTCGTCCGTTATGAAGAATTGCCGGCATCCATGGCTCAGAAGGTCATCGAGCAGGCTAAGTTCGAGGACGAAGAAGAATAATAAACTGTCAACTGAAAGGAAAGGAGTTGTGAGAGCAACTCCTTTTTCTGAATATGGATTATATCTGCAATTATCATATGCATACCTGTTTTTGTGACGGGAAGGATACAGTAGAGGACATGGCCCGGTCAGCTTTTGCAAAGGGCTTAACTTCGATAGGCTTCTCCGGTCACGCATACTCGTTCTTCAGCTCGGAATACAGCATGACCGAGGAGGGTGAGAAGATATACAGGGACAGAGTAAACGCTCTGAAAGAAGAATACAGAGGAAGGATGGAAGTCTTTCTTGGGCTCGAGGTGGAAGGACAGGATGAGAGGGATCTTTCAGACTTTTCTCCGGACTATGTCATTGGCGGCGTGCATTATCTTCTTAAGGACAAAGAATATCTGTCAGTAGACGGAAGCAACCGCGAGTTCTCGCATCTGATCAAAAGGTATGCCGATCCGTATGAAGCGGTGAAGGATTATTACAGGACCGTTACTGAGACCCAGCTCAAAAGGAGACCCGATATCATAGCTCATCTTGACCTTGTAACGAAATTCAATCATGGAGCAAGGTACTTCGATGAATCAGACAGAAGATATCTGGACTCTGCTTTTGAAGCGATAGACGCTCTGGCAGGTCCCGACCGCATATTTGAGATCAACTCCGGAGCTGCTGCAAGAGGATATAAGGGAAGATATTATCCTTCATTGCCTCTCCTGAAACGGATAAGGAGCAGAGGAGCGCATATAGTGCTGTCATCCGACGCCCACAGCAGTGAGAACATAGTTTTCGGATTTGATGTGATGCGGGAGATCGCACTTGAAGCAGGCTTCATTTCGAGGCTGATGCTAACACGGAAAGGATGGCAGGAACTGCCACTGTGATCCTGAAAAGAAATGAAGAAGACCCTTTACAGGGTCTTTTTACATACGCTTTATGATCTTTTCTTTTTGAAGAAATCGCTGAGGATGGAGGAGCATTCTTCTCTCATGATCCCTCCCGTGACTTCCGGCTTATGGTTTACGGGATAGGTATTGAGATCGTACACGCTTCCATAGGTTCCCGCTTTGGGATCCGGTGCCCCGTATACGACTCTTGGGATCCTGGCATTCATGATAGCTCCGGAACACATGGGACACGGCTCCAGGGTAACATACAGAGTACAGCCTGAAAGTCTCCATGAACCGAGCCTTTTAGAGGCTCTCCTTATTGCCAGAAGCTCGGCATGTGCAAGAGGGTCTTTTGAGCTTTCTCTTCTGTTATAGGCTCTTGAGATCACAACTCCGTCCTTTACTATAACTGCACCTACAGGAACTTCATCATACTTCATTGCGATCCTGGCCTGCATCAGAGCTCTCTTCATGAAGTAGGAGTCATCCTTATTCATTCCTGAGCTCCTCCAGCATATTCATAACGCTGTCATACAGTATATCCACATGTATCTCATCCTGAGATTCTATGTCTTCAAGGGTCATCTCTCCGCTCAAGACTCCTATAGACGTGATGCCTCCGTTGTTTCCGGTAGCTATGTCAGTATACAGGCGGTCACCGACTATGCAGACCTTATCCCTTGAAAGTCCTGTATATGAGAGGACATAGTCAATGGTCTCCTTGAAGGGCTTTCCGACAAATTTCGGACCTTTTCCCGTTGCATGTTCGATCATCTTGGACATGCTTCCGCAGTCGGGTATGAATGCTCCTCCTTCAAGGGGGCAAACTCTGTCGATATTTGTCGCATAGAAGGGGATGCCCTTTGTAACAAGCTTACAGATGTTGTCGGCCTTTTTGAAATCAAATGTAGTATCGAAGCCGAGCACACATGCATCTACATCGTATTCG
>JAEEGF010205071.1_pt1 | contig 53125 bp, 40 predicted proteins | sample 9134171 | NCBI WGS metagenome assembly JAEEGF01 (sample SAMN16246542, study PRJNA631951) | gut metagenome | biome: gut microbiome; feature: rumen; material: AP-attached | host: Bos | place: Iran: Karaj | collected 2018-10 | reverse complement strand
AAATGCACATGAATATGTACTCGCCGTTTTTAAAGGTGCTCTTAAAATAGGGCAGGCAGATTACTTCTGATGCGCCTCCTGCAAAATTACTAAAGAGGAAATACAGAGCAATGGCCAGGAGTCCCTTTTCGGAAAAGAGATACTTAAAGCCCTCTTTGATATCAAGCAGCACCCTCTGAATATGTCCGAGGTCTTCTCCTTCGATGCTCTTTTTCTGCTTTTCAATGTATTTTTCTTCAGCACTTATTCTGGTCTCCATTATTGCGGCGACCAAAAAGCATGTTGCATTTACAATCATCAGCGGCGCCATTCCAAATTTGTTGTAAAAGAATGTTGCTACCGGAACCATAAATATGGCGAAGGTCTCCAGTACACTGGCTATTGAATATGCTTTCGAGTAGTTGCCCTCGGTAATGAGCATGGGATAAAAACTGTCATATGCCACCATATAGATACTTCCGACCGATCCGACTGTAAGGCTAAACAGCGCAAAGGCCGGGAAATTAAACCATCCGCTGGATAATAGAACCGCCATTAACAGGTAAAGCCCCGCCATTGTGAAATCAAGGGTATAGATCATCTTTTTTCTTGAAAATCTATCAAGTATCGCTCCGGATATGATCGGCACGATCAGCTGCGGTACAGTGTAGGTCATTATGTAGATTGCGTAGAGCATTTTTGATCCGGTGTAATCCAACACCATAAGGCTTGTGGCGAACCCTGCCATGCTGTTACCCATCATGGATACAATGCTTCCTATTGTGATTATAGTGAAGTCCGTGGTCCATAAAGGATTCTTCACTGTTAAGTTTTTAGATATTTCTGCGTCCATTCTGTCCTCCTATGCAAGTCAAAAAACAAATAAAAAAACCGCCTGCGCTGCACAGACGGATACACAATTCTAACACTATCTATTATCAGTTTCTTCTGCAATAGGCCGGAGTACCGGTTTTCCTGTTTATTGCAAACAAAAAAGCACCTATTCGCCCGATATTAGATGATGTGTCCTAGAATGATATGATCCGTGCAACGCAAATAAATCCCTTACGGGAAACTAATTGCTGTTAAGCTTGAATCAATATCACCTAAATAACATCTCCTCTACCTCCGAATACTGTGCTTGGAAACTCACTACTTCTTTTTTAACACCTTTGAATGTATTAGTCAACGGGGATTTTAAATTTCTACAAATGCATAAAGTGTTTTGATAAAACAAGGACCACCAGAAATACAACGTTTACTGCAGTGAATACCAGGAGATATTTACCACTCTTTTCCTTGTATTCCTTGCTAAAGGCCTTATAGGAAATCAGAGACGCCATAGAAGCAATAAGAGTTCCGAGGCCTCCGATGTTAACTCCCAGAAGAAGGCTCTTATAGTTGGCAGTAAAGCCTGAGAGCATGAGAGTTGCAGGCACATTGCTGATAACCTGGCTGAGGGCGATGGCTACAGGGAATTCCCTGCCGTCTAATACCTCCTGGAGAAAAGAGCTGATGGCTTCGATATTCCCCATGTTTCCGGTAAACACAAAGAAACCAATAAAGGTCAGAAGCAGCACATAGTCCGCTCTTAAGAGGATCTTAAAGTCCATACCGCCCACAACTACCAGAACTATGATAGCAAAAACATACCAGGGCAGAACCCTTATGACAGACAAAAGAGCCACCAGGAACAAGATACTGTAAATGATAACCTGAGGCATGCTTCCAAAGTGGCTGGTGATAGCCGACTCCTTGGTGGCGGTCAGATCTCTTTTGCCATCAGGGGTCATAAGGAATATGGCCAGAGCAAGGAGAACAGCAGAGATAAGGCTGTAGGGCAGAAGCATCAGAATAAAGGAGCCAAGGCCCATGCCGGTAAGTCCGTAGAGATAGAGATTTTGCGGATTTCCGATTGGCGTCAGCATGCTGCCGAGATTGGCTGCAACGGTCTGAAGAACCACGGTGGGGATCATCATATCCTCGCGGTCACAGTTGTGAAGGATCATCAGAGCAAAGGGCACAAAGGTAATAAGCGCAACGTCATTGGTGATCAGCATGCTGCCAAGAAAGCACATGAAAACCAGCACCCCTGAGAGCTGCCACCCTTTCTTTACCCTTTTAAGAAGAAATCCGGCAATCTTCTCAAATACGGAATTCTCTTTAAAGCCCTGGATGATAACCATAAGACCCCAGAGTATTCCGAGGGACCTAAAGTCTATATAGTCAACGTAGCCTATATTTGGGCGTACAAAAAAAGCTGAGATGATTGCCAGAATCCATGCAATTCCCAGCACAGTATCAATTTTCTTTAATGCATTTAAAAACTTTTTCATCTTTCCATTTCTCTTTCTCTATTGTTCCCATATTGTTATGATAACAAAAAACGGTCAAAATGTGCCAAAAATAGGAGTTCTTTTTGGCCGTTTAAAAATATAGAATGAGACTACCTGATAGATATGGAAAGAGTAAAAATGAAAAAACAAAGCGAAATGAATTTTACGGAGGGAAGTCCATTAAAGCTGATACTTTCCTTTTATTGGCCTCTGCTTTTTACGAGCACCCTCCAGCAGTTTTACAATTTTGCAGATACCTGGATAGTAGCCAGGGGGCTTGGAGATGACGCCGTAGGTGCAGTGGGCAACATGGGTTCACTTTTTTTCCTGATCGTTGGCTTTTCCTTTGGTCTTGCCAACGGCTTTGGCGTGTTGGTGGCACAGAGCTACGGAGCAGGAAACCATGAGGAATTAAGGCACCGCTTTGCGGCGTCCATAGAGCTTGGAGTTATACTGGCTGTGGTTTTATCCGTCTTCAGTGTATCCTTCCTGCCCCATGCCTTAAGGCTGTTGCAGACTGATCCCAAGATCGTAGGAGACAGCCTGAAATACGGATATATAGTATTTGGCGGCCTTTCCGCCGGAATCTGCTATAACATATCCGGCGCTGTCTTAAGAGCCCTTGGAGATAGCATGACGCCACTTAGGGCAATAATAGCTTCCTCAGTTCTTAACGTGGGGCTTAACAGTCTCTTTATATTCAAACTTGGAATGGGAGTAGAGGGCGCGGCCATCGCAACAGTGGTATCTCAGGTGATTTCCTCTGTAATCTGCATTAACAAGCTGAGACAGATGGATGTTGTCAGGCTTGAGAGGATGCATTTTATAAATGACGGAAGTGTCTTTTGGGGCCTTTTAAAAAACGGACTTCCCATGGCCTTTATGAATTCCATCACAGCCATAGGCTGCATGGTGGTTCAGTATTTCATCAACGGCTTTGGCGTAGTCTACACCGGTGCCCATGCGGCATGCACCAAGTACCTGAACCTGTTTATGAACCCCGCAGCCACAGCAGGAAATGCGATTTCAGCTTATACCAGCCAGAACTACGGAGCCAGAAAATACAAAAGGATTCGGGATGGCGTATATGTGGGCCTTGGAATAGCGGGAATATCCTACCTGCTTCTGTCTTCGCTTATGGTATTCTTCCCGGGCGCTCTTGCGGACTTTTTGCTTGAGGGCACGGAACAAATTGACCTTGCGCGCCAGTTCCTGCCCAGATGCGGACTACTCATGATCACACTAAATGTGCTCTTTACAGTCAGAAGCTGTGTTCAGGGAATGGGCAAGCCAATGCTTCCCATGGTCTCCGGTATTATGGAGATGGTACTCAGAATACTTGTGATCTCAGTCTTTATCGGAAGGATCGGCTTTAAGGCAGCGGCTTATGCCGAGATTGCCGCCTGGACGGGAGCTCTTTTGATAAATATATACGCGCTCTATATTACGTTAATTCCGCTACTCCAAAATGATAACAGCTTGGATTATGGTAATAATATGGAATTAGACAGGAGGACAACCAGATGAAGGCACTATTTATCGGAGGAACAGGTACCATAAGCATGGGAATAGTCAGGGCACTGTCTGAGGATCCCCTTTGGGAGGTTTACCTTTTAAACAGAGGAAACCGTAAGGACGAGGTCCCGGAAGGCGTTCACCAGATCATTGCGGACATCAACAATGAAGATGACGTGGCAAAAAAGATTGATGCCATGCGATTTGATGTGGTAAGCGATTTTATTGCCTTTGATGTGGCAGCGGTGGAGCGCGACTACAGGCTCTTTAAGGGCAAGACCAATCAGTATATGTTCATAAGTTCAGCATCTGCCTACAATAAGCCTGCCGCAAGCTATGTGATAACAGAGGGAACAACTTTGGCAAATCCCTACTGGGAGTACTCCAGAAATAAGATTGCCTGTGAGGAGTTCCTGCTTGATAAATACAGGACTGAAGGATTCCCTGTTACCATTGTAAGACCCAGCCACACCTATGATGAGAGGAATATCCCTCTGGGAGTTCACGGAAACAAGGGTTTTTATCAGGTAATTAAGCGTATGCAGGCCGGAAAGCCCGTGATAATCCAGGGCGACGGCTCATCACTTTGGGCGCTTACCTTTAACAGGGACTTTGCCGTGGGATACATAGGCCTTATGGGCAACAGACATGCCATAGGCGAGGCCTTCCAGATAACAGGAGATGAGATTCTCTCCTGGGATCAGATATACAAGACAATAGCAGATGCCCTTGGAGTTGAGCTCAAGGCTTACCATGTGGCTTCGGATTTCCTTGCAGATGTGGGAGATAAGTACGGATACAATTTCCGGGGAGGACTTCTTGGCGATAAATCCGTGTCTGTGGTCTTTGACAACAGCAAGCTTAAGAGATTGGTTCCGCAGATGACTACCACAATCCCTTTCCACAAGGGCGTCAGAATAGCGCTTGATCACGTGCTTTCTCATGAAGATAGTTATTCAGAGGATCCTGAATTTGACAGATTCTGCGACGTTGTGATTGAAGCTATGGAAAAAACAAAATCAGAAGTAATTGAAAAATTAAATAAATGATACAAGGATAGCTGTTCTCGCCATCAAAAAGAAGCCTACCGGTTACGGTAGGCTTCCAGGTTTATTGTCGCCATGCGCGACGAAGGAAGCAAAGCTTCCTTCTCCGCGGGCTGTCGCCCTATAAAAAAGGATACATAAAAGCTCTCTCGTGAGTAAACTCCCGTCGAGCTTTTATGTATCCTTTTTTGCATGGCTTGTAGCCATCACGAGTGTTCCCGATGCGATTCGAACGCACGACCTTTCGCTTAGGAGGCGAACGCTCTATCCTGCTGAGCTACGGAAACATGCATTAAGTATATTATCACAAGAGAGCGCGTAAATCAAGGTTCTATGGGGAGCAACAATGTAGTAAAATATAGCTATATTATTGACACTCTATTGTTAATGATTCTTATGGGTGGGCCTAAATGGAAAAAAATAATCTGATAAATGCTGAGGTGCTGACAGGCAAAAAGACAGACAGTCTGCTATTTAAGTTTGCCATAGTCTTTGCTGTGTTTACGGTAGTTACGCTGCTGTGCACAGGTGTTGCCACCTACACCTATCAGGAGAAAATCTTCCAAAAACAGGTTTCTGAGAATGTTAAGGGGCTTGAGGGTTATCTTCAGAGTTTGATGCAGGTAGAGGATAAATGCTTTGCCGGCTATCAGGCTTATATTACTACGCATTATGACGAGGTCCTGGTTCCCCTTGATTTTGACGGGAATTACCTTCCCGCCAAGGATAAATTCGTGGATCTCATGGATGAGCGCTATCCCGGTAAGACCCCCGGTGTCGATATTTCTTTTGCGGAGATGGATGAAGATGTTCAGAATGCCTTTGCGGTGTATCTGCAGGAATACTGGATATTCACCTTCGAGTCGGCGTCAAGGGCATTTAACCTGGACTACACCTACTACATTACTCCCACGGGAGAGCAGGATCACATGTACTATGTCATAGACGCCCTGAGGGATGAGAGAGTGGTGGACGGCAAGAGCTATATTCAGCTCTGCCTTGATATTACACAGGACAGAAATGTTTATCCCGTTATGTGGGATACCTGGGACCAGGGCAAAATCCAGCCCGTTTACGAGGACATTGACAATCAGTATGGCCGCGACTACGGATACTACACACCCCTTTATATCAACGGAGAGAAGCTGGGGCTGATCGCAGCCGATGTGGAGGTTAATCTTGTAAGAAGGGAAATACTTGGAAATACCGTAAAGCTCCTCCTCCTTATGGCAGGAATCTTCCTGGTGGGAGGTATTGCCACTCTGTTCTTCATAGACCACAAGTACATCCGAAAGCTTGAGAATCTGGTGGAGAGCATCAAGCAGTACGCTAAGAGCAAGGATCCCGAAATCGTTGATTTCATTGATCACGATGTTAAGACCAAGGATGAGATCTCCGCTCTTGCCAATCAGACGGCGGCCATGATCCTGGAGCTTGACTCCTATATGAAGGATCTTATGAGCACCACAAGGGAGCTGACCCAGACCAAACAGCATGCAGATGAACTTCAGGCCATAGCAAACAGGGATTCCCTGACAGGCATCAGAAACAAGGCAGCCTACGACGAGGAGCTAAAGAGACTTGAGTGGGAGGTTGTTGAGGGCAGAGGCAAATTTGGCATGGGCATTGTAAACCTCAATGGCCTTAGTGTCATCAACGAAGAGTATGGCAAAGACAAGGGCAATATTGCCATCAAGAAGCTGAGCCGCATGGTATGCGAAATATTCAAGCATTCTCCTGTTTTCAGGACGGGAGTTGATGAATTTGGTATTATCTTAAGAAACGCCGACTTCGAGCTGGCTGAGGAGCTGGAACAAAGGTTCAAGCTGGAAATAAACGCTATCCACAGGGACGAGAGTCTGCCGCCCTGGGAGAGGATCTCTGCAGCTATCGGAGTGTCACTGTGCGACCCTGTCACAGATTATACGGTGAGCGCAGTGAATAAGCGCGCCCAGGAGAAGATGGGCAAGAATAAAAAGGAGATGAAAGAGGCAGACAAGTAATATCAGGCAATGAAGAGTTTTACAAGAGCAGTAAAAAAAGCAATGAAAATAGCAGTGATGACGATGGCAGGAGCAGCAATGCTTCTGCTTTCGTCGTGCGGGAACTCCGAAAGAGAGCAGGAGATCAAAGAGCTTTCTGCGAAATATGCGGTACCCGGCGAGAAGCAGCTGATCATCTATACCTCCCACAAGGAGGAAGTGTACCTTCCGATCATCAGGGAGTTCGAGAACAGGACAGGCATATGGGTGGATATTCATACCGGCGGAACCGCAGAGCTGTTTAACCAGGTAAAAGAGGCATCCGAGGAGGGACGCTGTGACATAATGTTCGGCGGCGGAATAGAGAGCTACGAGGCCAGAAAGGATCTCTTTGTCCCCTATGAGAATAGTGCCGTTTCGGATCTTGATCCCATGTACCTTGATCCGGAGCACTGCTGGACTCCCTTCACGGAGCTTCCCATAGTATTTGTGTTTAATAAAAAGCTGGTGTCCTACTCAGAAGCCCCCAGAACCTGGGCGGATCTCATGGATAGCAAATGGAAGGGACAGATAGCTTTTGCGGATCCGAACAATTCGGGAACCAGTTATACCATAATCTCTACAATGGAGCAGGTTTTATCCAAGGACGCAGACACGGTGGTAACAGAGCTGTATCAGCAGCTGGATGGGAAAATACTTGAGTCCTCGGGCCAGATCATTCCTAAGGTTTCCGACGGATCTTTTCTTGTGGGAATAACTCTTGAGGAGACTGCAAGGAAAGCTATCGAGCAGGGGGAGGACGTATCCATGCTGTATCCTGAGGATGGGACCAGCGCTCTTCCCGACGGCTGCGCCATGGTAAAAAATGCGCCCCACAGCTACAATGCAGGAAAGTTCATAGATTTTGTGGTGAGCTACGACACTCAGAAATACGCCATAGAAAACTTTGCGAGAAGGTCTGTAAGGACTGACCTTTCTCAGAGCGGCGGCGGGACTTTGGATATTATCACCTTCGATATAAAGAAATCCGCCATGGAGGAAGAAAACGTCTTTGCCCTCTGGAATGCCCTTTCGGGGCAGGAAGGAGAGTGACCATGGGAATAATGAGAAAGTCTTTTAAGAACCAGATCTTTGTGGTGTTCCTTGCGGTTACTCTTTTTCTTGTAATCTTTGGAGGAATCCTGACGGTACAGGGCTTTCAGGCCAGAATAATTGCCGATTACGAAAAGAGGGACGCAGATCAGGAAAACCTTGTGGAGGAGAGGATCAGCAGCATGCTAAGCAGAGCTGAAGCCGTGATGGACTGTGTGTCTGAAAATGAGACTCTGGTAGATGCTTTTTTCCGCGGAAGGAAGGATTCACTTGCGGTTTACACCGAACTCTACGATGTAACCAGGGATATCAGGGATTTTGCGGTGGTTGATCTTTACATCGGGAGCTTTTGTATGTACAGCACTAAAAGCGGCACCAAATCAGGGACACTTCCGGATAACTATGCAGTACTCCACGAGGCTGGAATGGCAGGGGGAGAGACTATCTATGCCCTTGACCCGGGCAATGCCTCCGATGACGGAGCGGCCCTTTTAATAGCCAGGCAGGTGGTCAATAAAACCGATCCGGGTTACGTGGTCATAAGGATTGAGCAGGATGATCTTAAAAGACAGCTTAGCGGAACGCTAAATGCAAGAGACGGATTCATGCTGACCAACAGGTTCCTCAGGCCCTTCTGTCTTATGGGAACCGCTGAGGACGGCCTTGATCTTGCAAGAATCAGAAAGAATCTCTTTTCCGGAAAACTGTATAACGACGGGTTTGACAGCAACATATACATGAAGGAGCTGGGAGATACGGGGCTTCTGGGTATTTATGTGACGCCGCCTGCGCTGGATGATACCACCGTAAGGGCCGGATACCAGATCATCATCCTTCTGGCCATCATCAGCGTTATTGTGTGCCTCATCGTTTCCAACAGGCTCAGTAACTATGTCTCCAAGCCGATCAGTATTCTGGCATCGGGAATGCGCAGGTTCAGAAAGGGCGACTTTGAGACCAAGATAGAATTTGAAAGAGAAGATGAATTTGAGCAGCTGGCTGTGGGCTTTAACAAGATGACAGGTCAGCTTAAGGAGACAATGGAGGAGCGGGTCCAGGCAGAGCGCAAGGTCAACGAGACCAGGATTGAGATGATGCAGGCTCAGCTAAATCCCCATTTCCTCTATAACACATTGGATACCATAAAGTGGGTGGCCAAGGCCAATCAGGTTCCAGAGGTGGCGACTCTTTCGTCAAGCCTTGCAGGGATCCTGAGGACCAGTATCTCCGAAAAGCAGTTCTGCAAGCTCTCTCAGGAGCTTAAGCTTGTGGAAAATTACTGCGACATTCAAAAGATCAGATTTGACGATAAATTCGACATTACAATAGACGTTCCTCAGGATGTGATGGAAGCCGTGATCCCCAAACTGATATTGCAGCCCATCGTGGAGAATGCTATCATACACGGCATGGAGGAAATCGATAACGGTCACATTTACCTGGCGGCCCTCAGAACAAAAGGGGATGACGGAAGCGCTGACCTTCTTAAGATTTCTGTCCAGGATAACGGCAAGGGCATCAGCGATGAGATGCTAAATGCCCTGAACAACGATGATCCCGAGACATTGAGGGGACATCTTGGACTTAACAACGTAAACACAATCATAAGACTATATTACGGAAAAGAGTATGGCGTAATGGCGGTTCGACCCAGCGGAGGCGGAACAGTCATGATAATCACGCTTCCGTATTCAGAAGAGGAACCCCGGACATGATCTCAGTTATGATCGTAGATGATGAAAAATATGTGAGGATGGGAATACGCAGCGACACCGACTGGGCCCTTATCGGCTGCGAGGTGGTGGCTGAAGCCTGCAACGGCGAGGAAGCCCTTGAGCTGGCGGATAAATACAGGCCCGACCTGGTGGTATCAGACATCAGGATGCCCAGAATGGACGGAATTCAGCTGGCAGAGCGCCTCATCGAGAAGTACCCCTCAACCAAAGTCATCTTCCTTACGGCCTACAACGAGTTTGAATACGCAAGGCAGGCAATACGTATCGGTGTGTCGGACTATCTTTTGAAACCCTTCCAGGACGGCGAATTGGAGGCCTCGATCCAAAGGCTTCTCCACCTGCATCCCAACGATCCTACTTCAAACAGTGAGCTTGAGGAGCAGCTCATTCCATTAAAGAGAAAAGAGGATGTGTCAAACCGCTACGTGCAGGCTGCAATTTCCTATATCGAAGACCACTACGCAGACATGGATTTCAGTATCGGAGCACTGGCAGAGTCCATGGCGGTAAGTGAGGGCCATATCAGCAGACTCTTTAAAGCCGAGACCGATGTGAGTATCGGAAATTACCTGACTAAGTTCCGCATCAGAAGGGCCATGGATTATTTAAAGGATGTTCAGGTCAAGGTTTACGAAATAGCGGAAAAGGTGGGATATCAGGACATAGCTTATTTCTCCAACACCTTCAAGAAGCTGGTGGGCAAGACCCCATCGGATTATCAGACAAAAGGTCTTTCGGACTAAAATTTATCAAAATTTTACAAATAATATCAGATTTGTCTTCTGCAAATGAAAAAACGATACATCTACAATGTAGTTAACATGAAGCCGCGTGTTAACTACATTTTTTTTACGCGCAAGATAAAGGAGGACGAAAAGTGAAAAAGAAAGTATTATCCACAATCTTAACATTCACAATGGTTGTTTCAGCACTGGCCGGATGCGGATCCGCAGCAGGAACAACAAACGCACCTGCAACAGGCGATGCTCAGCAGACAACAACTGACACAGCCACAACTACAGACGCTGCAGCAACCACAGAAGCAGCTCCTGCAGCAGAGCTTACAGGAATCGATGCAATCATCGCTGAGGCTGAGGGCATGACAATGGAAGAGCTTGCCAAGAAGGCCATTGAAGAGTCAAACGGAAAGACCTTCTACGGCGTAGGTAACTCAAGCCGCGGTAAGTCAGCACTTCCTGTATTTATCGAGTACTTACAGACAATCGACCCTTCTTACACAATGGAGTTTGAATGGCAGCAGCCCAAGAACAACAAGATCTTCGAGCAGCTCACTTCAGATTCACTTAAGAGCGAAGGCACATTTGCCATGACTCTTATCCAGGACGGCAATCAGATCCAGTCCAAGATGGTAGACACAGACATTCTTAAGACCTTCGTTCCCAAGGAGTGGGCAGAGGCTAACGGAACAACTCCTGATGCTTACACAGGATTCCTTCCTCTTCAGACTCTGAACAAGGTATTTATGTACAACAACAACGGAACCGCAGAGTTTACAAACTGTTGGGATTTCGTATATGAGGGATCACATCCTCTGTTCATGGGCGTTGACTCCGAAATCGTAGGAAAGAACTTCCTTATGATGCTCACACAGGATAAGTACGCTACATGGCTTAAGGAAGCTTATGACAAGCTTGATGACACCAAGAAGGCATACTTTGAGCCCACAATCCAGGCTATGCAGGCAGACGCCAACGACCTTGGCCTTGGCGCAAACGGCGCTTACGCACTTGCATGGATCAAGCTCTGGGTTAACAACTACAACGAGCAGACCGACGATGGCCCTATCTGCAACACTCTTGTAGATGCTTCAGCCAAGGATCAGTCAGGACTTTTAGTTTACTCCAAGCTCCGTTCAGTAGAGGAGTCAGCTACAGTATCAGTCAACAACATCAACGTTGCAGCTTACCAGGATGGCTACACAGGAATCGGCGGCTACGGCTACTGCCACTACCTGTTCCTTACCAAGAATTCACCTCTTCCTTGGACAGCATGCGCATTCATCGCATACATGACATGCACAGAGCCAGGCTTTGAAGCATGGGGCAAGGACATGGGCGGATACTCATCCAACCCTAACGTTGCAAAGGAAATCGAAGATACCTTCCATCATTCACAGGGTGGCGGAGATGAGTTCCCTGCTAAGAACGACCGCGGATATGACTGGTGGACAACAGACGGTGAGCTTGTTCTTGAAGATCCCGTATATTGCTCAGAAGTATCCTTCTCAGTAGGAAGCTGGATCGACGTGCTCGACCACTACGCTCCCGGAGAATAATAAGCACAATATGGTCACAAGGGCTTAATAAGCCCTTGTGATTTTTAAAAGTAACTGACAATTATAATGTGATGCTGTACCAGACTCGAAAGAACAAGGAGAGAAAATGCAAACGCAGACAATCGCAAAAGCAGACAAAAGTGCGATTTTCAAAAATAAGGTAAAGACATGGTTTTCCCAGCCTCAGAACATTATACTTTTGTTGTTTGGGATTGTTCTGACCTTCAGCACCGTCGCACCTATAGTCGCAATCGTAAAAGATACCTTCAAGATCCATCCCGGTACCATCGACCAGCACCTCACAGGCCGCGTTTCCGGATACACAATAGTAAATTATATCGACCTGTTTACCAGCAGACTTGCCAGAACCAATCTCTGGAATCCGCTTTTAAACACAGTCATCCTCTCGGTACTGACCTGCATCATCTCGATCCTCTTTGGCGGACTCTTTGCCTTCCTTGTAACCAGGACCGATATGAAGTTCAAAAAGTACTTAAGTTCAATCTTCATTTTCCCGTATATCATGCCTCAGTGGACACTGGCCGTTGTATGGCAGCACATGTTCTACTCCAACAAGGTTACGGGAACCTCTGACGGATTGCTTGCAGCAATTTTCCACATCTATTTCCCCCACTGGTGGTGCCAGGGAGCATTCCCAAGTGCCATGGTTCTGGGTCTTCACTATGCACCCTTTGCCTACATCCTGATCGGCGGAATATTCAAAAACATGGATGCCAACCTGGAAGAGGCCGCAACAATTCTCGATACACCCAAGTGGAAGATAATGTTCAAGGTAACACTTCCCATGATCAAGCCTGCGATCCTCTCAACGATCCTGCTGGTATTCGGAAGTGCCATGGGAAGCTATCCCGTACCTCATTACCTGAATCTTACAACCCTTTCAACCAAGTACATCTCAATGAACAGCACCTATACCGGTGAAGCAAGTATCCTGGCCATCATCATGATGATCTTCGGAGTGCTGATCCTTGGTATGAACCAGATGAGCTTAAAGAGCCGCAAGAACTACACCACCGTAACCGGAAAATCCGGTCAGCTCACCAAGCTCTCCATCGGAAAAGCCGGAAAGTACATTGTGGGAATTATCTTTATCCTCATCACCTTCTTTACAAGTATCTGGCCTATCCTGCTGTTTGCTTTGGAGACCTTCCTTCCCAACCCCGGTGACTACAGCTTCCTGTACACAGGAAACCTGGCGCACCTTACAACCAAGTGGTGGGTAACAAACGAAAACATTACAGAAAACGGAATGTATGGCCAATCCGGAATCCTGTACAACAAGACCATATGGCATGCCTTCTTCGGAACCCTGTTCCTGGCTGTTGTATGCGCGCTGATCGCAGGAACCATCGGAACACTTATCGGCTATGCAGTTGCCAAAAAGAGAAGAAGCAAGTGGGCAAACTACGTAAACAACGTGGCATTCCTTCCTTACCTGATGCCTTCAATCGCCGTTGGCGCAGCCTTCTTCATCCTCTTCTCCAACGAGCACATCAACCTGTTTAACACATATACACTTCTGATAATCGCAGGCGTAGTCAAATACATACCCTTCGCCTCCAGAAGCTCGCTGAACTCAATGCTTCAGATCAGTAACGAGCTGGAGGAAGCTGCGATAATCATGAACACATCCTGGATAAAGAGAATGACAAGGATCATCATCCCGATCCAAAAGTCATCCATCATAAGCGGCTATCTGCTTCCGTTTATGACCTGCCTTAGAGAGCTGTCACTGTTCCTGCTTCTCTGCACGCAGGGCTTTATCCTTTCAACAACACTGGACTACTTCGATGAGATGGGCCTGTACGCATTCTCAAGTGCCATAAACCTCATCCTCATCGTGACAATTCTTATATTCAACACATTAGTAAACAAGCTGACTGGCGCAAGCCTTGACAGTGGCATAGGGGCTGGGGACCGTTCGAAGTAGCGCAGCTGCGAGTTACGGACCCCGTATCCGACCGGTATAAAACAATTAAACTATTACAAAATGGAGGAGGAAAGTGATCATGCCGGAAATCATCTTAGAAAATATAACCAAGCGTTGGGGAAAGTTCTTTGGCGTAGACAATGTTAGCCTTAACATTCCCGACAATTCATTCATAACACTTTTGGGCCCTTCAGGCTGCGGCAAAACAACCATTCTTCGTATGATCGCAGGTCTCGAGACTCCCACAGAGGGCCGCATCACCATCGGAGACAAGGTGGTATTTGATTCAAACGCCGGGATCAACGTTCCCGCCAACAAGCGTAAAGTGGGCTTTCTGTTTCAGAACTACGCCCTTTGGCCCAACATGACCGTGTACGAGAACATTTCTTTTGGTCTTAAGAACATCCACGAGGAGATGGCTGTACTTGACGTTGAAGCCAAGCAGACCTCCGACATGATAAGAGCGCTCCAGAACGGTAACAAGATAAAAGAAATAGTGGAGGAGTGCAGGGACAAGAACGGCAAGCTCGACGAGAACAAGGCTTACGTTAAGCTCATCGACAACTATAATCTCTCTATTTATACGGCAAAAGAGCTGTTCTCAATGAATATACATTCTGCAGGCGATCCTGCAACTGCAGCCAAGAGCAAGCTTTCCGAGTATGAGAGCAAGCTGGCCGGTATTAAGCGTAAATACGCAGGAGAGGGAAAAGACCTCAACGAGAAGTGCGAAGTAACCAAGAACGGAGAGGTGGTTCTTGAAAACAGAAAGCTCTCCAAGGAGGAGATAGATTCAAGGGTCCGCTCATGCTCAAGGATAGTTAAGATCGGTATGTTCATGGACAGATACCCCGCAGAGTTATCCGGCGGACAGCAGCAGAGAGTTGCTATTGCCAGGACACTTGCCCCGGAGCCACAGGTTCTTTTCATGGATGAGCCCCTTTCAAACCTGGACGCCAAGCTCCGTCTGGAGATGAGATATGAGCTCCAGAGACTTCACGTTGAGACCGGAAGCACCTTCGTATACGTAACCCATGATCAGATGGAGGCCATGACCCTTGCCACAAGGATCTGCCTTGTGAGCAACGGTGTTCTTCAGCAGTATGCAGCACCTCTTGAGGTGTACAACAGACCTTCAAACCTGTTCGTTGCTGACTTTGTCGGTAACCCATCAATGAACTTTGTGGATGCAAGGGGAACGCAGCAGAGCGATGGAAGCATCGGAGTAACAATTCTTGATAACATCAAGGCTAAGTTTGTTCCTTCAGAGAAGATTGATCTTAATGAGTGGAGAGAAGCAAGGGACAAGGAAGCCGCAGATAAGGCAGAGTTTGAGCGCCAAAGACTTACAAGAAAGGGCGCGGTAGAAAAGAGCAACAAGGATGAGGTATTCAAGTACCATATTCAGAAGGTGGAAGAGCAGGACGACAGCATTGTGGATGAGCCTGTAATAACCGATGAGGATTTTGTTATCGGAATCCGCCCTGAGGCTATTGATATCGATCCTAACGGCAAGATAGACACAACCATCTACGGCGCAATGCCCACCGGAATGGAGTCTACATTAAAGCTGAGAGTAGGCGAGTATCTGCTTACCAGCGTTATCTTTGGCGGAGTAATTTATCAGATCGGCCAGGAGGAGAAGATCAACATAGGCGGCGATAATATCCTCCTTTTCGACAGAAGAAGCGGAAAACTCATCTGTTCAGGCCGTATTGAGCTCTAATAAACACTTTTTCATATGCGGGAATGTGATAAAATATAGGGGAACAGCATTATTTCATGATGCATGGAGGAAACTTGTATGGATAACAGACCCGTTGGAAGAAAAAAGAATGTGGGCGAAGGAGGCTCCGGAGTCCACAAAAGAGGAGAAGGGCTGGGCACAGGTCCTGTAGGTAACAGCAGCGGCTATTCATCAGGCCCCTCATCTTCCGGTGGAGGCGGCTCCCAAAGAGCTTCCGGTGGCGGAAGAAGTCCTTTGTTTATGATCATCATAGTTCTGGTCCTCCTTCTTGGAGGAGGCGGTGGAATATCATCGCTGTTTGGTGGAGGCGGTGGCCTTGGCGGCGGAAACGTCAGCAATCAGGGCTCCGGCACCACTGTAACCCAGACTCAGACAGCTATGCCCCAGACAGGATCCGGCATGTCTATGCTAGGGTCCCTTTTGGGTAGCTATGGTTCTTATACCGGCTCTTCAAGCGGCGCCAATGCTGCCTGGAGTGCTGAGTCCAACACAGGCAGGCTGGACACTTCGGTTTCAAGCAAGGCCCGTGCTAAGCGCACCACAATACTGGGTAACGGACAGGACGTTGTAACCATCATGGTTTACATGTGCGGCGCAGATCTTGAGTCCAGAAGCGGAATGGCTTCCAGGGACCTTCAGGAGATGCTGGCAGCAAACCTCGGTGACAACATCAACCTCATCGTCTACACAGGTGGCGCCAAGCAGTGGCAGAACAATGTAGTTTCCAGCTCAACCAATCAGATTTACCAGATCAAGAACGGCAAGATGAATCTGCTTCAGGACAATCTGGGAAGCGTTGCCATGACCAAGCCTGATACTCTTACAGGATTCATCAAATATGCCGCTTCAACATTCCCGGCCAACAGAAACGTGCTCATATTCTGGGATCACGGCGGAGGATCTACCGGTGGATACGGATATGATGAGAAATTTGCATCTGCAGGAGCCATGTCTCTTGCGGGAATCAACGACGCCCTTAAATTCAGCGGAGTGACCTTTGACTTTGTGGGCTTTGATACCTGCCTCATGGCAACAGTGGAAAACGCCCTGGTGGTTTCCAACTACGCAGATTACCTGGTGGCTTCAGAGGAGACGGAGCCCGGTGTAGGCTGGTATTACACAGACTGGCTCACAGCCCTTGGCAAGGACACCTCAATGGAGACCGTGCAGATAGGCAAGAACATCATCGATTCCTTTACCGAGGCCTGCGCCAGAACCTGCCCGGGACAGAAGACAACTCTTTCTCTTGTGGACCTCTGTGAGCTGTCCCAGACCGTGCCTTCGGAGCTGGCTGACTTCTCCAAGGACACCTCACAGATGATAAACTCCAACAACTATCAGGTTGTATCCAATGCCCGCTCAGGCACCAGAGAGTTTGCAAGCTCTTCAAGGATTGACCAGGTAGACCTCATCGATTTCGCCACCCGTATGGGAACAGACGAGGCAAAAGAGCTGGCGGAAGTCCTTAAGGGATCGATAAAATACAACAGAACAAGTTCCAATATGACCAATGCATACGGTCTTTCAATCTACTTCCCTTATCAGAGGGCATCCAAGGTTGATTCCATGGTGGACACCTACGAAGATATCGGAATGGATGAGGATTATGCAAAGTGTATTCAGAGCTTTGCTTCCATGGGAGTTGCAGGACAGGTGGCTTCAGGCGGAACCGGAAGCCCTATGCCGTCACTCTTTGGAGGCATGACGGGAGGATCCTCATCAGGCGGATCTTCAGCAGAACTTATAACACAGCTCCTCACATCCTTTATGTCAAGTGATTACAGTGCTATCTCCGGACTGTCATCTTCCAATATCTCTTTCCTTGGAAGGAGCCTTGACATTGATCAGGCAGCAAGCTATATTGCAGCCAACCAGCTGGATACATCAGCTCTTATCTGGACCAGCAACGCTGCAGGCGATGACGTTATCAAGCTTACCGAGGATCAGTGGAAGCTGGTACAGAATCTTGAGCTTAACATGTTCTACGATGACGGTGAGGGATATGTGGATCTGGGAATGGACAACATCATGGACTTTGATGATGAGGGCAATCTTAAATCCCAGACAGACAAGACCTGGCTTGCAATTGACGGACAGATTGTTGCTTACTATGTTATCGATGTTCAGGGAAATTCAGACAGCTATGCTATTACAGGAAGAGTTCCCTGCTACTTAAACGGCGTTAGATGTAACCTGATCCTGGTATTTGATTCAAACAATGAGGACGGCTATGTGGCAGGCGCATGCTATGACTACGTAGAGGGCGAGACTGACACCGTTGCCAAGAATCTTACAGAGATCCAGGCCGGCGATACCATTGATTTTATCTGTGATTACTACGGATATGACAAGAGCTATCAGGACAGCTACTATCTGGGAGAGACAATGACCGTCAAGGGCAATATGTCCGATATGGTCATCAACAACCTTCCCGTAGGAGAAGGAAATGTCCTTGTAACCTATCGCTTCACTGATATCTACGGACAGAATTACTGGACAAACGCACTGACATACTAATTTATGGATAAGAATAACGATTTTCTGGCAGGTCGAATAAGAGATCTTGCCACCAGAGCATATAATAACAGTTTTGTAACACACACCGATTTTCTCTCGGCTTCCGAGGTGGCGTCCTTCTATCAGCAGCTGGCCTCGGAGGGGATACCTTCCAATGTAAAGGAATATTGCGGAGCAAAGTACGTTGTCTACGGCGGGTTCCCGGATGCTGAGAGGGCAATGATATGTTTTTTGCCTGATTATATGGATGAGGAAACCTTTATGGCTTCCGAGAAGGCGGAGCCTTCGGTACTTAGCTGCGTGAGAATAGCACCGGTAAACAATAAGTTTGCCGATGAGCTAAACCACAGAGATTATCTGGGGTCCCTGATGAATCTTGGTATTGAGAGAGATCAGATCGGGGATATCCTCGGAGGCGAAAATGAGGCCTATGTCTTTGCCACGGTGGAGATTGCGGAGATGATCTGCAAGGAGCTTATCAGGATCAAGCACACTTCGGTTAAGTGTATCAAGGTAAACGGCGCTGATTGTGATATCAGACCCAAGTTCGAGGAGATAAGTGGAAGCGTTGCCTCCGAAAGGACCGATGCGATCCTGGCTTTTGTGTATCATCTGTCCAGGTCCGAAGCTCAAAAGCTGATAGAGAGTGAGTCTGTTTTTATCGACGGAAGGACAGCCTTCAGCGGAGGGTACGATCTCAAGGTGGGAAGCAGAGTGTCAGTCAGAGGCCACGGCAAGTTCATCTACGACGGACCCGAGGGTACCACCAGAAAAGGCAGACTGTTCGTGAAGGTCAGGAAATATGTCTGACCCGTAAGGTCAAACTACAAAAGTTTTACATAGTGAAAGAAGGATGGCACAAGGGCCATCCTTCTTTCTGCATTGGAATGTTATAAATATAATAAAGGAGAAGTTTAGCGATATTAAATGAGTTTCTCTACGCACTCAGATACTTTCTTCATATCTGCAGTGGGCTCGAAACGTGCAACTACATTACCCTCTCTGTCAATTACGAACTTAGTGAAGTTCCACTTGATATCGGGGTTGTTCTTGTAGTCCTTATCAATCTTCTTGAGCATTACGCTCATAGCCAGAGCAGCAGGTCCCTTACCGAAGCCTTCAAAGCCCTTCTGGCTCTTCAAGAATTCATAAACAGGGAGCTGGTTTTCTCCGTTTACATCAGACTTTTTCATCTGAGGGAACTTGGTGTTGTAATGAAGTGTGCAGAACTCGTGGATCTCCTCGTCAGTTCCGGGAGTCTGTCCTGCAAACTGGTTGCAAGGGATATCAAGTACTTCAAATCCCTGCTCGTGGAACTTTTCGTACATCTCCTCGATATCCTTGTAGTGAGGTGTGAAGCCACAACCTGTAGCTGTGTTAACAACGAGCACTACCTTTCCCTTATAGTTGTCTAATGTGAAATCATTGCCCTGTGCATCTGTAACAGCGTAATCATAAAATCCCATGTTATTTACCTCCATATTTGGTGTGGTTATGTAAAGGGTTGTTTGTTATCTTTGATTTAAACAAATTATATTGCATGCAATTTAATATGTCAATACCCTGTTGCAAATTTTTTTTGAGGATTTTATGATTAATGCATGGGTAACTATATTGTCTTCGACCTTGAGTGGAATCAGGGCGATGCGCCGGTTACGAAAGACGGCAAGACTCTTGTCTTTGAGATCGTTGAAATCGGAGCAGTAAAACTTAATGAAAAAAGAGAAAAGATCGGTGAGTTTTCCAGGCTTATAAGACCGCAGGTCCACCATCACATGCATAGGATCACAGGTAAGCTCATTCATTTATCTATGGAGGATCTTGATCAGGGAGAGAGCTTTCAGCAGGTGGCAGCAGAGTTTTTGGAGTTTTGCGGCGAGGATCCCAAGTTCTGTACCTGGGGACCTTTGGATCTGACGGAGTTTCAGCGTAATCTGGACTTCTTTGGAATGCCTCTTTTATCAGACAGGCCACTGGCTTTTTATGATGTTCAGAAGCTCTACAGTCTTGCCTATGATGACGGCAGGTCCAGAAGAGCTCTGGAGACAGCCATCGATGAGCTTCAGCTTGAAAAGGACATACCTTTTCACAGAGCTCTTGCCGATGCTGAATACACGGCCAAGATCTTCAAGACCTTCGGGCCCAAGGTTCTCGGCAGGATTTCTTTTGACACCTACGTGACGCCCAAGACCAAGAAGCAGGAGATCCGGATAGTCTTTGATAACTATGAGAAGTATATCAGCAGGGAGTTTAATTCTAAGGAAGATATTCTTGAGAACATAGAGATCATGAGCACCAAGTGCTACCTGTGCAAGAAGAATCTTAAGAGGAATGTTAAGTGGTTTTCGCCTAACGGCAAGCACTATTATTCCGTGGCTATCTGCGAGAAACACGGATTTATGAAGGCCAAGGTCAGGATCAAGAAGGCTGAAAGCGGCAATCTGTATGTGATCAAGACCTGTAAGTTCATCTCACCCGATGAGATGGAGGCCATGAAATTAAGACAACGCAAAGCAAAAAAAAGACAGAAATGAATCTGTCTTTTTTTATTATATGAAGAAATTAGAATTTTCCGGGACGGATATGATGTCTCTTAAAGTCGCGTTTTCTGCGGTTGTAGCGCTTTCTGTCACTCCTGCTGGAGATCTTCCGGTGAGAGATGATCCTGGTAATGATGATCCCCAGTATGGTTAATACTAATATAAAGGCCACAGCGCCTGTTATCAGGTACTTGACGTTGATGTATATGGTCCTTGAAGCCAAGGCGTTCTCATCTGAAGTGGCGTTGGACGCTGAGGAGTAGCAGACGTAGGCACATCCTATGTCGGCGCCGCTAAAGGTGTAGTTGATCCGGGCAAGAGCATTGGGAATGGAGCTCTTTTCCTGGTCTGTAAGGTCGTAGCTTATGGTGTAAGCCGTATCCTCAATGGTGGAAGTCTTGGGCAATATGATCTGATCACCGGGATTGAGGCTTAAGATGGTGCCGGATCTTCCAAAGACATCGTTGTCAGACTCAAAGAACATGGAGTCGTTGGGCATGTATCTGGTATCAACGTCGGCAACTCTTACGGCATGGAAGTTGTTAAAGCCGTAGTCAAAAAGTGTGGTGGTGTCAGTGAACTGAGCAGGGGACTCTTCCATAAATACTACGCATATAAGTCTCATACCGTCCTTTTCAGCGCAGGTTACAAGGGTCTCTCTTGCCAGATCTGTGTAACCGGTCTTGCCGCCGATGATGCCTTCGTAGGAAATCTCTCCATTAATGAGCTTGTGTTTATTATTAAGGTAGAAATCATCGGGCTGAGTGTCGGTGGCTGTGAAGTGATACCTGGGTGTGTTGCCCACCTTGCACAGTAGCTCGTTGTTAAAAAAGGCCTTGGAGATCAGGGCCAGATCATAGGCGCTGGTATAGTGATTGTCGTCCTGAAGGCCGTTGGTGTTGGCAAAGTGTGTGTTGGTGCAGCCAAGCTCTTTGGCCCGCCGGTTCATAAGATCAATGAAATCGGAAATACTGCCGCTTACATGCTCGCCCACTGCGTTGGCAACCTCATTGGCGCTTCCCACCATTATTCCGTAGAGTGCCTGCTCAAGGGTAATAGACTGGCCAACGTCCATACCGATGTTGGAGCCTCCGGTGGGAACACTGAAGACAGCATCGTTGGAGAAGGTGATCGTATCACTTAGGCTGGCATTCTCAACTGCCAGAAGACAGGTCATGATCTTGGTGGTGCTGGCGGGGTAGAGCTCCTCATGGATGTTCTTGGCATAGAGGATGGCACCGGTGTCCGCTTCCATTAATATGGCGGCCTGGGCTGTTATCTCGGGTCCGTGGGGCCAGCCTGCAATGTCGTTGGACTGGATCGGCAGCTCTTTTCTCGCCTGAGCATCCTCTTCGTAGTCTGCAAATGCAGTGCTGCCCCACAGAGTAAAAAGCAGGAGCACAGACAGGATGGCGGCTGAGAACCTATATATTAAGTTAAAACCAGGTTTTGTCTTGTGTATGATGGTCATGGTATGAAAATAATACAATACTTTCCATCTTCGGGCAAATGTTGTAAAATTCTCTTATAAGAATTACAGGTAGGAACAAGAATGCGTTTACGTAATATCGCAGGATCCAGGGAAGTTATCGCAGAGAGCAGCTTTACCGTCAAGGACCCTGAGACTAAAAAAGGCCTCTGGCACAAAGAGGTTTTTGGAAATGACAATCCAATACAAATTGAGATAGGAATGGGCAAGGGTCGTTTTCTTATGGATATGGCTCAGCTTCATCCGGATATCAATTATGTAGGAATTGAGAAGTACTCAAGTGTTCTTCTCAGAGCAATTCAGAAGCAGGAGCAGCTGGCTCTTCCCAATGTCATCTTTATCAGGATGGATGCGGAGGATATATGCGAGGTGTTTGCTCCCGCCGAGGTGGACAAGATATACCTTAATTTCTCGGATCCCTGGCCCAAGGACAGGCACGCCAAGAGAAGGCTTCCCTCCAGGGAGTTCCTTAAGAGGTATGACAGGATCTTAAAGCCCGAGTCCACTGTAGAGTTTAAGACCGACAACAGGGACCTTTTCATGTTTGCACTTGATGAGGTGGAACCTGCGGGATGGAATCTGGATGCGGTGACCTACGATCTCCACCATGACGAAGTTATGAACGAGGGTAATGTCATGACAGAGTATGAGGAGAGGTTTTCATCAATCGGGAATCCAATATACAAGTACATTATAAGCAGAAAGGGGAGTAACTAATGGATTACACATTGAACAGTCAAAATTTCGAAGAAGAAGTACTGAAGAGCAAATTGCCGGTGCTGGTTGATTTTTCTGCAGATTGGTGCGGCCCCTGCAAGATGATGGCTCCGATGATCGATGATTTCGCTGAGGAGTACGAGGGAGAACTCAAGGTTGGCAAGATCAACGTTGATCAGTCACCGGATGTAGCTCAGAAATATAATGTAATGTCAATTCCGTTCTTTGCGTTCTTTAAGAACGGCGAGGTTGTTGAAACAGCAGTAGGAGCCCAGGACAAGGCTAAATTACAGGGAATAATAGATAAGGTGCTGGCTTAACAAGCCAGCACATTTAATGTATCAGGTTGTTACATGGACTGATACATGTTTTATCCGGAGGAGTATTGTTTTGGCAGATAAGATAACTAGATTTGAAGACTACTTAAATAAAGATGTCAAACAAGAGAATAGGGATGTTGAGCCGGAGGTCACAAGACCTGCGCCCAAGGAGCCGGTGCCACAGGAGACCATGGATATCCAGATTGAGGATCCCTTCCAGTTTCTGAACGAGCAGGAGAGGGAAGAGTATATCAGGCAGCGCGAGCTTGCTCATCAGGAGGAAGAGCGCAAAAAGCAGCTTGAGATCCAGCGTCAGTACCAGGAGAGACAGCGCCGGGAGCAGCTCCGACAGGAGCAGGAACGCCAGCGCCAACAGGAGATCCAGAGACAGTATCAGGAGAGGCAGCGTCAGGCACAGCTTCAACAGGAGCAGGAACGCCAGCGCCAACAGGAGATCCAGAGACAATATCAGGAGAGGCAGCGTCAGGCTCAGCTTCAGCAGCAATATGCCCAGCAGCAGTATGCGCAGGAGCATTACCGTGAGGACGAGGATTACTACGAATACGAAGAGGAAGATGACGGATATGAAGAGGATAGCGGCATCAACAAGATTGTAATGGCCACCTCCATTTTCCTGGGACTTTTGGTTCTTCTTTTCCTTGGTCTTCTTATTAAGGTAAAGGTTATAGATCCTCAGAGGGCCCTGATCGACCCGGATGAAGAAGTTCAGCAGGAGACACAGGTTCAGGAAGAAGACAAGGCAGAGGAGACGGCCAAGTCCATTCCCGAGGGCTACGTAGAAAAGAATGATACTGTGGAGGTTACCGCAGAGCTTCTTAATCTTCGTACCCAGCCTAATTCCAAGAGCGATGACACTGTGGCGGCCATGGTACCCAAGGGCACTGAGCTCAACAGGATTGCCGTTGACAGCAGCGGAAGCTGGGCACTTGTGGAGTATGAAGGGCAGCAGCTCTACGCTTCCATGAAATTTCTTAAAGAAAAGTAATAAAAAACCACCGGGCTGAGTAAGTTCGGTGGTTTAACGGCTTCTTGAGTGGAGCCATTTATAGAATTTATCAAGTCCCTGGGCGAGATTTTCGCTTGAACGGGCATAGGTTTCAGCGTGGGAGCGGATTTCATCGGTGGTGGTATCAACCACATATCCCAGGATGGCCAGAGCACTCTTTTCCTCGAGGGCACTGTAATCCATGTTTACGAGAAGCTCCTGGCACAGGCCGCTTACACATTCATAGAGTTCAGGATATTTCTTCCTGACGATGGCAAATTCATCAAGAATCTGTTCGCGGCTCTGCAGGCAAAAGAGCATATAGGCAGACTCAACCATCTCAGGGGGTTCGATCTCGTCCTCGTAGGAGTTATCCTCGTAGTTGTCCTTGGTGGCATAATACTCGCAGATCTCCTGGACAAGAGCACCGACTCTGGGATTGTCGTAAAGCTTTTGAAGTTCGTCAAATCTCTTTTCGCTCATAGATTTATTTTATCATACGAGGCATGATATGAAGATAGGAATTTTTGATTCGGGAATAGGAGGATTATCGGTTTTACACGAGGCCTACCATCAGCTTCCGGATCAGGATTTTATTTTTTTTGCAGATGTTGAGCATGTACCATACGGAACCAAGACTCCCGAGGAGATCACCGAGTTTGCTATCGGAAACACGGAGTTTCTCATTTCCAGGGGGGCTGATGCTGTTGTTGTGGCATGTAATACTGCCACCAGCGTTGCCATCAAGGAGCTCAGAAGACGCTTTGATATCCCGATCCTTGGGATGGAACCTGCCGTAAAGCCTGCTGTGGAGGGCACTGAGGGCAAGCGTATCATGGTGATAGCAACCCCGGTCACAATCCGCGAGGACAAGCTTAAGGATCTGCTTCACAGAGTGGATGAGGAGCACAGAGTCGACCTTCTGGCCATGCCAAGACTTGTGGAATTTGCAGAGAAAGAGGAGTTTGATTCTCCGGAACTTAAGGAATACGTCAGGCAGCAGTTCTCCGCTTTTAATAAGAGCGAATATTCTGCCCTGGTTTTGGGATGCACACATTTTAATTACTTTAAACCCGCCTACAGAGAGTACTTCGGAAGAGAAACACTTCTGGTGGACGGAAACAGAGGAACTGTAAGACATTTAGCAGAGGTTTTGGGATTGGAGACATCACAGGATAGTGGTGACATATTTGACCCGGAACACAATATGTTGTGTTTACGAAATACAGAATATTATTTTTCAGGCAAGGAAGTTACCTCGGGCGAAACGCTGGAACACTTGAAACGACTGCATTTGCGCCTAGAAGAGGTTAGAAATATTTGAACTTGAAATTATCAATATAATGTATTATCATAAAGATACAACCACTATATGTTGTATCTTTTTTAATGGAGGATTTTATGAAGATTATAAAGAGAAGCGGAAAAGAAGTAGCTTTTGACGGAGCCAAGATCATTGCTGCTATTGAGAAGGCCAACAACGAGGTTACCGAAGAAAAGAAGCTGACTGATGGCCAGATCAGTGATATCGAGAAATCCGTTGAGAAGCAGTGCGCTTCTCTTACACGTGCAGCCAGTGTGGAAGAGATTCAGGATATGGTAGAGGACGGACTTATGAAATCCGGTAAGTTCGAAGTTGCCAGAAAGTACATAACATATCGTTATAAGCATGCGCTGGTAAGAAAGTCCAACACCACTGATGAGCAGATCATGTCTCTTATCGAGTGCAGCAACGAGGAGGTCAAGCAGGAGAACTCCAACAAGAACCCCACCGTTAACTCTGTGCAGAGAGACTATATGGCAGGCGAAGTGTCCAAGGATATCACCAAGAGATTCCTTCTTCCCGATGATGTGGTTAAGGCCCATGAAGAGGGTATTATCCATTTCCATGACGCAGATTACTTTGCCCAGCACATGCACAACTGCTGTCTGGTCAATCTCGAGGACATGCTGCAGAACGGCACGGTTATATCAGAGACCATGATCGAGAGGCCCAAGAGCTTTTCGACAGCCTGCAACATTGCTACCCAGGCTATTGCTCAGATCGCAAGCTCCCAGTACGGCGGCCAGAGTATCACTCTTTCCCATCTGGTTCCCTTTGTTGATGTCAGCAGACAGAAATTCCGCAAGGAAGTTGCCCTGGAGTTTGAGACTGCCGGCATGAAGATCAACAAAAAGCAGGTTAATGAGATCGCAGAGATGCGAGTTAAGAAGGAAGTTGAGAGAGGATGCCAGGTTATCCAGTATCAGGTTATCACACTGATGACTACCAACGGACAGGCTCCTTTCATAACAGTATATATGTATCTCGACGAGGTACCGGAGGGACAGATGAGAGAAGATCTGGCTCTGGTAATAGAAGAGATGCTCAAGCAGCGTATCTATGGCGTTAAGAATGAGAAGGGACAGCTCATCACACCTGCATTCCCCAAGCTCATTTACGTACTCGATGAGGATAACATCCACGAGGATTCCAAGTACTACTACCTCACAGAGCTGGCAGCTAAGTGCACAGCCAAGAGAATGGTTCCCGACTACATCTCAGCCAAGAAGATGAGAGAGCTCAAGAAGGGTGATGTATATCCTTGCATGGGATGCAGATCCTTCCTTACACCTGACAATGAGGACCTTGCAGAGGGACTCTGCAATGCAGGCAACAAGGCTAAGGCCAAGAATTATAAAGAGGGTACCCACAAGTATTACGGACGTTTTAACCAGGGCGTTGTTACCCTGAACCTGGTGGACGTTGCTTGTTCATCAGCCAAGGACGAGGACAGATTCTGGCAGATCCTGGAAGAGAGATGCGAACTGTGCTACAGAGCGCTTATGGCAAGACATAACCGCCTTTTGGGAACACCTTCCGACGTGGCACCTATCCTGTGGCAGAACGGAGCACTTGCAAGACTTGATAAGGGTGAGAAGATCGATCCCCTCCTCTTTGGTAACTACTCAACAATTTCCCTTGGCTACGCCGGACTTTGCGAGTGTACCAAGTACATGAAGGGTGTATCCCATACAGATCCTAAGGGTAAGGACTTTGCTCTTGCTGTTATGCAGTTCCTTAATGACAAGTGTGCAGCATGGAGAGCCAAGGAAAACATTTCCTTCAGCCTTTACGGAACACCACTTGAGTCAACAACCTACAAGTTTGCCAAGGCCCTTCAGCAGAGATTTGGAATCATCCCTGAAGTTACAGACAAGAATTACATCACAAACAGCTATCATGTACATGTAACCGAGCAGATCGATGCCTTCACCAAGCTTAAATTCGAAGCTGAGTTCCAGGCACTTTCACCCGGAGGAGCCATCAGCTATGTTGAGGTTCCCGATATGAACAGTAACCTTGAGGCTGTTCTCTCAGTTATGAAGTACATCTATGACAACATTATGTACGCTGAACTCAACACCAAGTCAGACTATTGCCAGTGCTGCGGATACGACGGAGAGATCAAGATCGTTACAGACACAGACGGCAAGCTGGTTTGGGAATGCCCTAACTGCGGAAACCGCGATCAGAACAAGATGAACGTTGCAAGACGTACCTGCGGCTACATCGGAACCCAGTTCTGGAATCAGGGCAGGACACAGGAGATCAAGGAGAGAGTTCTCCACATGTCCACACCTAAGCTTTGATCACTTTTTAGGAAGTGTTCAGGATAGATCCTTTTATAGGGATTTATGGGAGGAAAATTATTTTACATAATACGACTGAGCCGGGAGAATTTCCCGGCTCATATCGTATAACGAGGAATGCTATGAATTACGGACAGGTATATTACAACGACGTTGCCAACGGAATAGGCTGCAGAACGGCATTTTTTGTAAGCGGCTGTACTCACCACTGTAAAGGCTGCTTTAATGAGATGACCTGGGACTTTAATTACGGAGAGCCCTATACCAAAGAGGTAGAGGATGAGATCGTTGAGTCCCTAAAACCCGGATATATAGACGGACTGACCATTTTAGGCGGGGAGCCCATGGAGGTTGTAAACCAGAAGGAGATAAGGCCTCTTCTCGAGCGCATCAAAAAGGAGGTTCCCAAGGCCACCATATGGATCTACTCGGGTTATACCTGGGAGGAGCTGACAGACCCGGCTAATAAGCGCTGTCACAGCGTAGATACCGACGCCATTCTTTCAATGACTGATGTTCTCGTGGACGGAGAGTTCATGCTGGATAAAAAGAATCTGATGCTGCGCTTCAGGGGATCGGAGAATCAGCGCGTAATCGATGTGCCAAAGTCTCTGGAAGAGGGAGAAATAGTGCTCTCTAAGTACAATGATAAAGATGAGTCCCGCAGAGGATAGCTGAGAGTATAGTTCAGTATTTGCAATATTTCTAAGATGTAAGCGCTTTCATATCGACGAAATTAATCATATTATATTCGTGAGAATGGAGGTGCTTATGGGAGAGAAGAACTTTGATCTACTGACTATGGGTGAGATAATGCTCAGATTATCACCCCCTAACTTTGAGCGAATGACCAGGGGAGACATATTTGACAAAAGAGCCGGTGGCTCTGAGCTTAACGTGGCTTCAGGCGTTGCACTCCTGGGTCTTCGTACCGGCGTGATCTCACGCCTTCCCCAGAATGCTCTGGGAACCTTTATAAAGAACAGAATACGTTTTGAAGGTGTGTCGGATGACTACCTTATCTATGATGAATCTGAGGATGCGCGCCTGGGTATTTATTACTATGAAAACGGTGCAGCCCCCAGAAAACCCTCTATAGTATATGACAGAAAGAATTCATCCATGACCAGGATATCTCTGGATGAGATTCCCGAGAGCGTCTATACTTCCACAAGAATGTTCCATACCAGCGGAATAACCCTTGCTCTTAACCGGGGCACCTGCGAAGTGACAACTCAGATGATAAAGAAATTTAAGCAGGCCGGAGCCATGGTTTCTTTTGACTGCAACTACAGAGCCAATCTCTGGAGCGAAGATGAGGCCAGACGAGCAATAAAGGAAGTGCTTCCCTATGTTGATGTGCTCTTTGTTTCTGAGGAGACCTCAAGGCGAATGATGCAAAAGGAAGGGGAGCTCCATGACATAATGAGGAGCTATACAAGGGAATATCCCATAAAGGTGGTATGCACCACTCAGAGAGAGGTAATAAGTCCCAGAAAACACAACTTTACCTCTACTATATATGATGCCGGGGCAGATAAATTTTACACAGAAGAGCCCTATACAAATATCGATGTCATTGACAGGATCGGGTCAGGTGACGCCTACGTATCCGGCGTTATCTACGGCCTTCTTAAATACAATGATGTTCAGAGAGCTCTGGAGTACGGAGATGCCACATCAAGCGTCAAGAACACAATACCGGGAGACCTTCCTGCCAGCGATTTAAGAGAGATTGACAGCATCATAAGAAACCACCATGCTGATGGGCCTACCAGTGAACTGAACCGTTGAAAGGCTGATCATGCTTGAGAAAAAATCCTTTCTTGACAATGGTTTGAAATGTGAATAAAATCATCATTAAATAAATTCATAGACGTTGAAGAGGACTAGTAATTGCGTATTCGCTTCAGAGAGAGGGCTATTGGTGCGAGGCCCTTGCGATGAAACAGTGAACCTACCTTGGAGTCCTGTGTGAAAGCGTATTATCCGGCATAAGCACAGCGTATCCCGCGTTAAGGGGTTAATGAAGAGGAATCCGGATTATTGCCATAACCGGATTTAAATAGGGTGGTACCGCCGATAACCTTCGGTCCCTGTTGTAGGGATCAGAAGGTTTTTTTATATCATTCTTCGAATCCCGCTTTTTGTAACGCACGGGCTTTCATATTATTAAGTCCGGTGCAGCAAGGAACAATGAAAAGGAGATGAAATCATGGCAGACAAAAAACTCGTAGCAGAAATCACATCCATGGATGAGGATTTCACACAATGGTACACCGACGTGTGTATTAAGGCAGACCTTGTAAGCTATTCAAACATCAAGGGCTGTATGGTAATCAAACCCGCAGGATATGCGATCTGGGAGCTTATCCAGAAGCACCTCGACTCCAGATTCAAGGAGACAGGCGTTCAGAACGTATATCTTCCTATGTTCATACCTGAGTCACTTCTTCAGAAGGAGAAGGACCACGTTGAGGGCTTTGCTCCCGAGGTAGCATGGGTTACCCACGGAGGCCTTGAGCCATTAACAGAGAGATATTGTGTACGTCCTACATCAGAGACACTTTTCTGCGATTATTATAAGGGAGAGATCCACTCCTACAAGGATCTTCCTCAGGTACTTAACCAGTGGTGCAGCGTAGTTCGCTGGGAGAAGGAGACCAGACCTTTCCTCAGAAGCCGTGAGTTCCTGTGGCAGGAAGGTCACACAGCCCATGCCACCATGGAGGAGGCTGAGGAGCGTACACAGCAGATGCTGAATGTATACGCTGATTTCCTTGAGAATGATATGGCAATCCCTGTAGTAAAGGGACGCAAGACAGATAAAGAGAAGTTTGCGGGAGCCGAGGCTACTTACACAGTTGAGGCACTTATGCATGACGGCCGTGCTCTTCAGAGCGCTACCAGCCACAACTTCGGAGATGGCTTTGCCAAGGCCTTCGGAATCCAGTATGCCGGCAAGGACAACCAGCTTCATTATGTAAGCCAGACTTCATGGGGACTTACAACCAGAACCATCGGCGCTATGATCATGGTACACGGAGACAACTCCGGACTTGTAGTACCTCCTAAGATCGCACCTGTACAGGTTGTAGTTATTCCTATCCAGCAGAAGAAGGAAGGTGTTCTTGACGCAGCCTACGATATAGCTAAGAGTCTTTCAGATTTCAGAGTAAAGACAGACGATACAGACAGAACTCCCGGCTTTAAGTTTGCCGAGCAGGAGATGAGAGGTATTCCTGTACGTGTTGAGATCGGACCTAAGGATCTCGAGGCAGGAAAGTGCGTACTCGTAAGAAGAGACACCAGAGAAAAGATAGAATGCGCAATCTCAGAGGTTCCTGCCAAGGTAGGAGAGCTTCTTGAGCAGATGCAGAAGGATATGTTCAACAGAGCCAAGAAGCACCTCGAGGAGCACACCTTTGCAGCTCACAACAAAGAGGAGTTTGCAGAGGCCTTCAAGGAGACCAAGGGCTTCGTTAAGGCTATGTGGTGCGGATGCCAGGAGTGTGAGGACAAGGTCAAGGAAGAGTTCTCAGCAACCAGCAGATGTATTCCTTTTGAGCAGGAGACACTTTCAGATACCTGCGTAATGTGTGGCAAGCCTGCAACCAAGATGGTTTACTGGGGCAGAGCATATTAATTCAAGACAAAAAGTATGGGCAACGGTTTAAAGCCGTTGCCCTTTTTTTATCTGTGCATCATGTGAGCGTAATGCTCTCTCTTAAAATCATACATCCTCTTATCTGCCAGCATGAATACCGAGTGGGTATCTCTTTCCTTGGTTTCCGACCTGAAGGCATATCCATAGGATACGCTGTGGTTTATCTCCTGATCCTCCTCATCCAACTGCAAGAGTCTTTCATCAAGATTCTTAAGAAGAACATCAATTTCTTCTTTGGTAATAGATCTTATAAGTACCAGGAACTCGTCACCGCCTGTTCTGCCACAGGTACCGACGCCCCGGAAGGTTTCCTGAAGAGCATCCGCAAAGGACTTTAAAAGCCTGTCACCTGCAGGATGTCCCGAGTTGTCGTTGACTTCCTTAAGTCCGTTTAGATCAAGACTAAGGAGACAGAATTCATCCTGGGAGGCATCAAATTTAAGCATTGCTTCGTCGCAGCTGGCTCTGTTGGGAAGTCCCGTCAGGTTGTCCACATAGGCAATCTTGGAAAGCGCGGCGTATTCCTTCTTTTGGGCAAAGGAATGAGCCATGAAAATAAAGTAGTTTAATAGCTGCATGACCACGAAGAACAGACTTCCGGCAGGAAGGATAAGCTTTAGTAGTGCACTCTGCCTGTAATCAACATAGACTTTAAAGGCGGAAAAAACTGCATACACCACAAGTGAAGCCGAAAGAACAGTAACTCCTGTCATGAGAATTCTGGTGGTTGAGCCGGTGGACCGGGACTTAATATCCATATGAATGTACGCACCCAGCATCAATACACCCAGCAGCGAAAGCATGAAGGATGGATACTGGAAATGGTTGATGTGAACTACGCCAAATACGTGGAACAGCACAAATACCACATCAAAGCAAAGGGTTGCGGCTATAAGTATCATCAGCACCCTGTTGTTGGACCTGGGGTGAAGATTCATAACGATCATAAGAAGCAGCGGCGTAATAAGATAAAGCGCGCAGTACTCCAGGAAAGTAGAAGTGTTCATGGGGAGCACAAAGTCGGTAATATCGTACGCCGTCAGGAGCCACAAACCCAGATCTACCGTTAAAAGCGAGCAGATGATCTGGCTGGATACGCCTGCAGCTCTTATATAGAACAGGAGTGAAATCAGAAGGAAAACCGCTCCGAATACCATCATGAATATTCCGACCACAAGTGCAAACATGGTTGAATGAAGGAGTTGCCTGTAAAGATCGTCAAAGTTCCCTATCATGGGGGTTATTATATCTGCCCTGGTGGAGTTCTCAGCCACATGAAGGGTGATCGTAAGATGGCGGCCGGCGTAGTCCTCGGGAAGAGGGATATAATTGTAGCCGATTCCAATAAATTCGGAATCCGTTAGCCTGTCCATATAGGCCGTCTCTATGGGCTCACCGTCCAGTGAAACCTCATAGGCACAGTGCTGCGTCTTAAAGAACAGGTACGGGAAAGGAACATCCAGTTCCTGAAGGGTCCTTGTCTGATTCAGGGTTACAATATCACCTCTTGAGAAGCTTGTATTTAACTCCTTTGAAAGGGATTCAAGATTGGTATTTAAGTATTGCTGATTGTGGTAGGTTACAGTCCAGCCTCTTGAAAGAGTCTGAATACGATATTGAGGCTTGAAACTAAAGAACCTGATGGATGCGAACAGTATCAGAGCCATAAGAGCCAGGGCGGTAGCAGCAAAGGTTAAGGTTTTACGCATTCTGTATCACCTCCCTGCTGTCGTCTGACTGATGTTCACGCTTCATCTCGTACATTCTGGTATCTGCCAGCATGTATACCTCATGGGCAGAGCCTGAGGGAACCTCATAGCTGTAAGCGTATCCGTAGGAAGCACTGTACTGGAAGACCTGCTCCTTGCGATTCCACTCATTGATCGTTGAATAAAACTCATGGATACGCTTGGTGCAGTTAAGGGCATGGTCCTCTGTGAGTACCACGATAAACTCATCGCCGCCCATTCTTCCAACCAGGTTCGCATCCCAGAAGCAGTCCGAGAGGATTGTGGCAAAGCCGGACAGAAGGCGATCTCCCTCGTGATGTCCGAGGGTGTCGTTGACCTGTTTAAGCTTATTCAGATCCATACTGATGACGGTATAGGAAGCATGTTCCTCAGTCAGCATGTCAAGAACCTGCTCACAGCGGGCTCTGTTGGAAAGCCCCGTCAGCGGGTCCGTAAAGGCAAGAGAAGCAATCCTGCTCTGCATGGAATCCAGATTTGAATTAGAAATAATATACAGCAGGTAACTGATCAAAAGAGATGAGACAAAGGTAAGCGCGCCGATGGTAAAGCCACTGATGCGTACATGTATGTCACCCTTCGAGCCCAGGAATTTCTCGGTGTTGTAATTAATGATGTCAATTATTGAAAGAGTCAGGAAAATGACAACTCCAAACAGGAATACATTGTCGGAGTTAAGGGCGTGCTTGGTGCTCGCTTTGCGCTTTTGAATATAGTCCCTGGTAATGATGGCCATGGACAGGAGACCTTCAACAAAGGACATAGCATGCAAAAGGAGAATGAAATCCGAGATCCTGCTGATCTTGGAAAGGCACAGCACAAGAATTGTGGTAAACACCAGAAGATTAATAAAGAACAGAGCCTTGAAGAGCTTTTTCTTTTTCCCGGTGGATACGCTCATGAGATAGCCAAGAAGTGCCGTGGGCACGTTAAAAAGAGAGGAATACTCACAGATTGTATTTATATCGGAATTGCCGGTAAAGAAGTCAACAAGACTGTAATAAGACAAATTATAAAGGCCCAGTAAAAGAGATGCGAAGCCGCTAAAAAACAGTCGCATATCATTGTTGTGGAATATTACCATGTAGGGGGAGAGCATCATAAGAATAAGTCCCAACGAGATGAGGAATATTCCAACCATCAGGTTATTTCTCATGTTGGCAACCAGGGAAGTGAGCAGAGCAGATCTGTCTGATAACAGAACCGTTGATATACCTGAAGAAGCTCCGGTTCTGGTTCCGCTGATCACGAGCTTAAGCTCTTTTCCGACGTAATCATTGCCGAGAGCTACGTAGTTGTAGCGCCTTGGTACAGAACGGTTATTGGAATAATAATCCCTTCCGTAGGTGTAGATATGCTCATCATCAAGGTAAACATCAAGAATAGTGTGGGAAGTGTAAAAAGAGATACAGGGCTGATCGATCTTGAAGTCCTCAAGGGTCCTGCTGAGGACTATGATCTCTTGCTCTGAGAGCACGCCAACATTAGAGGCCAGCAGTTCACCCGTGGGTAACAGCTCACCATTCTTAGTGATTTCCCAGCCATCTCTTAGATTATAGACCGGAGACCTGGGACTTAAGAATTCGCCGGCAGATAGAACCAGCAACCAGATAAAGACTATGAGAAGAATCGCAGCGATAATCCTTCCATAGCTCCTGTGATTCCATAATTTCATATAAAAATCCTCATAATTACATATATTAAGTATATAACGATAAAGGTAAAATTCCTAGAGTATTATTCACAAATCAAGGGCTTTAGGCTATTATGAAGGTATGAAAATTGAAATACCGCAAAACGCCAAGAAAATACTCGATACCATGCACGCAGCAGGGTACGAAGCATATATTGTAGGAGGGTGTGTAAGAGATGCCCTCCTTGGAAGAGTGCCCCAGGACTGGGACATTACAACCAATGCATTGCCACAGGATACTCAAAAGCTCTTTAAGAGGACCATAGACACGGGAATACAGCATGGCACTATTACCGTGATGATGGGAAAAGAGGGCTATGAGATCACAACCTACAGGATTGACGGAGATTACGAGGATAACAGACACCCCAGCAGCGTCACCTTCACCAGAGACCTGACAGAAGACATGAAGCGCAGGGATTTCACCATAAATGCCATGGCCTACAATGACGAGGAAGGGCTTATTGATAAGTTTGACGGAGTAAAAGACCTTGAGGCCCACGTCATCAGGTGCGTGGGAGATCCAAGGGAGAGGTTTTCCGAGGATGCCCTCAGGATCATGAGAGCTGTGAGATTCGCAGCGCAGCTGGATTACAGTATAGATGAAGAGACCTACGGCGCCATAAGGGAATTTGCCCCGACGCTTCAGAAGATCAGTGCCGAGAGGATTCAGACAGAGCTGGTCAAGCTCCTTACTTCGGACCATCCGGAGAAGATCAAGATGGCCTATGAGCTGGGCATAACAAAAGAGATCTTGCCTGAATTTGACAGGTGTATGGAGACGCCCCAGCACAATAAGCACCATGCCTATAACGTGGGGGATCATATCGTAGAATCCCTTAAGAATATCAGGGCTGACAAGGTTTTGAGGCTCACAATGTTGATGCATGACATGGCAAAACCTGTTACAATGAAAGTAGATGAGCAGGGTGTAAGCCATTTCTATGGTCACGACCTTCTGGGGGCGGACATGGCAAGGGCCATTTTAAAGCGCCTTAAGTTTGATACCAAGACCATGGATAGGACCTGCAATCTCATTAAATATCACGATAACAGATTCGAGCCCACTCCCGCCCATGTGAGAATGGCCATGTACAATATCGGAAAGGAAGATTTCCCGGGATATCTGGAGGTCAGATACGCCGATACCATGGCTCAGAGCACATATCTCAGGGAGGAGAAGCTGGCGAATATCAAGGAAACCAGACGGGTTTATGAGCAGATCCTCAAGGACGGAGATTGCATAAGCCTCAAAGAGCTGGCTGTAACAGGCAAGGATCTTATTGAGCAGGGCATTGCTCCCGGCAAGCAGCTGGGGGACATTCTAAATGCGATGCTCATGGATGTGATATCAGAGCCAACTCACAATAGTAAAGACTATTTGCTAGAGCCGGAGCGCCTAAGAAAGAAATTCATGAGGGATCATGTAAGATGAGGGGTACCATGAAGAGAAACAGATTATTCCGCAGTATTGCACTGGCGCTGTTTGTTATCTACATTGTCACCGTATTCAGACCGGCGGCTATCCTATCACAGGCAACTTCCGATAAGGTCAATATTTCTCTTATTGGGAAATATGACTCTGCCGACACTGCGGCCATCAGGGCCATTGACCTTGACAAAAAGGAAATCCGCTTCCGAAATCATTCCACAGGAAAAACCTATACATTAAGCTACGACAACACTAGCATGATCTACGATGTGAGAGGAGTTGCCCTGTCAGCAGCTCTGCTGGAGGTTGGGCAGATTGTTGATGTAACCTTTTTAAAGAGCTCCAAGCACATCACCACACTAAATGTGTCCGGAGACGCCTGGGTTGTGGACAATACAAGAGATCACGACCTTGTGCGTGGCGACGGAACAGCCAGAGTAAAGGGTGAGCTTTACAAGATAGATCCAAGGACCCTTGTAATGGCAGACGGAGAGCTGGCATTGGCTGAGGATGTGCTCTCTACCGATCACGTGAGAGTAAGCGGCATCGGAAAGGACATCTACAGCGTTATAGTTACAAGCGGCCATGGCTATGTGAGTCTTTCTTCAGATACGGTTGAAGATCACAGCCTTGTAGGAGCATGGTTTGAGCTTGATAACGAGGTGATCTACAAGATATCGCCCAATATGCTTCTTAGCGCTCCGGAGGGCAGCTACAATCTGCAGATCCTCGGAAACGGAGCCAACTATCAGTCTGAGGTTGATATCAGCCGCAACCAGGAGACGGTTGTGGACACCAGCAATGTGACCATAACCAAACCCAAGGAAGGTCTTGTGACCTTCAATATAACTCCCGATACGGCGGAAGTTTTTGTAGACGGAGAAAAGGTACTTACCGGAGTATCCCAGTCAATCAAATACGGATACCATTCCCTTAAGATCATGGCTGACGGGTATGTGACCCAGACCAGATACTTAAAGGTCGGAACCCCTAACTCAGTGGTGACAATAGAGCTTGAAAAGGACGAAGCATCAAGCAGCAAGTCATCATCAGATGACGAATCCTCTGCTTCTGTTGGATCCATTCCTGATTCCAGCGCCGAGAAGAAGAGTGTAGGTGTATCAACAGGTGATATAAACGCCAATAAAGAGGAAACAACTGCAGAGGCTGCCAGCACAGCTTCAACGGTCAGCGAGAACAGTTCCTCCGAGACCACTGAAAACAAGGTCATCCAGGGACATAAGATTTATATTGATACCCCATACGGGGCAGAGTTTTACTTTGACGGAAACTACATCGGCATGGTTCCCGCCAGCGTGACCAAGATATCGGGCACACACGAAGTGATCCTTAAGCAGGACGGCTATGAGACCAAGAGTTACAGGATTAAGATCGACGCTGAGGAAACGGATCTGACCTACACCTTCCCGGATCTTAAGAAAATCAAGAAGGAAGAGGAGGAATCTTCATCCGACGCTGCAACAGACAGCACCACCAAGGATGATTCTCCATCAGAGGCAACTACAGATGATCCATCCAAGGATACCACCGATGATTCACCTACAGACGGCTCAACGGATGGAACAACCAAGGATCCTTCGGATGAAGGAGATTCTTCTGACAGCGGAGATACCACACCTACAGATCCATCCGAGGATTCCTCAGACGATCATTCGGGAGGAGGTTCCACGGATGCCATTCCTTCTGAGGAGACCACCACAACAGAGCCCGGTGAGAGCACCTCTGGAGACAGCTCGGAAGAGGGCGATGAAACAGAGGAGCCCGGAGAGAATAATACCAATAAGACAGGAGAAGATGCCGGAGATGCTGCCAATACAGCATCCGGAGAGGACTAATGAGACTTGATAAATACCTTAAAGTGACAAGACTAATAAAGAGAAGGACCGTGGCCAACGAGGCCTGCGATGCAGGAAGGGTCATGATCAACGACAAGCCCGCCAAGGCTTCAGCCGAGGTCAAGGTGGGAGACAGAATTACCATCGCCTTTGGTAACAAGGATGTTAAGGTGGAAGTTCTGGACGTTCAGGAGACCATACACAAGGAAGATGTAGGAAATCTCTACAAGTACATATAATTGACACGGTGAAATTGCCTGTATACAATGATATTAGAAAGAGGGGTGTAGTATGGCAACCAGAGCTCGTTACAAGAGGCGTCGCTCTCAAAACCGAGCTGGAATCCTGCTTGCTGCTGTTGTGGTACTAATCCTTGTGACGGTGGTATCCATAAAGAGCATGGGACTTCTCAAGAAGGCCCGCGAACTGGAATCCAGAGAGGCTGCACTTGAATCGCAGATCCAGTATGAGACCGAGAGAAGCGAGGAGATTGCAGAATTTGAGAAGTATACAGAGACGCGTAAATATATAGAAGACACAGCTAAAGAGAAGCTGGGACTTGTATACCCCGGAGAGATAATCTTTAAGAATGTTGACGACTAAAGTTCTATGACATTCAGCGCAGACATCAATACGAGATCGTATGAGTCTGCGCTTTTCTATTCACCTGTAAGGCGTGTTATGAACAATTTTGAATCCAAAGTCCTTAATTTCATACGGAAAAACGGCATGGTAGAGCCGGGAGACACGGTGGTTGTCGGCCTGTCCGGAGGGGCAGATTCGACAGCTCTTTTGCTGTGCCTGTCAGTGCTTAAGGGGCTTTTGGATATTAGCCTTGTAGCCGTCCATGTAAATCACGGCATCAGGCAGGAAGCCGGAGAGGATCAGGCCTTTTCCGAGAAGCTTTCTGAAGACCTTGGTATTCCTATTATTACCGTGGCCAGGGATGTGCCTGCCATGGCGCGGCAGCAGGGATTGTCTGAGGAGGAAGCCGGACGAAAGGCAAGATATGAGGCCTTTGAAGAGGCAGCAGCCAGGTACAGCTCCGCCAGGATTGCGGTTGCCCACCACCAGGATGATGCGGCAGAAACCCTGTTGTTAAATCTGGTGAGAGGCAGCGGACTTCACGGAGCAGGGGCCATCAGGCCCGTCAGGGACAATATCATACGGCCGCTGCTGTGCGTAAGCCGAAGCGAAATCGAGGAGTATTTATGGGACAAGGGGCAGGCCTACTGCGTCGACAAGACCAATCTTGAGAATGATTACAGCAGGAACGTTATCAGAAATATGGTGATGCCGCTTCTAAACGAGAAGGTAAACTTAAGGGCCGCGGAGCATCTCTATCGCGCAGCCGAGAGTTTTGCTGAGGCTGACCGGTACATAAGGGATGAGGCCGGCAGGTCTTTTGACAAGCTGGCAAAAGAAATACCGCAGGGCTTCAGGTTCCCGGCAGAGGAGCTGTTGAAGCTGCCCGATGTCATAAGGCAGAATGTGATCCTTTTGTGCTTTGAGAAGATGACAGTGGCAAGAAAGGATATCTCTTTTGCCCATGTGGAGGCGGTACTGAGGCTTTTAGGGAGCCTTGAGGGAAGCGCAAGGGCTGATCTCCCCTATGGAATTGTCGCAAGAAGAGATTATAATGAGCTCTTTATCATAAAGGGAGAAACTTCACAGGAGCCGGGTGTCGAAATAAATGCCCTGCCGCCTGACGGAGCGGAAACCAAAATTGAAATTCCGGTTCTCGGAACGGCGCATATTCAGGTATTTGCTTACAATAAAGAGAAAGTCATCCCCGGGGATGCATATACTAAATGGTTCGATTATGATAGAATACAGACAGCTATTTTCAGAAGAAGGCAACCGGGAGATGAAATCAGTATCGAACAGGGCGGCAAGCTCAAGAAGAAGCAGCTTTCCAAGTTTATGACCGATGAGAAGATCCCGAGACGGGTCAGAGACAGCATGTATATTCTGGCTGACGGCAATCAGGTGCTTTGGGTGCCCGGATACCGCATAAATGCTGCCTACAAAATTAGTGACAATACTCAGTCAGTATTGGCTGTAAATATCAAAGATGGAGGAAAATGTAATGGCTGAACACGTTCGCAAGTTACTATCAGAGGAGGAAGTGGACAAGAGGATTAAGGAACTGGGGGATGCCATCAGCAGAGATTACGCGGGAGAGACAGTTCATCTCGTATGCGTACTCAAGGGTGGAGTTTTCTTTATGTGTGAGCTGGCTAAGCGTATAACCGTGCCGGTTACTATGGACTTTATGTCTGCATCCAGCTATGGAAGCTCAACCAAATCAAGTGGAGTAGTTAAGATTGTTAAGGACCTTGACGAGCCTTTGAAGGATAGACACGTACTTATCGTAGAGGATATCGTTGATTCGGGAAGAACTCTTTCTTACCTTATCAAGATGCTCGGAGACAGAGGACCTGCCAGCATTAAGCTCTGCACATTGCTTGATAAGCCTGAGCGCAGAGTTACAGATGTAAAGGTTGATTATACAGGATTTGAGATTCCGGATGAGTTTGTTGTGGGATACGGACTTGACTATGATCAGAAGTACCGCAACCTTCCTTATATCGGAGTGGTTGAGTTTACCTGATGTTTCATAGGGGAAGAGTGTTGTAAGAGGGGAAAAAAAGAGCGTTGAATCGATCAAAAAATTATAATTCAATTTTTATTTTTGTTATTGTTCTGCTGTTTGCGATAGTGGCCCTGGAATATGGCAGGGGGCTCCTCAACAGGGAAACTGCCACCTATTCCAGAAGCAATCTGGAAACTGACGTTGCAGAGGGCAAGGTAAGATTCGTCACCATCATGCCCAATGCGGAGACTCCTACCGGGTCTCTGAGGGTCAGCTTTAATGACGGCGCCGAGGATGTCACCTTTTATTCTACAGATGTGGCTTCCATCGAGGAGTTCCTGACTGAGAACGGCATCAGCACCGAGGTTAAGGATGTTCCGACAGAGAATGTCCTGATCGGAGGCATAATTCCCATAATCGTGGGAGTTGTGGTGATGGTATTTGTGTTCTCCATGTTTGCCAACGTTCAGAATTCCGGCGGCAGCAACAGTAAGATGATGAATTTTGGCAAGAGCAGAGCCAAGATGTCCACCAAGGAAGAGAACACAGTTAAGCTCACCGATGTGGCAGGACTTAAAGAGGAAAAGGAACAGCTCTCCGAGATCATAGAGTTTCTGAAGGATCCCGGCAAGTTTACCAAGGTAGGCGCCAGGATTCCCAAGGGCGTTCTGCTTGAGGGAGCACCCGGTACAGGTAAAACCCTTCTTGCAAGGGCAGTGGCCGGAGAGGCGGGCGTTCCGTTCTTTAGTATCTCAGGTTCAGATTTTGTAGAGATGTTCGTAGGTGTGGGTGCTTCCAGAGTAAGAGACCTTTTTGCGGAGGCCAAGAAGAATTCACCCTGCATAGTATTTATCGATGAGATCGATGCTGTTGCCAGAAGGCGTGGAACCGGCATGGGCGGCGGACACGACGAGAGAGAGCAGACACTTAACCAGATGCTGGTTGAGATGGACGGCTTTGGCGTCAATGAGGGCGTCATCGTTATGGCAGCCACCAACAGAGTTGATATTCTGGATCCCGCTATCTTAAGACCCGGAAGATTCGACAGAAAGATCACGGTTTCAAGGCCTGACATAGGCGGAAGAGAGGAGATCCTTAAGGTTCACGCCAGGAATAAGCCTCTTTCAGATGATGTCGATATCAAGCAGGTTGCCCAGACTACGGCCGGCTTTACAGGCGCCGATCTTGAGAACCTTCTCAATGAATCTGCGATCAACGCTGCGGTTGACAACAGAGCCTTTATCAAACAGGAAGATATTAACAGAGCCTTTATCCAGGTTGGAATAGGCACTGAGAAGCACAGCAGGATCATTTCCGATAAGGAGAAGAAGATCACCGCATACCACGAAACAGGGCATGCGATCCTCTTCCATGTACTGCCCGATGTGGGACCGGTACACACCATTTCCATTATCCCCACAGGTCTTGGGGCAGCAGGCTATACAATGCCTCTTAATGAGAATGATGACATGTTCCTTACCAAGAGGAAGATGCTTCAGGATATTATGGTTTCCCTCGGCGGAAGGATCGCAGAGGAGGTTATTTTCGGGGACATTACCACAGGAGCCTCCAGTGATATCAAGAAAGCTACGCAGGAAGCCAGAAGCATGGTTACCAAGTACGGTATGTCAGACAGTATCGGTGTGGTCAACTATGATGACAACGAGGAAGATGTATTCATCGGCTATGACATTTCACATACCAAGAAGCATTCAGAGCTTGTGGCAGGTGAGATCGATAAGGAAGTCAGAGTTATCATAGATAAGTGCTACAGCAAGGCCAAGGAAATCATCCTTCAGTATGAGGACGTTCTTCACAAGAGCGCGGATCTTCTTATCGAGAAGGAGAAGATAGGGCGTGAGGAGTTTGAAGCACTGTTCGAGGGCCATAATCTGGATATCGACACAGAAGTGGAAATCTGATTGTGCATAGTGCACAAAAACCAATAGCTGTTTTTGACAAATTTGTGAAGTATTAGTCTTTACGGGGAAATACGGGGATGCTAGTATAATATGCGTAACCCCCCAATACATTATATAGTTTTTTGCTATACCCCATAAGAAAGAAATACCTTCTCTAAAAAGACAGCTTACCCGCTGTCTTTTTTGCATTAATACGTTTTTAAAGGAATGGGTATGAATCAAGCTGCTTTCTTTCACGACATGACCTTGGATTATCTGAGGCCTACAGAACCTGACGTGGATCGTGTTACCGACTTCAGGTTCAGATGTGCCAAGGATGATGTATCCCAGGTAGTCATGGTCTGTGGAAATGAACTTAAGAAAATGAAGTTGTCCGAGTCGGACAAATATTTTGATTATTACGATGCCTCCGTCAACGTGGGCAAGGATCCCTTTTATTACAGGTTTGAGATCACCGGTAAGGATGGTAGCTTTAGCCGCTACGACAGGAGAGGTGCTGTGTCTGATATCATGGACAGCATGAATTTCTGCGTTATCCCGGGCTTTTCAACTCCCGCGTGGGCCAAGGGTGCTGTAATGTATCAGATCTTCGTGGACAGGTTCTGTAACGGAGATGAGACCAACGACGTTTTAAGCGGAGAGTATTGCTACAACGGCTACTACAGCAAGAAGGTCGACGACTGGCAGCTGTATCCCGACACCAAGGCCGACTTTGCAGAGTTCTACGGCGGAGATCTTCAGGGAGTCCTTGATAAGCTGGATTATCTTAAGGATCTGGGAATAGAGGTTATTTACTTCAATCCGCTGTTCGTATCTCCCTCGTCTCATAAATATGACACTCAGGACTACGATCACATTGACCCTCATTTCGGCAAGATAGTTGAGGATGAAGGAGATATACTTCCTCAGTTTGAGACCAGTAACCAGAAGGCCACACGCTATATCAGCCGCGTTACCGACAGGAGGAACCTTGAAGCCAGCGACATGCTCTTTGCCAAGGTGGTGGCTGAGGCCCACAGGCGCGGCATAAGAGTTATTCTTGACGGTGTATTTAATCACTGCGGCTCCTTTAACAAGTGGCTGGACAGGGAAAAGATATATGACGGAGTCAAGGGTTATGAGAAGGGAGCCTTTGTCAGCAAGGACAGCCCCTACAGAGATTATTTCTCATTTAGAGAAAACAGATGGCCCGACAATACCAGCTACGACGGCTGGTGGGGCTATGACACTCTGCCCAAGCTCAACTACGAAGGATCCAAAGAGCTGGAGGAATACATTTTAGGTATCGGAAGAAAATGGGTTTCTCCGCCTTATAACGCTGATGGCTGGAGACTCGATGTGGCTGCAGATCTGGGACATTCCGCTCAGTACAACCACGAGTTCTGGAAGAAATTCAGGAAGGCCGTCAAGGAAGCCAATCCTTCGGCTATTGTTCTTGCGGAGCACTACGGCCCTGCCAGAGACTGGCTCAGAGGCAATGAATGGGATACCGTAATGAACTACGATGCCTTTATGGAGCCGTTAACCTGGTTCCTTACAGGTATGGAAAAGCACAGCGATGACTTTAAGCCCATAAGAGTGGGTAATGCCCGAGAGTTTTTTGACACCATGCTCTATGCAGGCGGAGAGAATTTTACCATGCCTTCTCTGTATACTGCCATGAATGAGCTCTCCAATCACGACCACTCCAGATTCCTTACAAGGACCAGTCAGAAGGTGGGTAGAAGCGATACGCTTATGCCATCCTCTGCCAACACCGGTATCAGAAAATATGTGATGAGGCAGGCGGTCATAGTTCAGATGACCTGGCCGGGAGCTCCCACAATTTATTACGGCGATGAGGCGGGAGTCTGCGGCTTTACGGACCCCGATAACAGAAGAACATATCCCTGGGGCAGGGAGGATAAGGACCTTCTCAGGTTTCACAAGGAGATGATAAGGATCCACAAGCATTGTCCCGAGCTTAAGACCGGATCCATCAGGGAGCTGTTTGCAGAAAATAACCTGATTGTCTACGGAAGGTTTACCAGAACGGGAGCCACGGTGGTAGCAATCAACAACAACAGTTTCGAGATCACCAGGGAGATACAGGTATGGCCTGTTGGAATCGTTGGAGATACACAGCTTTCTCAGATCATGGTATCCGACGCCACCGGATTTGACACCGCGCCTGTTATAAAGCACGTCAAAAACGGCGTTTTGTCCCTTACTATGTCAAGGAACAGCGGATACGTTCTCAGATATGAGAGCTACAGCGCTGTAACGGATGAGGAATTCTGGTCCGACAACGAATTCAACTTTGACTGATGAAACCAAGAAGTATATAATATTCTATAGCTATTAACTCTACGAAAAAGGGGAGAAATCAAATGTTAGTATCTGCAAAAGACATGCTTGTAAAAGCAAAAGAAGGCCATTATGCAGTAGGCCAGTTCAACATCAACAACCTTGAGTGGACAAAGTCAGTTCTTTTAACTGCAGAAGAGCTTAAGTCCCCCGTAATCCTGGGCGTTTCTGAAGGCGCAGGTAAGTACATGACAGGATTTACAACAGTTGCAGCTATGGTAAAGGCTATGGATGAGAGCCTTGGCATCACTGTTCCCGTTGCACTTCACCTTGATCATGGTACATACGAAGGATGCTATAAGTGCATCAAGGCTGGATTCACATCCATCATGTTTGACGGATCACACTACGATATCGAGGAGAACGTAGCCAAGACTTCTGAGCTTGTTAACGTATCTCACCAGCTTGGCCTTTCAATCGAGGCTGAGGTTGGCTCCATCGGCGGAGAAGAGGACGGAGTAGTTGGAATGGGCGAGTGCGCTGATCCCGACGAGTGCAAGAGAATCGCTGATCTCGGCGTAGATATGCTCGCTGCAGGTATCGGTAACATCCACGGCAAGTATCCTGAGGGATGGCCCGGACTTAGATTCGACGTTCTCGATGCTATCCAGCAGAAGACAGGAATCATGCCTCTCGTTCTTCACGGCGGTACAGGAATTCCTGCTGATATGATCAAGAAGGCAATTACTCTTGGCGTATCCAAGATCAACGTTAATACTGAGTGCCAGCTTTCATTTGCGGATGCTACTCGTAAATATGTTGAGGCAGGCAAGGATCTTGAAGGCAAGGGATTTGACCCTCGTAAGCTTCTTGCTCCCGGCGCTGAGGCTATCAAGGCTACAGTTAAGGAGAAGATGGAACTCTTCGGATCAGTTGGCAAGGCTTGATAAGAAAAGAGCACATTACGGGAGAGTAGAGCCTTTGGCTTTACTCTCCTATTTTTTTAGGGGGCAATATGAACAACGAGTTAACCAGAAAAGACATAGAGGACATGGAGGCTGAGATCGAACACCGCAAGGTTGTGGTTCGAAAAGAGCTTTTGGAGCATGTCAAAGAGGCCAGGGCCCAGGGGGACCTGTCAGAGAATTTTGAATATTATGCAGCCAAGAAGGCCAAGAATCAGAACGAGAGCAGAATAAGATTCCTGGAAAGAATGATCAAGACTGCTAAAGTTATAGATGATACCACCGGAGATGACGAGGTGGGTATGAATAAATCGGTCACCGTTAAAGTGGAAGAGGACGGCACTCTTGAGACCTACAAAATTGTGACTACAATGCGTCAGAATTCACTTAAGGGGCTCATAAGTATTGAATCTCCCCTTGGCAAACAATTGCTTGGACATAGGGTAGGAGACCGTGTTACTATAAGAGTAAGCAACGATTATAGTTACGATGTAACGATAACAAAAATTGAAAATACCGGATTATCTGATGAGGATAAGATCAGAGACTTCTAACCTGTTTTTTGCAAAAGAGATGGAGGGTACCTATGCACGTATTTCAGCCGGTTTTGCCAGAAGACATTGATCAGGGAGCGTTCACCTTTGACGGTGGTAAGATGCTTGTTACTTCAGCCAACGGAAACAAAGTCAACTCTACAGCGGCTTCCTTTGGTTGCATTGGACAGATCTGGGGTAAGAGGGTCATCATGGTTTACGTGCGCCCCAGCAGATATACCAAAGAGTTTCTGGATGCATCCGGTGAGTTTTCCCTGAGCTTCCTTAACAGGAATGAGTACAGGGGCGCTCTTAAGTACATGGAGGTCGTCTCCGGCAGAAACGAGGACAAGATAGCGGGAGCAAGGCTCACCGTCAACTATGACGATGGGATCCCGTTTATTGACGAGGCGGATAATGTTATAACCTGCAAGGTTATTTACAAGCAGCAATACGATGCAGAAGGTTTTGTTGATAAGTCTATTGTAGATGAGTACTACAAGGACGGGGATCTTCATTACATGTATATTGGGGAAATACATAAGATATTAGTAAGATAATACATTCAAGCGGTTCTTTATGAGTGGCGCATGAAAAGAAGACTTAAGGATATCTTTGTAAGTACCATTATAACCATCACTATGCTGACAGGGGCGTCGGCCGGGATCCTTCCGGGTAAGGCGGACCTTTCTTTTGCTGTGGATAATGCTGCGATCACGGCTCCGTCTTCCACAGAAGATACAGAAAAGACAACAGTCAGGATAGCAACCTGGTATCAGGATTACAACCTGACCAATCTAAAGGCATTTCTTGCCAAGAAATTTCCAAATTACGAAATAGAATTTGAATATGTGGATAAGAGTAACTATGAGTCCATTTTAGATGCCAAGCTCTCATATAAGGGAGCGCCTGACATCTTGTATGTGGACAGGGAGATGGCTCTTAAGCATGCAGTTACCGGCTACATTTCCAATCTGGACGATATAACCGGTGGCTTTAATGAAGAAGCAAGAATAGCATTCGGATATGGCAATGCCATGTATGCTGTGCCCAACACCTCTCAGTTTGAGTGCCTCTATTACAACGTGGATATATTTAAAGAGCATGCCATACGAGTTCCGGAGACCTTTAAGAGCTTTATGTGGACCTGCGAGTATTTTAAAGAGGTAGATGGAATAGAGCCAATGGCCATAAGCCTTAAAGATCCTTATGTGCTGGCTGATACGGCCCTTGCTGTTTTGTCTGCTGATTATTTCTCCACCGACAGAGGAAGAGGCTTTGGAGGAAGGCTTCAGTATGGCAGGACAACCTTTACTGAGGAGATCCTTCCATATATGGATGACTGGATGAAGTTTCTGGAGAAGGATATCTTTACCAAGGACATGTACACCAAGGATGCTTTGGCGGCAGTGGAGGAGTTCACAGCCGGGAAGGCAGCCATGGTAATTGGGGGTCCCGAGACCTTTTTTGCCATAACAAGTATGAACCCCGATATGAACGTCGGAACTCTGCCGTTCTTTGGGATGGGAGGAAGCGGAATGGCCATAATAGGTGGCTGCGATGTGGGATTTGCTCTAAACAAAAACTCACACAAAGCGGCAGAGGCCAAGGCTATCCTGGAGGTTCTGGCAACAGAGGACGGACAGAGAGCACTGTGGCTTGACAGACCGGGTAGCCAGACTTATTTGAAGTCGATTTCCTTTGAAAACAGTGAGGTTTACGACGGAATAGAACATTGCCTTGAAAACGGACTGGCATTTACCCCCTGGATGGACTGGGGACAGGAGATTAACAAAGCGGCACATTATCAGCTGGGAAGGGAGCTTCAGAAGGTTCTGCTAAAGAGGTTGCGCGTTGAAGATGCTCTCAAGAATGTAGATAAAGTGGTTTACGATATCTTACAGGAAGGTTAGGCAAAAGAGAATGGCTAGGATCTTAAAAAAGAGATATACAACAGGAATACGGCAGACTCTTATAAGAGTATTTGCTGTTCTTATTGTGGTACCGATCATAATTCTGGGTACCTATGCTTATACTGTGGCCAAAGATAACCTGATTCAACAGACTGAAGCCACCATGAAGGGCAATGCGAATATAATCGCCCATGGTATTGAAAACAATGTTAAAAAAGAAAACGACGTAGTAAAGTTTTTTTCCTATGAAAATGACTTCAGAAAAGCCCTGGGAAAGGGAAAGCAGGATCCATATACACTTACTGAGCAGCTAAATGACGAGATTGAGCCACTGATCTGGTATTACCTCAGCAGTGACAATACCATTGATACCCTGACCATTTATACGGAGGAGATAGAGGGTGAGCACCTGGGAGATTTCCTGAAAAAACCCTCTACCAAGAATGAGAAAGAATGGTACAGGATTACGGAAAAGGAATACGAGACCCTTTGGACAGTGGATGAAGAAGGCAATGTATATCTGATAAAGGCGTTCCTTGATTCCGCCACTTCATCAAAGCGCATAGGAATGGTGGTACTTAAGGTAAAAGAGGAAGTGTTCTTCTCTCTTGTACAGCAGACCAACTACCTTAATAACGGTGTGCTGGTGCTTGATGAGAACGGGGATATAATAACCCACAGACATATTGAAAATACAAAGCTGGAGCGGAAGATTGTAAGCAGCATCTATGACGGTGAAGTAGAGGAGTTTGAGGACAGAGGAAGCTATTTCCTGTCGGCCTCAGAGCCTATGAGCAACGGATGGAGGCTGTATTACTACGTTGACAGAAATGAGATCACGACCGATGTTTTCAAGCTGTTACTGTCGGTTATAGCCATAGCTATCGTACTGTTCGGCGTTGCGCTGGTTGTGGGAACGGGATTTGCCAACAGATTAAGTGGCAGAATTGAAACTATAAATGGTATGGCCAAGAAGATTACCGCAGGAAACTTCTCGGTACAAAATCAGGATACACACAGAGACGAAATCGGACAGCTCTCATCCTCCATGAAAATCATGGCAGATACCCTGTCGGAGATGGTTTCAGAGCTTGACAGGATGAACAAAGAGCAGCTGATGCTAAAGGACAGTGATATTCACTACAGAGAGTGGCTCTTTGATTTCGTGGTTGAAAAGAATAACGATATTCTTGCAGTAATAAATGAGGGGAGCTTTGAACCAAGCTTTATCACGGCCAATGCTGAGGCAGTGCTGGGAATACCGCTTGTAGACTTAAAGGCGGACATAAGGTCCATAGCAAGAGCTCAAAGAGAAGGAGAAGAGCGAAGGCTTGACGAGGCCATAGCTAAGGCCATGGAGACAGGCGGAGAACAGATCCTTGAAGAGGTGCGGTTTGAGAACCAGAAGACCAATGAGCATCTCTATTACAGAGGCATCATCATCTGCACCATCGACGATGGCGGCAAGAGGCTTGCTCTGGCGCTCTATGACAGAACTCATGAGATCAGGAGAAATCATACACTTCAGGAAGCACTCAACGCGGCAGAAACTGCCAACAAGGCCAAGACCAGCTTTTTGGCCAATATGTCCCATGACTTCCGCACACCTATGAACGCAATAACAGGCTTTAACCTGCTGATAGACAAGCACTCCGAGGAGCCTGAAAAAGTCAGGGAGTACACACACAAGATATCTCTGGCATCCCAGAACCTGCTGGCGCTGCTTAACGACGTTCTTGATATGAGTAAGATTGAGAGCGGAAAGACTACTCTGGATATCAAGGAAATGGCCATGGGTCTTCTCCTTGAGGAGATCAATTCCGTCATCAGTTTCCAGGCCAAGGCCAAGAACCAGGAATATATAGTGCGTGTCGAGGAAATGGAGCACGATATGTTCATGGGCGATAAGCAGAGGATCAATGAGATTCTGGTGAACATATTGGGAAATGCTGTAAAATATACTCCTGAGGGAGGGAAGATCGTGTTCTCGATCAAAGAATCCGCATCATCCTCAGAGGGCTTCCAAAATGTCAGATTCTCCATTAAGGATAACGGTATCGGCATGAAGCCTGAGTATAAGGATAAGATTTTTGAAGCCTTTTCAAGAGAGGAAAAAGGCTCCACCAAGGGTATTCAGGGTACCGGCCTTGGAATGGCGATCACCAAGAGCCTTGTGGAGCTTATGGGCGGAACCATCCGCGTTGAAAGTGAAGAAGGCAAGGGAAGTGAGTTTATTGTCAACTTGAGGCTTCAGGTTGCAGAGACCAACAATATTGACTTCTGGAAGGCTCATGGCATTAACAGAGCCCTGTTTGTGGATGCAGACCACGCAGAATGCGAGAATATTGCCAACGTTCTTGAAAATGACAGTATAGAGGTAATGGAGGCACCTACCGGTTTTGGAGCCTTAAGGCTCATCGATGCCAGCGAGGAAGAGAAGAAGCCTTTCGATGTAATTGTTGTGGATCAGGTGGTTGGTGATATGACCGCTCCTGAGATTGTTAAGATCATCAGGTCCAAGGACAAAAGAAATAATTCCATTATCATCGTAATGGCAGATGATTTCGGAGAAATAGAAGATGAGGCAAGGGCAGCAGGAGCCAACGATCTTATCCAGAAGCCGTTCTTTGTTTCTACTTTTAAGCAGCTCATTGAAGACATGGCAGAGAGGGCTAATGCCGGCAAGGAAGAAGAGGTAAAGAATCCTCTTGAGGGAATGAAGTTCCTGGCGGCAGAGGATAATGACATCAACGCTGATATTCTTATAGAGCTGATGGCCATGGAAGGCGCAACTGTGACCCGCGGAATCAACGGCCAGGAAGTTGTTGAGATGTTCAAGCAGGCCAATGAGGGCGACTATGACATGATCCTTATGGATATTCAGATGCCTGTCATGAACGGATATGAGGCAGCAGCTGCCATAAGAGCACTTGATAGCGAATGGGCTCAGAGGATCCCTATCATCGCCATGACAGCCAATGCCTATGCGGATGATGTGCAGCAGGCATTTGATGCGGGCATGAACGCCCATGTGACCAAGCCCATCGATATAAAGATTGTTGAAAAGACTATTCTGGAATTTAAGAAATAAAATACATAAGAGAGGAGAAGGCATAAATAATGAGAGGCATTAAGAAAGTAACAGAGGGAATTTTTTGGATAGGAGGTAGCGACAGAAGGCTGGAGAGATTTGAAAATATCTTCCCGATTCCCGAAGGAGTCTCTTATAACAGCTATTTTATCGATGATGAGAAAACTGCAGTGTTTGACACGGCAGATGTCAGCGTTTCCGATCAGTACCTTGAAAACTTAAAAGAAGCCCTTGGAGACAGATCGCTGGATTATCTGGTGGTTCTTCATATGGAACCGGATCACTGCTCACAGATAGCTAATGTGGTAGCTCTTTTCCCTGAGGTTACTGTTGTGGGAGGTATGCAGACCTTTAAGTTCATGGAGCAGTTCTTCCCGGAGTCCGCAGGCTACAAGAAGCTTGAGGTTAAGGAGGGCGATAACCTTTCAACGGGAAAACACAGCTTCAGGTTTGTGGCTGCGCCTATGGTACATTGGCCGGAGGTGCTGTTTGCCTATGATGATGCCTCAAAGGCTCTTTTGAGCGCTGATGCATTCGGAACCTTTGGAGCGCTTGATGGCGGGCTGTTTGCGGATGAGTATGATTTTAAAAAGGACTTCCTTGACTCAGCCAGAAGGTACTATGCCAACATCGTAGGAAAATACGGGCCTCAGGTGCAGGCTGTTCTTAAGAAGGCAGAAGGGCTCGATATTCAGATGCTGCTGCCTCTGCACGGGCCTGTGTGGAGAAAGGATCTCAGTTTCTTCATAGATAAATATAATAAATGGAGTAGCTATGAATTTGAAACAGATAATGCTATAGTAATATACGGTAGCCTATACGGACATACTGCAAGTGCAGCGGAGGCAGTGGCTTCCTCCATCAGGGAGAAGACCGGAACCGATGTTAAAGTATACGATGTTTCGGGCACGGATGTTTCTTACCTTATAAGTGAGGTTTGGCGTTGCCGCAAGATTGTATTGATGTGTCCTACATATAATAATGGAATCTACACACCCATGGAGAACTTCCTCAGTGATATGATCGCGCTGGGAGTCAGGAACAGGGTGTTTGCACTTGCCCAGAACGGAACATGGGCACCGGTTACTGTCAAGCTTATGACTGAGAAGCTCTCTCAGCTCAAGGATGTGACAGTTGTTGAAGAGGCTTTGACAATAAAAAGCGCGCTTCACGCATCTGATGCAGATGCGCTGAATAGCTTCACTGATGCAATAATACGTGCATAAGTGGATCAATACGGAGGTTGTTGTGACATGAAAAGTATGATGAAAAAGCTTCTCGCAGGAGCGCTGGCGGTTGTGACAATCGTAGCGGCTGCGAAGGGGGCTGCTGTTGTCTCCGAGAACGAGGGACAGGTAGCAGAGGCAGCAGGAAGGGTTGTTACCATCAATTCCTGCACAATCCAGGGGGGAAATGTTGTAGTTAACGTATCATGCAGTTCTCTTCCTTCTTCAGATGACGGACTTTATTATCTTTATGCCGATGAGGTATATCAGGACGGAACAGTGGGAACAGTGGTTG
>JAEEGF012305277.1_pt1 | contig 53182 bp, 37 predicted proteins | sample 9134171 | NCBI WGS metagenome assembly JAEEGF01 (sample SAMN16246542, study PRJNA631951) | gut metagenome | biome: gut microbiome; feature: rumen; material: AP-attached | host: Bos | place: Iran: Karaj | collected 2018-10 | reverse complement strand
GACTCTGTGTGAAGTCGGTCTTCACCACAAAGCTGAAGAATTTCTCCTTTGTCTTCATCTGCAGCACAGGCGCATTGTCGTTCTGGAAGTGATAGTATGTGCGCTGCCACAGGTCGGTATGGGGAGCAGTGGTGATGGCAATGGTGTCACCTTTGACCTCAAAGGCTTTAGGCTCCCTCGTCCACTGAAGTTTACTCAGGTCGATGCGCCCACTATCGGCAAGTGCCACCTTTACGTCGTCCACAAACTCGGTTGTCTCCACCTTACTTTCATTTTTGTTGCAACCCGTCAGGATTGCTGTCGTAGCTACTGCCATTAGAGCAATGTTCTTAATCTTCATAATTTTCATTTTGTAGTTTCGGCTGCAATGATAGTTAAAAAACCAAAGCAGGATTTCATATTATTCGTGTCATATCAACATTCGTGTTTGTTTTCGGTATTCGGCGTAGTCTGGTTTGTTGGCGAGTTGGCGCTGCTCCATGAGAGGGATAGAGATTCCGAGAAAGAGGGCTGTCATGGCGATTGCTCCGCAGATATACCAGTCAAAACCGTTAAATGCACTATACATCATCCATATACCCCACCAGAACAGTATCTCACCGAAATAGTTCGGATGCCGACCATGTTTCCACAGACCTACATTGCATACTTTACCGGGGTTGGCAGCACGGAAATCATGGCTTTGCTTGTCTGCGATGAGTTGGATGGTAGGTGCAACAAGACAGGTCAGAAAAGCCAAGCAAAGAAGAATCGTGGTAAACAAATGTCCGTCATTCACAAATAGGGTATTCATGTCAAACGGTTTCTCAAACAGTTTCAGCCCGGGTAGCATGGCGGCAAAGACGATGAGCGTAGGCATCATGTTCAAGCCAAAAAGGTTGATGGTGTGAAAAACCAATGTGTGTTGGCTACGGTACTTGGTATAACGCCAGTCTTCGTGACCGATACCTTTGAAGGTGATCATCCAGTTGCGTGTGAGCCGCCAGCCCCAATAGCACGAAGCGATGAGCAGCAGGCCAACCGGTAGAGACCATACGCCGGTATAGAATGCCCACAACAGAAACGCAACTGGAGGAAAGACGCTCCAATACGGGTCATAGACGGATACGTTCTCATAGAGTAAACCGAATGCCCATACGACCACCGTCGCCAGCACGTCAGCACATAGAAGTGCGATGAGAGGGTCTGTGGTTATTGGGTTGGAGGTTAACGCATTAAACATTAACCAGCCAGCCACTCCTGCGAGAGTGTATATAGCGGCTATCAGCGCCACGCTATACCATTTTGGATAATCCCGTTTCATATTTCATCATCGTGTTTGCTTTCTTTTGCCTGTCTGGCAAACTCAAACAGCGACAGAGGCAGGTGGCAATAACCATCGGGATTCTTGTCGAGATAATCCTGATGATATTCCTCGGCTGTATAGAAGTTCTGCAGAGGCAGTTTCTCTACGGCTAAGGGCTGCTCGTAGTTTTTCTGTTCATCGGCAAACACCTTCTCTATGACGGGCAAATCCGCAGGGTCAGTATAGTAGACGCCGGTACGATAGCGCGTACCCTCGTCGTGTCCCTGCTTGTTAAGACTCGTTGGGTCGATAGCCTTGAAGAACATCTGCAACAGGAATTCAAGGCTGACCACATCAGGACGGAATCTTACTAATACCGTCTCTGCATAGCCCGTCGTGTCGGTATATACTTCTTTATATGTAGGGTTCTCCGTATGTCCGTTAGCGAATCCTACTTCCGTCAGGGTCACGCCCTCAATCTGCTTGAAGTAATGCTCCGTTCCCCAGAAACATCCTCCTGCCAGATAGATATCCTTCGTGGTCTTCTGCGACTTCTTGGCATCCTCAGCCAATCCGTTCATCATGTTATCGTCTGTTATCTTCATATTTTCTTTTTATTCTTCTACTTCGCAATTCAGGAAACCCATTTCCTTCGCCTTCTCTTGGTTCATCAGGAAATAGATGGCCTCGCCCTCGTTGCAGATTTCACCCTTCGAGTTGGTTATCTCTGCACTGATATACGCCAGGTTACGCACCTGTTTTGCCACTTTGGCCCTGATTGTCAGCTCTGGTTCCGACGTAGGGACTGCCTTGCGGAACTTCACATTCAGCTGGACCGTATAGCCGCTGGTCTGTAGCTTGCGAGTCACTACCCATCCGCACACCTCATCTATCAGCGTACTCAGTATGCCGCCGTGCATAGTATCAACCCAGCCCTGATAATTATGCTGGGGTTTCCAGGTACTCACAATATAGTCACCATCCTCGTAGAACTCCATATGGAGCCCGATGGGATTGTCAGGACAGCAACCAAAGCAGTTATATTCTTTGTAGTTGCGCCAAGGGTTTATAATCTTCTTCATGTCGGTATTGTGTTCGTTAATCAGCTGCGAAGATACGAAAAAATCCCAGACATAATGCTATGTCTGAGACTTTTATACGCATTTTTATGATTTATTGACTTTCAGCTCGGTTAGCGGTTAGCGTTGCCTGCTTACCGTTATGTACACTGTAGGTGTGCGACTTGGTGCTGCCTTTTCGCAGCCCGTAATAGCCACTTGATATAGCCATAAATATTAGGGTCAATGTTGCTAAGACGTACTCGGCAGTGAAGTAAACCTTTGTGGCTGTTCTTGAACCTAGAGGTAACCCTGAGGTAACCCTGAGGTACCCCTGAGGTTCATCTGCCCTCCTCCTACGTCACCCCGACCTAAGATGCTGGCCGGGGTGCTTTGTGTTATGTAGTTAGCTTTTGTGCTTCTACTACGGATTCTAATTGTCGAGATTGATGGTTATCTGGTCAATCAGGTCGTAGGGATTACCTTGCACGTCTACGCCGTCTGGCTTGAGACCGAATGTAAGCTGCCCCTTGATTCCCTTTTTCTTTAGCTGTTGTTTCATGCCTTGGATGCTGTTCTTGAAGGTCTGGAATACAGCACGGGCATTGGCAGAACTGTCGGGAGCAGCCTCAGTAGAGATGAAAAAAGTTGCCCAGCAGAAGTTGGCTGAATTGTTGCCGTAGGCCTTCTCGATAAAATCATCCAGATAACCTGTGTACTCAATTTGGCTCATGCCTTCCGGAGTGATTCCGTAGTCATAGATGACATTGTTCCACATCCTCTTATAGCGGTCGGGGGTGTCGAGAACAAAATCTATGGCATAAGAGTTGCTGTCGTTGGGCCACGTGACTGTGTTGCTTGAACCATTAAAAGTTACTTTACAAATTTCGCTTACCACGCAGAAGGAGGCTTTCAGTGTATAAGTGCCCGAAGGGTTTTCAACCTTCCAAAGTGTCTGTTCGTCGGTGACACATGTATTTCTCAGCAGTGCCTTCACATTGCTCGGATTTTCGAGCTCGACTTCTGTGGGTGTCTTGCCAATGTGTTTCCATATCACGGTGGCGTTAGAGTCGTTGTCTTGTGTGAAGTTTGTTGTAAGGTCCTTGGTGCTCCAGTTCGTGCTGGTGCCCCATGTAGTGCTTGTGGCATTAGAATAGGTCCATGTTTGTGAATAGCTTCCATTTATCGAGAATACGGGAGTTTTACCGGACGCTCCGCCTGATATTCCTACTGAAAATCCTTTACTTCCTCCTGTTGTCTCAGTTGTACCACCACCGACCGATGAACTGCCAGAACTGGTGCCGTTCTCGTTGAGAGGACCGACAGACATAATGGATTTAGAGCCATTGCCCTCGAGCCACATCTTTGTGTCGATACTTTTCATCCAGGCACCTCTTGCATTCCAGTCGCCAGGCGATAAGGTTGTACCTGAATGTGCTGTCCAGTTGTCTTCTGGTTTCATGAAGATCTTCTCATTCATCACCGTGATATTCTGACGTACCTGATAGTACTCTACATTATTGGTGAAGTCGTAGGCACTGTAGGCCTTATATTGCACCTTTATAGCAGAGTAGGCCACAGCGTCAGTAGGATCTCCTCCAGGTCTGGGATACTTGTAGTCAAAAACAAATTCCTTGATTTGAGCATCCATCAGGTCGCTGATGTTGGCACTCTCTCCTGCACGGGTTAGGGATTGGCGGAAAGCTGACAGGGCCTTGTGTGTTCTGGAATCGCGCTTGGACTGACGATTCAGCCAGTCGGCAATGGCATCAGCCTTATGGCCCCACTCGTAGTCGGTATCAGGCTGTTCGGCCGTCTCGTTGCTGCCGACCACGGCATTGAGCACATAAATCTCGTTGTTGGAACAGAAAGCGTAGGCATCAAACATGATGGCCTGCTGCTTCTCCTCGGGCCACTGGCTTATGTCCTCCCAGTCCATTTGCTGACCATTCACTCCAGCGCTACGAGTCGCGGCATCGCTATCGTGATTGCCAGCCATATAAGCATTGTGTACCATGCTGGTCACCTGACGCTTAGCACGGGCACGGGCCTCGGCTGCAACCTCGGGGAGGGCATCGCCTTGGTAATTGTCGAGTTCCAAACTCATTACGGCGAGCACGTAGGCTTCGCCAAAGTTATAGAATTCCTTGAAGGTACACTGCGTAAGGACAATAGAAGCCTCGCCCGACATGCAGCGGCGTACAATGTGTTTCCATTCATCCGTAGAGATGCTGTTCCTCTGAATAGCCAATGGGGTAATCACATAGCATCCGGCATCGGTGGGAGAGAGGCTGTTCCTCTGCAAGCGGCGTCCCAAGGCCTTGCCGAAGTCATCTTCCCACTCGCCATAGAGCACATACCACTCATCGGTGGTCACAGAGAGGGCATCAGTTGTGGGTTCCTCGGTAGGGGGGATGTCTGGTCCGAGGTTTGGCAGGTCGGCATCATTGTCTGAACAGGCGGTCGGCACCGTCAAGGTCGTTGCGCAGCAAAGGAAGGCTGCGATTAAGCGTGTACGAAATAGATTCTTTTTCATCTTTATTTGTTTACTGTTTACTGTTTACCGTTTACTGTTTGTCGACATTTTAATTAAGAATTAAGAGAGAAGAAAGAAGAATTATTCTTGGTTGTTTGGGGTGTTCCGCTAACCGCTAACCGATAACCTGAAGCAGGCGTTACAACCCATGCAGGGATTGACCTTGTAATCGTGTACAGATACGACTTCCACATGGTTGTTCTGCGAGGCTCCTTTAACAAATGCCTCCACGAGCAGATCTGTATTGCCGCCTTTTCGCGGACTTCCTGAGAGAATCAGTATATTCATTGTCTTTTGACTTTAAATCAGTCGACAAAAGTACGAAAAATTGATGAATTACAGCTATCTTTGTAGATGAATTTGACGAAAGATGGGTCTGGTAACGGTAATTATGATTATTAGGATAATAAGATGAGATTAATATTTGCATTGATTGTAGCGTTTTGGGCACAAAATATTTTTGCTCAGGAAAAGGAACTATTGATAGTTGGGACGATGCACGAAGTCCCAACTATCGTGCGTCACAGTTACAGACCTCTGCTGAAGTATGCCAAGAAGTATAAACCGGAGGCTATCTTTGTGGAGGATATCCGTCCTGACGACACGTTGAGTCTTAAGAACTATACGCCTCGGTTCCTAAGACTCGCCGACTCTCTCTCGCAGGTAAACACTATCGATGAACAGAGATTCCATGTTTTAAGGACAAAACAGCTTACGGACATGGATGCTAACGATTTTGCTTTTCTTGCTGATGCCTATCTGCAGCATCGGGACAGGGCGAACTATACCTATTATGATTACTTAAAGACCTATGGCATTACGGGAGCCAGGAAGCCACTGAGGAAGGAGAATGGCGACCTGATATTCCCGCTTGCCGTCGCGATGGGGATAACAGAACTCCTGCCCGTTGATGACCATCAGGTGGAACCCGAATATCAGAAGGCTTGGCGGAACGCTATGAAAGCCAGTTCTGGAACGGGCGATGACCTTATTCTTGCCAAAATGATGAAAAAGGAAAGTCGCAGCAGGCTGTGGCCATCCCTATGGGGAAGGCTTAGCAGACACACCAACAAGCCGGCAACGCTAAAACGGTTCTACCAGATTAACTCGTGCAGATATGTTACCCAACCCAACGAATACAGCCAAGCCGTTCAGCAGCTATGGGACGAAAGAAACTATCGGATAGCCCAAAACATCGCTGAACAGATTAAGGCGCACTCTTACCATAAAAGTATATTGGTTATTGGGGCAGGTCATGTCATTAGTGTCAAGGAGATGCTAAAGCAGGTTTATCCTGGATTGCAGGTTAAACTGATGTACGACGAGAAATGACAAGCTGCGCCATCGACTGACCATCAATGACCAGGCCGCCTTTGCCCGCTATTTCAAGAAGCACGTGGGCGTAACGCCGTCGGAGTATAGAGAGGGGAAGTAATCTATTATCAATGAAGCGAAAGCCAATGCTTTCGCTTCAATATGAACTTCACTTATAACTTTCCAGTGCCTGATTGCGCAGGTCGCGGGCCATGAGGCTGTTGTGCACGCCGCCATTACTGTCGTACCACTTCATAGGTGCCGACGGCTTGTCGAGACCAAGACCAGGAATCATCTTGCCAAATCCCATGAGAACAAGGAACGGAATGATAATCTTGACAATCTGCCATATCAGTACGCCTACAAGGAGAAGGGTTCCTATAGCCCAAAGGATAACGAACAAGGTATAAAGGATGGTCAGTATCAAGCCTGCTGACTGCTTCATCTGTACGAACATGGCGAACAGCGAGTAGAGCAGATAGCCGATGCCTGCAATGGCAGCGATGTAGAGCACGACGGTGCCGAAGGTGGGGTTTACCCATGCGTAGAGGCAGATGCCCACGATGGCTGTGACAGCAAACACGACGACAGATATCAGGATGTTATACAACAGCTGCTGTCGGGGCACGGCATCACTGGAGCATAGAAACGCCTCCATACCTGTGGCATAGGCGTCGATGGTCTTGTACTGCCAGCGTACTGCCATGAAGAGCAGGAAGATGTTGAAGAAGCGCTGGAAATCGCCTACGTAAGCTCCGTTGAGCCACCAGCAGCAGTCCCAACCCAGTTTCATGACAGCATCTATCTCCAAGATAATGGTAAAGAAGGCGAAAACGGGGGCGATGAACAAGAATACGCCGATGAGCCAGTTGTGAGGCTTCAGGGTATCTTCGTAGCACCTTTTCAGACCTATCTTAGAGGCACGACGGCTCATTCGCCATGCCAACCACAGGAAGAAGAGGACGCCGAAAAGGAACTCCCCTTCGTAGTATTGGCGACCCTTGAAATCGGTGTACTTGGCAATGGGATTCTCCGTTCCCTCGGCATTCGACTCGCTGAAACGCAACTCATAGGGATCGGCATAATAGGTCTTACCGGTAGAGTCTGTCACGGCTACCAGCGGACGCTTGTCGGGCGTACCAAGGGAGAACATCGAGAAGAGGCTCTTGTCCTGATAGGTTATCTCCTTGGGGAACTTCAGATTCAGTTTCGTTCCACGCATCATGACCACCGAGTCCTCCTCGTGGAGATAGAATTCGGAACGGGTGTAGAGAGAGCCGCCTCCACGGTCTTCAGGCTCAGCATACTGGAATACCACGATGGCAGTGTCCGTCTTGCCCTTACCCAGAGGCCACGCTTCGTACTGTTGTGCTGCAACGTTATCAACTACGGTCAGCATCAAGGCTGTCATCAGCCATGTTTTCAGGTTCTTCATATACATTGTTTTTTAGGTATTGACGTGTTTCAAAAGTTAGCCACATGTTCTTGCAGAACATAAACAGGGTAATCATAGGCAACAGAGCGGAAACGGCAGGGCCGAACATGTAAGCCAGCGAGCCTACGACAACGATGATGACGAGCCATACGCAGCCAGGCAGCTTGGAGAGGTCGTATGTCTTCTTGCTGGCCTGACGGTAGCCTGTGGGGTCGGGGACGTAGCATACCAACCAGTAGCCTACGATGATGCTGATGTAGTAGAGGTACTTGTTGTCTTGTGCCGAAGGTACCAGATAGATGTAGAACAGCGCACCAGCCACGGCGAGGCCAATGATAATCCAACTGCCGTTGAACGTATAGGGAACGCCCTTCATGGGGGAGAAGCGCACATAGAGCGATATCAGCGCCAGCAGGATGCTCAGCGTGATGCCAATCCAAAATCCGCGGCTCCAGTGGATGCCTATAGGTGCCTCGTCGGTCTCCACATTGTTCTGAATCACCTGTGGTGTGGGTATAGTGTACTGGTCGTCCCCGTCGCCATCGGGAGCGCCGCGACGCAGCACCTCGTACTTCTCCTTGTCGGAAAGGAAACGGTTGTAATAGACGAGCTCATAGATACGTCCGTCGCTAAACGGACAGAGCACCAGACGGTCTGGTTCCTCGGCTGCCTCCGTACGTGCTGCGTCGTAGAACACCAGTGCCGTATCGGCCAGATAGACCGTAGTCTTACCGTCTTTCTCCATCTCCACGAGGATGCGGCAAAGTTCCTGATAGAGCTCAGGGATTCGCCATTGGGCTGCACAGACGGCACTGTCGGCGGGATTGGCTCGACCTTCGAAACGTATCTCCCGGTTCTTGTTGTAGCGGAAAGGATAATACCACTCTGAGGGCTGTTCGCCTCGTCTGACGAAAGCCACAGGACCGGGATAGTCTTTGCCCTTGTCTATGGTGAAAGCCACGTAGAGCGACTGTTGCGGACCAGCCTTGGCAAAGGATACATCGGCATCTACCATGTAGAGCTTGTCCAGCCAGATGCCGCGTTCGTCACTCGAGATTTTCTTCTGGCGGGGAGCCTTCCACACGCTGTCGCGCTCGAAGTCGTAACACTGCATGGGCATGAGTTTGACTTCGTCAAGCAGTTCTCCGGGGTTCTCGAACGAGACGCCACGAGGGTAGGGCGCATAGTGGAACAGTTTACCTTTCTGGGGGAAAGTTACCTTCTGAGCTGAGACGGACAGTGCCATCAACATCAGACAGATGGTTAAAATCATGTTTCTTTTCATGGTCTTTGTTTGTATTGTAGTTGTTCATGATATATCTGTTTTGCTGCAAAGATATATTATTCCATCGAAACCGCCAAATCCGCCTTCAGAATATTCGCACATTATTGACTGATGCGTTCCTTCATTAGTTTCTCCAACTCTGAATTGGATTTTCCGCACAGTTCGTCGGGTTTGTAGAATCTTGTCAACATCGTGGCAAAAACCTTGTTGCCATAGATGAAAACAAAGTCGTAGTAGCCAGGCTCTACCTCTTCTGGATGAAGGTAGAACGAGCCCCAATGACTGGTTTCTTCTGCTTCGGGATCTTTGTTCAGGTCACATTCCTGAATATAACCAGGTGTATCGTCGTTCAAGGTGTTCTTTGGGTAAAAGCTCTGGTCGGCCATGTGCTTGAACACCATCACCTTGATGCCAGTCCCTGCGTTTGATTGTGGATAGAACTCAATCCATTCATCCAGCTCGAAGATAGAACGTATTCCCTCAGCGGCATAAGGTTTTGTGTTGAAATCTTTGGTGCCGCAGCGGTTGCCAAACAGGCTCAAGCCAGTCATGATGGGCTGTTCCCCCTCTTTAAGATTCACGAAATAGAGTTTGCCCAACTCCATTGAGTTTTCCGCAGCATAAGCGGCAAAGCCATTACTGGTGGTTATAAACAGCGCAAGTACTGCGGTTAAAAATATCAACTTTTTCATATCAATTTGTATTATTCTGTACATGTTATATCCTATAAAAAATGTATGTTTCATCTGCCTGTGACGAATTTTCCATCGTCTGTTATACCTTCGGCAGAGATGATCATTTCCGTACAGGTTGAATTATTCCAGAACTCGACGTGTGCCTTGCCGTCCTTGTCTGTCCAAAGATTAGGATTCCAGTAGAGCGTGCGGCGGAAGTCGTTCATCGGAGGCATTTGCTCGTAGTCTTCGGTCTCGAACACTTCTACGGGGTCGAAGGCTTGATAGGACGTATAGCGTATGCCCTTACTCTTTCTCTGTCCATAGCCTTCCTTGACAAAGCAGTATATCACGTATGGGTTTGTTGCTTGTATGTCTGATGACTTGGTTACTTGGTAAACCAGACTATTGTCTTCTGCAATGTATAGGGATTTCAGGTCTTCCAATAATATAGGCATATCAATAGTTGGCCTTGAAAGGCGCCCAATAGTTGGAGCACTTCTCACGCCTCTAGCTCTTAGCTGGTTTCTTAAGTTTCTTCCTGTATCGAGATTATCGTAAACAGATGTATTTGTTCTGAGACTAAGATTCGTAATTGTGCAGAACATATTGTTAACCATCCACACAACTGGTCGTCCGTTTATCATGAGTCCATCTCTCCATACAGGAATCCAATAGCTGGGAGAAACATCCTCATAGCTTCTGAAATTACCATCGAATTTCCAGTCAAAATAGGTAAGGTCTCCGATGTCAAATATCATGCCAGGCAAAAATATGGTGTCTTCTTTTACCATACTATTAGTATCTCCAACGGCAGCCCACAATGCTTTGTCCGTTGGTGTTTCTCCCTGAAACATCTTGTTTTTTGTTGTGAGCCAATCCACAAGGTAAGGAGGTTCTTCGCCACGGTCAATATAGTCCTCGGTTGCCTTCTCGCAGTCATAGTAGAGCGTGGAGTGTATCTGTGCATTCTTTTCGTCGATGAAGGGGTTATAACTAAAATTGTCGGGTCTTCTCCTCTTAACAGTCACTTCGCGCAATGTTCTTCCACGGGCATCAATGAACTTTTTCCACTCTTCTTCGCTCTCTTCAGGGATGTCCCAATGATGCAATTGGAAGTTGTCCATAGGTATCTGCCCAACTTCGGACTTCTCTGGAATCCTCGCGCTGGGGGAGAAATGACGGTTGATGGGGATGATATACTTGTCGGAGAGACTTTTTTTGAAGGCCGACATGCTCATTGACCACTCTCCCTCAATGTCAGGCAGGACAATGACGTAACGTCCCGTACTGTCAGTAACAGCAGACAGTCCAATGTTTTCCTCCCCGTTTCGCAAGGTAGCAGAGATTGTAACGCCGGCCACGTCTGCATCAGTACCCTTCTTGGCTTTGATTGTACCGTCAATAGCCAGTTTGCTTTCGTAGGGCTGGAGCGACTTCAGTTCTCTTTTTCCATTCATGTCATTCCAGTCATAGCGTCTCCATCCCTGAATCATCATCAGCAGGTCTGCAGCCTTGCGGTGCTCTGCATCATCGCTCTCGAAGTAGTATTCCGGATTAGCGATATATCCCTTAATGTCACTTCCCAGCAACATCCACGTCTTGATGTCCCCACGTTTGCCATTCACCACACTGTTGGCATCCATCGCAGAGAAGGAGAGCGAGGTATAGGGGGTGGAGGTGATGTCCATTGATACCTTGCCGCAAGGCATGAGTTTTGTCGTGGTACTTTGGATGAGCAGAGAATCAGTATATTCAGGACAACGGAAGACGAAGCGGTCTGCCATGGCTCCACCTTCAGTGTCGAAGATAGTGACTTGCGAAACGCCTTCTGGCAGGACATCGCGGGCAAGGGAGAAATGCTGGAAATCCTTTGCCTTAAACGTAGATGACGTCAGGATTTTACCGCTATGTATAAGTGCATAGCCCAGCTCCTTATTCGAAAGACCCGATGTTGCCCAGATATCCATGGTAAGACTGTCGTCGCGAAGGGCATCCACCCGCAGGGAAATGCCTTCGTCCAGTGCCTGTGGAAGTGTGTATGAATGGGTATTCCCATTGATGTCGATTTCCACCGACTTATGCTCTGAAGAGGCAGGAATATCCACCACTCCGCGCTCACCTTTTATAATATATGCCACGCGGGCAGGGAGTCCCTTCACCAGATTTCCGCCTTCAGGATAGAAGGCACGTTTCTGCTCCTTTGCTGTTTCTGTGGCAGTAAGGCGCGTCTCCGTGTCGAGGCGAGGCTTGTAGTCGCCTTCCTTCCTTGGCTCCCTGAATATGGGAATGATTCTCGAGAAGCAAGCGTTCTTGCTCCAGTTGGTCATATATCGGGTGTATGCCCTTAGCTCGTAAAAACCTGTAGGCATCACGGCATTGTCCAATTTAATACTGCCTGCTCCTATGCCGTGTGTCACGTATATTTTCTTGTGTACAACCACGTCGCCAGTCGGATTAAGCAAATCCACATAGAGGACACTGCTAAGGTTTCCGCGCCGCTCTGTGTCGGTACGTACAACATACGTCTTGAACCATATGGTCTCGCCCTTGAAGTAGCCTGTATTGTCAAGGTGCAGATAGACTTTCTCTTGTGGCAGAGCATCCTTCCATTTCGCCGTCGTTTCTTCGTCTTCCTCTTCGCCCATAGCATAGAAATTGCCATTTACCAAGACATTTTCGGCGTCTGTGCGCGCCATGATGCAGAGGTATTTGTCCATGGAATGATTATATCCTACATCGTCAAGGGATTCCACAAGGTTTTTCCCTATCTCCAAGGGCCAAGTCAGCTCTTCCTTAAGATTGTATTTTTCCATGTTTATCATTACCGAGCGGCATTTCACGCCGTTTGCCGTAAGCACAAACGTCATGTTGTCAACCTCGGAAAAGCCGTCGCGTTTGGTGTAGTTGATATAGAACTTTATAACGCGATTTGATACTGCGGACGATTCTCCTGCATAAACCACTGTGTTGGCCGATATCGTACCCTCGAAGTAGACCAGGTCACAGGTACTTGGTTTGACGTATACCTTTCCTCCTATCAGATCTTTCTCTTTCTTGGGCGTCATAGTGATGCACCTCAGACCTTCGCCTTCGTCGTTGGTAAAGACCTCCGAGGACAGTTGATAGTTCCTCTTGAGCCACCCTGCTGATACCCCTCCGTGCAATGGCCCCACATACCCTTTCCAGAACTTGTCATTCTCTGTGTTAGGTCCTAAGCAAAAGATGTGGTGCAGATTTGTCCTGCGCAGGTTAGACGTACCATGGCCACTAGCTGAGATGTTATAGTATAGTCCGTTGTAGAGTCTCAGTAAGTTGATGATTCCTGCCGAACCGGCTTCCAGGAAAGACTCTATCATCTCGTTGCCGTCATCTGTCTGCAAGGTAATTCGCGAGAAGAAGGGCACTCTGTGGCTGCGGTTGGCATTTGTTTCTTTGTTCAGCTTCTTGGCCACACGTTCCAGAAGTGCTTCGTCCGTTTCGACGCTTACTTCCCGCATGTCTTTCGACAATGGTGTCAGCCTGATGGTGGCTTCCAACTCAGCCTTCTTAAGCACAAGTGTTTTATATCCGATGTACGAGATCTTCACCTGCTCATTATCTTCAATCTTGAGTTCTGCGTCACCATTCTCGTTAGTCCAGGCCCCCCTGCCGTCGGTCACATACATACAAGCGCCATCAAGGGCTTCACCTGTTTCTGCATCCACAACATGGTATTTGTCTTGGGCTATAGTAGCGATGGAAAACAATAGCGATGCGCAGACAAGGAATAGCTTTTTATAATTGAAAGCTTCCAAAACATCATACCTTTTTTTCATTGTATTTTATAGTTTAGAGGTTACAAGACTTTTTTATTGGGTTTATTCCGTTGTTCGGGTGATCTAGAAGACCAATAACAGTTTCATGATGTGTTGCTGTTTCAAAATGGTTATATTTATTATGTTGTTTTCACTTAAATAGTTTATTCAGTTGGTTTCCGAGAGGCAAAGATAGGAAAGATATTATTAAAAACAACAATTTTACTAAAGAATATTATTAAACTTTAAAAGATTATCCTTATTTCTTACTAATCATGATATATTAGTAATGCTTTGTATGCGACATAAAAAACACCTATTTTTGTGTATTGCGGCATTGTTTTAACCGTCGTACCTTTGCAGACGAAATTGGATTTCGCCTGCGAGCCATTATTCAATCATGTGCGAAACAAAGTTAATAATTTATTATAAGGTAAAATGAATTCAACAATTGTAGTTTATGGTTCCATGACAGGAACATGTGAGGCTATTGCAGAGAAGATAGCCAAGAAGTTGGGATGTGAGACACTCAATGTGCAGGATCTGACAACCGACGTAGTGGATAATCATCAGAATCTGATCTTGGGAACCTCTACATGGGGCGCTGGCGAGATGCAGGACGACTGGTACGACGGACTGAAAGTGTTGCAGCGTGCCAATTTGGGAGGTAAGACCATTGCGCTCTTTGGTTGTGGCGACTGTGCAACCTATAGCGACACTTTTGTGGGTGGCATAGGCGAGTTGTATAACGGTATCAAGGAAAGCGGTGCCAAATTCATCGGGGCTGTCAGCACAGACGGATATACCTTTGATGCCTCAGAAGCTATTGTCGACGGCAAGTTTATTGGTCTGCCATTGGACGATATTAACGAGGACAATATGACGGATGCCCGTATAGATGCCTGGATTGCAAATATCTCAGATAGTCTTTAAGAATGCAGACAATTGGACAGATGCCAGAGGCTAAAGTACTGGCCAATCATATATACGAATATAAGAAAGGTGTACGACACATGGTGCTCTTCACCTGTAACCGACGTTTCGAGCAGCAGGCTTGCGCCCGTCTTTGTAGTCAGAGTATTGACTATATGGTGCAGCCTGCTGGCCGTACCAACGTGAACGTCTATTTCGGCCGTCGCGAATGCCTGGATGCCATACGCCTGATTATAACCCGACCGCTCAACGAGTTGACACCCGAGGAGGACTTTATTCTAGGAACAATGTTGGGGTATGACCTATGTGCCCAGTGCGAGCGGTTCTGTGAGCGTAAATGTAAAGCTGCTTTGTTATACACAATATAGATAATAGAATTATGAAGATTGAAAAGATTCATGCAAGAGAAATCCTCGATTCAAGAGGTAATCCAACTGTAGAAGTAGAAGTAACACTCGAGAATGGTGTTATGGGCCGTGCCGCTGTACCATCAGGCGCATCAACAGGTGAAAACGAGGCCCTGGAACTTCGTGATGGCGATAAAGAGCGCTATCTGGGTAAAGGCGTGCTCAAGGCTGTTGACAATGTTAACAAGGTGATTGCCCCTGAACTGAAGGGCGACTGCGTATTTGAGCAGCGTGCTATCGACTATAAGATGCTGGCGCTGGATGGCACACCAACCAAGTCGAAGCTTGGTGCAAATGCTATTCTGGGCGTATCGTTGGCATGTGCTCAGGCTGCTGCCAAGGCACTGAATATACCTCTTTATAGATATATAGGTGGCTGCAATGCCTACACCCTGCCTGTACCTATGATGAACATTGTGAATGGTGGTGCTCACTCAGCAGCTCCTATCGCCTTCCAGGAGTTTATGATTCGTCCTGTAGGTGCCAGCAACGAGCGCGAGGCTATCCGCATGGGTGCCGAGGTGTTCCATAATCTGGCCAAGTTGCTGAAGGCTCGCGGCCTTTCTACTGCTGTAGGCGATGAGGGTGGATACGCACCTAACTTCGATGGTATCGAGGATGCACTCGACACGATTGTAGAAGCCATTAAGAAGGCTGGCTATGAGCCCGGAAAAGACGTAAAAATTGCTATGGACTGCGCTGCATCAGAGTTTGCTACATGCGAGGATGGCAAGTGGTACTACGACTATCGCCAGCTTAAGAACGGCGCCAAGAAGGATCCCAACGGCAAGAAGCTCTCGGCCGATGAGCAGATTGCTTATCTTGAAGGGCTGATTACTAAATACCCGATTGACTCTATCGAGGACGGACTTGACGAGAACGACTGGGACAACTGGGTAAAACTGACAGAAAAGATTGGCGACCGCTGCCAGCTGGTAGGCGACGACCTGTTTGTTACCAACACCAAGTTCCTTGAAAAGGGTATCAAGATGGGTGCTGCAAACTCTATTCTGATTAAAGTGAACCAGATTGGTTCGCTAACTGAGACCTTAGAGGCTATTGAAATGGCTCATCGTCACGGCTATACCACAGTGACTTCTCACCGCTCTGGCGAAACAGAGGACACCACGATTGCCGACATAGCAGTAGCCACAAACTCAGGACAAATCAAGACTGGTTCACTTTCTCGTACCGACCGTATGGCTAAGTACAATCAATTGATCCGTATCGAGGAAGAGCTTGGCGATACCGCCGTATATGGCTATAAGCGCCTGAAATAAAACGTATCTTTTTAACAATTATAATAAACCATGTTGGTGCAGATAAGCTGTGAAGTTTGTCTGCATTTTTTATATTGCTTTAATAAGGCTGATAATACCTATTTTCTTTTAATCTAAATGTATTAGGAACATAGTATAGTTGTAACTAAAAAAACACCTATTTTTGTGTATTGCGGCATCTGAATCTTTGCCATAACTTTGCACCTGGATTTAATCCATGGTTTTTGTTAACTAATATATATGTGTTATGGGACTATTAAAAACATTGTTTACGAATTGCGCTCATCCAAAGGGTAGGATGGGGCGAGCTATGCTCAAGTTTATGAATATGTGTCATGCACCGCTCACCAATTGGGGCCTGAGTCTTATTGGCATTCAGGACGGTTGGACAATGCTGGACATAGGTTGTGGTGGCGGAGCTACACTGCAAAGGCTGACCAAGCGAAGCAAGGGAAGCATGGTTTATGGCATTGATATCTCGGAGGAGAGTGTTGCCAAGGCCGCCAATCTGAATGCCGCTGTGCTGAACAAACAAGTGTTTGTTACCCAAGGGTCGGCCGAGAAGTTGCCTTACGAGGATTGGAAGTTCGACCTTGTGACGGCAGTCGAGACCGTCTACTTCTGGCCTAATCTGCCCCATTGCCTGCAGGAGGTACGCAGGGTGCTGAAGCCTGGCGGTAAGTTCGCCATCATGGTGGAGGTAGCCGACGAGAATTCCAAGTGGGTGACTCTGGTGGATGGAATGAAAGCCTACACGCCCGAGAAGCTGCAGGAAATGCTGACGGATGCAGGTTTTCTTCAGACGGAAATCCATCGGAAGAGGCCGTCATACGCCACTGTTATTGGTGTTAAACACTAAAGGAAACATTCCTTCCCGCCGAAGTTGGCAGGGAAGCACACATTCTTTAAATCAAGTAATATGAGGGTAAAAAGTATTGTTTTTGGGATTTCAATTTTATTGGGTACACTTTCTTTTCCTACACACGCAAAGGCGGATGATGAGAATCCTGAGACGCTACCGGATAGTGCAATGGCCAAGGAAAAGACTACCCAGATGCACGAGGTTTGTATCTCTGTCTGTAGCAAGGCTCGTCAGCTACGCGAGTCGGCCATGCCGGTTTCCGTCATAGGAGCCCGCCAGTTACAGGGTACGGCCAATAATATAAATGATGTATTGGCGCGCACAGCGGGAGTAACGGTTCGTAATACTGGCGGACTGGGCAGTGCATCGCGTATATCGGTTCGCGGACTGGAGGGCAAGCGCATCGGATTGTATGTTGATGAGACGCCTATGTCGCAACTGGGTAACTTCGTGGCGTTGAATGATATTCCCACCGATATGATCGAGCGCATAGAGGTCTATAAGGGCTTGGTGCCCTATAAGTTCGGTGGTTCATCGTTGGGCGGTGCCGTTAATGTGGTAACAAAGGAATATCCGCCTCTCTACGTGGATTGCTCCTACGAGATAGGCTCCTTCAATACCCATCAGCTCTCGGGTGTACTGAAACGTACCGACCAGAAGAGCGGCCTGCAGTTTGGCTTGGGCGGCACCTATTCCTACTCCAAGAATAATTATATGATGCGGCTTGACAATCTGGACGGCCGTTGGGTGGAGCGTGACCATGACCGCTTCAGCAAGGTTATATACGGAGGTTCTGTGAAGGCCACTAAGTGGTGGTTCGACGAGATGAAGCTGGAGCTGGTAGGTACGCATACCAAGCAGGAGATTCAGGGAATAGACATTGATGTGCGCGAGGCGTATAACTACTCCAACAGCTGGGTGGCAGCGCTGAACCTGAAACGCGACAACTTCTTCCTCGAAGGACTGGACTTCGATATGGATGCAGGATATGTGCTGGGCTATTCCGGCATGTGTGACAAGGCTATGCACCGTTATGACTGGGACGGAAGGGAGCTGCCTCCGGTATCTGTTTACGGAGGCGAGCAGAACAATTACCCCTCGGACAGCAGAAACCGCACCAACGAGCTGACTGGAAAGCTGAATCTGGGTTACATCATAGACATGCATCACGCTGTTAACCTGAATATATATGCTGACCATACTACGATGCATCCCAACGACTCGCTGATGGATAAGGCAATGGGCTTTAAGGCTAACTTCCCCAGCAAGATGAATACTGTCACCACGGGCTTGTCGTACGACCTGACACTCTTTGGCGGGAAGTTCCAGAATGCCTTCACACTGAAGAACTTCTTCTTCTCGTCCTCCTCGCGCAGCATAGATATCTATGGTGTCAATGAGCCGGAGCCCGTCGAGCTATCCAAAAGCTACTGGGGCTTCAGCGATGCCATTCGCTACCGCTTCACACGCGACTGGATGGCTAAAGCATCGTTCAATTCCGAGGTGCGTGTTCCCACCTCCGAGGAACTGATCGGTAACGGTTTCTCCATCATGCCGTCCCCCTCGCTAAAGCCCGAGCGTACCACGGGTGTGAATCTGGGCGTGATGTATCGGCACGAGAAGAGTGATGGCGGATTGGTGGAGATGGAGTTGTCGGGCTTCTTCAATCAGTTGGAGGATATGATACGCTTTACGCCCGACATCATCCCTACGATGGCCCGATACCGTAACTTCGGGTCAGTACGCACCAAGGGAGTGGAGCTGGAAGTGAAGGGCGATGTCAATAAGTGGCTGTACCTCTATGCCAACGGTACCTATCAGGATCTGCGCGATGTCAGGGAGATGACACCCGGAACGGATGTTGCCAACCCTACCTACGGCCTGCGTATTCCCAATGTCCCTTACCTGTTGGGCAATTTCGGTGCCGAGCTGCACAAGGAGAATCTCTTTGGCGGCAAAGGGCAGAACTCGCGTCTGCTGCTGGACGGCTCTTATGTGCATGAGTACTTCTATGACTTCGAAGTCAGTAGGTATCAGGATCGCAAGATACCCACATCCTTCACCATGGACGCTGCCCTGGAGCACAGCTTTATGGATAACCGTCTGACACTGACGCTGAGGGTCAAGAACCTGACGGACAGCCATGTTGTGTCAGAGTTCAACCGTCCTTTGCCCGGACGATACATAGGATTCAAGATAAGATATGTATTCAGATAATTTAACTTTCACTTTTACTTCCTGAACTTCAGTCAGATAATAAATAACTTTTAAATCAAAAAAAAATGAAAAAGATCAATTTAGCTTTTGCTGCAATGATAGCATTGGTATGCTCTTGCAGCAACGATGATTCAACTCCGAGTCCTGAGATTAAAGATGGAACTTTCAAAGGTGTAATCTTTGCCTCCAGCATCACCAATGCAGAGGGTAACAACGGCAGTACATATCTGCAGGCGCTGACAGACTTTGTGCCTGGAGTGTACGACAACCGTAATGCCATTCCCATAGGTTTCGAGGTGAATCCAATCGTTACAGAGAGTGGCAACATCTATGTCTTCCCAGACTATATGGGCAATTCCAAGGCAGAGATTACCCGTTACAATCTGGATGCCAATGGCAACTGGATTAAGAAAGGGGCACTGCCTGTTCCTGCAGGTTCATCGGCCTGCAACATCGTCGAGCTGAACAGCGAGAAGGCATACGTAAGCATGCAGAGCATAGGTATGGTGATGGCTTTCAATCCCACCACTATGACTAAGATTACGGATATAGACCTAAATGACCTGAAGCAGGAGGGTACCAATGTGTCACCTGCTGTCATGGTTATCCGTGATGACAAGCTCTTCGTCGGCCTCAACCAGATGAACAGTCAGTGGATGCCCGAGCGTAATACCATAGAGCTGGCCATGATAGATACCAAGACAGATAAGTTGGAGAAACATATTATTGATTCATCCATAGGGTTCTGCTTTGCTTCACGTCCTGTTGATCCCAATTCAATGTTTATGGACGAGATCGGCGACATATATATCAACTGCCTTGGCTCCTTCGGCTTTATTCCTCAGTACCGTGGCGGCATTGTCCGCATCAAGAAGGGAGAGACGGATATAGATAAGGATTATTTTATCGCCTTGGATCAGACAGAGGTTAAGGGTCTGACAACCACATATGCCGACTTCCTGGCTGCCATCTACTATGGCGGTAACGGCAAGGTATATGCCTATGCCAATTCATATGGTCTGGATCCCGATGCATTGACGAATCCTTACCTGAGCATGACCAATATTCCCATCATCATTGATCTGAAAGACAAGTCAATGAGCGTGATAGAGGGAATGGAGATAAGCAATCCACAGGTTATGTCTGTTGCCAGCCACAAGAACTTGATAGTCTTTGGCAGTGCCAACAAGAAGGCAAACGGGTTCTATACTTATAATCCTACAACCAAGGAGGTACAGGGCCCTGTTATCCAGGTTTCTGGCAATCCCTGCTTCTTCCATAGCTTTTCTAATCTCTAATCCCTAATCCCTAATCAAAAAAAATGGCTATTGTATCTGCATAGCCATTTTTTTTATCTAAATTTGCACCATGACAATATTGATAATTGGACTATTGATACCGCTGCTGGGCACAATGCTCGGCTCCGCCTTTGTGTTTTTCATGAGGGACGAGATGTCCTTCCGTCTGCAGAAATCGCTGTTGGGCTTTGCCTCCGGTGTTATGGTGGCCGCCTCGGTATGGTCATTGCTGATACCTGCTATAGAGATGGCAAGCGCTTCCGATTCTCAATTTTCAATTTTCAATTCTCAATTCATGACAGTCCTTCCTGCCGCATTAGGTTTCCTGATGGGAATGGGTTTTCTGCTGTTGATAGACGAAGTGACGCCCCATCTGCATTTGGGAACCGACAAGCCCGAAGGTCCCCGTTCGCACCTCTCGCGTACAGCTATGCTGGCACTGGCCGTCACCATCCATAACCTGCCCGAGGGTATGGCCGTCGGCGTAGTCTTTGCCGGTGCCGGGAGCGGCTCCACATCCATCTCCCTGGCTGGTGCCGTAGCTGTGGCATTGGGTATCGCCATCCAGAATGTTCCCGAGGGAGCCATCATATCCATGCCCATGCGTGCAGCAGGTAATTCCAAGTGGAAATCATTCCTTATCGGTTCGCTGAGCGGAGCTGTAGAGCCCGTCGGAGCGTTGGCCGTCCTGCTCTTAGCCTCATTCTTTATGCCCATACTGCCCTATATGCTGGCCTTTGCCGCAGGTGCCATGTTCTACGTGGTTGTCGAGGAGCTTATCCCAGAGGCCTCCAGCGGTCAGCATTCTAACCTCAGCACCATAGGTTTTGCCATCGGCTTCGTCCTGATGATGGTGCTGGACGTGGTGATGGGGTAGTTCCTTAGGTATTTCTTGTGTGTTTCGGTAATTATTCGTACATTTGCGACTGATTTTAAAAAAAATGATAGCAAATGGACTTAAAGAAGATTATAAACCCCTGGTGCGACTGTCCCGAGTATAACTGCTTTGGCTGTAGTCCCAAGAACCCCATCGGCCTGCATCTGCAGTTTTTCGAGGATGGGGATTACATCGTTAGCAAATGGCAGCCCGGAAACAACTATCAGGGATGGGTCAACACCATGCACGGCGGCATCCTGAGCACGCTGATAGATGAGGTTAGCGGATGGGTTGTTACACGCAAGCTGCAGACAAGTGGCTATACCGTCCAGCTGAACGTCAAGTTCCGCAAGGCCATCCCCACCACCGAACCTGAACTGACCATACGCGCCAAGGTCACCAGGCAGGTGCGTAATCTGGCCTACATCAGTGCCGAGATTATCAACTCGCAGGGCGAAGTATGCAACGAAGGCGAGGCCATCTATTTCCTCATGAATCAGGAGAAAGCCTTGGAGATGGGCTTCCGCGAGTGTAAGGTAGAGGAGTAAATGTCTCCTCAGCATGTCGGTGGGTTTAATTCAGCTTCGTCATGTGGTAACCCATGCGCTTCAGCTGTATGGCGGCACCCTTTAGGTATAACTGGTGCAGACAGGCTACATAGCCGTCGAAGGCCTCCTTCGTACCAGGCTCGAAGGGTTGATGGCGTAGGGCGTTATTGACGCGCGAGGCGCATTCGCCCACCAGTTTCTCCAGTGCATTATAATCGTCGCCTTCTAACAATAGGACTTCCTGCCGGATATATTCGTCCATCTCGTCATAGCCACGTTTGTTCCTGAGGCTGGCATAAAGGTCGGGTAGGGCGTCATAGCTCTGCCATTCCGATGAATCCCAGAATTTGGCTACAGCCATACCTATGTACATCATCCATCCCAGCGAGGTGGTGGGGTAGCCCTGGAACTCTCTGATGCCGTCAGGCAGGTATGCCTTAGCTATCTCTTCCCATTTCTCTTCCACATCGGGACATTCGGGCAATCTTTCGTCCACCTCTTTCATGCTCAGCAGATACTGATGCAGATCCCTTCCTAATATCTCTTCAAAATTCTCCATTATAGACTGACTTTTTGCTTCGCGCAGAGACTTCAAACATACAAAGATCTCCCCCCAACGCTTAATAACGCTGCAAAAATAAGAAAAAACGCCGATTTAACACTTATCTCTCATGTGTTTTTTATCAGAATCAGGTAATCTGTCTTCTTTCTTATTGACTTCTTTTTGCCAAATGTTTGGCATTACTCCCGATATTTTGTCAAATTTTTCTTCCGTTTCGTTAATATGGGAATATATTTTTTTTGTAACTTTGCACACCGAAAAAACAGAAGTGTAAGATTGTATTTTAGTTTAACCTTTAGATGAACGAAGTCTATTACTACGGTTTAGCTGCATTGTTTTACCTGACAACATGCTGGGTGTTTGCAGCTGTACGTTGGTTCCATACCTGTCAGGAGCCCAAGGAACGCCGTTCCTATATATGGCCCGACCGTAAGTTGCAGGTACTATGTTACCTGTGCTCTCTTGTTTTGGTGCCCTATGTTATTAATCCTACCGATGAAGCAGCATGGCTGCTGATGAAGTCATATTTCCCCGCTACCTATTATTTCTATTGTGGCCTGTTGTTGCTCTGCTATGCCGGCACGGTGAAGCAGTGGAGCCGCTGGAAGCCCGTCAGTTGGGTAGCCGCCATCATTGTTATCGCCACTATGGTCTTGCCTGTGCTTAACGCCTGGCTTCCCTTTAAGTTGATGAGTGCCGATGGCATACAGTTCTGGCATTATGTTATTGTTGTGGAGAGCTGTGTGATGATGGCTTACTGCTGCATGGCCATGTGGCAGGTCTGGTGCTGGATTCGCGAGTCGCGAGACGCCAATTACTCCAACCCCGACGATTTCCCGGTACGCTATGCCTCCATCGTCCTTCTGTACCCCATTATGCTCACCCCTTTGTTATGGCCGGCCTTCATTTACGATTCGCGTTATGTGATGGCTTTACTGCACTTGATGCTGGCTGTCATCAATGTAATGCTTCTCATTACTGTCATGCCTGCATGGCGACGCAAGACCATGCTGCCTTCTACCGAAGAAGACGAGAATTCCTCTGAGGATAATGACCACAGGGATTCATGTGTCGAAGAGCAGATAGATCAGATAGCCTCTGAGATACGTGCCTACGTTGAGGGACAGCGTGCCTATCTGGACCCCCACTTGAAGATAGACGATGTGGTAGAGCATTGCCAGAACGGGCGCACTTATGTTTCGATGGCTTTCCAGCGTCGTTTCGGGTCCTTTGCCAGCTATATCAATTGCCTTCGTCTGGCGCACTACGAGCAGTATGTGGCCGAGCATCCCAACGAGACCAAGGAGTCAGCGGCCCTTGCTTCTGGCTTCAGTTCCTACAACGCTTATTACCGCGCTACAAGAAGGTAAGGGTTAATTGTTCTTGGTAGCTTAGTAGAAAAAGCCAATGGCCAAAAGCCAATGGCCAATGTTCCCGTTCCCGTTAACGTTCCCGTTAAAATATCCCTTTCTTGCATTGTTTGTACAATTTGCAATGTTTTTTATAGGAATTTGCAATGTTTATTGCACCCAAATGCAATGAACTTGCGAATAGGTGCAATGAACTTGCATGTTATCTGCAACATGTTTGTACGATTTGGAATGTATGCTTTTTGAAACTCGGTGTATTTTTGCGCCCGAATTTGAAAAAGCAAACTTACAAACATGACATTTCTGATGCGTTTCTTCCCGCTTACTCCACTACAGATTCTTTTGGGTTTTCTGGTTGTAGTGGGCATTTCTGTGTTCATAGTGGCTTGCTGGCGCAACATCCATTCCGACGACAAATAACAAATAATATATATAAATAATGTATAATCAAAAATCAATGAATCACATGCAAAGAAAAAGACTTTCTTTTCTGGCCCGCGCAGCCATGACGCTGCTGGTGGCCATGATTACAGTCTCGACTGCACGGGCAGAGATTACGGGAAGTGGTAATTACAACGACCCGTATGTGCTTAACACAGCCGAAGACTGGGCAACATTCGCTGAGAAAATCAACGATGGTTCCTATTTTAACAAGTACTACAAGCTCAGTGACACATGGGACAACAGTTCCAGTCCTGTTACTGTAACCGTAGGAACAAAAGACCATCCCTTTACTGGTACGTTTGAAGGAAACGGTAAGACACTGTATGTAAACATCAATGATACGGAGAACGAGGGTACAGCGCCCTTCCGTGAGTTCAATCGTTTGCGTCCTTCTGGCAGCTACTCTACTGCAGAGGCTAGAATTAGAAACCTTACCGTCCGTGGTAGTGTTACGGGTTCAACCTATGCTGCCGGACTGGTAGGTATCTGCAAAGCCTATAATGCCTACAGCTTAGGCGAAATTAACAATTGTACGGTAGATGTCAATGTCATCGTTCCCGGTACCAGCGCCGATGCTACAATGGGTGGTGTAGTTGGTTATTCATATGATGCTGGACTGAGTATCACGAATACAACATTCAGCGGCACCTTGGATAACAAAGCTAACTATGCAGGCGGTTTGATTGGCAGTTGCGAATATTCCTGCAACTTTAGGCTCAAGAACTGTCTCTTCAAGGGCAGTTACAAGGGTTCGGCCGCTAATGGTTTTCATCCTATTGGTATTCTTGGTGGTTCTAAAGTCAGTTTGTTTAGTTCATGTGAATTCAGTAATTGTTTTTATACGCAAGATCCTACTTTAACTGATGCAAGTAACATTATCTATTCAGGTACAAGGGTTTATGCATCTGCCGATGATATTGACAATGACCTTCTAAAGAAGAATCTTTATGAGCTGGTAAAAGCGTCGGACAACGAGCAATACTATGCGCCTGCTGCGGTAAATGGTCTTGGTACTGTTTATAAATATACGGGTTCGGCTATTGCGCTTGGCTATACCGTAAATGCTTTTGACGGTACTGTACTAAGCAAGGGTACACACTATAGCGAAACGTTCAAGAGGGACGGCTCCGTTGTTTCGGAGGTGAAAGAAAAGGGTAACTACACCCTGGCTATTACAGGTGTTATCCCAGGCAATACAATAGAATTCAGCTTTGGAGTTGTAGATGCTGAAAATGTTGTTAACCTTGGAAATATTACTTCTGCTACAACGATTCCCGACAATACAATTCTGACGGGTACACTTACCAGCAATGTTAAGGTGTCTATTGCTGCTGGTGCCACGGTAACACTCTACAATGCTACCATCAATGGCATAAATAAAAGCGACTACATGTTTGCAGGTCTTACCTGCGAGGGTGATGCCACCCTTATTCTGGCCGATGGTACAACAAATACGGTAACGGGATTTGAAAGGGGGTATCCCGCTATCCAGGTTGCTCATAATAGTGGTTCTGGCGACGAATATACACTGACTATCCGAGGTAACGGTTCATTGAATGCCTCTACCAGCTATATTAGTGGTTGGACAGGTGCGGCCATAGGAGGCAATATTAATGATGATGCCTGTGGCAACATCGTTATTGAGGGTGGTAACATTACTGCTAATTGTGGTAACACCAGTGCAGCTATTGGTAGTGCTTACTATAAGAAATGCGGTAACATCACTATCAGTGGAGGTACCATCAATGCATCTGCATCTTTTGCAGGATCAGGTATCGGTTCTGCTTCCTCTTCAAATAGTTCCTGCGGAAATATCACCATTAGTGGAGGTGATATTACTGCCAGCGGCGGTGATGGAGGTACAGGCATTGGTAGCGGCTCTTCTGGTATTTGCGGTAATATCCTTATCTGTGGCGGAACCGTTACAGCCTTAAGTGTAGGTATACATGGCGTAGGAATAGGTTGCGCTGGTAATAAAGGTGTTTGTGGCAATATCACCATCACGCAGGATGCCTATTGCGTCTCATCAACAAGAGGCTCTTATGCAAGAAACAGCGTAGGTCGTGATTACAACTATGAACCAAGTACTATCGGTACTGTCACTGTTGGCTGTACACTTGACGCTCAAGGCAATCCCGTAGGAGGTAAGGTCGGTGAAGTTAGTGACGAATCATTTAAATTCTATGGATCTGTGGCAACTAATGTTCTGAATACAGTTATCATAAGCGGCATCAAGGATCATTATTGCTATAACGGATCACCTATCGATTTAGATTTTGCCCTGACAGACCTGAATGGTAATGTATTGAAGCAGGGTACAGATTACACAGTTACACTCAACGGCACTGACGTTACCGACCAGACGACGATTTCAATCCCTGATTTGGGTAACTATACACTGGCCTTTGAGGGTATAGGAAACTATTCTGGCGAGAATAGTGTCAGTTTCTTTGTTTGCGACCTCTCGAATATCAAGACAGAGTTCACATTCGTGGATGGCGATGTAATATCTGGCAAATACGACACACGCGAGAAGCTTTCCATTGCCGACGGTGCTACCGTTACACTCAATGGCGTGAACATTGTTGGAGGAAACTACCGTGACTACCTTTTTGCAGGACTCACCTGCGAGGGTGATGCCACCATTATTCTGGCCGACGGTACGGAAAATACGATAAGAGGCTTCGAGTATGAATATCCTGGCATCCAAATTTCTGAGGGTAAGACACTGACCATTAAGGGTAATGGTTCACTCTCTATTGATCAGACTTTTGTATCTTCTGCTGCTATCGGTGGTGTGTATGGAAAAGCCGGAGGTAACATTGTTATCCAGGGTGGTAACATCGTAGCCAAGGGTGGTTCCCTTTCTGCCGGTATCGGTGCAAGTACTGATGGCTCTTGTGGCGATATCACCATCACCGGCGGTAACATCATAGCTGAAAGAGAGAAATATGGTGAATATAGTATTGGAGGTGCTAATGCCGGCACCGTTACCATCGGTAATCAGGTGACAGGCTCTATCAAGGACAATGTCCACATCTTCCCCTATACTGTCAGCTTCGATGCCAACGGTGGTTCTGGCGCTGCAATGAAGACGATGTCTTTCATGCACGATATTCCACAGACTTTGACTGCTAACACCTATTCAGCCCCCAATGCCAGCGATAGCTTTGTGGGATGGTCAACAGCTGCTGACGGCAAGCTGATGTTTGAAGACGGTGTGAGTGTAAATAACCTGACTGAGACACCAGGTGCCGACGTAACACTCTATGCTTTGTGGCATCCCAATGTTGATGAATCAGCAGGTCTCTCTGTTGATAACGACTATACATATCCTGCTGAAGGTCACTTCTTTGTGGATATGCCTGCAACAGGTGCTAAGACTGTTACCATTCCTACAACCGTTCCGTCCTTCAAGATATATGATAATGGCGGCAAGGATGGCAAGTACAGTCCAAGTTGTGATGGAACCCTTGTGCTGAATGCTCCTGAGGGCTGCATTATCCAGCTCACTGGTAAAGTTAATATATATAATACCCAGGACTACCTGAGTGTATATGATGGAAACGAGGCCAGCGGAACTCCTCTGCTCGACCAGAAGAAAGGGGTTGATTCCAGCATCGGCATCATTACCAGCAAGACCCAGAACATGACACTCTGCTTCTCTTCTGATGATGTAGACTATTCTGTTTGGGGAGGTCTTGATCTGACAGTAAGGGTTATCAAGGCCAATGCCGAGAACGAAATCACAGTTAAGAACCCCACAGATGGTGGTAGCGTAGCTGCAAGCTTAGCTGAGTCAGCAGCTGCAACGGCTCCCGTTCACGAAACAGTCAGCCTGACAGCTACGGCATCTACAGGCTACTTGCTGAGCGACCTCAGCGTAGTGGATGGCTATAACAATAATGTCAGCACAACAGACATGCTTTGGTACACAGGCAAAAGCTCTGCCACCTTCACCATGCCTGGCTCTGAGGTTACTGTCACCCCAACATTTACCAATACACTGACTGCAGAGGGTGGTCTCTATATTAACCTTCCCGAGACAGGCACTAAGACCGTTGACCTTAGCTCCTTCACAGGCCTGAAGTCATTCAAGGTATATGATGATGGTGGTAAGGACGGACACTACAGCAATCTTAGCGACGGTACCCTTGTGCTGACTGCACCCGAGGGTTGCAAACTTGAGCTCTCAGGTACCATCTTAGCGAATGCATCCACCTACCTGTACGTTTACGACGGTACCAGCAATGAAGATACCCAGTTGCTCAGGAAGTATACTTATGAAGATACTCCTGTGAGCATTGGCAGTACCATCACAAGTTCGGGTAGAAGCTTAACAATTAACTTCAAAGGCGAAAGTAGGTATACTTCTATTTATGATGGTATTGACCTTCTTGTAAAGATTATCAATCCCGATGATGAGCAGAAGATTGTCATCAATAATCCTACTGAGGGTGGTAGCCTGAGCGGTAAGGGTTCAGCCAAGTTGGACGAGACTGTTACACTGACAAATAACAATGATGACGGTTACTATCTAACGGATATCAGTGTAAAGGATGCTAATAATGAGGCTGTTGAGCTGGATTGGCAGGGTTCATTCTTTAATACTTCTACCTTCAAGATGATGGGTGGCGAGGTTACTGTTACCCCGACCTATACGAACAATCTGACAGCAGACGGAGGTCTCTTCGTTAAGATGCCTGCAACAGGCGATGCATCTTTCAAGATTCCTGCTGACGTACAGTCTTTCAAGGTTTATAACGATGGTGGTAAGAATCACGTTTACAGCCATAATTGTAACGGAACTCTCACAATGATTGCCCCCAAAGGCTATGAGCTGAAGGTTTCGGGTTCAGTGAGAATTGCCGACCGTGCCTATCTTGAAATCTATGACGGTACAGAGAGCACTGATTCAAAGAAGCAGATCAGTTCTTACACATATAAATATGGTGGTATTGATCCCGTCGTATCTTCTACTGGTAGCCTGACGTTCAGATTTACCTCTAAAGATTATACAAGCACTGGTGCTGACCTTACCGTTACGCTTATTGACGTTACTGCTAAGCAGGAAATTGCCATCAAGGACGTTGAGGGCGGTATTATAGCTGCATCTGTTGACAATACTACAGTTACTGAGGCAGCTGTGAACGAGACTGTTACGCTTACAGCAACCTTAGACGATGGCTCTATGCTTGACGGTATCAGTGTGGTAGCTGAAGACAACAGCACTATCAACGTTACGGATGCACGATGGTTCTGTAATACTAACCAAGCAACTTTCACAATGCCCGCTGCTGCTGTTGCTGTTACCCCATCCTACACCAAGGCAAAGACTGCAGAGGATGGTCTGTACATCAACATGCAGAATGATGTAGAATTAGATGTTACTATCCCCGATGGAGTACAGTCTTTCAAGGTTTATGACAATGGTGGTAAAGATGGTAACTACGACAAAAAACATCCTGGCACGATGGTGCTGACAGCCCCCGAAGGCTATGTATTACAGTTGTCGGGTGAAATGAAAGCTAGCTCAAGCTCTCACCTGATGGTTTATAACGGTACTACCAAGGATGACCCCTTGCTATTGGATCTGAAAAGCGAAAGCTACTTTGGTTCGAAAGAAATTGGCTCAAATCTTATCTCTGGAAGATCTATGTTGATTAATTTCGCTCCTACAACCTATGATTCTGACAGGGAAGGTCTTGACCTTACCGTTACGCTCATCAACAGCACTGCTAAGCATGAGATTGCCATCAGCGATGCAGAGGGCGGTAAAGTAAATGTAACAGTAGACAAAGCATCTGCTACGGCTGCAAAGGTGAACGAGACCATTACGCTGACATCTACTGCTGCCGATGGTCACTGCCTAAGCAATATCACTGTAATGGATGCCGACAAGAATCTTGTCAACACCACTGGTGATATTGTATGGTACGAAAGCACCAACCAGTTCAGCTTCATCATGCCAGGCTCTGCTGTTACCGTAACACCGACTTACATCGATAAGGTAACTGCTGACGATGGTTGGAGCATAAATATGCCAGCTAATTCAGAGAAGACTATCAATCTTTCCTCATACGTTCAGTCATTCAATGTATATAGTGATCGTGGCAGGAATGAATCTTACAGCAACAACTGCGATGGAACGCTTACGCTGTCTGCTCCTAAGGACTTCAAGATTAAGTTGACTGGTGAATCTTGGGTTGCTGATAACAAGGCTGACCACCTATATATCTATGATGGCAAAGAAAGCAAGGGCACACAACTGTTTAATGGTAAGACAGGAGATGTGGATATCAATGTTGTAAGTGGATCAGACATGACACTTCACTTCGTTTCCGGTACCAATCATTATACTTATCATAGACTTAGGTTAGTTGCCCAGGTAGGTAACAATGTAGGCATTGCTTCTGGTATTGAACACGGAGTTGTCGAGTGCACAGACTTCGCTTCGAACAACGAGACTGTTAAACTGACATTAACTCCAGATGAAGGCTACACAGTTGACAAGGTATTCTACAACGATGGCACAGACCACGAGATCCTGCCTTCTAACGACGAATATTCGTTCCTGATGCCTGCCAAGGATGTTACCGTCAGCGCTACGTTCAAGCTCATCGAATACGCCATCAACTATGAGGGTGTGGAGGATGCTACCTTCGATAAGGCTAATTCTGACAGCTACACCATCGAGGATGTTGACTTGGTATTGAACAATCCTACGAAGGCTGGCTACGAGTTCGCTGGATGGACAGGTACTGGACTGGATGCTGCCACAGAGACTGTTACTATCAAGCACGGTACAACAGGTGAACTTACCTATACAGCTACATGGACAGAGAACGTGCTGGAGTTGGCAAACACAGCCGAAGACAACACCCTTGGCATCGAGGAGGCTGCAAATAGTGGTAAGATTTACAACCGCGTTATACTCACAGGCCGTACGCTCTATAAGGATGGCGACTGGAACACTATCTGCCTGCCCTTCGACGTAACGATTGCCAAGAGTCCTCTGGCAGATGCCAAGGTGATGAAGCTGGATGACTTGAACAGTGGTCTCAACGGCAAGAAGCTGACACTCAACTTCGTGGAAGAGACTGACGTCATGACTGCCGGCACTCCTTACCTTGTTAAGTGGACTAAGGCCGACGACTACGATCAGGCTGATCCTGAGACACGCGACCTGAAGGCTCCTGTATTCCAGGGTGTGACTATTACCGGTGAGACGAACAATATTGCTTCTTACGACAAGTCGGTAGCCTTTATCGGTACATACAATTATATTAGCATCGACAAAGAGGATGAGAATACCATCTTACTGGGTGCCAATAACAAGTTGTACTACCCCCAGCCCGACCTTTCAGATGTTCAGAATCCGAAGTATCCCAGCATCGGTGCCTTCCGTGCATACTTCCGACTCTATAACAATGATTTCAAGGTTAAGGAGTTCCAGATCAACTTCAGCGATGATGATACTGAGGACGGAATTAAGAACGTTAACGTTAACGATAACGATAACAGTATCTTCAACTTGGCCGGTCAGAAGGTCGGTAGGCTTCAGAAGGGTGTTAACATCGTGAATGGTAAAAAGATTTTTGTAAAATAATGACCCATGGCCCCGTTTGTCACCTCCCCCTCGAAAGGGGGGGAGGACGGGAGGGGGCTTTTAATATGAAATCATACATTAAACCCGAAACAATAGTAGTAGAAATTCAACATAGCGGCTGCCTGTTGCAGGCCGTCAGTTCAGTACAGAGTAACATATTCGACCAGTCGGAAGTTTCAGGCGCTGCCATTGATGCACGCACACGTGAACTAAACACTTGGGGGGAGGATTGGTAATTGAGAGTTTAGAGTTGAGAGATTTGAGGTGTTTATCGTTTAAACTTTAAGGATAGAATGAATAGATTATTTCTTAGGGCGTTGTTGGGCATCCTTATGCCGATGGCTTCGACTACGGCATTGGCTGACAACGCGACTCCTCTCATTAGCACCGAAGGACTTAGGAAAGTAAACCTGACCGCCACAGAGGGTGACGGATTCAATATGTGGGAAGGTTGTAATAACATCTTCGACCATGATACCACCACCAAATGGTTTCGCGAAGGCTGGAGTATGATATCCAGCGGTGTGTTCGCCATCTATGTCGAGTTCCAGAGCACATCGCCCTTTGTGCCAAAGGGGTACTCCCTGACAACAGCCAACAATAATGACAATTACAAGGGGCGCAACCCATCCACATGGAAGCTCTTGGCCAAGAACCCAGGAGATGCCACTTGGACAACGATAGTGGAAGTGACGGACGACCGTACGATGCAGGACGTGAATTATACACAATACGACTTTGCCGTACCAAGCACCGTCACCGAGGCCTATCAGTGCTACCGCTTCGAGATTTATGCGATGCAGAGTGGCAAAAACCAGATGCAACTCTCAGAGCTGAGTCTGTGGAAGGCCATCGACCCCAACGAGCCAATCTACGACATTAACCTGCCCAGCGTGCAGCACGGAACCGTAACAGCAACCGTGGATGGTAAGGCAGTCACCAAGGCCTACGAGGGCGACAAGGTGACATTGACCTTCACATTTGACAATGGCTATACCATGGACGAAGAGACCTTCAGCGCCAAGGACGGTAGCAATAAAGATGTGGTCGGCAGATATGATGGCAGAAGGAATACTAACTCACGCACCTACATATTCTCTATGCCTGCAAGCGCCGTCACGGTCAATGGCGTCATTTCTGCGACGCAGTATTGGATAAATTCGCCAGACTATGGCGAGCAGTTCTGTATCGAGCCCAGCACGACGACAGCCACGTATGGTCAGCAGGTGACGCTGACTGTGAAAAGGGGTGCCGGTGTGGTGATGGAAGACCTGAAGGTTTCGTACAGAGATAAATCCTCAGGTGAGGGTAAATATCAGGCTCGCCGTCGTGCCAGTGATACCAATCAGGATGAAGATGATCTGGTTTACATAGATCTGACGAAGGTGGATGATACGCACTATACCTTCAGCATGCCGGCCGCCGATGTGATGATTAATGTCAAGGTCCACTACGAGGGCAAATATGCCCTCAACTGCGCCGAAGGACTCCCTGAAGAGACGGTCCGCTTTATGGTCGGGAACATCGATGCCACGTCGGCCAACGAGGGCGATCAGGTTAGGGTAGAATTTGGCAGCTCTTGCGTAGAGAACGTCAGCGTGAAGGGACAATCAGGGGAAGTGGCCATGGAACAAAATTGCTTCACTATGCCTGCAGAGGATGTAACCGTCAGCGCCGACCTGAAGTACCAGTTATATTTCAGAGAGCAATGGTATTACTCGATTACTGCTACAGTTGACGGCAAGCCTGCCACCACCGATGGGTGTGGCTACATCACCCCTGGCAAGACTGTCACCCTGGCGGCCAAGAGCACCGATAGTAAGTTAGTCTTGTCTTTCTTGGATGTGAATACGCATAGAAATGGATGCGTGCGGTTGGAACATACCGATATTGTGGAGACAAGCGAGGAAGGCTATCCGCATGTCTATACCTGTACCTTCGTGATGCCCTACAGTTCTGTGGATGTTGATGCAGATTTTGGCAATCCTATTACCGTCAGCTTCGATCCCAACGGTGGCTCTGGTAAGATGGATGACATTATCAATGGTAAAGGCGGCCACTTCAACTTGCCCCAGTGCGGCTTCACGGCCCCCGAAGGTTACGACTTCGCCGGATGGAAAGTGGAGTGGTCTGAAGAATTGATACCTGCGGGCGGGGAAGTCGGTGTTGGATGGGAAAATATGACCATCACAGCACAATGGAAAGAGAACGTGTTGGAGCTGTCAGATGCAGCAGATAACGCTTCTGCCATCCAGAAGGCAGCAGCCAGTGGCAAGACGTACAACCGTGTAGTGCTCACAGGCCGTACGCTCTATAAGGACGGCGACTGGAACACCATCTGCCTGCCCTTCGATGTTTCTGGCGACGATCTTAATAACAATGATAATCCTCTGCACTGCTCCACCATCATGGAACTGGATGTGACGGGTATGGAAAGCGATGGTATAACCCCCAAGACCCGTTTGGATAATGATGGTACACTCTACCTCGCTTTCACCACTGTCTATGACTATTTCTATCCCAGTACCGGACTCAAAGCAGGTAAACCTTATATTATTAAGTGGGCCAAGGCCGATGACTATGATAAGGCAGATCCCCAGAAACGCGATCTCGCAGACCCTGTATTCCGACTTGTTACCATCAACGACAAGGTGAATGATGCCGAGACCTTCGACCAAACAGTCATCTTCAAGGGTACCTACGCTAAGCGTACCTTCAACGCAGAGAACAAGGACATCCTCTTCTTAGGTGCCAAGAACAAGCTGTACTATCCTCAGCCCGGTCAGGATGATGCCAAGAAGAGCGTAACATACCCCAGCATCGGTGCCTTCCGTGCCTTCTTCCAATTAAATGAAGAATTAAGAGTGAAGAGTGAAGAATCACCAGTGAGGGAATTCCGTCTGAACTTTGGAGAAGACGAGGAGACCCCCCTCTTATCCCCCGAGGGGGATGATAGAGGAGCCTCCCCCCGGGGAGGATTGGAGGGGGTTATTTACGACCTTAGCGGCAGAAAAATTAACTGTCAACTCTCAACTGTCAACTCTCAACTGCCCAAGGGGATTTACATCCAGGGAGGTAAAAAGGTGTTGTATTAAGACGATAGGCGTTCAACTCTAGATAGTGCCGATTTCTTGATGGAATCGGCATTTTTCGTTTTTTCTTGCCAGTTTGTACAATTTGCAATGTTTTATGTGAATTTGCAATGTGTATTGCACGCATATGTGTTTCTCACACATATCTCATGGATTTATGCAGATTTAATCTATGAGCATCAATTTCAATAACCAATAGGGATAAAAGCAAAGGAAGGGTAGGAGGGGTTTTTGTTACCCCAAGAGTCTGCACGTGCTACCCCCAGGAGTCTGCAAATGTTATACAACGAGGGGTAACATTCTGAACCTAGCGGTAACCTAGAGGTAACCTAGCGGTACCCCTGAGGTACCCCTGAGGTACTGCTTGGGTGACGTTGACTGTGACCTTCGGTCGAGCCTGCTCACGCTCGGAATAGCTGATGCGAGCATCGCTGGCTTCCGTCGTGAGTGGGGACTCACTCCCCTTTGTGAGGCCGCAGCCACATTCAGTGGCTACTCTGAAGGCCTCAGTCGTCTCTCGCTCAATCGCAGCCTTCAACTATCAACTATCAACTGTCAACTCGACAATTACCACTCCTCTTCCCAGAGATTATCTTCGCGAGTGCGGGCATCGACGGCAGCACCGCCACCGAGTTCGAAGTCGCAACCGTTAATACTTTTTACACTGGCCTGTAGCAGGCAATTACTTTGTTGTAATTCTACAGCTGTTGTTTCGGGTTTTGTATAAGTTTTCATAATAATTCCGGCCTCTCCCCCCGCCCTCTCCAAGAGAGAGGGGGCCATGGTAACGAGGACTTTTTTTGTTGATTACTTTATAAATATCTTTTTACCATTATTAATATATTGTCTCTGGCCTTTTGAGCTCTGCAGTGAACAGTGTCCTGTTATTATGACAAAACTTATGAAATGATAAATACGGGCTTGTCCTGGTGATGATCGCAGTCGTGATGATCGCAGGCTTCAAGAGAATCTTTCAGCAGACCATTCTGGTAGGCCTTGAGTACGTCATCAACCTTACCCTGACAGCCTCTGATGACTGAGATACCATGAGCAGAAAGCTTGTTGTATGCTCCCATGCCCATGTTGCCTGCCAGCATGAGGGTGATGCCCATCTCCTGCATAATAGATGCAATATTCGATTTGCAGCCGCAACCCTCAGGAGAATCCAGACGCTCTTGTTTGACTGCCTGGTTCTGCTCGTTGAGTGTTACTACGGTATAATAGGCACAGTGGCCGAAGTGGTTGTCCACCATGCCGTCGCGTGTGGGAATAGCTATTAACTTCATTAAAATGAGCTTTTTATTAAATGGATTTATTCTGATATCTTAACGGCTACGGCATGGAGCTTCTGCCAACCGGAACGGTCGGTAAGACGTATCATGAAATGATAGTCGCCCGGATCGATGTCGGCGGGTATGGGTATGTCATAACGGGCCGTGTAACTGCGCAGTCCTTCGGGGATGGCGAAATCCTTGTTGTAGACCCATGGCTTAACGGGTTCCTTCTTTGCATCCAAGGGACAATCCGTTGATGTAGTGCTATGGGTGTGATGGTCGAAATTATTGTGAATCTCGATGTTGTAGGCTCCCAGCTCTATATCGTCGGTAAAGAGATAGTTGAAGGGAATTACTTCGCCACGCTTGAATACTTCGCAGTCAATGGGGATGGCAACAATGCCTTCGGAAGAGATTTCGGGAGGTGTCATGTCCTTGGGTTTGTTCTCTTCCGAACTGCTGCACGCACTGAGTGCGCACAGCAGCATTAGGGATAGATAGATCTTTTTCATTACTATATAGGTTGTGTTTATTCGTCCTCGTCATCATCCTCTTCCTGAGTGATGCTCTTCTGGGCGACGCTACTCTTTCCGTTAGCATCCGTAACCTTCAGTCTCAGCACATCGCCCACGGCAACGCCTTTGCCGTCTATGTTAACATGCACGTGGAAGCCGTCGATGTTCAGTACACCGATATATTTGGCATCGGTAACGTCCTTTGTAACCTTGGTGGTGGTTCCTGCTGCATCGGTAACGGTAATCTGGATAGCAGCGGTACGGCCAGGAGCGGTCACATCGGCCTTGACACAGATGATGTCATCTTCGATGTTAGCTTCGTCCATAACGATGGTTGGGGCAGGTGTGTTGTCCTTATCGTCGTTGCTACAAGAGGTGAAACCAAAAGAAATTACACTCACGAGAGCCATCATGAGGCTCATATATTTGATATTTTTCATTGTTTTTTAATTTAAAATGTTATTTATTTAGCTTTGCTAAAGGGGCAAGGAGCATGAAGATTCTTCACTTTTCATTCTTCACTCTTCACTCTCAAAACTCCACTCCCACCATCATAGACAGATTGATACCTGGTTCGGGTACGTCAATCAGACGGTAATAGCTGGTGTGGTCGTAATAGCGGCGGTTCAGCAGATTGTCTGCATGCAAGGCCGCATGGATGGTCTTGCCATAGAACAGGAAATCCTTTCCTGCTGCAAGGTTCAACGTCCAATGCCCGTCTGTGGGCTTCTCGGGGGGGACAATCTCGTTCTGGGCACCGACAATGTGTGCACTGAGGCGCACAAAGCCCTTTCCCTTATAATCGTATGAGTATTTCAGTCCGGTATCTACAGACCATGGCGTGCTGAAGGGTAGGGTATAGCCCTTCTTCTCGCCCGACTTCTGTCGGGCAAAGAGGTACTCGCCCTCGGCATGCGCCTGCCAGTGCTTGGCAAAGTTCCACTTTACCTGAGCCTCTACACCATAGCGCAACACTTTGGCCTGCGTGTAGTGATACAGCTGCAAGCCCTCGACATACTGGGCTGTAGGGTTCAGGTAGATGTAGTTGGGGAAGTAGTTCAGATAAGGATCCACCTGTACCTCCCATACATCATTACCCCAGCAGATGCTGGCATCCAGTTGATAGGACTCCTCGGGGTCGAGCTCAGCATTGCCACGCTCATAGCGGAAGATGTGATAGTTGATGCCGTCGGCACCCAATTCTTTGGGAATGGGCACACGGAAACTCTTACCTACATTAGCCTTTATCACCCACTCGCCGATGCCGTAGTTGACACCTGCCGACCATGTGACGCTGTTGAAGTTGCGACGTATATCAGCCGAGCGCTCCTTATAGACGGAATCATTGCCTACGGGTGTCAGGAACCAGTCCTGATAGCTATGGATATGCGTGCGGGCATAGTCGTATCGCACGCCGGCATTCAGGATTAGGTTGTCATTCACCGTATAGCGGTCCATGACGAAAGCTCCCAGGCTAAGTGTCTCGAAGTCAGGAATGATAAAACCCCAGCCCGCACGACGGTTGTGTTGATATTCGCTACTCAGCCCACCACGCAGTTCGTGCTTGCCAATGCTTTGTCGCAACTGCAAGCCTGCCGTGTAGGTGCTCTTGTTGAAACGACGTTCCAGCGTGCCATCGGGCTTTGGCATATAGCCGTGACTGACGGGTTCGGAGAGTTCCTCGCGCAGATTGTTCTGGTAGGCAAGGTTCAGCTCCAGCAGGGTCTGATTCTTCTGCCACGTGGTGTGGCTGAGCACCTTCAGGTGGTTCACCCATTGGTAGGGAAGGTCGATGTCGCGACGCGAATGGTCATAATCGATATCCGAGAGGCGAACTTCCAGTCCGTGTGCATTGGCAAAGAAACCACTCTTTGAGTAGCTGTCGGAGATACGCAGGTCGGTATGGAAGTTATAACCCATATAGCCAAGCATCACACTACCGTCGCGTTCGCTTCCGGCCGTATTACGCAGACGTCCGTTCTTCAGCTTTATCCAATAGGAATAGTATTGTATGCTGTCCGTCGGCACCTTATAGTCAGCATAGTCTATCAGTGTGGCATGGGCACGGTAGAACCAGTTCCCGTGTCGGCCGCCGACCTTTGCCGAAACACCCAACTGTTCGTTGTTGGTGCGGCCAAACAACTGAACGCTGCCGCTGAACGGCTTTGTGGGCACGTGGTTGGTGTATAGGCTCAGCACACCGCCTATGGCATCGCTGCCATAGAGCAGTGCTCCGGGGCCTTTTATGACTTCGGCCCGGTCGATGGAGAACTGATCAATCTCCAGACCATGGTCATCTCCCCATTGCTGTCCTTCGTGTTTGATACCATCCTCCGATACGGTAAGACGGTTGAAACCCAATCCACGGATGGTTGGTTTAGACTGTCCGCTGCCTATTGCCATGGCCTTCACGCCGGGGATTCCCTCCAGCGTCTGCATCAGGCTGCCGGCAAAGTTCTGCTGGAGATACTCCTTGTTGACCTGTACTGCCGATTGCGACGAACGCATCTGGTAGTCGCGACGTTGCAATCCGCTAACAGTAACATCATGCAGTGTAACAACAGTATCTGGCGTAGCTGATGAACACAGCACAACAGCCAATAACAAGTTTATCATACTGATTTGTCTGTTTGAATTACTCTAACAATTATAACGTTAACGTTAACGGGAACGAAAGTGTTTAGTATTCAAACAAATGGGGGGGGCACGAAGTAGGGGAATGCCATGGACATCAGCATGAATGTCACACTGATGCTGGGCATATATGATGCTGTTTACCTTATTATAATATACAACAGTCAGGAAGCCTGTTGCAACAAAAGACAGGGTAAGGAACTGGCATAGTACGCAGGCGTGTATGGTGCTTGTCAGTTCACCAAGATGGCCATGACAATGATGGTGTACGCATTCGTGGCACTCATCCTGAAGAAGACTGTCAGTATCATGTACGTGTAAAGACGACAGGATAAGCATTGGCAGGAACACTGCCAAAAGCACGCATGAAGCGATTTGTCTTTTTCTGTCCACGTTCATGGGTGCAAAGGTATAAATAAATAATGTAATAGAATACCTTTTCCCGGTCTTTTTTTGTTATAAGGATGTGTTTCAATAGTTCTTCAGGAAGTTTATTATATCGGCAATCAGTTGGGGTGACTTGTATTCAAGATTGTCATCCTGACCAAAGACCACAGCAAAGGCGAAGTTGTCTGCCAGACACTCTTCGGGGGCAAAGACATACTGGGTGTTACGACCTACGACATCCCAGAAGTCGGGCACATCGGCGATGGGGTAGAAGGTGTCTAACTGATCGATGGGCACCAGGACGCTCTGGTTGAAATAGAAGAAGATAGCCTTCTCCTTGCCAAACTCTGCGGCAGCCTCTTCCCATGTCTTGGTATAGAGCACTACCAGTGCGCAGTTGCGCTTCTCGCCATTGATGGTGAACTCGGCATAGTTGTCGATATGCTCCACATCGGGGTTGGTCAGTATCTTGTCCTGAATGGCAGGTGCAAAGACATAGTCCTGATCGGCCACGTTGAAGCCTATCAGCTTGTAAATACCACGGCGGAACTCGGGAGAATTGCGTGTGAGGCAGTGGAAAAGCTCGTGGGCTATCAGCTGGTGAATCCAGACGGAGTCCTTCTCGGGCAAAGCTAATAGGCCGGCACCCAGATAGATCTCTGTCTTATGTGTGTAGCCGCCTGCACCGCACTCCTCCTTCATGGTGGTCTTGACAAAGACTACATCATCCTGGGGGAAGGGCAGTACGGCTCCCATCTGGTGGAGCTTGTTCTCGATAAACGTTATGCTGCGGGCAATGATCTCCTTCTCCTTGTCTGAAAATTCCTGCACACAGGTCTGGGCAAAGGCTGTCAGCTCGTCCTTCGTGGCACCGGTCTTAGCCATACGCCAATCCAGATCCATCTGGGTAAGGCTGTTGTAGTATTCGGTATTGGCAACCAAGAGTTGCTGTCCTTCTGCCTGTGAGGCACAGTGATAATGAATCCTGGCAATTGTGTCAACAAGCGAGTCGTCTTTCTGTGCAGACGCATGAGCGGCAGTTCCGCTGAGTATGAAAACAAGGGTAAGCACCCAATATTTCATAAAGATACCTTCTTTTTTCATCTTAGTTCTTTAAATTCGGTGCAAAGATACACAAAAAAACTAATTAGAAAGTATATGTCTCAACAAATATTTATACTTTTGTCAACGATAAACATCACAAATATCAGTAAACTATGAAGAAGATGCTTTACCCCCTAGCTATGCTGCTGGCAACGGTGGCATGCACCAGCAACAAGCCGATGACGGCCGATGCAGAGTCTGAGGAAATCGTGGAGGTGCCCTTCAAGGTAGCCCAGAACTATTTCTATAACAATGTGGGCAATCCCGCCACAATGATTACCGATGCCGAGAGCTTCGCCAAATCCTTTGGCATGGCCACGGTGATGGGTGATAAAGGCAAGCCTACTGACATCGACTTCAACAAGGAATTCCTGATAGACGTTATCTTTCCGGTTACGACCTGGGAAATGGAAGTGAATCCCATTAAGGTAGAGGCTAAGGGCGACACGCTCTACTATAGCTATAATGTGAGTGTGGGCAAGAAGCTGTCCTACAGCATCCGCCCGATATCCATTGTTATTATAGATAAGGAATACGTACGCCCCGAAGTGGTGCTGGTTAATGACCAGAACATCTCTATAGAACAGGCCGTAGACCGCTATCTGGTAGAAGAGATAGGCAGGGATTATGCCAAGGCTGCGCATTGTGTCCCCTTCTACAGTATCATAGATATTGACCTGAGTAACGAAGAGGACATCCTGGTGTGGGGTGACTTCTGGGTGGATAACTTTGACCAGGTAGCCGATACCCTGGTGAATATCTCGGGCGGCAGTCATCCCGGCCTGATGCACCTGAAGAAGACAGAGGAGGGATTCTACGTAAAATCCTTTGACCAGGTGGCTGACGGAACAAAGAACCTGTCGAGTGCCAAGCAGATATTCGGCGACAATTTTGAAGAGTTTCAGCAAGTGAACAGCGACGAGGGATGGCGCGAACAGGTGAGGGCAAACAGACTGATGGATTATGTAATGGAGCATAAGCTGACGGCCCAATGGTATAAGGATTACGGCCGTGTACCCAAGAGACTAATTTATTGAACAATTATATAGAATTATGAATTGTAAGAAATGGATGGCTGTAGCCATCGTGTTGTGTGGATTCGGAGTTACGTCCTGCTCCGACAAAGAAGATGTACCCAAAATCATTACCGTCCCCGAGGACACCGGCGGACACTATGTGACACGGACTGTCCCCGTGGTCTATTACGAGGCCCCCGAGGGAAGCGTAACCTTGCGTTTCTATGACGATATGCCCAGCGTGGCCTATATCTCGATTCGCGACTTTCACAAGATGATGCTGCCGGGCGATGTGATGACCGTCAGCAGTCAGGGTGGTGTATATCAGTTGCGAAACAGCGAAGGAGAGGCAACCGTGAATGTATATGACGATACATTCAGCTCGAACGATTACATGGCTTTCACCAATCTGATGTCGAAGGTTACCCCCGGTATGCCTAACGTATATTGCGATGGAGAGCCGTATATCAAATACAGATCATGCACCATTTCGCCGTCAAGTGTCAAGGTGACCTTCAACCTCAAGCAGTATGGCATCGACCTGCATGGTGACGGAAAAGATGTGTACTTCCCCTTTGCTACACTCTCTGACCTATATTCCGACCTGCATTACAACCTTGCCGGATTCAACGGCGAGAAGGTGGTCGTCAACGAGAGTCCCTATATGGGCACGATGTGCGATGTGGACTCTACGTTCACCATCGCCACCTATATGACCCGTACAACGACCGATGATATGGCAGCCTTCCGATACAAGGAGCTGTGCTTTGCCATCGACAATTTCTATGGTCTGACGGGTAGAAGTCCCTACGAAGGGATACTGGTGATGGATGGCCTGGACGCTGTCCTGGAAGGAGACGGCGAAGCAGGACGTCAGGTTAAGCAGCTGCTGAACTCGAAGAATACGGCCGAGTATGCCTTAGGTATGGATGCGCTGCTATACTATATCAAGGATTACGGACACACGAAGATCATGTTGGATTATGATGCACCGGTCAGTGTCACTGGGGATTTCAGCCCACGCTATTCCGTCGCCAAGGCAACCTATCCGTTGGCTGCAGACAGGGCAGCGAAAGCACAGGATGAACGTTTCGGATTCTTACAAGTATGGGCTGATCTGACAGAGCAACGCAGTAATCAGTTAGGCGACGATGATTATTATAAGGTAGGCAATACGGCCTTCTATCATCTGGAGGATTTTATGGATTTGACTCCCGAGCCATGGGCTAAATACTATGCCGGTGGCAAGAAGCCTACTGTAGAGGATTATCCCGACTGCCAGTCGGTAAGTCTGATTCATGCACTCGATAAGGCTAATGCCGACCCCGAAGTAGAGAACTTTGTCCTGGACCTTACTACGAACGGTGGCGGGTCGGACGATTTTGCCATCATGCTGATGTCGCTCCTGGCAGACGTATCCACCGAGCGTTTTGTTAACACGATGACAGGACAGAAGACAATGGTCACCTTCGACGTGGACAGGAACTTCGACCGTAAGTTCGACGAGAAGGACCGTGATGTACACTACGACCTGAAGGTGGGCGTGCTGACAAGCAGATACTCCTTCTCGTGTGCCAACCTGTTCCCTTCTCTGATGAAGGATCTGGGCTTCCTGGTTATGGGCGAGAGATCCGGCGGCGGCGGTTGTGCCATCCAGCAGATGGTAACGCCTGACGGATTTGATTACCGTATCTCTTCTTTCCGTTGTCTGTCAGTCAACAACAAATGGGAGAGCATTGATGCCGGTGTGGAACCTAACGTCGCAGTGGACCCACAGAGACTCTACGACGTTCAGTACCTGGGCAACATCATCGAAAGGTGGTACGCCAAGAAATAAAAGACAAAAAAAAGGAAAGGAGCTCTTCGGATAATGAAGGGCTCCTTTCATAATTATGATATAAGAGTCTGATTAGTACATATTTACGATAGCCTCGTAAAGCTCCTGCTTACCACTGGTCTGCTTGGGTTCGCCCACCTTCTTGCCGTAAGCATAAGCCTCTTCGAGAGTCATCTTGCCTTCCTCGAACTTCTTGCCTTCGCCCTTGTCGAAGCTGGCGTAACGCTCCTTGACCATTGCGCAGATGGGAGACTTCTCGATAATCTCGGCTGCACTGAGCAGGGCATGAGCCATAGCATCCATGGCTGCGATATGAGCGATGAAGATATCCTCCAGGTCGGTGCTGTTACGACGGGTCTTGGCATCGAAGTTGGTACCACCGTCCTTGAAGCCGCCGCCACGGATAATCTGCATCATAGCCTGAGTCAGTTCGTAGTGGTCGATGGGGAACTGGTCTGTATCCCATCCGTTCTGGTAGTCACCGCGGTTGGCGTCGATGCTGCCCAACATGCCGGCATCAACGGCGCAAGCCAACTCATGCTCGAAGGTGTGACCTGCCAGGGTAGCGTGGTTCACCTCGATATTTACCTTGAAGTCCTTATCCAGATTGTGAGCCTTCAGGAAACCGATAACGGTCTCTGTGTCTACATCATACTGGTGCTTGCTGGGCTCCATGGGCTTGGGCTCGATCAGGAAGGTACCCTTGAAACCCTTGCTGCGAGCATAGTCGCGAGCCATAGTCAGCATGGTAGCCATGTGCTCCTTCTCGCGCTTCATATCGGTGTTCAGCAGGCTCATGTAACCCTCGCGACCACCCCAGAATACGTAGTTGTTACCACCCAACTCGATGGTAGCATCGATGGCATTCTTGATCTGAACGATAGCACGAGCCACAACGTCGAAGTCGGGGTTGGTGCTGGCACCGTTCATGTAACGCTTGTTGCCGAATACGTTGGCTGTACCCCAGAGCAGCTTAATGCCTGTCTCGGCCTGCTTCTGCTTGAGGTAAGCAACAACCTCCTTCAGGTTCTTCTCGTACTCCTCGACGGTTGCAGCCTCGGCAACGAGGTCAACATCGTGGAAGCAATAGTACTCGATACCCAGCTTCTGCATAATCTCGAAGCCTGCATCGGCCTTCTCCTTGGCAGCCTGAACAGGGTCGGCAGCTGTGTTCCAGGGGAATGACTTGGTGCCACCGCCAAACTGGTCGGCACCCTCAGCGCACAGTGTGTGCCACCATGCCATGGCGAACTTGAACCATTCACTCATCTTCTTACCCATGACTACACGGTCCTTGTCGTAGTACCTGTAAGCCAAAGGATTCTTGCTATCTACGCCCTCGAACTTGATGGCGGAAATCTCAGGAAAATACTGTTTCATAAAATGTTTATTGTTTATAGGTTATTGTTTATTGATTATTTTGGAAGAAAGGTCAGCCACCTCTCGTATGCCTCGCGGTAGGCAGCCTGATCCTTGGCAACGGGTTCGATGACCTCGAGCTTCTTCAGCGCTGCGAAGGCTTCGTTGTGGTCGGCATAGATGCCTGCACCCATACCGGCTCCGCGGGCAGCACCTACGCTGCCGTCGGTATCACACAGCTCGATAGTGGCACCCGTAACGCCTGCCAGTGTGTTGCGGAAGATAGGGCTCAGGAACATATTGGCCTTGCCGGCACGTATGGTCTTGAGGTCCATACCCATCTGCTGCATAATCTCCATTCCATAGGCGAAGGAGAAGACTATACCTTCCTGGGCAGCACGCAAGAGGTGAGCCTGGGTATGCGTATTGAAGTTGATGCCGTGGATGCTGGCACCTGCCTCCTTGTTACAGAGCACACGCTCGGCTCCGTTGCCGAAGGGTAGAATAGAGAGGCCCTCGGCTCCGATGGGTGCCTGAGCAGCCAGATCGTTCATCTCGGCATAACCGATCCCCGTAGGGGCAGCATTACGACGCATCCATGAATTCAGGATGCCCGTGCCATTGATACACAAGAGAACTCCCAGTCTAGTTGACAGTTGAGAGTTGACAGTTGAGAGTTGATGGTTTACATGCGCAAAGGTGTTCACACGGCTCTGCGGATCGTAGGCCACCTGACCGAGCACACCATATACTACGCCAGAGGTACCTGCCGTGGTGGCAGCCTCGCCCGGCTCGAAGACATTCAGTGAGAGGGCATTGTTGGGCTGGTCGCCGGCACGATAGGTGATGGGGGTGCCTGCCTGTAGTCCCAGTTCGGATGCTGCAGCGGCAGAAACCTCGCCCTGGATGCCGAAGGTGGGAACAATGTCGGCCACCATGGAAGCAGGAATACCATAGTAATCCAGCAGGAACTGAGCGGGACGGTTGTCCTTGAAGTCCCACATCATGCCCTCGGACAGTCCGCTAATGGTGGTAGCGGGAGTGCCGGACAGACGGCAGGCGATATAATCGCCGGGCAGCATTACCTTATATATTTTATTAAAGATATCAGGTTCGTTCTCGCGCACCCAAGCCAGTTTGGCTGCCGTGAAGTTACCGGGCGAGTTGAGCAGATGACTCAGACAGCGCTCGCTGCCCAGTTCGTCGAAGGCTTTCTGGCCATAGGGAACAGCACGCGAGTCGCACCAGATGATGGCATCGCGCAGGGGATTCAGGTTCTTGTCTACACACACCAGACCATGCATCTGGTAGGAGATACCTATGGCTTTCACTTCGTCTTTAGCTGCACCACTCTGAGCAAGAACGTCGGCAGTGGCATCCTTGAGGTATTGCCACCAGGCGTTAGGGTCTTGCTCTGCCCATCCGGCACGAACAGCTTTGATGGGCGCTTCTGTTTTGGGATAGAAGGCCGATGCTACACAGGCTCCACTCTCGACATTCACCAATGATGCCTTTACACTGGAGCTACCCACATCGTAACCAAGCAAATAATTATTATTCATATTGTTGTATATTTTCTTTTACTATTGACCGTTGGCTATTGGCCGTTGACGCTACGCGTCGAGCCTACTCACGTTCAGCAATAATCAAGCCAGCTTGTTATTGCCTTCTCTTAATCGCAGCCTTGGCTGTTGGCTTTTTCAATAACCTATAACCAATAACCAATAATCAATAACCAATAATCCATTTCACTTCCTTTCTCTCCACAACTTGGTCATATCCTCGAGGGTCTTGCCCTTGGTCTCGGGAACAAGCTTCCAGACGAAGATGGCAGCTACGAAACAGATGATGCCGTAGAGGCCATAGGTGAACCAGTGACCGAAATGGTCGCCTTCTGTCAGGTGCATGTTGAACATGGGCACGAACGATGAGCTGACGATGAAGTTGCTAATCCACTGAGCTGCAACAGCTATTGCCACAGCACCACCACGGATGGTGTTGGGGAATATCTCGGCAATGAGCACCCAGCAGATGGGGCCCCATGAGAACATGAAGCAGGCTGAATAGACGAGCAGTGAGGCAGCGGTGACAAGTGCAAGGCTGTCATTACCAAAGGTAAGTGCCACACCGAATGCACCTAACGCCATACCTAACGATCCCCAGATGAGCAGCGGCTTGCGGCCCCATTTCTCTACCGTGAACACAGCCACCAGTGTGAATGTGATATTGATGATACCCATGAAGACTGTTAACATCATGGGGTCGTTCATACCCATATCGCCGAAGATACGTGGAGCGTAGTAGAGAACGGCATTGATACCTACAGCCTGCTGGAATACGCTGAGCATGATACCGATAAAGATACACATGGCACCGTAGGTCATCAGCTTCTCGGTCTTCACCACCATGGTGTCCTTGATGTCCTGCAGAATCTCGGCAGCCTTGTCCGAACCGTTGATCTTTGACAGGATGCCCAGGGCCTTCTGGTCCTGACCAATACTGACAAGGTAACGGGGTGTCTCGGGTACGAAGCAGATGAGCAGCGCAAAGAGTCCTGCTGGGATGGCCTCGCTTCCGAACATATAACGCCAACCTGTGGTAACGGTCCACTGTGCTTCGGGGGTGATGGCTGCGATACCTTTGCCCATCTCCTCCACCAATGGCTGGATGTGGTCGCCCAAGATGAAGAAGTTGACAAAGTAAACCACCAACTGACCGAAGATGATGGCGAACTGGTTCCACGACACGAGCATACCTCTTATATTAGAAGGTGCCACCTCACCGATATACATGGGACAGATGGCAGAAGCCAGACCTACGCCCACACCACCGATGACGCGGTAGATATTGAACATGATAAGCAGCGAGAATGTAGGTTCTCCGTAGTTGAAGATCATAAACTCGGGGTTCATCGAGCCCAGAGCTGATATAAAGAACAGCAATCCCGCAATGATGAGTGATTTCTTACGGCCAAGATTTGTAGCCAGAAAACCAGACAGGAAAGAGCCGATGATGCAGCCAATCAAGGCGCTGGCCGATGTGAAGCCGTGCCAACCGTCGGTGTGGGCATAGTCATTAGCCTCCATGAAGAATGCCTGAAGGCCTTTCTCGGCGCCTGAAATAACTGCGGTATCATAACCAAAAAGAAGTCCGCCCAGAACGGCGACCAAAACAATGGAGAACAAATAGGCTTTGCTACCTGATTGGGATTCTTGTCTCATTATTAGTTTAAGTACAATTGTTAGTTTCTATGGTGCAAAGATAGTATAATTTGAGAGAAGAGCCAAAAGAAAACGTCTTTTTATTTACTTTTTTTGCACGTTCATCGGATTTTTATGAACAATTTTAACCAATGCGCGGATTTTGGAAGAAAATCGGGATAGATATTTGTCAGTATGTAAATAATGCAGTAATTTTGAGTGATTTTTAATAGATACAACGTGTGTTGGTTTTTGCGTAAGCGAAATTAATAGGGAATCGGGTGCAACTCCCGGACAGTCCCGCTGCTGTGATCCCCACGCAAAGCTATTTGCAAATAGTTACCGATACGACGTCACTGCAAAATGAGTGAAGAGAAACTGAAAGGCGTTTCAGCATACACTCAAGGATTTGTGGGAAGACATCGGATAACTGGGGGAAAGTCAGAAGACCTGCCAACAGGCGATGCTCAGATACCTAACTCCCGAGGAGGAGCCGCTGAGACCTGTAGTAATGATAACATGACATCACCTTTTTCTGGAAGGGTGAGGTTTGGTATGTGTGTACTATATTATAATATGTAAGCACATCGTTTCTGTTGGTTAATGTGGCAAGGATGTTTCCTCGTTAGAGTGGTAAGTGTGAAACATTTTAACATTAACTAATAATAAAAATGAAAACATTTTCTAATTTCAAACTTGGTGTGCTGGCACCCATGGTGCTGGTAGTTGTTATGGTGTTGTGGCTCTTGCCTGCGGATTCTTTTGGTATTGAAGGTCTGACGGTTGTTCAGCAACGCACCATTGCCATTTTCTGTTATGCGGCCCTTATGTGGATGTTCGAGATTATTCCGGCTTGGGCAACGTCTGTAACAACCGTCGTCTTCCTGCTTCTAGCTGTGTCGGATCAGGGCTTTACTATGGGAACGCAAGGTGATCTGGTAGATTATCGCTTGCTGATGGCTTCCTTTGCCGATCCTGTGATAATGCTTTTCCTGGGCGGCTTTGTTTTGGCCATATCTGCCAGCAAGGTCGGTCTTGACATCTTTTTAGCCCGGGTTATGCTGAAGCCTTTCGGTACAAAACCAAAATATGTCTTGCTGGGTTTCCTGATTGTCATAGGTATGCTGTCTATGTTTATGTCCAATACCGCAACGGCTGCCATGATGCTGGCTTTCCTGACCCCTGTTCTCAAGACACTTCCCGAGAACGGTGGTGGCCGTACCAGCCTGGCTATGTCCATACCCATTGCAGCTAACATTGGTGGTATGGGCACTCCCATCGGTACACCTCCCAATTCCATAGCCATTGGTCAGTTGGGACAGTTGGGCATAAATATCGGTTTCGATACCTGGATGATACGTATGGTGCCCGTGGTAATTGTTATGCTGTTGATTTCCTGGCAGGTGCTGATGCGCCTCTTCCCCTTTAAGGCAAAGAGCATAGAGATTAAGATAGAGGGTGAGTGCAACAAAGATATCAACTACTGGACTGTTACCGTCACCTTCCTGCTTACCATCCTGTTGTGGATGACGGGCGAGCTGACACACATCAATGCCAATGTTGTGGCGCTCGTACCATTTGCCGTCTTTGCATTTACGGGTATATTCAAGCGTGCTGACTTTGCCAAGATTGACTGGCATGTTCTCTGGATGGTTGCCGGTGGTTTTGCGTTAGGTACAGCTTTGAACAAGACAGGTCTGGCTGCTGCCATGGTGGCATCATTCCCCTTCTCAGAGTGGTCGGTAGTTGTAGTATTGATAGTTTCCGGTCTGCTGGGCTATGTCTTGTCTAACTTCATTGCCAACTCTTCTGCTGCCAACCTCCTGGTGCCCATTCTTGCTGTGGTCGGAACGGCTATGGCCGATAACCTTGCCGTATATGGCGGTGTTACTACATTGTTGGTTTGCGTGGCTGCCTCTACCTCGTTTGCCATGCTGTTCCCCATCTCTACACCTCCAAATGCCATCGCCAGTTCAACCGGTCTGATAAAGACACATGATATGACACTGGTAGGTATCATCGTAGGTGTCATCGGTTTGATTCTTTCTTACACGGTTCTGTTACTTTTCCCTTTCTAAGGCTGTAAGGGTAAAAGAGATAAAAAGAAATCAGCATCCGGATAGGGTGCTGATTTTGTTTTTTTATTGCCAGCGTAACAGGTCGCCGCAGATTTCCTCGGCTCGCTGGACTCTGTTCCATACCGTCTGGATCTTGGCATCCATTACCTTGGATATCTGCACAGGCTTCAGGCCGATCTTTATCAGGCATATCGTATAGAGCAAAGGCTCGCGAAGCTGTCTGTGCATTCGTCCCTGTACGTCTTCCAGGAACCCAGGGTATAGCGTTTCTATCGCCACCATCAGTTCCTTCCACGAGTTGGGTCTTAGCGTTGCCTGGCCCTGTGCCACGTTATGGAAGAAGGCTATGATGTCTTCGGCTTTCTCGGTGGCATTGTTCATCAGCGCCATACGGTTCAGCTCCTTGTTGATCATGGTTCTTTGCTCCAGGTCCTTCATGGCATTCTCTAACTGGACTTTTGAGACGGCTATCGTCTTCTCGGCATCATCCAACTGGCAGCCTAGATGTTCTATCTCCAGTTTCTTCTGCTCCAGTTCCTTCGTGCGTCGCAGGATCTCTTCTTTTCTCGACTTCAGTATCTTGTCTTTGCCGATGATTTCCTCCATGAGTTTCTTTTTCCTGAAACTGTAGAACGCCACCAGTCCCAAGACGAAACTTATCATAGCCAGGACTGTTATGACGGAGAAGAATTTGATGCGCTCATCGCGTTGCATGATGGCCTGCTCCTCTTCCTTGTCGCGGTGATAGATATAGGCATCACGGGCACGTTGTGTCTGCTCGAAAGCTCGCTGCGCAATGATGGTATCGTTGACATCATACAACCGGCATCCCCACTGCGCCGCTTCGCGGAAGTTGCCCTTCTGCATGTAGCAGCGTTGCAGGCCGGCAGATGCTTCGTATTTTCCGGAAACACTCCTTACTTTATCTATATATGCTTTGTAATGGATGATTGCCGAATCGGTATGGTTCATCTTCTCGTGGAACTTGGCCAAGCCGAGTTCGTAGTTATGTGGCCGCTGATCCTCGGGAAGTTGCAAAAGGTGCTGCAGCAGGGTGTCTACCTTCTTGTATCGGTTATACTTGGAATATTTGCCCAACATGTGCGACAGGACACCGCCGTACCAAGAGGGGAAGCCCTCTTGCTGAATGACCTCGTAAGACTGGTCGCAATATTGCAGACAATGAACAGAGTCGTTTATGTTGTCATACGCCGCTGCTACATCCATCAGGTACCATCCCATGTACTTGCCGGTCTTCTTGGCCAACTCTACGCTTTGCAATGCTACATTCAGTTCTTCCTCGTAGTTGAGCTGCATCAGATAGAGGAATGTCAACTGCGAGAGGGAGTATTGCCAGATTAGGCTATCTGCATCGTTGCTCTGCTTGGCCACATCTACGGCTTTCAGGAAATAGCCTACGGCCTGGGGGTAGTCCTTCAGGTCGCGATAGGCACTGCCCATATAGTAGTAGGCACGTTCCTGATCAACGGCATTCTTGCGTTTGGCAAAGTAAGACATAACCTGCATGGCAGAGTCAGGCGAGGAGGGAATGCAATGATTCTTATCGCGCAGGCGGATGTTGAGCAGGTTATATTTCTGTCTGACATACTCCGAGGCGCGTCTGACAGAGTCTCTTAATCTGTTGGCACGTATGCTCGCTTCCGACAATGAAGTCTCGCTTTGTTGCCATGTCTGTTCTATGCTCTCCAGCAACTGCTGTTCCTCGCTGCTTTCCCTGCAAGCATAGAGTAGGGGCAGCAGGCAGCAGGTTAAAAGGAAGAATCTCTTTCTCTGCATACTTTTTATTTTTTGCTGAGCAAATTTATACTTTTCCTCTAAAACATACAAACAATCAGTGCTAAAATGTTATTTCATTATCAATATTCGGATTTCCTCAGAGACATCAGAAAAGGCCGCGCTCCTTTTTTGGGGACCCGACCTTTATCAATGTTGTTATTTTTGTTTCTTCTTGATTCGTTTGCTGCATCCTATTGCTCCTGTGGGGCAGACAAGGCGGCAGAGGTGACAGCCAACGCATTTCGTTCCGACAATGTGGGGCTGGCGTGTCTCGTCGTCGAAGGTAATGGCCTGATGACCGCCATCCATGCACGAGGTGTAGCAACGACCGCAACCGATACAGCGTTCGCGGTCTATCATAGGATAGACAATGGTTTCGCGGTCCAGGTCGGAAGGCATGAAGAACTTAGGCAACAGTTCGCCCACCAAATCGGCAACCTGTGTAATACCGCGTCCGGCCATATAATGCTGCAGGCCCAGAATCAGGTCGTCTATGATGCGATAGCCATACTGCATGACAGCCGTGCAGACCTGTACGTTGTTACAGCCCAGTTGGATATATTCCAGGGCGTCGCGCCAAGTCTCGATACCGCCGATGCCACTGTACTGAACATTCTTCATGATGGGGTTCTTGGCCATAGCCAGAATATGACGCAGGGCAATGGGCTTGACGGCTTTGCCGGAATAGCCGGAGCCTGTCTGGTAGCCATTTACCTCCGAGCCTTCGCCCAGTGTAACACTCTTGATGGTATTGATGGCCGATATGGCATCTGCTCCTGCAAAGTAGGCACCCATGGCAGGTTCGGAGATATGGGCAATGTTGGGTGTCATCTTGGGAATGACAGGAATCTTAACGCTGCGCTTGACATAAGCAGTGAAGAAGGTCACCAACTCGGGGTCCTGTCCTACATCAGAGCCCATACCCGTCTGGCGCATCTGCGGGCAGGAATAGTTGAGCTCTACGGCATCGCATCCTGCTGCCTCGGCCATCTTGGCCAATTGCATCCAGTCTTCCTCGGTCTCTCCCATGATAGAGGCAATGACCACCTTTGTGGGGTAGTTCTGCTTCAGGCGCTTCAGGATATCGAAGTCTACCTC
>JAEEGF011063480.1_pt1 | contig 53198 bp, 35 predicted proteins | sample 9134171 | NCBI WGS metagenome assembly JAEEGF01 (sample SAMN16246542, study PRJNA631951) | gut metagenome | biome: gut microbiome; feature: rumen; material: AP-attached | host: Bos | place: Iran: Karaj | collected 2018-10 | reverse complement strand
TCAGTTGACCAGCCTGCAGCTGGGTAATTGCCCTGATTTGAATCAATTAGCCCTATTCTATAATAAACTCAATGCCAGCCAGATGGGTCAGATCGTCAACGCGTTGCCCACACGCAGCGCCGATGCTCCCGGAGAGCTTTACGCCATTGTCGATGATAATCCCGAAGACGATACCGTTGAGGAGAATGTCATCACTGCAGCCCAGGTCAGCCAAGCCAACGCCAAGTACTGGGATGTCTATCATTGGGCTTGGGACGGCACAGGTTGGGGACCCTATGCCGGCAGCCCATTGCTGCGCGGCGACGTGGACGACAGCGGCAATGTCTCGATTGATGATGTGACAGCGTTGATCGACTACCTGCTGGGCTCCAACCCCGGTGTCAACCTGCAGAATGCCGATGCCGACCAGAGCGGCAACATCTCGATCGACGATGTGACAGCCCTCATCGACTACCTGCTCACGGGCCATTGGCCCTCGAGGGTGATGCGCACTGGCGGCGGTGCCAGCGCCGTTGGTGGCCCCTGTCTCGATGACGGCGAGAACCTTGTGTTCGAGAAGCCGCAACGCAAGCGCCATTGATTTGTGATTAACTCTCAAAAAAGAATAAGTTCATGAAAAAGCTGATATTCATACTTGTAACTGTGCTGGCGGCCTCGTTCGCCGCTCGCGCCGACGTGACGATCAACGCCACCAACTTTCCTGACGCTAACTTCCGCTCCTACCTGCTGAGCGAGTATCCCAGCGGTACCATCACCACGGCGCAGCTCAATGCCCGCGACACGTTGTACCTGTACAACAAAGGCATCTCTAACATGAAGGGTGTGGAATACTTCACCCAGTTAACCTATCTGATGTGTTTCAGCAACAACCTTTCATCTATCGATGTGAGCCAGAACACCAAGTTGAAATACCTCAACTTGGGCTACAACAAGCTGACCTCAATCAGCTTGACCGCCAATACTGCCCTGGAAAGAGTGTTCCTGCAGAACAACAAGCTCGTCACCGTCAGTATGAGCAATTACAGCAGCCTTACTACGTTGTGGGTTTCGGGCAACACCACCCTGACGGGACTCTACTGTTGGCGCGATGCGCTAACCAATGTTGACGTGACGGGCTGCACCGCACTGAGGCAGCTCAAGATTTACAACAACTATAACTTGGCTAACATCACTGGCTTGGCAGACTGCACCGCATTGACCTGGCTGGACGTCGAGGACACGTCGTTCAGCGACTTGAGTGCCGTTAGTGGCATGACCTCGCTGGAGACGTTGCTGGCGGGCAATACCAAGATTACCACCCTCGAGACCAGCCACAGCGGCAGCTTAACCAATCTGCAAGTCGCTGGCGACAAGCAGCTGAAACAACTCAATTGCCGTAGCGAGAACCTGAGTACACTCAAAGTGACAGGATGTACTGCATTGCAGGACTTGAAGTGTTTCTACAACGCTAACCTTACTGCCATTACGGGCCTGGCCGATTGTACAGCAATGACCTATCTGGACTGTGAGGATTGCGCTATCACTGAGCTACCCGGTGTGGATAACATGAATAACCTGCAGGCGTTGTATGTACGCAACAACCAGTTGACGGGTTCCTTCTATATTTGCCAAAAGCCCTACCTGGAATATCTTAGGGTTCAGGGCAACACAGGCTTGACACAACTCACATGCAAGAACAATGCTTTGATCACGCTCGATGTTACAGCCTGCACCGGTTTGGAAGAAATAGATTGTCAATCCAATCCAGATCTTGAATCCATTGACGGACTGACGGATTGCACAGCGTTGATCTGTTTTGCCTGCGATTATTGTGCCATTTCCTCACTTGACATGACTTTCTGCCCCGGCCTTCAGGTGTTGTATTGCTACAATAACCAGTTGACCTCGCTTAACTTGACCGGCCGCACCCAATTGCTCTTCTTAAACTGCAAGAACAATCCTGACCTTGGAGAAATCACCGGCCTGAGTGACTGTGCAGCCGTCACCTATCTCGAATGCTCTGACTGCGGTCTCACCGAACTGACCGTGAATCACATGGACAATCTTCAGGAACTTTGGTGCTGCACAAACCAGTTGACAGAACTGTATGTGTACGAAAAACCCAATTTGACGGCGCTGTATCTCACGAATAACCCGTTGCTTGAAGAAATCGATTGCTATAAAAACGCCTTGCAGATATTGGAAGTTTCCAATTGCCCTGTACTCAATTATATTGATTGTGAGGATAACCAGTTGAGATCATTATACCTGGGAACTTGCCCGTCTCTCATGTATCTCCTCTGTAATGGCAATCTGCTGACCGAGCTGAATATCAGCAACAATCCAGAACTCCTTGTTCTGTGGTGTAACAGCAATGAGCTGTCCAGCCTGGACTTGAGCCATTGCTCTGATGACTTCTGGTCCCTTGATTGCCGCGTAAACCACATCAGCGGCACCATCGATGTCAGCAGGTTTACTGAACTTCGCCAACTCGCCATCTATGGTAATGAGATTTCTCAACTGATTCTAGGTAGTAATCACCCTAATCTCATAGACATCTGGTGTCAAGCCAACGAGATACCAAGCATTGACGTCAGCGGGTGCAGCGCCCTCCAGACACTTTATTGCGGCGGCAATCAGTTGACAACCCTCGACGTCAGCGGAATCACTTCCTTCAAGACGCTCCATTGTGGAGCTAACCAAATCAGTAGCCTCAGGGCCATCGATTGCCCGAGTTTGAATTATGTGAACATGGTTTGCAACAGGGTAAAGGTATCTAAAATGGGTCAATTTATTGCCGATCTGCCCACGTGGCCCATGGACAACATGGGAGATCTGTATGTCATTTTATATGATGACGAGGAGTACACCGAGGGTAATGTCATGACGGTATACCAGGTCAATGAGGCCCATGAAAAGGGGTGGAATGTCTATTATGCAAATGCCAACAGCACAGACTGGGAACCCTATCCGGGCAGCGCAGGCTTGCGTGGCGACGTGGATGATAGCGGCAGTGTGACCATCGATGATGTGACGGCACTCATCGACTACCTGCTCGGCTCCAATAATAATATTAATGTGGGTAATGCTGATGTCGATGAAAGTGGTGGTGTCACGATTGATGACGTGACCGCGTTGATTGACATGTTGCTCGGTCTGGCACCAAGCAAGTTGATGAATCCTGATGGGGAGCGCTCTGGGTCATCATTCAGGAGCGATCTCATTTTAGACAAGGAACTTGTTCTGGAGAGGCCCCGTAAGATTAGGCCGTGACATTGTTCATCACTGGCATGATCATCATGTGAGAATTCATCAGGTTAATTCTTGAGCTCAAAAAAGGTGTCCACAACTCAGTTAAGACAAGTTGTGGACACTCTTGTGTAGTGTTGCCTGCTACTAAAGGCACAATCAGGCGGTTTCTCTTCTTTTTAGAGTGTGCCTTGAATATATTGGCTTTTTTATGCTTGATTTGCGCATTTTATTGTTACCTTTGCCTGTTGGAATCAAACAAAAATCAATCAGATATGAAAAAGTATTTCCTGATAGTGACGGTAGCGTGCCTGTGCGCGTTGAGTGCCTCGGCAGTCGGTGTCAAGCAGGGGAGCGTGAAGACGTTGCTCGACAGTTGCGGCTTTTTCCCGCAGTTGAGCCCCGACGGCCAGTGGCTGCTCTATTCCCCCATCGATGGCGGCAGCCTGCAGTTGAAGAACCTGTTCACCGGGGCAGTGACCACGGTGGCCGACAAGGGTTATCCGGGCTATGATGCCCTGTTGAGTGACGACGGCAAGGTGTATTACATCACCCAGCAGCACAAGCGCCACAACCTGGTCTATCGCACGGGCCGCTGCTATGACCCGTCGACGGGCCGCGACCGTGTGGTGCTCAAGGCGCAGCATGGCCGTGTGCAGGCCCTGCGTGCCGGCGGCGATGTGGTCGTCAACGGCGAGCACAAGCGCTACAAGACCAACAAGCAGGTGGGCGCCTATTGCTACACCATCGGCGATGCCATCGTCATGGTTGACCCGTCGGGCGGCGTGCGTGCCTTGCAGCCTGTCAAGGACAGCAACGGCTACTTGTGGGCCGCCATGTCGCCCAATGGCCAGCGGGTGCTGTTCGAGGCGGCAGGCCAGGGCCTGTTTGTGTGCGACCTCAATGGCGAGGTGGTGGCCGACCTGGGCCAGTTCCTCATGCCCTGCTGGTACAACGACGAGTACATCGTGGCCATGAGCAATTCAGGCAACGTGCGCACCAGCGGCAGCCGCATCTGGCTGCTGTCGGTCGATGGCGAGGTGTGCAAGCCCATTTCGCCCCAGGGCGAACGTGCCGTGCAGCCCATGGTCGCCGGCAACAAGGTGGTCTATACCCAGCTCTACAGCGGCGAGGTGCGCCAGCTTGAACTGGACATCCAGCCCGCGCCGCGTCCCGAACCCGTCACAATCAACGGCAAGACCGAGAAGGTGCCCCGCATGGGCTACAGCAGTCGTGACTTGCCGCGTGTATTCATCAATCCGGGCCACGGCGGCCATGACAGCAACGACCGTCACGTGCCCACATGGGTCATCGGTGCCCAGGACACGGTGCACTACTATGAGTCCAACTCCAACCTGACCAAAGGTCTGGCACTGGTGAAAATCCTTGAGGAAAAGGGCTACGAGACCGCCATCTCGCGCACGACCAACTTCACCGAGGACGACCTGGACCTGTTCGAGATCGTCTCCCTCGCCGCCAACAGCGGTGCCGACATTTTCTTCTCGATCCACAGCAATGCCACGGGCATCGAGAAGCGCATCAATTTCCCCCTGGGCCTGTATTGCGGCTGGGACGGCAAGCCTGCTGTCGAGGGCAGTCAGCGCCTGAGCGAACTGGTGATGGCCCAACTCATCAAGAACCAGGTGGCCGTGTGGACGGGCAAGCAAGCCAACCGCGGCGACTGGTCGTTCTATGACTGGGGCTACAAGGTGGGCCTGGGCGTGCTGCGTTTCAACAAGCTGCCGGGATTCCTGAGCGAGGGGTCGTTCCACGACTACCTGCCCGAGCGCGAGCGCCTGCTCAGCGACGGCTACTGCTGGCTCGAGGCCTGGAACCAGTCGGTGGGCATCGACTGGTACTTCAATCGTCAAAAGCTGCCCAAGACCGGCGTCATCGCCGGCACGGTGCGCTGGAGCGACGTGATGCGCACCGACGAGGACCGTCGCCTCTTCGGCGAGGATGAGCTGCAGCCCGTGAACGGCGCCCTGCTGCGCCTGTACAACGACCGTGGCGCGTTGTGCCGCATCTACACGATCGACGACAATGACAACGGCGTGTTTGTCTTCTCCAATCTGCCTGCCGAGAAATACAAGCTGGAACTCTACTACAACGATCAACTATATGAGTCGGTCAAGATCAAGGTGAAGAAGAACCAGACCTCTTACCGCAACTTCACCCTCAAGACCGATCAGAAACCCAAGAAGAAAAAATGAAACGGATTATCACTTGCTTAATGCTGGCAGCCATGCTGTTGCCGACAACGGCCCAAGAGGTCGAAGTGACCTTTCATCAGCGTCTGCTTGAGGGCGTTGAGGGGCCAGCGTTCTATCCGGTGCTCAACAGTGCGGGTGACCGCCTGCTGTTCCTGACCGAAGATGGCGCGCTCAAGTTGTATGACTTTGCCGATAATGTGACGACAGTGGTCACACGTGACCATGTAGCGGGTCATGACGCATGTTTTGGTGGCGACGGCAAGGTGTATTTCGTCACCCAGGAGAGGGGAGAGGACCATCTGGTCTATCGCACGGGCCGCTGCTATGACGTCATGAGCCGCCAGTCGGTTGTCGTCACCCCGGCACAGCACGGCGCGGTGTGTGCCGTTCCCACCACCCGTGGCGGAGCGTTGAAGGCACCGCAGCAGGGCTACGCCTCGTCGCCTGACATCGGCGAGGCCGTGTGGACCGAGGGCAGCCGCCTGCATCTCACCGTGAACGGCGAGGAGCGGGTCTTCAGTCCGGTGGACTCGTGGGCGGGCTATCTGTGGGCCTCGCTCTCGCCCGATGGCAAGCGGGTGGCCTTCTTTGCCGCCGGCAAGGGCATTGTGATTATCGACCTGCGCGGTCAGATGCTCGCCATGCCGGGCAACTACGAGATGCCGTGCTGGTACAACAACGATTATCTGGTGGCGCAGCATGCCACCGATGACGGGCACCAGTTCACCTCGTCGCAACTTGTCCTGCTCAAGGCCGACGGCACCTGGCAGGCCGAACTGACCAAGCCGGCCTCGATGACGATGCACCCCACCTGTGGCGGCGGCAGGATTGTCTATACGACCATCGACGGTCTGCTGCATGAGATGAGAATCGACATTCACGAATAAAACGCTGACAGGCCATGCAAACGAATCGTTTCAAATCATCGATGATGGCGCTGCTGGCGGTCTTGACCGTGAGTGTCGCCGCTGCACAGCAGCCTCATGTCTACATCAATCCGGGTCACGGCGGCTATGACAGCGATGACCGCAACGTGGTGGTTTATCCTTTTCATCAGGGAGACACTGCCGGCTCATGGGAGTCGAAGTCCAACCTGCGCAAGGGACTTGCCTTGAAGGAAATCCTGGAGAAGAAGGGCTATCGGACCAGCATCTCGCGTGTGACCAACACCACCAGCGACGACCTGGCGCTCTCGACCATCGTCGCACTGTGCAACCAGAGCGGGGCCGATGTTTTTTATTCAGTTCACAGCAACGCCACGGGCACCTCTTCGCGCGTGAATTACCCCATGGCGTTCTACCGTGGCTACACGGGCACCCCTCAGGTCGTCGGGGCCGATGTGCTGGCGGCGACGCTGGAGTTGAACCTCTATCCCAACCGGAGCACGGTGTGGACCCACAGTTACCAGGTGTGGGGCGACTGGTCGTTCCGTCCCGAATGGGGCACGCAGGGCTATGGCGTGCTGCGCGGCAACCAGGCGGTGGCGGTCTTGAGCGAGGGGTCGTTCCACGATTACATCCCCGAGGCCTATCGCCTGCTGTCACCCAGCTATTGCTGGATGGAGGGCTGGAACATCTCGCTGGGAGCCGACTTGTATTTCGGTCGCCAGTACCCGCTGGGCGTGGTAACAGGCAATGTGCGCGACGAGAGCGCCAAGCGCCTCCAGGAGGGCCAGGCGTTCGTCGTCTTCGGTGACGATGACCTGAGGCCCATTCACAACGCCACAGTGCGCCTGATCGACGCTGCGGGCAACGAGGTGCAGCGTTGCATGACCGACACCCTGCGCAACGGCATCTACTTGTTCAAGTATGTCGAGCCGGGCTCCTACACTGTCGAGGTCAGCACCCCGTCGCACTATACCCAGTCCAAGACCGTCACGGTGACTGCCAACGGAGCCACCTACCAGAATTTCTTCCTCAAGGAAGCCGCCGACAAGACGCCCGCGGTGGTGGACTACAGCCCCGTGTGGCACGAGGGCGATGAGGCGGTGATGTGCAACACCCCCGTCACGCTCACCTTCAATTGGGACATGGACAGCGCGTCCACCTGCGAAGCCTTCTCGCTCGAGCCGTCGGTCTCGGGCACCTTCGCTTGGGAGGACGATTACCGGCGCCTGGTGTTCAGGCCTGTTGACGCCTTCGACGTGAACACGCTTTACACCGTGACGCTCAAGAAGAGCGCCAAGCAGAGCGGCGGCACGCCGATGGCCGAGGACTTCACGATGCAGTTCTATACCCAGAGCCGCAACCACCTGGTCGAGTTGGCGGTGTTCCCCTATGAGGGGGCTCAGGTGCACCTGACGACGCCCACCGTTGAATTGCGTGTGGACTCGCTGCTGGAGACTTATAATCTGTTCCAGCGCCTGCGCGTGCTCGACAGCGAGGGCAACGAGATCCCCTGGAACAAGCGCAGCATCAAGTACAACAAGCGCGGCGACGGTTACGGCTTTGTTCGCATCCCGCTCGTGAGGGACATCGAGGCCGGCAAGGATTACCAGCTGATTCTCGATGCCGACATTGCCGACACTGCCGGCATCCACCTGCCCGCCCAGCGTGTCATTAACTTCACTGGTGTTGACGCCGGAGCCGACAAGCCCGGCATGGAGGTGGTCGAGGATTTTGCTTATTGGGAGGAACATCCCTATTTGGGGCCGGGCAGTAACGGTTATGCCAGTTGGGACAATTATTACTATTCACCGGAAGACCTGCTTGACGGAGCACTTGTTCTTGACTACCATTTTACAAATGCTAACGGCGTTCTCTTTTTGAGTTATGCTCCCGATTGGGGATTGGAACAAGAGGAATGGGACCGGCCGTTTGTCCAGGGAGACAAGATTGGCATCCATGTGTGGGGTGATATGTCCTATAATGAGCTCTCGCTCAAATTCTGGTGTACTTCTGAACATGATTATCCTGTCGTCCCGCTCTGCAAGATTGATTTCCATGGATGGCGGTACCTGGAGGTGAACTTGAATGACTTCATTCCAGACGCTGAGTATCTGTTAAAGGAAATTGAATTGCGGCTCGGCAGCGAATTGATGGGCAAGACTGGCACGTTGAAGCTGGATGACATCGTCAGGGGCAAGACGAGCGGCGTCGATGAGGCACGCCTTGCAGGCATGCGGGTGCGTGTCGCCGGTGACTATATCGTGGTTAGCGCCGACACTTGGGTGCAGGGAGTCGAATTGCTCGATGTTAACGGTCGCACCATCAAGGCTGCTGGCGGCAACTGCTTGAACGTGGCAGATGTCGCTTCGGGCGTCTATTTGCTGCGAGTAATCATCAATGGCGCTGCAGTGACTCAAAAGGTGAGGCTTTAGCCAGCAGGCCTCATGATATGTGAGAGATAAAAGATACGAGATATTAGATAATAGGTATCTACTTGAAAAAGGGCGATCCGTTGGGGTCGCCTTTTTTGTGTACGGTGTATCTCATATTAGAAGACAAGAAAGACCACAAAGACAATATAAAAAGTCGTTCTTGTCTTCAACCCTGCGCGCATGCTGATGCCAAAAAGAAAGTTGTTTGTTTTTTATGTTAATTTGTTTGTTTTTATAAGAAGTTGTTACTAAATTTGCGAAATAATACCCATTCTTGAATTTATTAACTCTAAATTATACCAAACTATGAAAAGAAAAATCCTACTTAAAACGTTCGCCCTGGTGGCGGCCATGATGTGCGCCCTGGGTGTCAGTGCAGCCGAGGCCTATGCCTGCTACACGGCTGACAACACGACGCTGACGTTCTATTACGACAGCCAGCGCTCGTCCCGCCCGGGCACAACCTACGACCTGAACGATGAGGAAAGGAGTCCTGATTGGGCCACCACTATCAATTCGTCTGTTACTCAAGTGGTATTTGACCCATCGTTCGCTTACGCCCGCCCCATTTCAACCATTTTTTGGTTTTATTGTATGACAAATCTATCGACCATTACGGGCATAGAATACCTGAACACGTCGAATGTGACCAAGATGGATCTGATGTTCGCTAGTTGCACGTCATTGACGACTCTTGACCTGAGCAGTTTCAACACGGCTAATGTGATCTCTATGGAGTCCATGTTCGGTGGTTGCATGTCATTGACGACTCTTAACCTGAGCAGTTTCAACACGTCTAAGGTGACCGATATGTTTCACATGTTCTATAATTGTAGCAGCTTGACGAGTCTTGACTTGAGCCATTTCAACACGTCTAAGGTGAGCGACATGAAAGAGATGTTCTATAACTGCAGCAACTTGACGACCATCTATGTTGACGACGGTTGGAGTACAGCCGCTGTCACCTCATCTGACAACATGTTCACTTATTGCACGAGCCTGGTGGGCGGCATGGGCACGACCTACGATGCCAACCATGTGGGCAAGGCTTACGCCCACATTGACGGCGGCCCTAGCAACCCGGGCTACTTCACAGCAGCAGGCGCTCAGCCGTGGACTCCGCCTGAGGCCTATGCGTGCTATACACCGTCTGACTCAACGCTTACGTTCTACTACGACCACCAGCGCGGCTCGCGCACTGGCACGACCTACGACCTGAACACGGGAAGCAATAATCCTGGGTGGTACACCGACAACACCTGTTCTTCTGTCACTCACGTCGTATTTGACCCGTCGTTCGCTGGCGCCCGCCCCAATTCGACCATTGGTTGGTTTTATAGGATGTCAAATCTAACGACCATTACGGGCATAGAATACCTGAACACGTCGGAGGTGACCAACATGGGTTTGATGTTCTATTATTGTAAATCTTTGACGAGCCTTGACGTGAGCAACTTCAACACAGCTAAGGTGATCACTATGGATAGCATGTTCGCTTATTGCGAGAACTTGACGACTATCTACGCGGGTGACGGTTGGAACATTGCATCATTAGTATATTGGGATAATATGTTGTTCTATGGCAGCACGAGCCTTGTGGGTGGCATGGGCACGACCTACGACGCCAACCATGTGGATGCGGCCTACGCCCGCATCGACGGCGGCCCCAGCTGTCCGGGCTACTTCACAGCAGCAGGCGCTCAGCCGTGGACCCTGCCTGAGGCCTATGCCTGCTACACGGCTGACGACAAGACGCTGACGTTCTACTATGACAACCAGCGCAGCAGCCGTGAGGGTAACTATGTTAGGACCTACGACCTTCCCACGGGCGATGATTTACCAGGATGGGGAATCGACTATACCAATATCTGGGTTACCAGTGTGGTGTTTGATCCCTCATTTGTTAATGTACTACCCACGTCAACCAAGTCATGGTTTGATGGCATGTCAGATCTCCTTTCCATCACAGGAATGCAGGAATATTTGAATACCTCGGAGGTGACCGACATGAGATACATGTTCTCTTTCTGTAACAAATTGACGGGTCTTGACCTGAGCAGTTTCAATACCCAGAACGTAGCACACATGGATAGCATGTTCTATTTATGCAGCGCATTGACTAGCCTTGACCTGAGCAATTTCAATACCTCCAACGTTACAACCATGAATGCCATGTTCATTGGTTGCAGTGGCTTGACGACCCTTGACCTGAGCAGTTTCAACACCGCCAATGTGACTAAAATGACCTATTTGTTCCGCTATAGCTCGGGATTAAAGACCATCTTCGCGGGTGATGGTTGGAGCACGGCCTCTGCACCCTATGGTTTAGTTGGTATGTTCCAGGGGTGCACCAGTCTTGTGGGCGGCAAGGGCACGGCCTATGACCCCAACCATACTGACGGATCCTACGCTCACATCGACGGCGGCCCGAGCAACCCGGGCTACTTCACCGCAGTTCCTGAGGCCTATGCCTGCTACACGGCTGATAACACGACGCTGACGTTCTACTACGACAGCCAGCGCAGTACCCGCGCGGGCACGACTTACGACCTGATAAACACCACCGATGCCGGTTGGTACACTGACGGCACTAAAGAAAATGTGACCAAGGTGGTCTTTGACCCCTCTTTTGCTGATGCCCGCCCAACGTCCACTTTCGATTGGTTTTGTGGAATGCGAAATCTTCAGTCCATCTCAGACATGAGCTATCTGAATACCAGTCAGGTGACTAATATGGCTTATATGTTTAGCACTTGCACTGGATTAACGACCCTTGATCTGAGCAGTTTCAACACGTCAAAGGTTACCAATATGTATGGCATGTTCTATAATTGCACTAATCTGCAGACAGTCTATGTGGGCAGTGATTGGAGCACTGTTGCCGTGATGAACTCAAATTATATGTTCAATGGCTGCACAAGCCTGGTGGGCGGTCAGGGCACGAACTACAGTTCAACGAACCCGATGGACAAGACGTACGCTCACATTGACGGCGGCTCCAGCAACCCGGGCTACTTCAGCGAAAAGCATCTTGAGGCCTACGCCTGCTACACGGCTGACAACACGACGCTGACGTTCTACTGCGACACCCAGCGCGGCACCCGCGAAGGCGCGACCTATGACCTGAACGAGGGCACGATTAATCCTGAATGGAGAGACGACGGGACCAATGCCAGCGTAACTCGGGTTGTCTTTGACTCATCGTTCTCGAATGCCCGCCCCACATCAACCTTCAAGTGGTTTCATAATATGAGTAGACTCGATACAATCACAGGCATAGCGTATCTGAACACTGAGGCGGTGACCACCATGCTCTCCATGTTCGATGGTTGCAGTGGTTTGACGAGCCTTGACTTGAGCCATTTCAACACGGCTATGGTGACCAGCATGGAATTCATGTTCTTTAATTGCAGTGGATTGACGAGCCTTGACCTGAGCAGCTTCAACACGTCCAATGTGACAGACATGCACTGTATGTTCTTTAATTGCAGTGGATTGACGAGCCTTGACGTGAGCAGTTTCAACACCTCCAATGTGACCGATATGCAAGGGATATTCGGTAGCTGCTCTGGCTTGTCAAGTCTTGATGTGAGCGGTTTCAACACGTCCAACGTGACAAACATGTGCGATATGTTCTATAGTTGCAGTGGTTTGACAAGTCTTGATGTGAGCAGTTTCAACACGTCCAACGTGACTAATATGATCGATTTGTTCACTAATTGCTCAAGTTTGACGAGCCTTGATTTGAGCAGTTTCAACACGACCAGCGCGACCCACATGAGCACCATGTTCAAAGGCTGTTCTAGTTTGACGAGCCTTGACCTGAGCGGTTTCAGCACCGCCAATGTGACTAACATGAGCAAAATGTTCCAGGATTGCGGCAACCTGACGACTATCTATGCCGGTGACGGTTGGAGCACTGCGGCAGTAAGCACGTCCACAAATATGTTCTTAAACTGCACGAGCCTGGTGGGCGGCATGGGCACGACCTATGACGCTAACCATGTGGATGTTGCTTATGCTCACATCGACGGCGGCCCCAGCAACCCGGGCTACTTCACTGCAGCGGGCCAGACTGGCGGCATGCGTGGTGACGTGGACGGTGATCAAAATGTGAACATCGACGACGTGACGGCGTTGATCGACTACCTGTTAGGCACCAATTCGAACATCAACCTTCAGGGCGCCGATTGCGATGAGAGCGGCGACATCTCCATCGACGACGTGACGACCCTGATCGATTACCTTCTCACATCACACTGGTGATGCGAGAAGAGATAAAAGATAAGAGGTAAAAGATACGAGATATTAGATAATAGGCATCTACTTGAAAAAAGGCGATCCGTTGGGGTCGCCTTTTTTGTGTACGGTGTATGGCGGCTGTCGCCGCTTTGTGTATAGTGTATTAGAAGACCACAAATACATAAGAAAGAATTGTCTTTCTTGTCTTCAACCCCGCCTGAATGCGGATGCCCAAAGAGACTTTGCGTCTTTGCGTCTTTGCGTCTTAGTGTGGGGCCCGTGTGCAGAAACCTCTTTAAACTCTAAACTGCGAGCAGCGCGAGCATGTGGATTCTGCGATAAGGGATTGGTTGCGTTCGTGCACAATGGGGTGATTAGGCTGAAAACTGACAAAATGGCAGTTTTTGGTTTAATTTTGTTTAAAAACCTGACACGGTGGCTTGGATTTTTAACGGTGCTTAAACATTGCGGGTTTGGCACCGGTTTTGTGATATAGGTGAGTGAACGCCGGGTGCATTATCCGGCAAATGAATGCAACAATAATTAATAACTAAACAATAAAAACAATTAGGAGGTAAAAATTATGTATTTTCCTGTAATTCGCAACAACCGCAACAACTGGTTAGACAGTGCATTTAATGACTTGTTTGACATGGATTGGACTCCCCGCCACGTGACCACCGCTCCCGCCGTCAACGTCAAGGAGAGTGACAAAGCTTTCACTATGGAGGTCGCCGCTCCCGGCCTGAAGAAGGAGTATTGCTCGGTGAACATCAACAACGAGGGTAACCTGGTTGTCAAGATCGAACACAAGGCCGAGCACGAGGAGAAGTCCTGCAAGGAAGAGTGTGAGAAGTTCCACTATGTTCGCCGCGAGTTCTCCTACACCAACTACGAGCAGACCTACATCCTGCCTGACGAGGTGGATAAGGAACACATCAGCGCCAAGGTCGAGGACGGCATCCTCACCATCGATCTGCCCAAGCTCGCTCCCGAGCCCGAGAAGAAGATGGACCGCGTCATCGACATCGCTTGACGCATCCCTTGCGATAAACACATTAACAGATGGATTTAAACGCCTGCCTGCAGCACCCCGCTGCAGGCGGGCGCTTTTTTGTCGTGTCGGCTTGCAATTCGGGCCAGGAGCAGCAAAACCGAGCAAAATACAGTTAATGGATGTTGTTTTGTGCTAATATTTGTTTAAAATCGGGAAATAGTTAGTGGTTTTTGGGAAGCGATGATGGAATTATGCATAACTTTGCAAACGAAAAAGGTGGGCAGAGGCCCATTTTAACGGCGAATTAATAAAAAAATACATTCGTTAACCTTCGGATAATGATTAAAGGTCAGAATATAAGTTTGATTGCGGAGAGCAGCACGACACGCACCGAATGGTCGCTGATCAGCGGGGGAGAGGTGCTGGCGCATGCTTTCACATCGGGTTTGAACCCCTTCTTCATGTCACGTCGTGAAATCAGCCACAGCATCCGCCTGGAGTTGCCCGCCGACTTCTTCAAGCGTCGCTGGAATCATGTTTATTTCTATGGCGCCGGTTGCTCCGGCCCTGAGAAGAACAAAATCATCGAGGGCTCGCTGGTGGCACAGTTCAAGACACCGGTGACGGTGAAGAGTGACTTGCTGGGAGCTGCTCGCGGTCTGCTGGTGCGCGAGCCTGGTTTGGCGTGCATTCTGGGAACCGGCAGCAATTCATGCTTGTATGACGGCAACGATATTGTCAAGAATGTGCCGGCACTGGGTTTCATCTTGGGTGATGAGGGCAGTGGCGCGGCACTGGGACGCGTGTTGCTGGGTGATGCGCTCAAGGGTCTTGCCCCCAAGGAATTGACCGAGGCGTTCTTTGACAAGTACAAGGTGACTCCTGCCGAGGTGCTCGACGCCGTGCTCAACAACCCGGCTGCGACACGCAACCTGCGCCACTACTCATTCTTCCTGAGCGAGCATCTGGACAACCCCTATGTCCATGATATGATCGCCAGGGAGTTCAGGCGTTTCTTCGAGCGCAACGTGGCTCAGTATGACTATAAGAATTACCCCGTCAACTTTGTCGGTTCTATCGCCACGACCTACAGCGAGATCCTGCTCGAGGTGGCCCATGACTTCGGCGCCACGGTCCGCAAGATTGTCCTTAGCTCCATGCCTGGCCTCGTCGCCTATCACAGCGGCCAGCCTGAGTGATCCAATCTGCTTTTCACTTTTTAGGACGACAATGCGTCGTCATTTTCAACAGCCTTTTTAATCGGTCCTGCGGAGCAAAACTCCTCTTGACACGGTTTTTAAAGTTCAAAGCGATGGTTTTGCAACAGCATCACCGGATGTATTGCCATCCAATTAGGATACATCGCTCTTGAATGTGATTTTCCTTAAAAAGTGTAGTTAAATCATAAATAATGTTGTAAAACAGGGGGTCTGAGGGGTTTTGTTTTGGTTTTTCATTTGGTTTGAGTACTTTTGTTGCATAACATTTGAGCAAAAACCGAATGAAGATATGAAAAAATCAAGTCAAGTATTGTTGAGTCTTGTGGCTTGTCTGGCTGTGGCATGCCCTGTGCAGGCACAGGAGTTCACCCAGGAGCAGCAGGACGCTGTGCAACGTGTGGTGGCCAGTAAACTGCCCGAGCACATGGGTGTGGGCAGCCTCAAGTTGCGCTCCCTGATTGTCGAGAACGACACCGTCAAGGTGGACGTGAGTGAAAACTTCGGCGACGTGCCGTTCACCCAGGAAGGGGTGGAGCAGATGCGTGGCGAAATCCGTGAGTCACTAGGCGAAGAGTATGAAAACTACCCTGTGTTCATCACCATCGCGGGTAATGACATCAACAAGTATTTCGCCGACTATGAGCCCGCCTACAAGCGCAGTCACGAGCCTTTCATCAGCGAACTTGACGCCAATCGGCATTACAAGCATGGTCTTGACGGCAACATCGTGGCGATGTGGCCCAGCCATGGCTGGTACTTCGAGCCCAAGCTCAACCGTTGGGAGTGGCAACGTGCCCGACTGATGCAGACTGTCGAGGACATGTACACCCACAGCTACGTGCTGCCGTTCCTCATCCCGATGCTGGAGAATGCGGGTGCCTATGTATGGAACGCGCGCGAGCGTGACACCCACAACTTCGGTGTCGTGGTCGATAACGACGGCGGCGAGGCCCAGCAGGGCTACAACGAGCACAACGGCAAGCAGAAGTGGCAGACCGGCCAGGATGGCGGCTTTGCCTATCTGCGGCCAACTTACAAGGACTTTGAGAATCCGTTCACCGAGGGCTCCTACCGCTTGGTCAAGGCCGAGAAGGACAAGAAGAAACTCTCGACCGCCTCGTGGGACGTTGATATGCCTGAGGCCGGCGAGTTCGCCGTGTATGTTTCCTACAAATCGTTGCCCAACAGCGCCCGCGACGTGACCTATACCGTCAACAGCCTGGCCGGAGCACGCACCTTCCGCGTCGATCAGACGATGGCCGGCGGTGTGTGGGTATATCTGGGCACATTCCCCTTGGCCAAGGGCACGAACAAGGCCGTTGTTGAGCTGTCGAACCACAGCGACAGCAAGGATGCCGTCATCACCGCCGACGCCATCAAGGTGGGCGGCGGCAAGGGCAACATCGTGCGCCGCGTGGCTTTGCCCACCGAGGAGAACCGTCAACTTGCCGCTGAACAGGAGAACGAGAAATACCTGGGCAAGGAAGGCGTGGAATACAGCTACGTGGGCAGTGGCGAGCATCCCTGGTTCCACCTGGGCTCACGCTACTACCTGCAGTGGGCCGGATTCCCTGACAGCGTCTATTCGACCTCTCACGGCATCAATGACTATACCGACGACTACCGCAGCCGCGGCGAGTGGGTCAACTACCTGGCAGGCGGCAGCGACGTGCTGCCCGCCCGTGGCGGCCTGCGGGTGCCTGTGGACATCTCCTTCTGCCTGCACACCGATGCCGGCAGTACCCCCGATGACGAGATTGTGGGCACCCTGCTGATTTATTGCACCAACAGCGGTGGCAAGAAATTCGGCAAGTATGCCAACGGCACGCCTCGTGAACTGTCGCGTCGCTACTGCAACCTGCTCTCTACCGAGATTGTCAAGGACATCCGCGCCAAGTGGGAGCCCAACTGGACACGTCGCGGCATGTGGGACAAGAGCTACTATGAGGCTCGCGTGCCCGAGGTGCCCGCCGTGCTCATGGAGCTGCTCTCGCACCAGAATTTCGCCGACATGAAATACGGCCTGGACCCGATGTTCCGCTTCGATGTGAGCCGCGCCATCTACAAGGGCATGCTCAAGTTCATCGCCCAACGCGACCACCGCAGCTATGTCGTGCAACCCTTGCCTGTCAATAGTTTCGCCATCAGCAAGACCGACACGCATCACTATCTGCTCACCTGGAATCCCACCCACGACGACTTGAGCGACAATGCCGACGCCACAAGCTATATCGTGTGTGAGCGCGTGGGCCTTGACGGCGCCTTCAAGGAAATCGCCACAGTCAAAGGCCCGCAGTACAGCGTGCGCATCAACGACAACAAGATACATTCCTATCGCATCATCGCCATGAATGACGGAGGCCGCAGTTTCACCAGCGAGACCTTGAGTCTGGGTGAGGCGGCAGGCAGCCAGGGCGACGTGCTCGTGGTGAACGGTTTCACCCGCGTGAGTGCCCCCGACTGGTTCGACGGTCCCGACCGTGCCGGCTTTGACGATGACAAGGACCACGGCGTGCCCTACATCCAGCAGATCAACTACCTGGGCTCGCAGTATGAGTTCCGCCGCGGCATCGAGTGGAAGGACGACGACGCGCCGGGCTTCGGCAGCAGCCGCAGCGACCACGAGACGATGAACGTGGCCGGCAACACCTTTGACTATCCCGCAGTGCACGGCGAGGCGCTGATGAACATCGGCTACTCCTTTGTTTCCTGCAGCCAGCAGGCATTGGAGGACAATTACTATACTGGCGATTACAAGCTGATGGACCTCATCCTGGGCAAGCAGAAGGAAATCAAGACCGGCAGCGGTCTGATGCCCACGCGTTTCAAGATTTTCACCAACGGCTTGCAGAATGCCCTGCGCAGTTTCACTGCCAGTGGCGGCAGCGTGCTGCTGTCGGGTGCCTATGTGGGCAGCGACTTGTGGGACAATGCGGCTGGCAATGACGACCAGTCCGGCAAGTCGTTTGTCAGGGACATCCTGGGCTACGAGGGCCTGCACGGACGTGCGTCGCTCGACGGTACCGTCACCGCTGTTGACAGCCCTGACAACCACCTGTCATCACCCGGTGAATGGAACTTCGTCAGCAAGCTGAATGATAAGGTCTATGCCGTCGAGTCGCCCGACGCCATCCGCGCCAGCGATGACCGCGGCTTCACGTGGATGCGCTACGGCGAGAACGGTCTGCCCGCAGCCATTGCCAGCGACCGTGGCGGCTACCGCACCGTGGTCATGGGCTTCCCGCTCGAGACGGTAACCACCGCCCAGGAGCGCACCAGCCTGATGAGCCGCATCATGGAATACCTGAGGTAATTAGGCAACAGTTTTTAAATGCGAATTCCGCTAATTTTTCGAATTTTTAAATATGGCTATTATCATTTATCCTCACGAATCCTATGTTATATATGGTTGTCTGTTGAATGTGTACAATGGATTAGGTTGCGGTTTCCTGGAAGCGGTTTACCAAGAGGCATTGGAATTAGAACTTGCTTCTGCTGGTGTACCCTTTAAGCGTGAGGTTCGTCTGCCTATTTATTATAATGGTGTTTTGTTAAAGAAAGAGTATTTTGCGGATTTTGTTTGTTATGATAAGATTATCTTGGAATTGAAGGCTGTTTCTGAGTTGTTGAAAGTGCATAAGAGCCAAGTGAAGAATTACTTAAAAGCATCAGGCTATCAATTAGGAATTCTTGCTAATTTTGGCAATACGAGTTTAGAAACAGCTCGTGTTTGTAACAGCAATAATCTGTTGTATAAATAATAAATTCGTGAAATATGTTGAATTAGCATAATTCGCATTGAATTAAAGGAAGAGATTATTACAAACTATATTATAATAAAGAATAAGAAATCATGGGAAGAATTAATTGCTTTATTCCGTTTGTCAGCGCCGAACAGGCCGCGCAAACCATCGAGCACCTCAAGAGTGAGGAACTGGTGAACAAGATCTACTTGCTTGCCACAGTGGACAAACCCAAGCCCGTTGAGGGTTGTGAAATGCTGCCCGTCAATGTGCTCTTCTCGAGTGCCACGATGCGCGAAATCGCCGCACATGCCGATGCTGACTATGTGCTGCTGTACACCAAGTACGACACCCTGAAGATGGGTCCGTTCTCGCTGGAACGCTTCGCTAAGTTGGGCGACGATACCCAGTCGGGCCTGCTCTATGCCGACCACTACAACGTGACCGACAAGGGCGCGGACAAGGCTCCTGTCATCGACTATCAGATGGGCAGCCTCAGGGACGACTTCGACTTCGGCTCGGTGATGTTCTTCTGCAGTGAGTGCTTCAAGAAGGCTGTCGAGGCGATGAAGGCCAACTATGAGTTCGCCGGCCTGTATGACCTGCGCCTGAAGCTGTCGCAGTTCGCTGCCATCACCCACATCAACGAGTTCCTGTACAGTGACGTTGAACTGGACACCCGCAAGAGCGGCGAGAAGATTTTCGACTACGTTGACCCGCGCAACCGTGGCCGCCAGATCGAGATGGAGAAAGCCTGCACCGAGCACCTCAAGGAAATCGGCGGATATCTGTCTCCCGTACGCGAGGAGAATGGTGAGGAAGTGCCCAACTTCCGCCATATCGAGTTCGACCAGGACGACTTTGAGGTCGAGGCAACGGTGATGATTCCCGTGCGCAACCGCATCCGCACCATCCGCGACGCCATCGACTCGGTCCTGAAGCAGGAGTGCAATTTCAAGTTCAACCTGATGGTGGTGGACAACTTCTCGACCGACGGCACCCGCGAGGCCATCGCCGAATACAACGACCCGCGCCTGATTCACATCATCGCCGACTTCTATGACATGGGCATCGGCGGTTACTGGAACCTGGCCGCACACCGCAAGAATGCCGGCAAGTTCATCGTGCAGCTCGACAGCGACGATATGTACAAGGACGAGCACACGCTGCAGACGATGATCGACGCCTTCTACGAGCAGAACGTGGCCATGGTTGTGGGCACCTACCAGATGACCGACATTCACCTGAATCCCATTCCCCCCGGCATCATCGACCACAGGGAGTGGACGCCCAGCAACGGCCGCAACAATGCCCTGCGCATCAACGGCTTGGGCGCTCCTCGTGCTTTCTACACTCCCGTGCTGCGTGAGGTGAAGATTCCCAACACGAGCTATGGCGAGGACTATGCGCTGGGATTGAACATCTCGCGCTATTACCAGATCGGTCGCGTGTATGACCCCGTTTACCTGTGCCGCCGTTGGGATGACAACAGTGATGCCTCGCTCGATGTCGAGAAGATGAACCGCAACAACCTGTACAAGGACCGCATCCGCACCTGGGAGTTGCAGGCCCGCATCGCTTTGAACAAGAAGTGATATCCTAGACGCTCTAGATACTCTAGATGATCTAGACGCAAGTAATAATACTGATGGATTATAGTGTGCTGGTAGATAAACTCATTGCCAGGCAGCTGCGTGACTGGGACGTGGCTGGCGCCAACTATGCGGCGCTGGCCGGTACCGTCACGCGCACCCTGTCGCTGGGTGAGTCCACCATCACGCTGCAGTACAATCCAGAGCGGCGCCGTTCGTCGGCTGCCGCCATCGACAAGCGTTCGCTGGCCCGCCGCGAGTGTTTCCTGTGCAGTGAGCATCAACCGTCTAAGCAAAAGGCCGTGCTGTGGGGTGACCATTACAAAATTCAAGTGAATCCCTATCCAATCTTCAATCGTCACCTCACGATAGCCGACCTGCACCACGAGCCGCAGCGCATCGCCGGAAGGGTGGGGGACATGTTGGAACTGGCCAAGGCCTTGCCGGAGTTTGTGATCTTCTATAACGGGCCGCAGTGCGGTGCGTCGGCACCCGACCATGCCCATTTCCAAGCCGGTGCGAAAGGCGAGATGCCGTTGTGTGACGAGATGGCTTATGCCACCACTCATCTGCTGGCTGACAGCGACGAGGGATTCATCGGCTATGTGGACTCGTTGGGTCGCAGCCTTTTCACGATAGAGACCTCAACTCAGCGATCTGCCGAGCGCTATGCTTTGCGACTGCTGGACCTGCTGCCAGTGCCTCAGGGAGCCGATGAACCCATGGTCAACGTGCTGTGCTGGTGGGATGCTACCGATCGCGCTTGGCGTTTGGTCATCTTCCCGCGCCGCAAGCACCGTCCCGCCTGTTACGGTGAGGGCGAAGGCCGCCTGTTGCTCAGTCCCGGCGCGGTTGACATGGGTGGCCTGTGGGCTGTCCCCGAGCGCAAGGACTTTGAATCGTTGACCGCCGCTCAGTTGCAAGCGCTTTTTGACGAGTTGTGCATGAGCCGCAAGGAGCTGTCCTCTGTTATCCATGGCTATACCCACCATTGGGAAAACCTGCAGCCCCTTTAGGGTAAACCAGGGACGGTTCTTTTGATGACAATAATAACTGAAAACCAGGGATTAGAAACTTAAAATATCAGATTATGGACGAGAAACAGATACCGCAAGTGAGAGTGGGCATCATGAACGAGCCCGAGATTCACTTTGTGCTCAATGGTGACTACCGCGTGAACGGTACCGCATGCTGCGGTGACCAGACCGCTCGCTGTGTCGACGGACAGGTCGAGTGGGGCGGTAACCGCTACAGCGAACTGCTGTTTGAGCCTGTTGATGCCGACAACGCTTCGTTCACGTTGAAGGCGGTGACCATCGGCGTGAGCTTCCACTGGAAACGTCAGGAGGACCAGACCTTCAAGGGCGCCTTGCACCTCATCGTGGAGGACGGCAAACTGACACCCGTCAACGTGCTGAGCGTCGAGGACTACCTGCTGAGCGTCATCTCCAGCGAGATGAGCGCCCATGCCTCGCTCGAGTTGCTCAAGGCGCATGCTGTCATCTCCCGCAGTTGGCTGCTGGCGCAGATTCATAAAGACAAGAGCTTTCTTGCCGACCGCAATCCCGATGCTCCGGGCGAGATGATGGACACCCCCGAGGAGCAGGTCAAGTGGTGGGACCGCGACGACCACGTGAACTTCGACGTGTGTGCCGACGACCATTGCCAGCGCTATCAGGGCATCACCCGTGCCACCACCGAGAAGGTGAAGCAGGCCATCAATGCCACCTTCGGTCAGGTGCTGATGCACGGTGGCGCATTGTGCGACGCCCGTTTCTCGAAATCGTGCGGTGGCGTGATGGAAGAGTTCGAGAATTGCTGGGAACCGCATCATCACGACTATCTGGAGGCGCGCCGTGACGGCGAGGAAGAGTCGAATTTCCCCGACCTCACCCGCGAGGACAACGCCGCCGAGTGGATTCTGTCGGCCCCCAGCGCCTTCTGCAACACCACCGACCCCGAGATCCTGTCCCAGGTGCTTAACGACTATGACCAGGAGACCAAGGATTTCTACCGCTGGAAAGTGGAATACACCCAAGACGAACTCGCCGCACTCATCAAGGAGCGCACGGGCATCGACTACGGCCGCATCCGCGACCTGCAGCCCGTGGCGCGCGGCACCAGCGGCCGTCTGTACCGCCTGCGCATCGTCGGCGAGAAGCGTGAACGCATCATCGGCAAGGAACTGACCATCCGCTATGCCCTGTCGCCCTCGTGCCTGTACAGCTCGGCCTTCGTTGTCGAGAAGCACGACGTGGGCGACGACGGCTATCCCGCCAAGTTCGTGCTGCGCGGAGCAGGGTGGGGCCATGGCGTGGGCCTGTGCCAGATCGGTGCTGCCGTGATGGGAGCCAAGGGCTACGACTACAAGCAAATCCTGCTGCACTACTTCGTGGGTGCCAGCATCGAAAAACGATATTAACCTAAAATGAAGATAAAGATGAAAGACAGTCAAGAACAAAAAGCGACAAAGCGCTCGCCATGGGCATGGATACCGACGCTTTATTTCGCCCAAGGCTTGCCCTACGTGGCGGTGATGACGATTTCGGTAATCATGTACAAGCGTCTGGGCATGACCAATACCGATATTGCCCTCTACACGGGATGGTTGGGACTGCCGTGGGTGATTAAGCCCTTTTGGAGTCCGTTTGTGGACATTATCAAGTCCAAGCGCTGGTGGGTCATCATCATGCAGTGGATTGTCGCTATTGCGTTGGCGGGCATTGCATTCACTATCCCGACATCGTGGTGGGTACAGCTTACATTTGCGGTGTTCATGCTGATGGGTTTTGCAAGTGCAACGCACGATATCGCTGCCGACGGCTTCTATATGCTGGCTTTGACCGAGCATGAGCAGTCGCTGTTTGTGGGTATCCGTTCCACGTTCTATCGCATTGCTACTGTTGTGGGCCAGGGCTTGCTTGTGATTTTGGCAGGTGTCATCGAGATGAATTCGGGCCTTGAACCTGTCCGCATCAACGTTGATGCCGGTGTGGAAAGCGCGCCTGTTACAGCAGTACTCCCCAGCAATCTCCCGGCCACTGATCAGGCAGGCAAGGAAATCTGTTTCGTGACCAGTGCTACCGACATCAAGACATCGGTGAATGCACCCAAGGATTTTGCGTCGGGCGACTCGGTGATGGACTTTACGGCCTATTCTAAAGCCATCGCCGACTCTATCGAGAAGACGAACATCGCCAACGGCTTCTACATACCAGATCCCGCTTTTACCGAGGATGACGACATTGAATATCAGGGAAAGAAATTCGTGCTGGTCAACAGTTCCTGGGAGAATGGCCGATACGTATATTATGGTGAAGGTCCCGACGGTAAACCCATAGCCGCAGCTGCCGAGGATCTTGCTAAGAAGACTGAGGAGATAAACGCCTTCGAAGCCTGGATTGCCAGGACATTCCCCGACAAGTTCAAGCAGGTGAAGTCCAACAATCAGGGCAACAACTTTGCTGTAGTGGCTGTGCGCCTGAACAAGAAACCTGAGGCGGGCAAGGAATATGTCTTGAACCTCGCCAACGACAAGGGCAGCACCGACATCAATGCGTCGCAGTCGCGCATCGTCTTCAACGAGAACAACTGGGACAAACTGGCCTATATCTACTTCACGGTGGATAACAAAATCAAGAAAGACGTCTCGTCGTCATTCCTGGGCACATCGGGTAACATTCCGTTGGCTTGGGCCATTGTGTTCGTCGTGCTGTCGGTCTTCTTCCTGATAGTTGTGATATACCACACTTGGGCACTGCCCAGGCCTGCTGTTGATTCCAACCAGGAAAAGAAGACTTCAGGCGAAATCGTCAGGGGTTTCCTGGATACATTCAGGACTTTCTTCACCAAGTTCCCTGTGTGGCAGACTGTTGCAGCCATCCTGTTCATGCTTTTCTACCGTTTCCCCGAGGCTCAGTTGACCAAGATCATCATGCCGTTCCTCGTCGACCCGTTGGACAAGGGTGGTTTGGCTTTGTCAACCAGTGAGGTGGGCATCGTTTACGGCACCGTCGGTATTATCGGCTTGACAATCGGTGGCATCATCGGTGGTATCGTGGCGGCAAAGGGTGGTCTCAAACACTGGCTGCAGCCCATGGCATGGAGCATGTCGTTGACCTGTTTGACGTTCATCTACTTGGCATTTAGCCAGGATCAGAATCTGCTGACAATTAACATTTGCGTCTTCATTGAGCAGTTTGGCTACGGCTTTGGTTTCACTGCATATATGCTGTACCTCATCTATTATAGCGAGGGTCCGTATAAGACCGCCCATTACGCCATCTGTACCGGATTCATGGCGTTGTCGATGATGATGGGTATGATGGCTGGCTGGCTCGAGGATCTTGTGGGCTACCAGAACTTCTTCATCTGGACAATGATTTGCTGTGCTGCAACGATTATAGTGGCCATGATTGTTAAGGTTGATCCCAAGTTTGGACTGAAAGAAAAAGATAGTGCGTCAGAGGAGTGATTGAATGAATTGGCGTAATTCGCATAAAAAAACAGAAAGTTATGAAAAAGATATTTTTGACATTGATAGTGAGTGTGATGGTGGCTGTGACGGCAGGGGCTGTTGTTAAGCCGGGTATCGAGGTGCTGCGCGACGGTGGCTTTGCCCAGTTGCAGGGCAAGCGCGTGGGATTGGTGACCAACCCCAGCGGCATCGACAATAACCTCAAGAGCACCGTCGACATCCTCAACGAGGCGCCGGGTGTGAAACTCGTGGCGCTGTTCGGTCCCGAGCACGGTGTGCGCGGCAATGCCCATGCGGGTGACGCTGTGGGTGACGCTGTGGACCCGCTGACGGGCATCAAGATGTACTCGCTGTTCGGCAAGACGCATGAGCCGACGGCCGAGATGCTCCAGGACATCGACGTGCTGGTCTATGACATCCAGGACGTGGGATGCCGCAGTTACACTTTCTATGCCACGATGGGCGTGTGCATGGAGGCCTGTGCCAAGCACGGCACCGAGTTCATGGTGCTGGACCGTCCCAACCCGCTGGGTGGCAACAAGGTCGAGGGCAATCTGGTCGAGGACGGCTATTTCTCCTTCGTGAGCAAGTATCCCATCCCCTACATCTACGGTCTCACCCCCGGTGAACTTGCCAGATTCCTCAACGAGGAGGGCATCATTGCCGAGCGCTCCAAGACGGGCCACGGCTGCAAACTCACCGTCATCCCCATGGAGGGCTGGAAGCGTGAGATGAAGTTCCGCAATACGGGCATGCCTTGGGTGCTGCCGTCGCCGCAGATTCCCACGCCCGAGAGCGCGTTCTTCTATCCCGTGTCGGGCATCCTGGGCGAGTTGTACATCTTCAACACCGGCATCGGCTACACGTTGCCGTTCCAGACGTTTGCTGCCTCGTGGATCAATGCCGACTCGCTGGCGATGAAGATGAATGCCTTGAATCTGCCGGGCATGCACTTCAGGCCCATCAACTACAAGCCGTTCTTTGCCCTGAGCGTGGCGGTGGACCAGTCGCTGCAGGAGGTGCACGGTGTGCAGACCTACATCACCGACCCCGACCTGGCCAACCTGTGCCTGACGCAGTTCTATTTCCTGCAGGTCATCCACGAGATGTATCCCCAGGTTGAACTGTTCGAGCAGAATCCCAAGCGCTACGCCATGTTCGACAAGGTGTGCGGCAGCAAGGAAATCCGCGAGCGCTTCATCAAGCGCTACCGTGTCGAGGACATTGCCGACTACTGGAACAAGGACGCCGACGCCTTCAAGAAGCTCAGTTCGAAGTATTATATCTACCCGGCTTCCCAGATGACAACTAAGCGCCTCGGTAACCTGCCCGCCAGCGGCAAGAAGCAAGAGCGCAAGAATTAAAAGAATAACGGGGCCGTTGCTTGTCCCCCTCAAAAAAAACGAGAGAAGATTATGAGTAAAGACAATAAACGACTGCTGTCACTTGACATCCTGCGCGGTATCACCATCGCGGGGATGCTGCTGGTGAATAATCCCGGCACATGGAGTCACATCTACGCCCCGCTGAGGCATGCCGAGTGGATTGGGTTGACCCCGACCGACCTGGTGTTCCCGTTCTTCGTCTTCTGTATGGGCGTGTCGATGGCTTTCTCGCTCAAGAAGTTCAACTACAAGATGTCAAAGCCGCTGTTGTGGAAAATCGTGCGTCGCACGGTCATCCTGTTCCTCATCGGCTGGGTGGTGCAGTGGTTCTCGCACCTGGTGCGTGGCCTGTGCAAGGGCGATCCGTTTGTCGAGGCGGTGAACAACCTGGACACGTTGCGTTACCTGGGCGTGTTCCAGCGCTTGGCACTGGTCTACTTCTTCGGGTCGTTGTGTGCCGTGCTGTTCAGCCGCAAATTCATCCCGTGGCTCATCGGCATCATCCTGGTGGCCTACGCATTGATTTTGGGTACGGGACACGGGTATGATTTCTCGTTGCAGAACATCATTGCTGAGATTGACAACAGCGTGCTGGGCACCGATCACATGTATCACGAGTGGGCCAATGGCGAGCAGATTTCCTTTGACCCTGAGGGCATCTTGAGCACCTTGCCTTGCATTGCCCACGTGCTCATCGGTTTCATGGCCGGCAGGATGATCCTGACGACCTATAACAACACCGAGCGTGTCACCAAGTTGCTGTTGTGGGGCACGGTGATGCTGCTGGCCGGCTGGCTGCTGCAATATGGCATTCCCTGTGGCAAGAAGATGTGGTCCTCGACCTTTGTCATGATCACCTGCGGCATGGCGATGTGCATCCAGGCGATGCTCATCCACTTTGTCGATATCAAGGGCAAGAAGAAAGGCTGGGGCCGCTTCTTTGAGTCGTTCGGCGTGAACCCGCTGGCATTGTACCTCATCGGCACCATCCTGGCCATCCTGTTCAGTGCCATTCCCGTCGGCCACGATGCCGAGGGCGGCAACATCACGATTCACGGTGCGGTGTACGACTTCTTCACGACATTCTGCAGCGAGGAGATGGCTTCGGCACTGTATGCGGTCTGCTTCGTGCTGCTCAACTGGGTGATCGGCCATGTGCTTTACAAAAAGAAAATTTACATCAAGATCTAGAACCTCTAGGATTTCTAGAACACAACACGAGTAACTGATAACAACAAAATAGAACTACAATTATGATGATTCTTATTGCAGACTGCGGCTCCACCAAGATCAACTGGACGCTGCTTAACGGAAAAGAGAAGGTGGCTCAGATTTTCACTACCGGCATGAACGCCCTGCTGCTCACCGAGGAGGAGATGAAGGAACAGATCAAGAGTGAACTGATGCCTCACTTGACCAACTACAAGGTTGACGAAATCCACTACTATGGCGCTGGCATCATCTCGGATGAAATCAAGCAGCAGGTGGTCAATGCCCTGCGCGCTAACCTGCCTAGCGCCGGCAAGATTGAGGTGGCCAGCGACCTGCTTGCCGCCGCACGTGCCGTCTGTGGCCATGAGCCCGGCATCGCCTGCATCATGGGCACGGGCAGCAACTCGTGCTACTACGACGGCGAGAAGGTGGTGATGAACGTGTCGCCGCTGGGCTATATCCTGGGTGACGAGGGCAGCGGTGCCGTGCTGGGCAAACTGCTCGTGGGCGATGTGCTCAAGAAACAGCTGCCGCAGCACCTGTGCGACAAGTTCATGAAGGAATACAACCTGGACTACACGACCATCATCACGTCGGTTTACCGCAAGCCTGCCGCTAACCGTTTCCTGGCGCAGTTCGCCCCCTTCCTGGAGCACAACATCGATGAGCCGTCGATCCACAACATCGTGTTGCGGTCGTTCACCGATTTCTTCACGCGCAATGTGGCCAGTTACCCCGGTTACAGGGAGTTGCCCTGCAACTTTGTGGGTTCCATCGCCTATTGTGAGCGGAAAGTGCTGCAAGAGGCAGCCGATGCCCTCGGCATCACTATCGGTACGGTCATCAAGGACCCGATGGAGGGTCTGGTGAAGTACCACTCTGCCGAATAACAACCCTAAAAAAACGAATGAATCATGGCTTTTGTGAAAATCAGCGAACAAGAGTCGCTATACAATGACCTGGAAAAGAAGTCGGTGCGTGAACTTCTCACCGAAATCAACCAGGAGGACCACAAGGTGGCCGATGCGGTGCAGCAAACGATACCTCAAATCGAGAAACTCGTCGTCGGCATCGTCGAGCGCATGAAGAAGGGCGGTCGCATCTTCTACATGGGCGCGGGCACCAGTGGCCGTCTGGGCGTGCTGGACGCCAGCGAGATTCCGCCCACCTTCGGCATGTCGCCGGGGTGGATCATCGGCATCATCGCCGGTGGAGACATCGCGCTGCGCAACGCTGTCGAGAATGCCGAGGACGATACCCAGCAGGGCTGGAAAGACCTGCTGGAGTATAACGTCACCCCGCTCGACACGGTCATCGGCATCGCCGCTTCGGGCACAACACCCTATGTCATCGGTGCCCTGCGTGACGCCCGTGCCAACGGCTGTCTCACGGCCGCCATCACCAGTAACCCCGATGCTCCCGTGAGCGAGGTTGCCGAAATCCCCATCGAGATGATTGTCGGTCCCGAATATGTCACCGGCTCATCGCGCATGAAGAGCGGCACCGGCCAGAAGCTCATCTGCAACATGATCTCGACCAGCGTGATGATTCAGATGGGGCGTGTCAAGGGCAACAAGATGGTGAACATGCAACTCACCAACCAGAAGCTTGTGGACCGCGGCACGCGCTGGCTTGTCGAGGAACTGAAGCTGTCCTATGACGAGGCAAAACGTCTGTTGCTGCTCCACGGCTCGGTGAAAAAAGCCATCGATGCCTACCGTGGTAACAGTTAGCAGCACAATTACATCGCCTCAGTGTTAATCTATGCCAGTGTGTCATAATTGACGTCTAGAACTTTGATCGGCCTTGCGGCCGAGAAATTAAACAAAAATTGATAAAAAATTAAACACGACAGTATTTTTATTTAATTTTATTAATAAATTTGTTTAATTTCTCGCGCGAAGCGCGACATAAAAAGAGACGAATGAATTATGACACATTCAGTAACCAGTGATTTGAGTAATGAAAAGATTATCAATCCTCATGGTGGTGGCAGTGATGTGCCTCACGGCCATGGCTCAGGCCAACCAGGACCCGTACTATGCCCGCCGGGCGACGCTATTTGATGAACTGCCCATCGGCAAGAAGGACATCGTCATGCTGGGCAACAGCCTGACCGACGGCTGCGAGTTCAACGAGTTGTTGAACAACCGCCACATCAAGAACCGCGGCATTGTGGGTGACATCGTGCAGGGCCTCATCGACCGCATTGACCCCATCATCAAAGGCCAGCCCAAGAAACTGTTCATCATGAGCGGTGTCAACGACATCTCGCACGACGTGAGTGCCGACAGCATCGCACGTGTCACCGAGCGCCTCATCGTCATGGTCAAGCAAGGCTCGCCCCGTACCAAGATCTACCTGCAGAGTCTGCTGCCGTTCAACAACGATGTGCGCGAGTGGAAACTGCTAAAGGGACGAGAACACGTTGTCGTCGAGGCCAATGCGCTGCTCGAGCAAGTGGCGCGCCGCCAGGGCGTGACGTGGATCAATCTGTATCCCCTGTTTGTCGATGACCAGGGACGACTGCGTGCCGACCTGACCAACGACGGCCTTCACCTGATGGGCAAGGGTTACCTCATCTGGCGCGACGCGATCCGTCCCTACATCAAGTGAGCACCTGTCCTTGAACGGCGGGCTTGAGCCTCGATCGCCTGCTGACAGGACGCCGTGTCATGATTCGCTGCTGATTTCTCGCTCGAAGCGCGAGAGTCAAAAACGGCGAATCATGGCACGGCGTCTTTTGTGAAAAAATGTTGTTATCGGGAGTTTTTTTAGACAGGGAACGTTGTGTTTGTCGCTTTTGTAGTAATTTAGCAGTTTGGAAGTGAAAATCATGACGATAATGAAACGTATTTTGTTCTTTTTCACCATGTTGGCATTGATGAGTCCGATTGTGTCGGCTCAGGGACAATTGGCCGAGCAACTGCCCGGCACATTGTTTGCCTATCCGTTGGCGCCAGACACCTGCTCCACACTGGAGATTCGTTGTAACTACATCATCAGCCATTTTTGGGAACCATTCGACTTCGGCAAGCCCATCAGTGACGATGCCGCTTTCGAAACGACATTCCGTGACTATGTGGACTTTTTCCGCTATGCTCACCGCAACGTCGTGCTGGCTTCGGTTCGTGACTTCGTGAACAAGTGCCAGGCCAACTCGTCCAACCTGATCAAGGTGGGTGAGGTTGCCGAGCGTGCCCTCTATGGCACCGATGCCGAGTATTGGAGTGACGAGGTGTATGTGACGTTTGCCAAGACCCTGGCAGCATACAAGTCCTTGCCCAGCGAGGTGCGCAACCATTATGCAGAGCAGATCGCGCGCATTAATTCCGTGCAGTTGGGCGCAGTCCTTGATATTGAATACACTGGCACCGATGGTTTAAAGCATCGCTTGAGCGAATTGTCGGACTCCACGGTGTGCTTCGTGCTGTTTATTGATGACAACACCGACAGCATGATCGGTCGCTTGCGCCTGAGCACCGACGTGTCTTTGAACTCCCTGCTCGATGCCGGCCAGGCCACCCTGGTGTGCCTGTCTCCCAACAAGTACAGCGACGAGTGGGCCCGTACGGCTGCCGCTTATGCCGAGAACTGGATTGTCGGCTGCAATCCCGACCTGTTGAAGACCCTTGACTTGCGCATCTTGCCGTGCTGCTACGTCCTTGATGGTGCTCACACGATTGTGAACAAGAGCCTGTCTGTCGAGGGCCTGATATCGGCTGTTAACCCGAATTATTAAAAAGTGAGATAAGATGACCGGATTTTTCAAACATTTGTTCATGTACAGTGTGGGACACACCTACAGCAACTTGTCTCGCCTGTTCCTGCGCCTGTTCACTGGCATCATGTTCCTGCAGTTGTGCATCCGTCAGATGCTGAATTTCGACAATATTCTGCACACGTTCGACGGTTTCCTGGGCATGTCGCCTGAGACGTCGGTGATTGTGCTGGTGATTGTGGAACTGTTGTGCGCCGTGTGCATCATGCTGGGCCTGCTCACACGCCTTGCCGTGCTGTTCCCGCTGGTGCTGATGCTGTGTGTCGAGAACGTCATCATGTCGACAGCGCCTGCTGTGACCGACCAGTTGTTCAATTTCAAGCCTGGCTATCCCGTGATGTTCATCGGCATCTTTGTGTACATGCTGTTGGCGGGTCCCGGCAAGATATCGCTGGACTACATCATAGCGGCCCACTTTACCGAGAACTCTGTTGAGGAGGAAGTCCTCGACAAGGCCTGATGTTATTAAACCTAATACCGAAGACCTGAATTGAGCATTGCAGTATTGATATCGGGTGGTGTCGACAGCGCTGTTGTCGTGCACCAGTTGAAGGAGCAGGGCGAGGACCTGCACCTGTTTTACATACGCATCGGCATGGACAATGACGAGGGCGATTGCAGCGCCGAGGAGGACATCGAGATGTGCACCCTGATTGCCCACCGCTACGGCTTGCCGCTGGAGGTGGTGTCGCTGCACGAGGAGTATTGGGACCATGTGATGGAATATGCCCTGCGCACCGTCAAGGCGGGCCTCACGCCCAACCCCGACATGATGTGCAACCGGATGATCAAGTTCGGTTTCTTCGAGGAGCGTTGGGGCAAGGACTTTGACCTCACTGCTACGGGGCACTATGCCACGACCGATGTCATCGACGGTGTGAAATATCTGGCCACGGCTGTTGACCCCGTCAAGGATCAGACCGATTTCCTGGCCCAGATCAACTATGAGCAGTTGCGCCATGTCATCTTCCCCATCGGCAACATGCCCAAAGAGGAGGTGCGCCGCATTGCCGAAGCCGTCAAGTTGCCAAATGCTTATCGTCGTGACAGCCAGGGCATCTGCTTCTTGGGACAGATTGACTATAACGACTTCATCCGCCGGCACCTGGGCGAGCGCCCCGGTCCCATCATCGAGTTGGAAACGGGCCGCAAACTGGGCGAGCACCGTGGCTACTGGTTCCACACCATCGGCCAGCGCAAGGGCTTGGGCCTGAGCGGCGGACCGTGGTATGTCGTGCGCAAGAATGTCGATGACAACGTCATCTATGTCTCCAACGGATATGGCACGGCTAAACAGTATGGCCGCACGTTGAACCTCGACGAGATGCACTTCATCTCGGGCAATCCCTGGGAGGGAGTCGAAGGCTCGGTGGACATCATGTTCAAGAACCGTCACACGCCGCATTTCATGCGTGGCAAGTTCACCCGCATCGACGACCGCCACTGGGTGATCGAGAGCGAGGAGGACGTGCAGGGCATCGCACCGGGTCAGTTTGCCGTTGTCTATGACCCGCAGGGCCACCTGTGCTACGGCAGTGGCATCATCACCGGTTAAAGGATGAGTGGCAATGGGCGCTAAATGCTTGGATATCGTTAAGAAAGTTGTCAGGGCAGTGGTTAATCCCGTGCTGCGGGAATGGCCGTTGTGGCTCACCATGGTCTTGACGCTCATCCCGATGGCGTGGAGCACATGGGAATACCACCTGCTCAGGTTGCACGATTTCCCGTTGTCCTACCTGCTGGAGTGCCTGTTCAACGACTGCAGCGTTGTGGCCATCCCCGCCACGATCATTGCCGCGCTGCTCACCGTGTTGCCGGGTCGGCGGGTCATCAAGTGCCTGCTGTACGTCCTGCTGCTGTCGCTGTGGCTGGTGAGCCTGTTCCTGTTGCGCAATTTTCACACGACCTATACCCCCCAGGTGCTCCAAGTCATGTTGGAGACCAACCGTGGCGAGAGCACCGAGTTCCTGAGCGCATGGATCGGGGCTCCGGGGACACGTCAGGCATTGCTGATTGTGGCCTTCACACTGGTGTGCGTGCTGCTTGCCGAATGGAAACGCAAGGCTGTCGCTGCCAGACTGATGCGTCGGATTCCCAAGGCCGTGATTGCTGTGTTGCTGTTCGCTCTGCTCGTGTGGGGTGTGCGCAACTGGCGTCCGCTGGTGCGGCCTTACCACGCGATGGTTGACCTGGAATTGACCCAGGCCTACAGCCATTCCAATGATGTCATCACCAAGCTGCACCAATCCATCTTGACACTCAAGTTCCAGGAAGAGGAGTCAGGGACCGCTGTCGAGCGCACCTTGCAGGAGGCGGCGACAGGCCAGGCTACCTGTTCGGTAGATTCGATGGACCTGGTGCTGGTCATCGGCGAGAGTTACAACAAGTGGCATTCCAGCCTTTACGGCTATGCCCTCGATACTTCCCCCCTGATGCGCGCCGAGCAGGAAAAGGGGCTGCTGACGGTGTTCACCGATGTCATCTCGCCCTATAACCTGACCACCCTGACGCTCAAGAACCTCTTCAGCCTGAACAGTGTGGGGCATGGCGAGAAATGGAAGGATTTCCCCATGTGGACCGCAGTGATGAAACGTGCCGGCTGGCAGGTTGACATGTGGGACAATCAGCGCGACTTCATGGCTAACGAATTGTTCTCGGCATCACTCAACATGTACCTGTTCCATCCCAGTGTCGTCAAGAACATCTACCATGCCGAGAATGAAGGCTTTTTCGGTTATGACGAAGAACTGGTCAAGGATTATTTCGGCAAGTGCGAGAGTGCGGCCCGCAATCTGGTGGTCTTCCACCTGATGGGCCAGCACACCGAGTTCAAGTTCCGCTATCCCCGCACCCCTGAATGGGAAGTGTGGACCACCGCGCAACTGCCCAATGCCACAGCGCCCTACCTTGACGAGACCCGTCGCGGAATCATGCTGGACTATGCCCGCGCAACGCGCTACAACGACTATGTGCTGGCCAGCATCATCGAGCATTACCGCGACCGCAACGCTGTGGTTGTGATGCTGAGCGACCATGGCGAGGAAGTGTTTGATTACCGTGACTTCATGGAGCGTGACCACAACCCCGAGAAGACGCCCCAGATGGTGCGTCACGAGAACGAAATCCCGTTGCTGGTGTGGTGCTCGCCCATTTACAAGGCCCGTCACCCCGAGCGCGCCGCATTCATCGAGGCTGCTGCCGACCGTCCCATGATGAATGACGCCATCGGACAGATGATGCTGTGGCTGGGCGAGGTGAACAGTCCATGGTGCGACAGCACCCGCAACGTGCTGCATCCTGCCTATCGTCCCGCACAGCGTCTCATCTACGACAAATATGACTATGACAAGATGATGGGCCGTTAAATGCGGGCCTGTTAATTCTTTTGTGCCGCTTTGTTTGGTGTAATGGGGAATTGTGGTTATTTTTGCACAGGATTTGTCGGCATCAGCCGCAAATGTCATCAATAGAACCGTCCCCCATTGATGACACAATCAAGAGGAAATCGCATGGATAAAGACAATCTGATAGAACTCAAGGTGCTGGGCATCACACGCAGTGAAGTGCAGGCAGGAGCCTATGCGCTGTTGCTGGAGAATGCCGACAGCACGCCCGATGTGGCGCGTCGCATCCCTATTGTGGTGGGCACTGCCGAGGCGCAGTCCATCGCGGTGCACCTGGAGCAGGTGATGCCGTCACGGCCGTTGACGCATGACCTGTTTGTGAGCATGTTCCATGTTTACGGCATTGAGTTGCACAGCGTGACAATCTACAGCTTCAAGGACGGCGTGTTTGCCGCGATGCTGAATGTGAGCAACGGTACTGTTGATGCCGAGATTGACGCCCGCACGAGCGATGCCATCGCCATTGCCCTGCGCACGGGAGCGCCGATTTACACGACGCCCGAGGTGATGGAGCACACCAGCTATGAGTGGCGCCGTGACGGCAACTACAAGCCTCAGAAGCCCGTTCGCCTGGAGGATCTGCCGATAGAAAAACTCGAGCAGCGCATGCAGCGCTATGTCGCTAAGGAGGAATATGAAAAAGCGGCGCGCGTGCAAAAAATCATCGCTCAGAAGACTAATCCGTCCACCGGTGAAGACTAGGTGGCGGTTTTTTATTACTTTTGTAGTTTGAAAATCTATGAAACTTTAAAATAAAAGGAAAATGAAAAATCTGAAGTTAAGACTCATCGTGATGAATTTCCTGGAGTTCGCCGTGTGGGGAGCCTACCTGACCTGCATGGGCAACTATCTGGGAAGAGCCGGTATGGGAGCTGAAATCTCTTGGTTCTATGCCATCCAGGGTATCGTGTCCATTTTCATGCCCACCGTCATGGGTATTGTGGCTGACAAGTACATTCAGCCTCAGCGTTTGCTGGGCATCTGCCACTTGATTGCTGGTATGGCGATGCTTGCGCTGGCCTACATGGGCATGACCAACCCGATGCCCGACAAGGTGGCGTTTATCACCATCTATACCTTGAGTGTGGCCTTCTATATGCCGACGCTGGCGTTGTCCAATACCGTGGCATTCACCATCCTCAAGGACAACAACATGGACACCGAGAAGGACTTCCCGCCCATCCGCGTGTTCGGTACCATCGGCTTTATCTGCACGATGTGGTTTGTCAACTGTGCTGTGCTTGAGGGAGGCAGCTTCGGCTTCACCCTGGGCGAGAGTGCCAGCAAGTTCCAGTACACCTACATGCAGTTTGTGGTTTCGGGCCTGTTGAGCATCGTGCTGTTCCTGTATTGCATGACCTTGCCGCAGTGCAAGCTCATCAAGAAGGAGTCCCAGTCGCTGGCCGAGCAGCTGGGCTTGAGCGCCTTCAAGCTGTTCAAGACCAAGAAGATGGCGATGTTCTTCATCTTCTCGGCGATGCTGGGTATGTCGCTGCAGGTGACCAACGGCTTTGCCACCCCCTACCTGACTCACTTCAAAAGTGATTCCACGATGGCCGACACCTTCGGCGCCAACAACGCCACCATGCTCGTGTCGCTCTCGCAGATTGCCGAGGCGTTGTGTATCCTGCTGATTCCGTTCTTCCTGAAACGTTACGGTATCAAGGTGGTGATGTTGATTGCCATGTTCGCCTGGGTTCTGAGGTTCGGCTTCTTCGGTGCCGGCAACCCCGCCTTCCCCGGTGTGATCCTCATCGTGATGTCGTGCCTGGTTTACGGTGTTGCCTTTGACTTCTTCAATGTCTCGGGCGGTATCTTCGTCGACAAGGAGTGCGCCCCCGATGTCAAGGCTTCGGCTCAGGGCCTGTTCATGCTGATGACCAACGGTCTGGGTGCCACCATCGGTACGCTGGCCGCAGGCAAGATTGTCAACAGCCTGTGTCACTGGACCGAGGACGGCTTCCTGGTGGGCAACACCTCGACCAGCTGGAGCACGGCATGGTACATCTTCGCCGGCTTTGCCCTGGTGGTTGCCGTGTCGTTCATGTTCCTGTTCAAGTACAAGCATGTGCGTGAGCCCCAGCAGCTCAAGAAGTAACCAGACAGCATGCACCGTTTCTATTGTCCTGACATAGCCGACACGTTGACGCTGGGTGAGGAGGATTCCAAGCACTGCGTCAAGGTGTTGCGCATGGGCGAGGGCGACACCATCGAGGTGGTGGACGGGAACGGGACATTATACACCTGCCGCATCACGATGGCGCATCCCAAGCGCTGCGCTGTCGAGGTGGTGGAGCGCGTCGAACAACTCCCGCATTGGGGCTGCCGCATTGTGCTGGGCATCGCCCCCACCAAGAACCTGGACCGCATGGAATGGCTCGTGGAGAAATGTGTGGAGATGGGTGTGGACCGCATCATCCCCCTGCGCTGCCGCAACAGCGAGCGCACGGTGTTGAAGACCGAGCGCCTCAGGAAAATCATGGTCTCGGCCATGAAGCAGTCGCTCAAGGCAACGCTGCCGCAGCTCGACGAGATGACTGCAGTGGAGCAGGTGCTTGTCGAGCCGTTCGACGGCACGCGCTGCATTGCCTACTGCGACGCGTTGCTGCCGCGTGAGGCGCGACAAACGCTCGCAGGGGTGTATCAGGCTGGCGGCGACGTGATGGTGCTCATCGGCCCTGAGGGCGACTTCAGCCCCGAGGAGGTTCAAGCCGCAAGGGCCGCGGGTTTCCTGCCCGTGACCTTGGGCGAGAGCCGCTTGCGCACCGAGACCGCCGGCATGATGGCAGTGGCTTCGGTTCACACGTTGAATTCAACGCGTGAAACCATCAAAAGATAGATTACAATATTTAACCGATAATCAATTATAACACTATGAATACAAGAAAGTTCATCCTCTCGATTATCGCTGCCGCATGTGCGATGACCGCCATGTCACAAAGCAGTGACCAAGTTTTCCGGGACAAGGTGACCGATGCAGTGATGAAGGTCTATGACGACCATCTCGCTCAGAATCCCAACGACTACAACGTGTTGTATGCCCGTGCTCATCAGCACTTTTACAATGGCGAGTATAATGCGGCGATTGCCGATGTCAACCAGGCCTTGCTGCTCACCCCCAAGACCGACAACGAGTTGCGGTTTGACGAGTACATCCTGCGTGCCCGCATCAGCGACGCGCGTCAGGACTATGCCAGCGAGCTTGCCGACTTGCGCATGGCTCAGGAGTTGGAGCCCAAGTCGTTGGCCTGCACCGACCTTATCGCCAAGGCTAACCTCAAGTTAGGCAATCTGGATGCCGCCGAGAAGGCGTTCAAAACCATCTTGCGTGCCGAGTCCATGAACTATGACGCGATGTATGGCCTCGCCCTTGTGGAGCAAGCCCGCGGCAATGCAAAGGCAGCGCTCGAACAAGTGAACAAGGCTGTGGAACTTTTCCGTGCCGAGCCTCAGGTGTTTGTGAACCGTGCCGACATCTATGCGCGCCAGAACAATATCGAGGCGGCCGTGCATGACCTGATTCAGGGTATGCTGGTGGGTGATGGCGGCAATGCCGCAAGCAGTCTGTTCGACTTGAGCGACACACACTATGACGATGTGATGCGTGCGCTCTCGGACATGGCCGACAAGTCGCCCAACGATGACGGTGTGCTGCGCTATCTGCGTGCCAACCTCGCTATGGATCACCTGCACTACGGCCAGGCGTTGCGTGACCTCAACTATGTGAAGCGCAACGGCATGTACACCGGTGCCGGCGTGAACTACCTGATTGCCGACTGCCAGCTGCAACTGGCCCGCTATGACGAGGCCCTGCTGAACATCGACCAGGCTCTGTCTGCCGACCCGTCAAAGCCGGAATACTATATCGTGAAGGCACTTGCCGAGTATAACGTGGGCGAGGGTGGCCATTTCGATGCCGCCATGGAAGCGTTGAACCGCTGCTCGGCACTCAATCCGCAGTATGTCCCCATGTTGCTGAACAAAGCGGCGCTGCTGATGTCTCAAGGCCGTGACAATGATGCATTGGGCTACCTGAATGCCGCTGTCGCCAACGAGCCCGACAATGCCGAGGCTCTGCTCACTCGCGGATTGCTGTTGAAGAAACTCGACAACTTGCGTGCCGCCGTCAACGACTTCAATGTTTTGACGAGATTGAGCGATAACGTGCAGGACCTGAAGGGCTTTGGCTTGAGTGAACTGGGCCGTGACAACGACGCCCTGTCGTGGCTGGGCCGCATCGCCAACCGCAGTGTGCCTGGTGGCGAAAATTACTACTATGCCGCACTCTTCATGGCCATGCGTGGCGACAATTATCGTGCGATGGAGTTCCTGCAGAAGGCCATGGACAACGGCTACGGCAGTCTGTACAAGCTGCAGTATGATGAGTTGTCACCCATCAGCCTGAAGCCGTTGCGCACCGAGCAGGGCTTTGACCTGCTTGTCCAGAAGGCTCAGCGCAACTTCGCCGAGACTTATTGATGGCCATTGTGGCTGTGACAGGAGTCACAGCATGGCAGACCTGGACAACCGAAAACTGGAATTGTGAACCGGCTGGTTTATAGGATATTGACATGCATCGTCATGGCATGGATGGCCATGGCGGTGTTGTCGTCATGTTCCTCGACCAAACACGTGCCTCAGGGCAAATTGCTGCTCGACAAGGTCAAGATCAACGTGAGTGACCCGCATGAGCAGGTCGAGAAGAACCAGTTGGCCAACTACCTGCGCCAGTCACCCAACCACCGCGTGTTGGGTGGCTTGAAGCTGCAACTGGCGTTTTACAACCTGTCGGGCCGTGATTCCACCAAGTGGTTCAACCGCTGGATTCAGCGTGTGGGCACCCCTCCTGTCATCTATGACAGCGCCCTCACCGTTGCCAGTGCCGAACAGCTTCACACGGCATTGAGCAACCGCGGCTTCATGAACAACCAGGTGACCTACACCGTCGATGCCGACAGTGCCAAGCGCAAGGCCCGCGTGGAGTATGACATCACGTTGGGCGAGCCCTACTACATCCGCTCCATTGGCTACGACATCCCCGATGAGGACCTTAAGGAGCTCATTCTTGCCGATTCGGCCCACTTCAACGTCCACACGGGCGACCTGCTCGACTACAACCACCTGGACGAGTGGCGGCAGAGCATCACCGAGAACCTGCGCAATCATGGCTACTATGCCTTCAACAAGGAGTACATCACTTTCCTTGCCGACACGGCAGTCAACTCTCGCGCTGTTGACCTGACGCTCTACAGCCGTGACCCCTACCACAACGACCGGATGCCCTATTACACCGATCACGAGCCTTTCTACGTGCGCGACGTGACCTATGTCATCGACTATGACCCCGTGCTGATGCACGACGGTTATTGGGGCGAGGACACGGTGGCGCTGCGCAGTGGCGTCAAGGTGCTCCAACCCCGTGACTACCAGTTGCGCCCCGGCGTGATTGACGAGTGCAACCACATCGAGCCCGGTTCGCTTTACAACGCCGAGTCCATCAACCGCACCTATCGTTCCCTGAGCCGTTTGAACACCCTCAAGCAGATCAACATCGACGTGCGTCCGGTGGGCGAGGTCGATGGCGTGCTCATGGTCGATGCATTCGTCCTGCTGCAGCTCGACAACCCGCAGACGGTGTCGGTATCGCTCGAGGGCACGAACAGCGAGGGTGACCTGGGATTCGGCGTCGGTTTGGACTACCAGCACCGCAACATCTTCAGGGGAGCCGAGGTGTTCAACGTCAAGGGCAAGGTGTCCTACGAGAGCCTCTCGGGTAAAGTGGGCGGCCTCATCAACAACAATTACAGCGAGTACTCCGTGGAGACGGGACTGACGTTCCCCAAGTTCATGTTCCCCTTCCTCAAGCGCTCGTTCAAGCGCAAGATACAGGCTTCTACCGCCTTTACCGTCAACTTTGATTATCAGGCACGTCCCGAGTACACGCGCGTCATTGCCGGCGGTGCGTGGCGTTACCAGTGGACCGAGCGCAGCCGCCGTCTGGCCCACACCATCACGCTGTTTGACTTGAGCGTCATCAGCGTGCCCCAGAAAAAGAAGGAGTTCATCGACAGCATCAACGTGCTGCTGCGCAACAGTTATCAGGACCACTTGATCATGCGAATGGGCTACAACTTCTACCGCACCAACAAGGCCGAGATGAGTGTGCAGCAGATGGGACGCTTCCAGCAGGACGTGTACACCATCCGTGCCAGTGCCGAGACGGCAGGCAACCTGCTCTACGGCTTGTCGCACCTCACGGGCCAGAAGCCCTCGGGCGAGGACGGCAGCTTCAATGCGCTGGGAATCCGCTATGCGCAGTATTTCAAGGTCGATGCCGACTATGCGCTGACCCATTATTTCGACCGTCGCCAGAGCATTGCCTTCCATGTGGGAGCCGGTGTGGCGGTCCCCTACGGCAACAGCGATGCGTTGCCCTTTGAGAAAAGATTCTACAGCGGTGGTGCCAACAGTGTGCGCGGCTGGGGCGTGCGAACTTTGGGCCCTGGCAGCTTCAACAGCAACAAGGACCTGTCCAATTTCATCTATCAGTGCGGCGACATCCGCTTCGACATCAACCTGGAGTATCGTGCAAAGCTGTTCTGGGTCGTCGAGTTAGGCCTGTTTGTCGATGCGGGCAACATCTGGACCATCCGCGACTATAAGAACCAGGAAGGCGGTGTGTTCAAGTTCAACAAATTCTATGAGCAGATTGCGGCATCCTATGGTGCGGGCATCCGCTTGGATTTCAAGTATTTCCTTATACGAGTGGACATGGGTATGAAAGCACACAATCCCGCCAGCGGCCAGGAGCATTGGCCCATGTTCAAACCCGACTTCAAGCGCGACAGCGAGTTCCACTTCTCGGTCGGCTACCCGTTCTGATTCATTATCTCCAAGAATTGTTGTGCGATCAGTTCATGCTATGAACTAATACTCGATTTTGGGTTCACCTTCACGTATGTTCTTAAATTTTTTCCATTGTGAATGTGATCTGTATTTATTACCAGAACCAACTGGAACAAAAAGAATAACGTCCCTAAGAGTGCGGTCATCAAAGGTGGAATAATCTAACTCGGGAGGCGTAGTGCTGCGGCAAACGATGTACTGTAAATTAGGACAATTTTTAAATGCAGACCACCATATTTTTTTAATGCCTTTACCTAGGTATGCTATTTTTAGATTCGTGCAACCGGTACAAAAAGATTTGATCAATTCAACGCTATTGGGTACCTCGATTTGTGTGAGGGATGTGCATTTGTCAAAGGCGAAATCATTGATTAGTTGCAAACCTTCATTAAGGATTATGTTTTTTAGGTTAGTGCACTCAGAGAATGCATGGGTCCCGATTGTTTTAACATTGCTCGGAATTTCAATGCTTTCTAATTGATCACACTCCGAAAATGTTCCATTTGCAATCGTTTCAATTCCCCTACCCAAGTGAACTGAAGTAAGGTAGTTACAATTGCGGAATGCGCCACCATCTATTTCCTTCACATTATCAGGGATGACGATTGAACGGATTCCAGATTGAGCAAAGGCATCACTACCTATTTCTTCCACGTTGCCACCAATCGTTACGCCGGTTAATTCCTTATCCTCGAAAAAAGCATTCCATTGAATTTCAGTTACAGGAACAGTTACGGTTTTTAATTCAAAATCTACTGACCATTCATAAGATACCACGTCAGGGATTGTGATGTGTCCTTTATAACCACTGCCGTACTCAAAAACTACTTCTGCATGATTGGCGCTTCTTTGATAACGGATCCCGTTAATTACGTCTCCCTCTACAGCATAGCTAATATTGATGCCAGAGATGAGGCATATTAACAGGACTGTAAGCTTTGTGATTCGTTTCATGAGAATGAGGAAATTATTGATTCGTCTGATGTTGATGTTATAATTAGGAGCTATGGTAACGCATTGATGTTCTAGGCGACGGCGAATATGATGATCAGTTCGGCGATGAGGACGCGCATGAACATCGTCAAGGGATAGACCGTGGCATAGGCTACGGCGGGAGCGTCGTTGCCGGCGGTGTTGTTGGCATAGCCCAGTGCGGGCGGGTCGGTGGTGGCACCTGAGACGAGGCCCATGATGGTGCAGTAGTTGAGGTGGAGTTTGCCTCGCGCCACGACAACGGCAATTATCAGCGGGATGATGGTGATGAGGAAGCCGTAGAGCACCCATGTCAGACCATTGGCGCTCAAGATGGTCTCGACGAAGCGGCCACCTGCAGCGATGCCCACCGAGGCGAGGAACAGGCACAGTCCCAACTCGCGCAGCATGAGGCTGGCGGCATTGCTTGTGTAGGTGACGAGCTTGGCCTTGTAGCCAGAGCGCCCGATGAGAATGGCGACGATGAGCGGGCCACCAGCGAGACCGAGTTTCATGGGCACCGACATGCCGGGTAACATGATGGGAATGCTTCCCACGATGATACCCAGCACGATGCCGATGAACATCGTGAACAGGTTGGGGTGATCCAGTCGCTTGTAGGAGTTGCCCATGCGCTTGCCCAAGCGGTCGACATCCTCTTCACGGCCAACGACAGTGAGGCGGTCGCCCACCTGCAGCGACAGGTTGGGGCTGGCGAGCAGCTCGACACCGGCACGGTAGACGCGTGTGACATTGACCTTGTAGCCCTCGTGCAGGCGTATGGAGCCGATTTTGCGGCCGTTGAGCTCGTTGTTGGTGATGATGATGCGCTTGCTCACGATGCCCTTGGGTTCGGTTTCCAGTTGCCAGTCAAAGTCCACGTGGGGCCCGATGATGGCATCGAAGATGTCCTGGTCGTGGGCGCTCATGACGATGCGCAGCACATCGTCCTTGCGGATGATGGTCTCGCCCTGCGGAATCTCCACGGTGCCGTCCTCGCGTTTCATTCGCGAGATGGTGAAGTTGTGGTCGATGATGGCATGCAGGCGTGTCACTGGGATGTCATAGATGAGTTTGTTGGTCACCTGATAGGTGATGACGTGGGGCTTGAGTTGGCTGTCCTCCTTCTCGCGCTCGATGTCCTCGGCCTCCTTGTCAACATTGATTTTGAAGATGGCCTTGAGGAGCACCATCGACAGGATGATGCCCACGACACCCAGGGGATAGGCCGCGGCATATCCTAACGACATCGACTCGTTGAGGTCGCTGGCGCGATCGCCCACGGTCTCGATGAGGGCCTGTTGGGCGGCACCCAGTCCGGGCGTGTTGGTCACGGCACCGCTCATCACGCCGACAAGGTCGGTGATGGAGATGTTGCCCGCAATGAAGTAGATGGCGAACGCCACCACGACGTTGAGCGTCACGATGAGCATGGCGATGCCATTGAGCTGAAGCCCCTCCTGCTTGAACGAGGAGAAAAAGCTGGGACCTACCTGCAAACCGATCGAGAAGATGAACAGGATGAGGCCGAACTCCTGAATGAACTTGAGTGTGGCGCCATCGACGGTCACACCCAGATGGCCGATGAGAATGCCGCAAAACAGCACAAAAGTCGCTCCCAGCGAGATGCCGAAGATCTTGACCTTGCCCAGCATGACACCCATCGCGATGACGATGGCATATATCAGAATGGTGTGGGCCACACCGTTACCAATCCATAATTCAGAGAACCAGTTCATATGCTTTAGCTTAGATATTAGACCGTTAGGAAATGCGGATTCCGTTCTCGACGATGTCGAGGATATCGACCGGGTTGTTCACGATGGCGTTGGCATAGTATTCCACCAGCTCCTTCTTGCTGCGGAATCCCCAAGTGACGCCCACCGAGTCGACGCACGCGCGGCGTGCTGTCTCCATGTCCACGCCACTGTCGCCCACGTAGAGGGTGTCGGCCTTGGCAACGCCCGCCTTGGCCAGGATGGCAAAGAGCACGCTGGGGTCGGGCTTGACGTTCACGCCCTCGCGATGTCCCTCGACGGCGATGAAGTTGATGTCGGGATAGAAGTGGGGGATGATTTTGTCGACGGCCTTCTGGTACTTGTTGCTGGCCACCGCCATTGCCACGCCCATGTCGCGCAGGTCCTGCAGCAGCTCGGGCATGCCGTTGTAAGGCTTGGTGAAGTCGGTGCAGTGCTCGTCATAGAACTCCAGGAAATCGCCCAGCACGCGGTCCACCGTCTCGTCGTCACGGGCATCCTCGGGCAAGACGCGGGTCATCAGTCGCCTGACGCCGTTGCCCACAAAATAGGGGTAACTTGCCATGCTGTGTGTGGCATAGCCGTTGCGCTCCAGCGCATAGTTTGCCGCCTGCCCCAAGTCCTCGATGGTGTTGAGCAGCGTGCCGTCCAAGTCAAAAATCACCAGCTTCTTCATGTCTCACTTGATATCTTGCCGCAAAGATAATGCTTTTCCCGTAAAGACGCAAAAATGCCGCGCCTTTACGGGAAAGCTTAGTGATTTAACTCTCACCAGTGATTCTATGACTTGTTTTAGGTGAGTTAAAGGCCTAATAACTTGTCGATGAGTGCAGTGATGTCATCAATGTTCACGAGGCCGTCATCGTCGATGTCGCAATAGGGCGGCAGTTCCTCGCCGCTCAGCAGCATGTCAATCAAACTTGTGACGTCATCGATGCCTACCTGTCCATCACCGTCAATGTCACCAAACTCAACGATTTTAGCGAAGTAACTGCTCCAGTTTTCATCGTTTTGATAGCCATCCAAGGTGCCCATGGGAACATACAGTGTTCGTCGGGAGTAGATGCTGCTGTAAGCGGCCTGAGCGTAAAAGGCTTTCTCTTTTATTGTCAATTGATACAGGTCGCTGATGCGACAATACACATTGGCCAAGGCGGCGCAGTCATGGAATGCATATTCGTCAATGAAGGTGACTGTGCTGGGAATCTTGACACTTGCCAACGCCTTGCATTGATAAAACGCATTGCGGCCAAATGATGTGAGGCCGTCGGGTATGTTGATGGCTTTTAGAGCTTTGCAGTTGAAGAATGCTTCACTCCCGATGGCGGTGATTGTGTTAGGGAGTGTAATGTCGGGCAGCCTTTCGCAGCTGACGAACGTGCCTGAAGGAATCTCAGTAAGGTTGAGGGGGAGGTTGATGGATTTCAGCCTGCGGCAGTAATAGAACAGGTGGTTGCCGATTGAAGTGATGGTGTCGGGGAGGGTGATACTGACTAAGTAGTCACACCAGCCGAAAGAGTAATTGCCGATTTTGGTCACCGAGTTGGGGACAACGAGTTCGGTAATGTTCAGGCAATTGAAAAAAGAATAATCGCCGATTTGGGTCACTGAGTTGGGGATGGTGATGTTTCCTGTTCCCGTTCCCCAAAAAGCGTAATCGCCGATGGACGTGACGGTGTTGGGGATGATGGTGCCTGTACAGCCTACCAGCAATTTGTTGGAAGCCGTCTCGATGATGGCATTACAATCGTCACGAGAGTCAAATTTCGGGTTATTGCTATCCACCGTGATGCTGGCCAAACTGATACAGCCATTGAAGGCATAGGTGCCAACGAAGTTGACTGAGGCGGGAATGTGTATGCTGGTCAGGCCTTGACGTCCCTTGAAGGAATAACCGCCAACGGTAACAACCGTGTTGGGGATGATGGTGTTGTTGCTGCCTTCAAACAAAGAGTTGCTTTGCGTCTTGATGATGGCATTGCAGTTGTCGCGTGAATCGTAATAAGGATTGTCTTCAGCCACGCGAATGCTGTCCAGGCTGTTGCAGTCTTCCAGTATCTCCACACCGATATCGATGACTGTAGCAGGGATGAAGATACTCTTCAGGCTATAGCATTTGCGGAATGCGTAGTTGCCGATGGACGTAACGGAATTGCTCATCGTGACATCGGTCATTTTGCTGCATTCATAGAAGGCCTCACTACCAATGGAAGTGACCGAATTGGGGATGACGATTTGCTGCAAGCGGCTGCAAAACATAAATGCGCTGCCGCCGATGGATGTAATCGAATTGCCCATGCTCACGTTAAGCAAGTTGTTGCAGCCGTAGAATGCCTGAGGACCGATAGCCGTGACAGGATAGGTGACGCCTTCCCAAGTCACGGTATCGGGAATGGTCAAGTTACCGCTGTAGGCTGAATTGCTCGACCCTTTTGTCACGACGGCTTCATCGCCATTGAGGTTGTAGAAAATGCCGTCCACTTCAAAGTCGTAGGCGGCAGCAATAGCTGGCAGCAGGATAGCCAACAGCATCAAGGAGGTTTTGTAAAACTGTTTCATAGCTGATTTGATTTTATAATAATTAATGCGTAATCATTAGCAAAGGTAGCATATTCCTGTGATAAATCAAAGCGTTATCGTGAAAAAATGGACTTCAATTCAAAAAAAGTCAAAATTATTGGTCGAAGGCTGTTATCTGGCGTCAGACGTCGGCAAAAATCTCATGATATAGGGCGTGCAATCGTTTGCGTTGATTTTTGAAGTGTGTAGTGTGACAATGTGTGTTGTAACTTAATAATAATCACTAACTTTGGGGACAGCAAAGCACATGGGGCCCATTGCCCATGACCATCGAAGTAACCAAAAATCACATCATCATTAAATAGAATAGGGATATGAAAAAGACATTTACATTCTTTCTTGCGCTTGTGGTGTCGTTGCTGACACTGCAAGCCAGCGCCCAGATGTATATTGTGGGCGACTGGCCGTTCGGCGGATGGAACCCTGCCGCCGGTGTTTCGATGACCGGTAGGCCCGACGGGACGTACACCTACACGGCCACGGTGAGTGGCAAGGTGTATTTTGTGTTTGCCGATCACCTTGTGGCGGCATCGGATGACTGGGAGACGTTCAACAACAACTACCGTTATGGCCCCAATGGCACTGACCAGGTGGTTGCTGTCAACGGCAACTGGATGAATACCCAGAAGAGTACTTCCGGTGCATACTACTTCACGGGCAACGGCTCGCAGTATATCTTCAAGTTTGACACGATTAACAAGCGTTTCAGGGTTGAAACTGAGGGCGATCCCATCAATCCCATCACCGGACATCTCTACATCCTGGGCGAGGCCGAAGGCAACAGCTGGGATGCCGGCACTGGCGTGGAGATGAGCACCACCGACGGCAACGTCTTCACCTCGCAGGTGACCTTTAACGGCGAGTGGTCGGAGGAGGATGCCAACGTGAGCTACTTCTCGTTCACCAGCAAGCTGGCCGGTGAGGGCGAAGACTGGAGTGACATCGCCTCTTACCGCATCACCCCCAGTAGCGAGGGCAATTACTGGGTGACCTCGGCAGCGCTGGGCCAGTTGATTCCGTTGAATCCCTTTGGCGAGGATGTGGATGTGTCATTCCGTATTCCCGCTGGCACCTACAACATCACCGTCAATGTGAACAACCGCACGTGTGTCATCACCCGCGAGGGCGGCAGCACTCCTGTTGCCGGCAAGGGTTGGCCCGGCATGTATGGCGGCGTGATGCTGCAGGGCTTCTATTGGGACAGTTACAAGGCCACGCGCTGGACCACGCTGACCGACAATGTTCAGGAACTGGGCCAGTATTTCGACATCGTGTGGGTGCCCAACTCGGGCAGCATCGATGCCGGCGGCACAGCCGAGGGCATGGGCTACATGCCTGTTTACTGGCTGAAGCACAACTCGTGTTTCGGCACCGAGTCGCAGCTGCGCGGCATGATCAACACCTTCCATGCCCACAACACCAGCGTGCTGATGGATATGGTCATCAACCACAAGAGCGGCAAGACCGGTTGGGTGGACTTCGCTGACGAGACCGTGACCGGTCCTGTCACCGGCGAGACCTACAGCATGACCTGGTCGCTGGCCGACATCTGCCGCAACGACGAGTGCGTGGCTTCGGGCTATGCACCCACGGGCGCCTACGACGAGGGCGAGAACTTTGACGGCAGCCGTGACCTGGACCACACCAGCGCCAATGTGCAGAAGAACGTCAAGACCTATCAGCAGTACCTGTTGAAGGAACTGGGCTATGACGGTTTCCGCTATGACATGTGCAAGGGCTATGCGGGCTACTATGTGGGTCTGTATAACCAGGCCAGCGAGCCTGCCTTCTCGGTGGGTGAGTATTGGGACGGCAATGCCGAGACCCTGCGCTGGTGGCTGAACGAGACCAAGCGCGACGACCGCATCCAGACCGCCGTGTTCGACTTTGCGCTGAAGTACCCGCTGCAGAGCGCCTTTGCTGCAGGCAACTGGAGCGCCCTCAATGACAAGGGCCTGGCTGCCGACAAGAATTATCAGCGCTACTCGGTGACCTTTGTCGATAACCATGACACGGGTCAAAACACCAACTATGACTGCTTGAAGAACAACGTCATGCCGGCCAACGCCTTTATCCTGACGATGCCTGGCACACCGTGTATCTTCTACAAGCACTACCTGGTTTACACCGACGAAATCAACAACTGCATCAAGGCACGCCGTGCCGCAGGTGTCCACAACCAGAGTGATATCCTCACGCAGCAGGAGAGCAGTGGCGGATACATCCTGGAGACCGAGGGCACGCGCGGCAACCTGTACCTGCAGGTGGGCGGCGCCGTGTTCAACGGCACTCCCGCAGGTTACACCCTGGTGCAGGGTGGCGAAGGCTACAACCTGTTCATCAGCAACGGCATCGATTGGAAGCACGTGGGTAAGGACGGCAGCATTCTGGGCTATCCCGTGGTGAGCAAGGCCGCCGGCAACTATGTGGGCACCGTGAACCTCACCGTGGCTCCCAGCAAGAGCGGCACGAAGCTCGTCTATACCACCGACGGCAGCACGCCCACCATTACCAGTGCCACCATCACCGCTTCGACATCGCTGACCTTCACCGAGAACACCACCCTCAAGGTGGGCGTGGTCAACGGCGACCAGGTCGAGAATATCGAGGACTATGTCTACACCATCACCGACGAGGCCACCACGGGCATCAACGTGTATGTGAAGACTTCGCTGAGCAATGCCTGCGTCTGGGCTTGGACCAGCGAGGGCAGCGTGACCGGCAACAGTTGGCCCGGCAAGGCCATCAGCAGCCTGGACAAGGTGACCATCAACGACCTTGAGTGGTATTGCCTGCATGTGGATGACGACGAGGTATCGCTGATTTTCAACAATGGCGAGTATGGCTTCGAGAATCAGACCTCGACCATCACCGTCACACGTGATTCCTACTTCATCTATCCCAACAGCGACTTGTCCACATTCAAGTACTCTGCTGCCGACACCTATATCGACGTGACCGAGAGGTATGCCGGCGCCGGTGCCGCAAGCTTCGAGAAAGTGTATGTGATGGGTAACATCAACCGGACCGGTTGGGCCGCTAACAACGGTCATGCGATGACGACGACCAACGGCGAGAAATATACCGCTACCATCGACTTCGTTGAGCCCTATGGCGCTCAAGGCTTCAGCTACTTCAGCTTCAGCACCGCCCTGGGTAACACTTGGGCCGACATCGCTGGCTGCCGCATGGGTGCCACCAGCAACAACTACCTCATCAGCGAGGAGCGCCTGGGCACCAATCTGACCGTTATTGCCGGAGAGAATGCCTTCAAGATCGCCACGGGCAAGTACAACCTGACGCTCTACCTGAGCCAGGGCATCCTCGTGGTCGAGAAGTGGACCGAGCCCGTTGAGGTCCTGCGTGGTGATGTCAATCAGGACGGAAATGTCACCATCGACGACGTCACGGCCCTCATCGACTATCTGCTCACCGACAACGCATCTGCGGTCAACCTTGACAACGCAGACTGCAACCAGAGCGGCACAGTCACGATTGACGACGTCACAAGACTCATCGATTATCTGCTGCAGGATAGCTGGTAATCGGTCAGTGGCAACTGATTAAGCCGGGGACGGCCCGTGTGAGCAAGAACGCAAGTCGTTCAGGACACGCGGGCCGTCCTCCGTTTTTTTGTGTTTGGGATTTATCGGCGTGCTGTGGCAAGGCTCGCTCAGGTCATCAGCATTCTCAGCCTCTTCATCCTGTTCGTCTTCGTAGAAGTCTTCACTGTACTCAAAGTTCTCGCCCTCGTCGTTCAGGAACTGGCTGTTTAATCTTCATTCGGATCCGTCTCCAGACGTACCACTTCGCCCTTCATGGGTTCCTTGGCCATCGGCTGGTTGTCAAAGTCTATTGTTACCTTTTTCTTCTCCATTTTTAAGATAGTTTTAATTCAGCAGTAATCTGGCTTGTATAGTTTGTTGCGTTGCTGGCGCGACGGTAAACTTCGCGCTACATCTGGTCTCAGAATACAGTACTCTTGGCCAGGCCAACAACGCCTTCCTTCCCCATGTTATGGTAACTCACGAACAGAATGCCTAGCAGGTCGCTATCTTCGGATGAGGGTGTGAAGGTAGGGTAGACCCAGTCCCAGAGCGAAACTGATGATGAGATTGGCTGTGCCGGTGACGGTCAAGCCGTGCTGTTGCAGCATGGGGCTGATGACAAAGGCAATCAGATAGGATGTGAGCGTGTGGTAACACAGTATGAGCAGGGTGTTGCGGCCAATCCAAGTAAAAACGCCTTTCAGGCATCGGGGCGTTTTGCCGGCGATGAGCCAGGTGGTGTAGGTCCCGACAAAGGCCGCCAGCATCGAAATCGGGTACCAGCTGCACTCAAACAGGGCCAGGTCAACACGCGCCTGCCAGACACAGACAGCCCAGATGACGATGCCAGCCGCCAAGACGAGTTTGTTGACCGGGGCGCTCATCTTGTTTTTCCAGTAATCGCCCATCGCGTAGAAGATCATGCCGCAGCAGCCCGTGAGGATGCCCAGAGGCAGATTCAACACGAACTTGCCGACGAACAGTGCCACGGTAGTAATGATGAAAGAGATGAGCAAGGTCTTGTCGGTGAGCCGCTTGAGACCGGCATAGAAGATTCTGCACCAAAACAGTGCAAGCAGGAACCAGATGGCCCCGATCATCGGCAACTTGGCGCCAATCAGCTCGTAGGGGCAGCCGCCATTGGACATGAGGGTGCCGATTGCGGCTTGCCGGGCGGCATCGGTCGACGCGGCCAGGCAAACCAGGATGCATGCCAGCGAGGTGAACAGGTAGGGTTTCACCAGCCGTTTAAGGCCTGTGGCGGCAATGCGGCCGATGGGCTGTGGCTTGAAAAAGTAACCCGAGAGGATGAAAAACAGCGGCACATGGAAACTGAAGATGAATTTGTGCAGCAGCAATGGCAGACCATTGCAATGCCCCAAAATCATCAACAGGATGCCAATTGCCTTGGCGATGTCTATGGCATCATCACGTCTTTTCATCACAGGGATAGGGTAGCGGCAGAGGCTACCGTGGCGCAAAGATAGTAAAGTTTTGACATCTGACTCCCCTCTGAACAGGAAAACACTTGAAAAAACGTTGACGAGGAAAGGCCAAGCAGAAACTTATTTATTACCTTTGCAGGCAGGAAAATGGAGAAGCAGTACGAGAATATCATCATCGGCATCGACCCGGGCACCAACGTCATGGGTTATGCCCTGCTGGGGTTGAACGGCAAGAAGCCGGAGCTCATCGTCATGGGCGTGCTGCGGCTGAACCGCATGGAGGACCACTACTTGCGACTGCGGCACATCTATGAGCGCGTGAGCGGGGTCATCGAGGCCTATTTGCCCGACGAGATGGCCATCGAGGCGCCGTTCTACGGCAAGAACGTGCAGTCGATGCTCAAGTTGGGCCGTGCCCAAGGCGTGGCAATGGTCGCTGCCCTGAACCGCGAGATTCCCATCACCGAGTATGAACCGAGGAAGATAAAGATGGCTATCACGGGCAATGGCGCCGCCAGCAAGGAGCAGGTGGCCCTGATGCTGCAACGCACCCTGAACATCGACGAGACCCAAATGCCTGACTTGCTCGACGCGACCGATGCACTGGCTGCCGCTCTGTGCCATTTCTACGAGCGCAACAAGCCCTTCACGGGCAAGGGAACCAAGTCGTGGAAATCCTTCATCGCCCAGCATCCCGACCGCGTGAAGAAATAATCTACCGCAACAACTGAACAATCTGAATCTTCTGAGGGTATCCGCATCGTTTTTTAATGCGAATTTCGCGAATCAAACGAATTTAATTGATTGATATTCGTGCGATTAGAGTCATTCGCGTGATTCGCGTTAGTCCCGCAGGGCATGAGGATATCCGCATTCTCTTTTTTTAATGCGAATTTCGTGAATTGTGCGAATTTAAATGATTGATATTCGTGCAATTCGCGTTAGTCCCGCAGGGTATGAGGGCATCCGCATTCTCTCTTTTTTAATGCGAATTTCGCGAATTGTGCGAATTTAAATGATTGATATTCGTGTAATTAGAGCCATTCGCGTGATTCGCGTTAGCCCCGTAGGGGTTAACGGTCAAGAAATCAAGTAATATGATATGCAAAAAGGCGGCCCGGGGTGGGTCGCCTTTTTGTGTTTAGGGCCTGAGGATTTTACTTGATGACCTTGGTGG
>JAEEGF010007443.1_pt1 | contig 53204 bp, 49 predicted proteins | sample 9134171 | NCBI WGS metagenome assembly JAEEGF01 (sample SAMN16246542, study PRJNA631951) | gut metagenome | biome: gut microbiome; feature: rumen; material: AP-attached | host: Bos | place: Iran: Karaj | collected 2018-10 | reverse complement strand
ATCAACATGCGCGATCCGGCGATGTACCGCATCCTGCACACCTCGCACCATCAGACCGGCGACAAGTGGTGCATCTATCCGATGTACGACTTCGCGCACCCGATCCAGGACGCGATCGAGGGCGTGACGCATTCGCTGTGCTCTTTGGAATACGAGGCGCACCGCCCGCTCTATGACTGGGTCGTGAACGCCTGCGGGTTCGATCCGAAGCCGCGGCAGATCGAGTTCGCGCGGCTGAACCTCACCAACACGATCATGTCGAAGCGCTACCTCCGGCGGCTTGTCGAGGAGCATTTCGTTTCCGGCTGGGACGATCCGAGAATGCCGACGCTCTGCGCGATGCGCCGCCGCGGCTACCCCGCCGCCGCCGTGCGTGATTTTCTCGCGCGCATCGGCGTCGCGAAGGCGGATTCCGTCGTGGACACCGCGATGCTCGAGCACTGCGTGCGCGAGAACCTGAACGCGAACGCGCCGCGGCGCATGGCGGTCACCGAGCCGCTGAAGCTCATCATCGACAACTGGGAGCCGGACCGCTTCGAGACCGTCGAGATCGAGAACAACCCGAACGATCCGGACGCGGGCACGCATACGGTCCGCTTCGGCCGTGAGCTTTGGATCGAGCAGAGCGACTTCATGGCCGAGCCGGTCAAAAAGTTCTTCCGGCTGAAGCCGGACGGCGAGGTGCGCCTGAAGGGCGCGTACATCGTGAAGTGCGTCTCGTGGAAGACCGGGGCGGACGGCACCGTGTCCGAGGTCCACGTCACCTACGATCCCGAAACGCGTAGCGGCTCCTGCGAACGCAAGGTCAAGGGCACGCTGCACTGGGTCCCGGTCTGCGACGCGGTCCCCGCCGAGCTCCGCCTGTACGGTCCGCTGATGCGCGACGCCGCCGAGGGCGAGGAGGTCGACGACTTCACCGCGCTTCTCGATCCGAATTCGCTTGAAGTCAAGCAGGGCTTTATCGAACCGGCGCTTTCCGACGCCAAGGTCGGCGACGCGTTCCAGTTCGTGCGCATGGGCTATTTCGCAAAGGATCCCGATTCGACCGAAGCGCGTCCGGTGTTCAACCGCGTCGTCGGCCTCAAGGATTCGTTCAAGATCTCATAAGGAGAAAGCAATGGAAGTTCGTACCAGATTTGCCCCGTCCCCGACGGGCTATATGCACCTCGGCAACCTGCGCAGCGCGCTCTATACCTACCTGTTCGCCAAGGCGAACGGCGGCAGGTTCATCCTGCGCATCGAGGACACCGACCAGGCGCGCTTCGTACCCGGCGCGGTCGACGTGATCTACCGCACGCTGAAAAGCATCGGCATGCAGTGGGACGAGGGTCCCGACATCGGCGGCGACTACGGTCCCTATGTGCAGAGCGAACGCAAGAACATGTATCTGCCGTACGCCGAGCAGCTTGTCAAAGCCGGAAAGGCGTACTACTGCTTCTGCACCGAGGAGGAGCTTTCCGCACGCCGCGAGGAAGCGGCCGCGCGCGGCGAGACCTTCAAGTATGACAAGCACTGCCTGCACCTCTCCGAGGAGGAAGTGCAGCGGCGTCTTGCAGCCGGCGAGCCGTACGTCATCCGCCAGAACGTGCCGGAGCACGGCGAGGCGTCGTTCGACGACGTGCTGTACGGCCATATCGCGGTCGACTGCGCCGATCTCGACGACATGATCCTGATCAAGGCGGACGGCATGCCGACCTACAACTTCGCAAACGTCATCGACGACCACACGATGGGCATCACGCACGTCATGCGCGGCAACGAGTACCTTTCGAGCACGCCGAAGTACAACCTTCTGTACGACGCGTTCGGCTGGGAAAAGCCCGTCTACATCCACATGACGCCGATCATGCGCGACGCGTCGCATAAGCTTTCAAAGCGCGACGGCGACGCATACTTTGAGGACTACCTCGCCAAGGGATACCTGAAGGAAGCGATCGTGAACTATGTGGCGTTATTGGGCTGGAACCCCGGCGACGAGCGCGAGTTCTTCACGATGGACGAGCTGATCGCGGCGTTCTCGGTCAACGGAATGAGTAAGTCCCCAGCCATCTTCGACGTGAACAAGCTGACGTGGATGAACGCGGAGTACGTCCGCCGCCTCACGCCGGAGCAGTTCACCGAATACGCCCTGCCCTATTACGAACAGGCGGGCGTGAACGCAGCGCACGCGGAGCTTCTTGCGCGCATTCTGCAGCCGCGCACCGAGATCTTCACGCAGATCCCCCAGATGCTGGACTTTATCGCCGCGCTTCCCGACTATGACGCGGAGCTGTTCACGAACAAGAAGAGCAAGACGAACCCGGAGATCGCAAAGCATGTGCTTTCGATCGCGATCGCGGCGCTCGAAGCGCTCCCCGCATGGGAGGAGCAGCCGGTGCACGACACGCTTTTGGGCCTTGCCGAGAAGGAAGGCATGAAGAACGGCACGATGCTGTGGCCGGTGCGCATTGCGCTCGCGGGCAAGCAGGTCACGCCGGGCGGCGCAAGCGAGATCGCGATCCTGCTCGGCCGTGAGGAATCGCTGCGGCGGCTGCGGCTCGGTCTTGAAAAGCTCGGTTAAGGAGGGACGGATATGAAGCTGGGTGTCATCGGACTGCCGAACGTCGGCAAGTCCACGCTGTTCAACGCCATCACCCGCGCAGGCGCGCAGGCGGCGAACTATCCGTTCTGCACGATCGAGCCGAACGTCGGCGTCGTTTCCGTACCGGATCACCGGCTCGACGTGCTTGCCGACATGCATCATCCCGAAAAGTACACGCCCGCGGTCATCGAGTTTGTCGACATCGCGGGGCTCGTGCGCGGCGCATCCCGCGGCGAGGGCCTCGGCAACAAGTTCCTGTCGCACATCCGCGAGGTCGACGCCGTGGTGCACGTCGTCCGCTGCTTTGACGACGACAACATCGTGCACGTGGACGGCAGCGTCAACCCCGCGCGTGACGCCGAGACGATCAATCTGGAGCTGATCTTCGCCGACATGGAGACCGTCGAAAAGCGGATCGACCGCCAGCAGAAAATGGCAAAGAGCGGCGACAAGAAGCTGCTCGTCGAGATCGACCTTCTGAAACGCATCTACGACCATCTTGAAAGCGGCAAGCCCGTCCGCACGTTCGAGGCGGACAAGGACGAGCAGGAGGCGATCAAAGGGCTGTTCCTTCTGACCTCCAAGCCGGTCATCTATGTCGCAAATGTGAGTGAGGACGACCTCGGCAGCGAGCCGAACGACTACGTGAAATCGCTCTACGCGATCGCAAAGAACGAGGGCGCGGAGGCGATGACCGTCTGCGCGAAGCTCGAAGAAGAGGTTGCGGAGCTCGATCCGGACGAAAAGCAGGCATTCCTTGAGGAGATGGGCGTGCATGAATCCGGCCTCGATCAGCTGGTCAAGGCGTGCTACCGGCTTTTGGGGCTCATCAGCTTTCTGACCGCCGGCCCGAAGGAGGTCCGCGCATGGACGATCACGAAGGGCACGAAGGCGCCGCAGGCCGCCGGCAAGATCCACAGCGATTTCGAGCGCGGCTTCATCCGCGCCGCCGTCGTTCCGTACGAAATGCTCGTCGAGAACGGCTCGATCGCTGCCTGCAAGGAAAAGGGCCTCGTCCGCTCCGAGGGCAAGGAATACGTCATGCAGGACGGCGACGTCGTGGAGTTCTTCTTCAACGTCTGAGCGCAGCACAATCAAGCGGGAGGCCGCGTCGGCCTCTCCTGCAAACGATGTCGCCGACTCTAAACTGCTGACTCTAAACTGCCAACTGAAAAAACCGCCCGATGGGGGCGGTTTTTGGTTTTTGGCGTTATGCCTGTTTTTTCACCATTTCCATAAAGTGCTTCAGGATCGCTTTTCGGGTGACGATGCCGATAAACATGCCGCGGTCGTCGACCACCGGGACGAAGTTCTGCTCCGTCACGCGCTGCAAAAGGTCCTCGATCGACGCGAACGCCGATACCGGCGGATTGAATCCCGCGCGGACCACGTCCATCAGGCGCACATGCTCCCAGTCCTTCTGCGTGTCCTCCTTGAGCACCGCCCGCAGAAGGTCGCCTTCGGACGCCGTTCCGCAATAGTGCCCCTCCGCGTCGATGATCGGGATCGCGCTGCGTCCCGACGAATTGAGCTTTTCCACCGCCTGCCGAAGCGTATAGTCGCTGTGCAGCACGCACACGTCGCACTTCGGCGTCAGGAAGAACAACAGGTTCATTGGAATCTCCTTTCCATCTTTCGGTATAATTATACACGATCCCCTGCCTTCGGTCAATGCGCCGACGCGAAAAATCACACTTTCGTAACAAATGTCACAGATTCGCCGAGATTGCAGCGTGATCGCGTTTCGCGGGAAGGTACGACCTTCCCTTACGGGGCCGTTGGCATGCTTCTTGCCTCCCTTGTGCAAAGGGAGGTGGGTGAACGGAGTGAACCCGGAGGGATTGTCGTTTGCGCCGTCATCGACTTTACAATCCCTCAGTCTCGCTGCGCTCGACAGCTCCCCTTACACAGGGGAGCCAAGGAATACTGCTTCCCCTCCCTCTTCAGAACAGGGAAATCCCCCCTTGACAGATTGGTTTATCCATGATAAACTTGACGCAGGTTTATTGAGAATAAACCAAAGGAGGTATTGCATATGACCGAATTGGGCGAGGTGCAGGCACGGTTTGCGGACATCGTCTGGGCAAACGCGCCGATCCCCTCCGGGGAGCTTGTGAAGCTCTGCGAAAAGGAGCTCAACTGGAAAAAGCCCACGACCTACACGGTGCTGCGCAAGCTCTGCGAAAAGGGCCTGTTTACGAACGCCGACGGGCTTGTGCGGGCGAAAATCACGCGCGAACAGTTCTATGCCGAACGCAGCGGGCAGTTTGTGGAGGAGAGCTTTTCGGGCTCGCTGCCCGCGTTCATCGCCGCGTTTACGAAGAACCGTCCGCTGTCCGACGCCGAGGCAAACGAGATCCTGCGCATGATCGAAGCCTACCGAAAGGAGCATGAATCATGAGCAAACTGTTTTTGCATCTTCTGAATATCAGCATCACGGCGGGCTGGATCGTGCTGATCGTCGTGCTTTTGCGCTTCGTGCTGAAAAAAGCGCCGAAGTGGACGCGCGTCGTGCTGTGGGGCCTTGTCGCTTTGCGTCTGTTGCTGCCCGTGTCGATCGAGAGCGTGACGAGCCTTGTGCCGAGCGCGGCGACCGTTTCGGTCGAGCCGGTCACGCAGCCGTCCGAGATGCAGTCCTCCCCTGTCGTTTCGGAACGCATCGTGATCGAGACCGGCATTCCCGCCGTCAATCGCGTCGTCAATCCGCCTGCGGAAACGGCAGCAAAAAGCGCCGGTACTGTCGCTGTGCTGAAAACCGTTGCGGGCTGGGTGTGGCTTGCGGGCGCGATCGGCATGCTGCTGTACGCCGCGATCAGTTATCTTGTTCTGCGGCACAGGGTCCGCGCCTCGCTGCGCGTGGAAAAGGGCGTCTATGTGTGCGACGGGATCCGCGATCCGTTCATCCTCGGTCTGCTGTTCCCGAAGATCTATCTGCCCTCCGGCACGGACGAAACGACCCGCGGCTATGTCCTTTCGCACGAGCGTGCGCACCTACGCCGCTTCGATCACATCTGGAAGCCGCTCGGATTTTTGCTGCTTTCGGTCTACTGGTTCAATCCGCTGCTGTGGCTTGCCTATATCCTCCTCTGCCGCGACATCGAGCTTGCGTGCGACGAGAAGGTCGTGAAGGACCTCGACGATGCGGGCAAGGTTGCCTATTCCGAAGCGCTCCTGGCCGTCAGCGTGTCCCGCCGTTCGATCGCCGCCTGTCCGCTGGCCTTCGGCGAAACCGGCGTGAAGAGCCGCGTCAAGTCCGTGCTGAACTACAAAAAGCCCGCATTCTGGATCATCCTTGTCGCGATCGTCGCCTGTATTGCAATCGCGGTGTGCTTTCTGACCGTGCCGAAGAAGCAGAAGGGCACCTATATCGGCACATGGGAGTTATCGAAGCTCATCGAAGAGGGACAGGAGTTTGACGCTGCATTCCTCGCCATGTTCGGCATGGACAAGGATACGATCGTCCTCGATGCGGACGGGACCGGCAAACGGACCCTTGTGACCGGCAGCGAGACACAAGAATGGCCGGCGACCTACACTGCGGACGGGAACGAGCTGATAATCGAATTTACCATGTCCGGCAAATACGAATATCGGACCACGGAAACCGCAGTCTACGATCCGAAAAGCGACACGCTGTCCCTTGTCAGCGAATACGAAACCTATGTTTACACGCGCGCCGGAAGCGATCAGCCGGTGTCCGGCGAACCGCTGACCCTCGACCGGCTGATCGGCGTCTGGAGAATGGGCTTCGAGCTGTCCCCCGATGATCCCGGTCTGCTTTCCGGCACGCTGACCTTCCGCAAGGACGGCAGCGCAAGTCTGGACCTCTCAACAAACGGCAGACCCATGCAGGAGGAATGTACGTTCACACTGAACGGCAATACGATCGAGCTGATTTCCGGCGGTCAAACCGCGCCGATCTCCTACGATCCCGCGCATGACACGCTCTCCCTGCCCATCATGAACGTCGGCATCCTGATCTTTACGCGCACGGATGAACCGATGCCGGACCTGAACGACGCGTCTCTCTGCACCGTCTGGAGCCTGACCGCGATCGAAGCGCCGGACGGTCACCGGGATTCCCCCGCGGTCATTCTGATGGAGGACTATCTGGAGTTTCGCTCGGACGGCACCGTGCATTTCATTGAGCGGAATCAGGAGAATTACACCGAGGACACGCTGCCCTACACGCGCAGCGGCAACACCGTCACGATCGACGGGACGCCCCTTCTCTACGATCCCGAAAGCGGCGAGCTGCGACGTTCCGATCCGGATCCGGACGATATCGCGGTTTGGGTCTTCACGCGCACGCCGAATGTCGACCTGCCCCTGACGGAAGCGACCTTCGTCGGCGTATGGAAGGTGACGTCCATGCACATTGACGACGCGTATGTGACGGAGGACGAAGCCTACCGGCAGTACCGTGAACTGACCGTTGAACTGTACCGTTCCGGCAAAGCCAGCATCCGCGGTGCAGACGGCTTGCGCGAATCCGGTTATACATGGAGCATTGACGGGGACGACGGCGTCAGCGATATTGCGATCCGGCTGCACGATGCAGCGGCGAATACTGACCTGTTCCTGTCCTGGAGCAACGATCTGCTCGGTATTTTTGCGGCGGATCTGTTTGACGGTACAGATCCGGACCTCTATCTGACGCTTGAGCGTGATCCGCTGACGCCGCTTCCGTCGGAGGAGATCGGCGTCTCGCCAGTGGACGGACAGTAAAAGCCTCGAATCCGCACGAATCCCGCCGCCTGTGTATGGGCGGCGGTTTTTCGTTCATGCTATGGGCGAGGTGATGAAAATGAAACTGACCGAAAAAGAAAAACTGCTTCTGAAGGATCTCAAAAACTCCGAGGAGATCTGCATCGAAAAGTACGGAACCTACGCCGAACGCGCCGAGGATCCCGAGCTAAAAACCCTGTTCGAGACGATCCGCGGCCATGAGCTCAAGCATCTTCAGACCATCGAGTCGCTGATGCAGGGTACCGTCCCGATGATGGGCGGCGGGAATCAGCAACAGCAGAATCAGCAGAGCGGTTCCCCCTGCTGCGGCGAGTGCGACCGCAAGATGAGCAAGAACGACGAATATCTGGTACGCGACGCGCTGGACACCGAAAAGCACGTCTCGTCCGTGTACGACACCTGCATCTTCGAGTTCACCGACGCCGGCGCGCGCGACGCGCTGAATCACATCCAGAAGGAAGAACAGCAGCACGGCAAGCAGCTTTACGATTACATGAGCTGCCACGGCATGTGCGCGTAAGATGATGCACGGGACGCCGACCCCGGCGTCCCGCATAATGTACACACAGTTTTGGCTCCCTTGTGTAAAGGGAGCTGTCGCCGCAGGCGACTGAGGGATTGTAAAGTCATGGTACGCGCAAGCGACAACCTCTCCGGGTTCACTTCGTTCACCCACCCCCTTGCACAGGAGGCAAGGATCACAAGGGCCTCGCGCCCTCTTCCGCACCTTAATGCAAATGCATACTGAAAATCGAAAAATACAGGCTGCCAAGAAGGGAGAGATGGCGACGCGCGGGAAGCGCGCGACGGCTCCGCAGAAACGAAGCGTAAGCGGAGTGCTGAAGAATCCGCGTTCTTCGGTCGGGAGGCTATACTAAAGTATGCGACCGGCCGAAAACGCGGATAATTTGCGGCGAAATAATGAAAAGAAAAGGCGTTTTGCGCCTTTTCATCCGACAAGTATTTCTTTTTAACACCTCGCCGCAAATGGTCTGACCCCTTATTTGACAATCTGACAGGACGCCGAGCCCGACGTCCTGTTGATTTATCCGATCTTGATATACGTCTTGTACACGTATCCGGTCTTGCCGTTATAGTCGATCCTGACCCAGTTGCCGGAGCGGCCGTGCACGGTGAACGTCTCGCCGTTCTTGGCGGTGCCCAAAAGCTTGGAATCCGTCGTCGCCTTGGCGCGGACGTTGACCTTGTTCTTGCAGGTGATCGTACCGGTCTTGCCGTCGATGTCCTCCTCCGGCTCGGTGATCTTCACGAATTTCTTATGCACGAAGCCCGCTTCGCCGTCCTTATAGTCGATCTTGACCCAGTCGCCGCTTGTTCCGAGTACGTCATAGATCGCGCCTCTTGCCGCCGTGCCGAGAAGCTTTGAATTGGACGTCGCCTTTTCGCGCACGTTCACGCACGTCTTGCAGTTGACAATCTTCGCGGTCTTGCCCGATACCGGCGTCTCGCTTCCCTCGTCCCTCAGCTTGATGTAGGACTTGTACACATAGCCGTCCTGCTCGGACGTGTACTGGATCTTGACCCAGTTGCCCGCCTTTGCGAGGACCTTGTAGGTCGCGCCCTTCTTCGCGGTGCCCAAAAGCTTTGAACTGCTGGTCGCCTTCTCGCGCACGTTTGCCGAGTTCTTGACGTTGACGATCGTGCCGACCTTGCCGGTGATCGCGGTATCGTCCGGTTCGCCCTCGATCTTGATGTATGTGTTGTACACATACCCTTCCTTGCCCTCGAAGTCGATCTTGACCCAGCTGCCGAACACGCCGATCACGTCGTACGTCTCGCCCTTCTTCGCGGTGCCTAAAAGCTTTGATTGCGACGACGCCTTTTCGCGCACATTCACGCTCGTCTTGCAATTGACGATCGTGCCCTTCTGTTCGCCCTTTGCCGCGACCTCCGTCTGCGTCGTGCCTTCCTCCGCCTGTGCCGCAGCGGGCATCGCCGATACCAGCAGCAGCGCCGCCAGCACCAGCCCCAACCATTTCTTCATTCCGTTGACCTCCTTCCGCCTTGCGGCTTGCTTTCACTTATATAGACGTTTGAGCCCTGCATTTGGTTGCATTTGTCTCCCGTCGATTTCATAATAGCGCGCGAATGCGTTATTTTTGTCACAAAAGCATGTCGGAGATGTCACAAAGTTGTAAAATGTGGAAGGGGGCACCTGTCTTTTTCATTGCATCCGGATCAGGCCCGTGATAGTATGAAGCAAATATATGCTTACGGAGAAGAAACATGACAACCGACAGACTGCTGATCCGACCGATGCAGGAATCGGACGAAGCCGCATTCATAAACGGGACGGCCGACCGATCGCTGCGCACTGCATACGGCTTGCCGGAAAACATGGACGCGGCAACCGCGTCAAAGGTTTTTCGGCATTTCTGCGCATTGCCTGGCGCGTATTCCATCGCGGAAAAACGCACGGACAATATGATCGGCTTCCTTCTGGAAACCGATCCGGAGCTGCCTTTGGAGATCGCAAACAGGCTGCAGGGAACGGGACGAACGCTCGCGTTTGCCGTATTCCCACCATATCAACGGCAAGGTTACATGGAAGAGGTCCTTCGCGCCTATATTCCGCACCTGCTTCAAGGCCATGGAACGGCATATGTCCATTGCGGCCATTTTTCGGACAACGAGCCAAGCTGCCGCTTGCTGCAAAAGCTCGGCTTTCAAGCGTTCGCCGAGCATACGATCAAAACAAGGCTCGTTATCGACCGGATTCTGCAACCAGATTGCCTGCAATAACAGACATGATTGTCGACGCAGCCGTTCAGCGCTCCGTTTTGTGCGCTTCGGATGCCTGCCGGCAATGCGCCGCGATCGCCTTCCCGACAAACGCCGCCGTGCCCTCGCCGCCCGCGCGGTCGATGTTCTCCGTAAAGCGCGCGTCCGCAACGTACATCTGTCCGAGGCCCGAAAGGATCTCGTCGGTGCAGGGATAATAGTATGCACTGATGCAGTCCTGCAGTTCTATGACCTTTGCCTGCGCCGCGTCGGACGCCGGATCACCGTCCTTCAGCGCGCCGAAGTCGCGGAAGATCGCCGCCATCTGCGCCGCGCCGTCCTGCGGGCTGCCGTTCGCCTCATACGCGCGGTAAGCCGCCGTATCGCCCCAGCGCGCCTTTGCCTCTGCGGCATACGCCTCTTCCCTGCTTCTGTCAAATGCCGAAAAATCCATTGCTTCCTCTCCTTTTTGAATCCGCTGCGCCAATGCGATCAGCTTCTCCGTCCGTTCCTTTTTGAGTTCCAAAAGCCGAATCTGCCCGTCGAGCGCTTCACGCTGCTTTTCGTCCGGCAGTTCGAGCAGCCGCGCGACGTCCTTCAGCGGGATCTCCAGCTCGCGCAAAAGCAGGATCCGCTGCAGCCGCTGCAATGCCGCGCCGTCGTACAGGCGATAGCCCGCCGCCGTGTGCGCGGTCGGTCGCAAAAGCCCGATGCGGTCATAATACCGCAGCGTGCGGATCGTGACGCCGCTTAAAGCACTGACCTCGTGTACCGTTTTCATCGTTCTGTCCATACTCTTATCATAAACGATGACGCAGGGAGAGTGTCAAGCACTTTTTTCATGCTTTTTTCTGCGATTGGGCCTTGACAAACCCGTCCGGCCCTGTTATAATACATTTTACCGTCGCGGGGTGGAGCAGTCGGTAGCTCGTCGGGCTCATAACCCGGAGGCCGCAGGTTCAAGTCCTGCCCCCGCAACCACTGAAAAAGCCCCAAATCTGGGGCTTTTTCCTTTTCCGTCTTGTGCTCATTTCGGTCATTTTTGCGATTTGACGACAAACTTACGACACTTTGAAATTATGGTTTGGGATCGAATCGAACTGCTTGCCTGTTTTTTTGATGAATATGCAAACCGATCATGCCTTGTTATCCAAGAACAAAACTGCGTTTTTGCACATCTTGTATGTTTTCTTGTATGTTTTCTTGTCCTCCATAATCAAAAGCAGCGCACCGGTTGCCCGATGCGCTGGAAAAATGACTGTAACAAAGGCACATGTATTTGCAGTCAATCCACTATCTTCTGATCTTTTGCCATTTGAACCAACGAGCGGATGAATTCCTGATGTTTTTCGTACTTAGAATAACTATCGAATCGGATTTCATACTGTTTATTTCGTCCAACAAAAGAGGCATCAAATCCCTTATCATCCAGTTGCTTCGTGATTTCCTCATCTTCACCCAATCTGATGCAGAAATAGATAAACTGTTTTTTCGGTCTAAACGAGATGAAGTTGTTCGCTACGCCGTCTTTGGCAATGCCGACATAAAACTTGTTGTATTTGGATACTTAAGTTCCTCGCTCATACATTTACCCTATCATTCAGCCATTCTAATGCTGCTTCCTCGCCCTGTTCGATCGCCATTTCTACCGCTTGTTTTGCGTATTCCAGCAGCTCCTTCGATTTGCGGCGAAGCGCAAAGGATTCTTGGACTTTAGCGGCTATTGTTTCTTGTATTGGCATATCGAGAACAGGGATGACGACCTGTTCTATCTCCGACGGCTTCCAATGCTGGATAATAGCGCCGCTTGAATCGCGCTCAGCTTGCAGTTGCACGATTGGAGAATTTAGAACCAGCGTTAGGTAGTCTGGTAATACCTCCTTCGTATCTCGCACGGTTAAGTGCAGCAACGCACCGGAAGTAACAAATTGACTATCCTTTTCAACTTTATACGCGATACCAACACTGCCATCTTTTGAAAAAAGAATCGTATCCTTTGCAGGATATAGGGATTCAATATTATCAACAACACTGTGAGATAAAAATACCGCCGGCTTAGTAATTTCATATTTGGAAACATCGCTTACTCGAACAAATGGGATGCCCTCTTGTTGATATGCTTCACTTCCTGGTTCAATTGACTTTTTAGTTTTTACGATACCTTTATCTCCTCCTAGTGGCTTGCAATCAAAACGCGCTAACGCATCAAACAGCTCATCGTATTTGGGTTGATAATACTCCGCATCCAATCGTCCAGTTTTTATGAAAGAACTAGCTATTTGTTTAATGGTACAGCTACTACTATCTTTTTTTGATTCGAAACCAATAATATCTGTTAACTGCTTCTGACAATTCACTAATACTTTGTCGCTCTTAATAATCAATTCATTTGCTAAAATGACTGCGTTTTCAATAGCCTGCTCAAATCCATATGAAAAAACAGGTATCATTATTTCTGGAAACTCAACCAGTTTAATTTCGGGACGTGTTGCCTTAATTCCCCTGCGACGAAGCTGAGAGTAACCATACTTGCAATTAAAAAACATAGATACATAGTATGGATTATAAGCTTTCTTAAGCTCTATTTTTCCAACGTGAGCTATCATATTTGCTTTATCAATACTTTGAGGAATTACTGCGCTTTTTCCATAGTATACGCCGGTTTTCGTCACAACTACATCGAACGGATGTAACTCCGAGCGTTTGAGTTCTTTATTCTTTTTCTCTGAGATATATCTGCATTTTGACATATCAATATAACCTTCTTGTACGCTTTCACTTAGAAGGTAAAGTATCCCTTTGTCTTGATATTCAGCAGCCCCATGGTCACCATCGGTAATAGTATTAGATACTTGTTGCAAAGTTTTGTACTTCAAGCTTCTAACTATATTTGCCGCTTTGACATACTCTTTTCCGTAGTACTCTGCACCGAAAGTAAAAGAGTTTTCGAGTTTTGATATAGCTATCTCTTCAATATCGAGCCCATCCATCAAAGCCCTGTATTTCGCCTCATCATAAGGTTCAACGGATGGGTTTAATGAAAAAAACTTAGCCCTTCTTTCTTTGCAAACTCTATAAAAGCTTCGGCTATACCAGGTTTTAGTTTAACGATCGTACCATCTTGCTTTTTATACTGAAGCTGGTATAGATCATGATCTACAATCAAATGTCCATGCTCATCCAATGCATTTTCGCCGGTATCCGGATCTTGCAAGTAGATTTTATCCCCAGAGTTATCTTTGCTCGGTTTCTGCATTGTGGCAAAGAAGATTGGATAATCGTCTTTTTTGGGGCAAAGCTCGTCATCCCATTTCTGCACAAACAATACAGATGTTTTCGTTCCAGTATGTGGTTTGAACACATTTCCATGCAAACCAACGACAGCAAGAATACGACAGCGTTTCGCTATATATTCACGAATTGCTTTATCGCTACTATTGTTGAATCTTCCCTGAGGAAGAACAATCGCCATTCTCCCGCCAGGCTTTAAAAAATTGAGATTCCTCTCAATAAACAAGATGTCTCTGCCTACAGCATTTTGCCACTTTCCAGCAGAGTTTTTCCCCAATTCATAACGAGAAATAATCGTGTTCTCCTTTATGTCACCTGCGAAAGGAGGATTTGCCATAACAAGGTCGAAATTGAACTGGCTGTAATCGCTGCTTCCTCTGGGCTGTAAACGCTTCAGTTTTTTGAAGCCTTCATTGTAAACATCGTTCCAATCCTCTTGCTTAGTTACTTCATTCCAACGAGAATAATCAAGCGTATTCAAGTACAATACGTTTGTTTGTCCATCACCTGCAATCAAATTCAACGTACGCGCAACACGTACAGTTTTCTCATCAAAATCGATCGCAAACACATTATCGCGCACGAAATTAGTTTCTTCTGTGATGCGTTGCGACGCAGTAAAGCCTTCTCCCTCAGGCAATCCCTTTGCTCGACGAATATCCTTCCATACCTTGAAAATACTATGAACGGTGAATCCGGAACTCCCACATGCTGTGTCGATGATCTTGTCCTTATCCGTCGGATTCATCATTTTGACGCACATATCAATGACGTAGCGGGGCGTAAAATACTGTCCCTTTTCGCCTTTTTGCGCTTTACTCATTAAATACTCGAAAGCATCATCAACGACATCAAGATTGTTATTAAACAGTTTTATATCCTGTAAAGTAGATACGCAGACGGCAAGATGTGAAGGAGACAACAGTATTTTGCTTTCTTCTGCAAAAACACCTTCCCATTTTCTCTTAGCGTCATCAAACAGGCCTTGAATCTTTTCTTTCAGTTCAAAGTCCGTATCGCCATTATTCCGGAATTGTAAATAAGCTGTGGGATCATTGGCACAGATTAGTTCGTCATATAGTTTTGCAAAAATGAGTTTGAAGATTTCTTCAAAGGAATCCACACCTGCACTTGCAAGAACCTCATCTTCCATTTCCTTGATCAATGCGCGAAGAGAACGCTTTTCATGGCTGATCTTATCATGTGCAATCAACCATGCATAGTCCCTGTTTTCGCCGACTATATCAGATAGTTTCTGTGATGCTTTCGGAATATCAGAAATTTGCTCAAAGAAATTCGGATCCTTACGATTATAGCACGAAATCTGCTCGCCGTTTGTCCAGACACCAATAGGCGCACCAGTTGCATTGCAGTATGATTTGAGCTGCTCTTTACCATCCGTCAACTTCGGCTTCTTCAATTCGACAATGATATAGGGAACGGTTGGGCGATCCTTATCCATAACAGTAATATCGGCACGCTTGACCTCTCTGCCAAAATGGATGGGCGTTTCAAACTGCAACCGACTGACAGGATATCCGTAGTCATGCATAAGCTTGTATGCATACAATTGTCGAATTGCCTCCTCTGGCGTAATCTTGATCTCTTTATCTCGCACCAAACAAGTGGTGTACGGTACTTGAGCTTCACGAACAGTTTTTAGGAAAACTCTATTCTCAATAGTTTGTACTGCTTCATCAGAAAACAAACTGGCGTCATAGGATGTGTTCTTTAGAATCTCAGTGATTGTCATAGAGGTCTCCTCCTGCCGATATTGGTACATAATTCCCTATATTATTACACAGTATTATACATACAATTGCTCAGGTTTTCAAGTAAGAAACCGTTTTTGTAGTTAAAATAGGGGGTTTTTGTAATCATAGAAAAATGACCATCTGTATCTCCAGCTATATAACAAAGCACTATATCTAAATCTTGTTCGGCCCGAACATTTGCGTATGATCTATATAGATTTCGGCAGATTTTGTGTTGAGCTGAAAATCTGCCGATTTTTGCATAAAATTCTGACGACATGTATAACGACATATTTAATCCATTTTGTACCAATAAATACCGTCTAAAACGCATGAAAGTGCCCTGTTTTCTACCCCCCCCCGTAAAAACCCGGAGGTCGTACCTTCGAGCGAAAAACAACGTTATTTTGACCGTTTTTATGCTAATTCGTGCATATTTTAGTGAATATACAACGATTTTATAATTATTCGCAGTATACAGTCCGTTTTGTGCTGGTTTTTCAGACAAAATTGACGACACTTTGGTTAAAATTGGGTGGATTATTTGGATTTCTTGATACTGGTTGTAATTGCGAAAAAGTCAGTAAAATAGGCGCTTTTTGAGTGTTTTAGGCGTTATTTTGCTGTCCGTTTTAATGGACTCATAACCTGGAGGCCGCAGGTTCAAGTCCTGCCCCCGCAACCAGAAAAACAAAGACCGCCGTTTCGGCGGTCTTTGTTTTTTCCGACATTCACGTTTATCAACATCCATCAGAGGCCCAAAACCAGCAGGGTATTGCGCCCGCGTTCCCGCAGGTATCAGTTTATCAACATCCATCAGAGGCCCAACAATGGATTCCTCTTCATACGGCATATGAACACCCCGACAGGCTCCGGTTTACTTCAGCTTTGCGCCGTCCTTGAACGCGTTGCCCACCTTTTCGCCGAGCGCAACGTAGGCATAGCTGCACGGATCGAACGCGATCGGCTTCAGCTTCTTGAGATCGATTTTTCCGTCGGTCACGACGCTTTCGTCCGCCGATACGTTGACGATCTCGCCGATGAGGATGCCGTCTTCAAAACGCTTGACCCTGCACTCCAGCGCCATCGGAAGCTCGTCGATCAGCGGCGCGTCGACGAATTCGCTCTTCCTGGCATGGAACCCGGCTCTTCTGAACTTATCGGGAACCTTCGCGGCGGATTCGATCCCGACGTAGTCGCACGGGATCACCGTGTCCTCCGTGCCCATGCTGACCGTAAACGCCTTCCGGATCATCAGGTTGTCCGTGGTCTTATGCTTGCCGAGACTGATCGTGATCTCCGAAAAATCCGTCGTAATGCCCCATGCGGCGTTCATGGCGTTCGGCACGCCGTTCTCGTCGTAGGTCGCGATGATCAGGACCGGCTGCGGCAGCATGATCGGTTTTGCTCCATAGTTGACTCTGCTCATGATGAAACGCTCCTTTTCACGGTTTATGGTTTTATTATAGTCCTTTTCCGGATTTTTGCAACCGAAACGCCTTCAAAACAGGCGTTTCAAAGGGAATGAAGCGGGTCCGATCCCCGTATTCCGTCGGCATGCCGGCACTGGCGAAAGCTGCCGGGCACGGTGATCCCCTGTCTTCGGATCGGAGAGGTTCAAAAAAACAGGGCCGAAGGACCTTTCCCTTCGACCCTGCGGCTGATACGCTTTACGCTCTGGCCTTCTTTGCCTTCTCGTAGGCAAGGATGCGCTGCATCTCGTTGTAGACGATCATGTAGCCCTCGTCCACGCCCATGCCGGGCTTTGCGAGGATCTGATCGGGACGGGTCGCCATCGCGCAGTGGACGCAGACCTGTGCGGAGCGGTCGGTCTCGTTGCAGGTGCCGCCCTGATACGCGCCGATGCCCTTCGCCTTGCAGTACAGCACCGCTTCGATCGTGTTGTTGACGCCGCCGAGGTCGGGCGTCTTGATCTGGACCATGTGGCCCGCCTTGTTGTCGGCAAAGTACTTGATGTCCTCCAGCGTGTTGCACCATTCGTCCGCGACGATCTCGACGTTGATGCCGCGATCGTCCAGCTCCTTCGTGATCGCCTTCAGCGCCAGCATCTGCTTCTCGCGGTCCTCGACGTCCATCGGGCCCTCAATACGCAGATGGAACGGCTTTGCGGCCTCCTCGAGCTTCGCCATGTAGTCCGCCATCGCCTTGTAGTTGTCGTTGCCGAACGCCGCGCCGATCGTGCCGTATACGTCGATGTGGAAGATCGGGTTGTAGTCCTCGCTCGTGCGCAGCTTCAGTACGCGGTCGCGCAGCCAGCCGACGTACTCGAGGAGCTTTTCGCCGTGCTCGCCGAGCTTGGTCTTGACGTTGTTTATCAGCGCGTGCGGCAGGATCTGCGCGCCCTTGATGATCATCTTGTCGGAGTTGGTGTAGCGGTCGTCGCCCGACTGGGTGAAGATGTCCAGCGGACGGTCCTCGACGGTGCAGCCGTATTCGTCCGCAACGACCTCATACATCATGCGGCGCGTGCTCTTTGCGACCGCGTCCAGCAGAGCCTGGGTCATGCCGTAACGGATCGCGGTATGCAGCCGCTTGCCGTCCACCGTGATTGCCTCCAGATCCGCGGCGAGCTTGCGGAAGTTGTCCGCCTCGCGGCCGATCAGCTGCGGCTTGATGTACTTGTCGATGATCGGAATGAAGTCCTTTGCAAGGAACAGCGGATCGCGTCCGCCGCAGCCGGAATACTGCACGGCCGCGCAGTCGCCGAATGCGATCTGGCCGTCCTCCAGCACGAGCATCACGGAGATGGACTCGCCGGGCTGGCGCACGGAGGTGAAGCCTGCGGTCTTCGGCTCGCCGATGTATGCGGCGCCGTCGGAAACCGCGCCCGCCTTGATGGCGCGCTGATCGTCGAAGTAGAAGCCGGTACGGCCTGCGGAACAAATGACGTCAATGATTTTCATACGTTTGCCTTTCTTTCTGTCGTAAAAATGATTTATGCCTTCGGTCTGCCGACCAGACGACCCTTGCTGATCGCGTATACGTCGTCGGTGACCATCTGGAACGATGCGTTGCGCTTTTCGGCCTTGGCGCGCTCCTCGATCTTGGCGCGGTGATACGCCTTGATCTCGTCGGTGAACGGCAGGTTGCCCATGTCGAGGATGCGGATCGCGCCGTCGTTGTCGCGCGCGGGAAGCATTCTGCCCGCGTTGAAGCGCGAAGGCGCAAACGGGATATCGACCGCGCCGCACAGGACCGCGCGGACGCAGCCCTCCGCGATGTCGCCCTCGCCGAGCTCGAAGCACTTGTCGACGATGCAGCGGGTCTCCATGCGGATCATTTCCTTTTCCTCTTCGAGGTTCTTGGCCGTGCAGACCTGGTCGGAAAGCATGCTGATGACCTGCTTGGTGCAGCGAAGGCCCTGCGCGTTCGCCTCCATCGTCGGAACGCCCATCGCCTCGTGCGGGGTCTTGACGATGACCTTGGTGGCCTTGGAAAGCGCCGCCGTCGCGCTGCCCCAGCTGATGACGCCGAACGCCTTTGCCTCGTCCATCGGGAAGCCGCCCATCCACTGGTGGAACACCGTGGTGACGCAGACGTCCGTATAGCCGTTCTTTTCGAGGTATTCGTTGGTCAGCTCCTCGAGCACACGGATCGCCGCGACGTCCTGCACGAGGTTGCCGCACTGGCCGTAGCCGACGGTGATGTTTTTGACGCCCTGTTCGGCGGCAAGCAGCGCTTCGATGATCGCGACCGCATTCGAGATGCACGGCGGAACGAGCGTGCCGGTCAGCGGGCCGTACGGCTCGCGGTTGATCGGAACGCCGGCCTCCTCATAGATGCCGGTCAGGCGGTCGACGTACTGCCAGTCCGCGATCGTCTTTTCCATCGGGACGTTCTTCGCATAGGGCAGGTTGTACGAAATGCCGCCGCCCTCGTAGCTTGTGAAGCCGCCCGCGTACGCGATCTCGGTCAAAAGACGCGCGTCCGGCGTGCCGTGGCGCACCTGGATCGGCGTGTCGAGCGCGTTGATGAGTCTGCGGCAGCCGTAGACGCCGTGGTTGACGGCCGGAAAGCCGTTCAGCATCGAGCGGCGCTCCTTCATCGACTCGCGGATGCCGTTCTCCGCCTCCTGATAGCGGTTCTGACGCGTGTAGCTGTCGATCGTGGTGGGCAGAAGATCTGCTTCGCCCTTGTCCTGCAGATAGGTCAGAAGCTCGATCTGCGCGTCGATCAGCGCGACGCCCGCGCGCGGCTGGATCAGCGTGACGCCCTTGTTCTTGGCGTCGACGAGCTTTTTGCTGAAGACCTTGTGATCCGGCAGCGACTTGTGGAACTCGATCGCCTCTTTGAGATCGACCTCCGCACCGGTCGGCCACTGCTTCAGGACCTCTTCGCGGATCGCGTTGAACTGATCGTCCGGGATGCGCTTATTCTGTACGGTCATCTTCTTTTAACTCCTCTTTCAAAATGGTGAGCGCCGCGTCGGGATAATGCTGCGACAGCAGCCCCATAGCGGCTATGATATAGCTGCGGTCCACCAGGACCGTGCAGTGTTCGGGTTTGAGCGAACCGGGATCCTCCGCATCGTAGAAGCCGTAGGACGCGATGCGTCCCGTGTGCGCGGTGTGGATCAGCGAACCGCCGGTGACGATGAATTTGTCCACGTTTTTGAGGTTCTTGCCGGTCTGGATGAGCTGCAGCCCGCCGAGCCCGAAGATCTCGGAAAGCCGTCCGGCGTGGCGCGTCATTGCAACGCGGACCGCCATGCTCGCAAGGCTCTCGTCCGCGCGCTGCGTCTCCCCGTCGTACGGGAGCCGGTCGGTGTGCGTCGCAAAGAAGTCGACGATCTCCGAAAGGCGCTCCTCGGACATGTCCGCGATCGCGGCGATCCGTTTGAGCCCCGCCGCGTCCACGATGCCGCGGATGCTGTAGCGCATGCCGATATCGCCCTCGACCGTGCGCTTGATGTACGGCTCGGGAAGCCCGCGCAGAGCGGTGCGCGGATCGTCCGGCAGGCCCTCCGCGACGGAATACACGTCCGTCGTCGCGCCGCCGACGTCCACCGCGACCAGGTCGCCGATGCCCTTCTGCGTTTCGGTGCCCTCGGCCAGCAGCTTGATCGCGGCCATGACGGCGCTCGGCGTCGGCATCAGGATGCCGGAGATCAGCTCGCTCGCCTTCGAGAGACCCTTCGCCTCGATGATGCGGTTCAGGAAGACCTCGCGGATGACCTGCTGCGTCGGCTCGATGTTCAGCGTGCCGAACGAAGGCATGACGTTCTCGGTGACGTGCACCTCGCGCCCCTCTAAGATGCGCGAGCAGGTGCGCGCGGCGTTGCGGTTGCCCGCAAGGATGATCGGATAGTCGCCGCCGATCTCCTTCAGCACCTCGGCGTTGTGCACGATGCACGCGGTGTTGCCGCCGTCCGTGCCGCCGCAGAGCAGAAAGATGTCGGGATCGATCGCGCGGATCTCGTCCGCGTCGTCCTCATTGAGCTGAAACGCGTAGGTTTTCAGCACCTTTGCCCCTGCGCCGAGCGACGCGGTTTTGGCCGCCTCGGCGGTCAGCTCCGGCACAAGCCCGCTTGCGAGCATCCGAAGCCCGCCCGCCGCGCTGGAGCAGGCGTAGCGCTCGGCAAAATCGAGCCTGCCCGTCTTGCGTTCCAGCAGTTCAAGCGCGTTTTTGAGCCCGTCGTTGACGTCGGTCTGCACAGTGGTATAGGCGTTGGCGGTCCCCAAAAGCCGGGGTCCGTCCACGTCCACCGCCGTCACCTTCGTATAGGTGCTTCCGAAGTCGATCAAAAGAACCGGTTTCATGTTACGTGCGATCAGTCCTCAACGTGCAGGTCCTTCTTCAGGCACTCGATGTCTACCTCGGGCGCGGTTCCCGGCGGGAACGAGCGGTCGAAGCCCATCGCCTTGAAGCGCTTTTCCACCTCGTCGAACGGCTGCTTGCCGATGACGATGTTGCCGCCGACGTACAGCAGGATGCCCTCAAGCCCCGCCTCGTCGCACTTTTCGCGAAGACCGCGGCAGTCCAGCTCGCCCTGACCGTACAGCGACGACACGACGATCGCGTCCGCGTTCGTCTCGATCGCGGCGTTGATGAACTCCTCCTGCGAGACCATGACGCCCAGGTTGACGACGTTGAAGCCCGCCTCGGTGAACGCGTGGTACAAAATCTGGTTGCCGACCGCGTGCACGTCCGCGCCGATGACGCCGATGATCAATGTTTTCTTTTGCTTTTCCATGACTTCCTCACTGTCCATGATGGTAAACGGATCGGGGCAAAACCGATACCCCGCCATTCTGTATGAAACAAGGCGATCATACCCCGATCGCAGCATAAAGTCAAGCCAAACGGGGCCGCATCGCACAATATACTTTTCGCGCGCCGCAGCGTCAGCGCCGCGAGGCAAGATACGCGTTCCGGCCGGCTTCGTACAGGTTGTTTCCGTCGCTGTCGATCACGCAGACGACCGGCAGGTTTTCGACCCGCAGCCGCCGCACCGCCTCGGCGCCGAGATCCTCGTAGCAGACGATCTCCGCCTCCCTGATGCAGCTGGAAAGCAGCGCGCCCGCGCCGCCGATCGCGGCGAAATACACCGCGCCGTGCCGCTTCATGGCCTCGACGACCTCCGGGCTGCGCTTGCCCTTGCCGATCATGCCGGTCTCGCCCAATGCGATCAGCGTCGGCGAGTACGCATCCATGCGGTAGCTCGTGGTCGGGCCCGCGGAGCCGATCACATGACCGGGCTTGGCCGGCGTCGGTCCGACGTAATAGATCGTTGCGTTCTCAATGTCGAACGGCAGCGGCTTGCCTGCGTCGGCAAGCTCGCAAAGGCGTTTGTGCGCCGCGTCGCGCGCCGTGTAGATCACGCCCGAGAGCAGGCAGGCGTCGCCGCTTTTGATCGTTCTTGCAATCTCCCGCGTGATCGGAAGCTGAATGTGCTTTTCCATACGCCCCTCCTCACAGCACCGCGGTCCTGTGCCGCGTCACATGGCAGTTGATGTTGACCGCCACGGGAAGCCCCGCGATGTGCGTGGGCATCCACTCGATGTTGACCGCAAGCGCGGTCGTTCTGCCGCCGAAGCCCTGCGGTCCGACGCCGAGCGCGTTGATCCTGTCCAGAAGCTCCGCTTCGAGCGCCGCATAGTACGGATCGGCGCTGCGCTCGTCCGTGCTGCGCATCAGCGCCTTCTTCGCAAGGTACGCCGCTTTGTCGAACGTGCCGCCGATGCCCACGCCCACCACGATCGGCGGACACGGGTTCGGTCCCGCCTCCTCGACGGTTTTCAGGATGAACGCCTTGACGCCCTCGACGCCGTCGGACGGCTTCAGCATCGCCAGACGGCTCATGTTCTCGCTGCCGAATCCCTTGGGCGCGACGGTGAGCTCGATCCGGTCGCCCGGCACCAGCTCCGTATAGAGCATGGCGGGCGTGTTGTCGCCGGTGTTCACGCGGCGCAGCGGATCGGCGACGACGGATTTTCTGAGATACCCGTCGCGGTATCCGCGCCGCACGCCCTCGTCGACGGCGGCTCTGAGATCGCCCAGCAGATGCACGTCCTGTCCGATCTTCAGAAACACGCAGCACACGCCGGTGTCCTGACAGATCGGGACCGTGTTCCGTTCGGCAATGCCGTAATTCTCAATGATCTTGTCCAGAATCCCCTGCGCGGTCTCCCACGGCTCGGTCGCTCTCGCTTCCTCGATCCGCGCCTGCATATCGCGGGGCAGCACGCAGTTTGCCTCGACGCAGAGCCGCGCGATCGCATCGGTCAAAATGCTGACGGAAAACTCTCTCATTTCTTATTCCTCCACGGCACGGATGCAGTCGATCACGGTCCCGTCGCGGTAGATCACGTCCGCAACGATCCGGTCGGTGAAGCGCGGCTTTTCGGGGACGCCGCTCGTGCGCTCGGCAAGCTCCTTCAGCGCGTGGATGTCGACCACGTGCACGCCCGCGTCCCTGAGCCGCAGCGCAAGCTCCGGCTTGCCCGGATTGACGGCGACGCCCTTCTGCGTCACCAGCACGTCGACGGTGCTGCCCGGCGTGGATACGCAGGTCACGCGGTCGGTGACGATCGGAAGCCTTGCGCGCGCAAGCGGCGCGATGATCATGGACAGCTTTGCGCCGGCCGCGGTGTCGCTGTGCCCGCCGGAGCCGCCCATGATGCGGCCGTTCGAGTCGGTATGCACGTTGACGTTGAAATCGGTGTCGATCTGCGTTGCGCCGAGGATGACCACGTCGAGCGAGTCGACGACGGCGCTTTTGGCGCGCGGCGAGGCGTAATGCGTCGCGGAGATCTCCGCGTGGCGCGGATTGCTGCGGATGGATTCGACCGCCTTCAGATCGAAGCACTGCACGTCCATCAGCGCGTCGAAGCAGCCCTCGTTGAGCATGTCCACAAGATAGCCCGTGATGCCGCCCAGCCCGAAGCTGCCGCGGATCCTGCCCTTCAGCATCTCATTCTTGAGATACAGCGCCGCTGCCAGCGACGCGCCGCCGGCGCCGGTCTGGAAGCTGAAGCCGTCGCGCAAGAGCCCCGACGCCTTGATGACGTCGACCGCGGTCTGCGCCATCAGAAGACCGACCGGGTCGCGCGTGATCTTGGTCGTGCCGGACACGATGCCGTTCGGATCGCCGATCGAATCGACGACGACCACCGCGTCCACATCGGTTTCGGGGATCGACCAGTCCGTCAGCGGATACGGCACGAGTCCGTCGGTGATCGCGACGGTGAAGCGCGCGTTTTTGGCGTCGGGGATCGCATAGCCCAGCGAGCCGCAGGCGCTCCTGCCCTGCTTGCCGGTACAGTTGCCCATCGGATCGCAGGCGGGCGCGGCAACAAACGCCACGTCGATCGGCGTTGCGCCGCGTTCGATATCGGCGGGACGACCGCCGTGCGTGCGGAACTGCACGGGGTTTTCCATGCCGCCCGCGGAGATGAAGCCGCCGAGCCCCGCGCTCATATAGTCGGTCAGAAGGTGCGTCACAACGCCGTTTTTGATGTGTTCTTTCAGCGGCGCGTGTACGTCGAACAGCGAGCTTGCGTTGACGGTCAGATCGCGGATGCCCAGGGCGGCGATCTCGTCCATGACCATGTTCAGCACATAGTCGCCGTTGCGCAGATGATGGTGGAAGGAGACGGTCATGCCGCTCTTGAGTCCGCTGTCCAGGATCGCCTCGCGGATGGAATTCCGGATCTTATTCATCTTCAAGCCCTCCGATCCCAAGCTGTTTTGCCGCTTCCAGCGTCTGGCGCGCACGCTCCACGATCGGCTTGTCGATCATCTTGCCGCGGAGCGAAACGGCGCCCTTGCCCTGCTGCTTGCCGATGCGGATCGCCTCGAACACCAGCCGGGCGTATTCGATGTCCGCCATGGACGGACTGAAGGTCTCGTTGATCGTGCGCACATGGCGCGGCGCGATCGCGCTTTTTCCGGTGAAGCCCAGCGACTTTGCGTAGGCCGCGTCGACGGCCATCCCCTCATCGTCGTTGACGTCGGTGAACGGCGTGTCGTACACGTCGACGCCCGCCGCCCGCGCGGCGCACACAAGGCGCTTTCTCGCATAGTCGATCTCGTTTCCGGCCTTCGTGCGCTTGCAGCGAAGGTCCGCGGTCAGGTCCTCGCCGCCCAGAAACAGCGCGGTCACGCGCGGGCAGGCGGAGGCGATCTCAAACGCGCGCTCCACGCCGAGCGCCGTCTCGATCAGCGGGATCAGCTTTACGGTGCCGACCGGAATGCCGCAGCGCGCTTCGATTTCGGCGATGTACGCGTCGAGCGTTTTCATATCCTCCGCACTCGACGCCTTCGGCGGCATGATCAGATCGGGCTTCAGCGGCACGATCGCGTCAAGGTCGTCCTTCCAGTACGCGGTGTCGATCGCGTTGATGCGCACGGTGACCTCCACGCCCGCAAAGCCCATCTCGCGGATCGCGTTGCGCACCAGAATGCGCGCCGAATCCTTTTCATCCGGCGAAACCGCGTCCTCAAGATCCAAAATGATGCTGTCCGCGCCGAGCGCGTCGCCGTTGATGATCATGTTCGGCGTGTTGCCCGGCAAAAAGAGCATGCTTCTTCGCATAATTCCCCTCCGTTCAAAAGCGTTATGGGCATCCCAACCCATTCTCTGTCTGTATTATAACGCCGATCGTTTGAACAAGCAATATGCACCTTTGCAATCCGGGGCAAAAGTGCGGATTATATACTGGATTTCCCCATTGAGAAATGCGGCGCGATGGGTTATAATGATACAAACGGCCGGTCGGCCGATGTTTTGGAGGTGCCCATGTCGTATTCCGGAAGAATGCAGCAAAGCCATTCCTACAGCGTCTTTTTTGCGCCGCGCGGACGCGACCGCATGTACGATCTCGGTATGCAGATCGCGCAGCTGTATCTGTCGCCCTACGACCAGCTGATCGGCATCATCGGCGAGGCGGGCTCCGGCAAGAGCATGCTGATCAAGGGCATGTTCCCGGGGCTTGAGCTGACCAACGACGACAACGGCATCAACATGCGCCCGCTGCCGATCCTCGACCAGTGCGAGGACGGGTACTTCCGCGCGCACACCTATCACCTCGATATCCGCTTTGAATCGGCGTTTACGCAGATGGGCACGCTGGCGGACGCGATCCGCAACGCCGTTGCAAACGGCAAGCGCGTGATCGTCGAGCACTTCGACCTGATCTACCCGCTGCTCGGCATCAATGCGAATCTGCTGATCGGCGTCGGCGACGAGATCATCGTCTCGCGTCCCACGATCTTCGGTCCGCTGCCGGGCGAACTGCATGACAAGGTATCGAAGTCGATCGTTTACCGCCGCATGGCGCACACCGCCGAGGACCTGTGCGAGATCTTTCTGCCGCCCGAGGAATACAAGCGTGCAAAGCACCGCGACATCAAGCACGGCTTTCTGCTCGCGTTCGACGACAAGGCGCCGGACGTCGACCTGGATGAGCTGGAGCTGAAAGTCAGCACCGCGATCGCGTCGGACCTGCCGATCACCTACGTCGACGACGAACACGTCCGCATCGGCGATATCGTGCATCCCTGCACCGGTCCGCGCACGCACGTCGCAAGCACCGGCAAGGTCGAGGAATTCCGGCTTCTGCACCGCATCGAATACGACCCGATCGAGCACACCTATCTGATCGCCGGCCGCGTCGGCCCAGGCATCGGCGGCGAATCCATCGACGACGTCAACGATTTCAACCTTGACTGACAACCGCACCGCATACAAAACAGGCTGCCCGAAAAGCAAGGCAGCCTGTTTTGTATTCCCGGAATCGCTTTTGCCCGCGGGATAGAAGCGGCTTGGGCGGATCCGGTCGTGCCGCCCAGAACCTCGGCATGCTGCTCCTGCGTCAGCTTCCGCCCCTTACGGAACGAACGGATGTTTTCGGCAAGCTTCATATCCATGCCCCCGTCCTCCCTTGCTTTGCGATGGTGCTGTACAACAAAAACAGAGCGATGTACACACATCGCTCATACTAATATAATATTGATTTCTATACTGTCAGTATGAAAATGCGGCGTACCTGCCGCTGCGCTACCGGAGGGTCTTCAGATAATCCTTGTGCGCGTCGGTGACGCGAAAGCTCTCCACAGCCTTTTGGATCGCCTTTTTATGCACCCATTCGTCCAGCCGCCGCTGCTCGAAGTACGGCACGGCCGCGTCGTACTGCTTGGCGAGCGCCGTCGCAAAGTACCATGCGACCATCATTTTGAGATAGTAGTCCTCGCCCGTTTGGGACGCGGCCAGATCAAGGTATTCCGGCTTGAAATCGTCGTCCAGGTATTCGTTCATCAGCATGCGCAGGCCGAACCGCGCCGTGTACACGTGCTCCGACGCGATCCATTGTTTGACATACGGCAGCAGCCGGCCGCGGTTCTTCCGGAACGATTTGGGCGTCGCCTGATCGGAGACCGGCCAGCAGTCGACGTACGGCAGAAACGCCTCGACCGCGCGTACGCACGCGTCGAAGTCCCTGAACCCTGCCAGCACGAAAAAGTGGATCAGGTTTTCTTCATAATACTTGTGCGGCAGGTCATTGAGAAACGCGTCCCGCTCCGCGCATGCGGAAACCTCCTTGGCGATTGCCCGCAGTGCAGGCGTGCGCACGCCGAGGATCGTTTCCTGCGGGATGTTCGGCACCAGCTTTGCCTGAAAGTCCCGGTACGCTTCGTCTCTTTCCGCGATCAGTCTGTCATACAGCTTCATACGTCCTCCCCTCGCCACATCCAGTACACAAAGTCGTCCGATACGGTCAGTCCCATCTTGCGCTGCAGCGCAAGCGACGCCGTGTTGTCCGCAAAGATCTGCGCAAACGGCAGGCGCCCGCGTTCAAGCTGATGATCGATCAGCGCCGCATAGAGCGCTTCGCCGAAGCCGCGTCTGCGGTACGGTTCGAACACATGCAGCATACCCATCGAGCCCTCGTCGTGCACGCCGATGAAGCCCGCCAGTTCGCCGTCAAGGTATCCGCCGAGAAAGTCGCCGCCGTCAAACGCCGCGCGCAGCTCCGCTTCGCTGCCGAGCGAATAGCTTGAAGACACCTTTTGATAATCGGCCTCGTCCGGACGGCGGATGATCAGCGCCGTGCGGACCGGCAGCGGCGCGCCCCGGTACACGACCTGTCTGCAAGGACTGCAGCCCGAAAAGCCGCACGCTTCGGCGGTTTCCCGCAGTCCGGCGCAGCCGCGCAGCACGATCGCGTCCTTTTCGGGGATCCTTTGCAGGATATCCCTCGCCTCCTCCGGATCAAACGCCGCGATCGCGTGGAGCCAGCCGCGGTCCCACCGCATCCACAGCGCGGTCGGGCTGTCGTATGCGACGGTCCACGCGCCGGACCGCCGGTACGTTTCCATGTCCGCATACAGCGCGGGATCGCTTTTGAAAAGCGCTTCAACGTCCATCGTCCGCTCCCTTACCGGTCTTCCTTCTCCGCCTTTGCAAGCGCCTTTTTGTACGGGCGCAGCATGCCCTCGGTCATCTTGCCGGACATCTTTTTCTGCAGCTTTTTATTGCGCATCATCGCGCCGACCAGATACATGCCGAGGATGCGGCCCTTGCGCTTCTGCGGGAAGTCGTAGAAGCCGTGCTTTTTATAGAAACGGTGGTCCTCCTTCATCAGCCCGCGCATCTGATAGATCAGATCGCGAAACACCTTCATGCCGCCGACGCCCCAGAAGGTCTTGGGCGGCTGATACGCGTTGTCGACCGCGTAGCGCAGCGTGTCCGCAAGCGCGGCGATCGCCGCGTCCGGATCGGTCTCGTCGGTCGCGACGCCGGCGAGGAAGTTTCCGCCGACCTCGGCGCGCGCCTCGATGACCGTCTGCAGGTTGATCTCCTGCGAGAGCGGCCCGCTGACGAGGTAGCCGACCGGCTTGCCCATCGTGACCGTGCGGTGGCCGTTGCAGAACTGCCGGTCGTCATACAGCTTCATCCGGTACCCCATCGAATGGTCCATGATCGCAAAGGCGTAGACGATCGCATCCGCGGTCTGGATCTTCTCGCGCAAAAACGCGTCGAAGCCGTCCCTGTACACGCACGTGCCGTCGGCGGCGCAATGGAAGCAGCCGAGACAGCCGCCCGCAAACGGGAACTCGCGCAGGTTCACAAGCGAGGTCTCAAACGGCGCGATGCGCAAAAACGCGGCGACCATCGCGCGGACCGGACCTTCGGCGTCGGGATCGAAGTCCGCGACGACGGCGACGCGGCCGGGCTTCTGCATCGACGGACGCGCCTCCCCGTACGGCTTCACGGGCGTAAACGGCTGCGGCGCGCCGTACGTTTTCGGCTCCGCAAGGCCGTTCTCCTTCCGCCACAGAACGAAGCGGAAGAAGGCCTCCGCCTCCTTGCGGCCCTGCGGCTTTAAGAGGTCCTCCATGTCCGCGGACAGCCCGCCGAGATAGTCGAGACCGAGATCGTCGCAGTTGTCGCGGATGAAGCGGTGCGCGGTGATATCGTAGAAATGCAGCGAGGTCGTGATCTGCGCCGCGCATTTGCCCGCAAGGTCGACGCCGCACTCCTTGACAAGCTCAATGAAGCGGTGCAGCTGCGACGGGACCAGAAACGTATAGACCGGATAGCAGAACAGCAGCAGATCGGCCGCCTTCAGCGCGTCCTCGGCCTTTTGAAAATCCTTTTCGAGCGCCTTGATGCGCTGTCCGACATGCAAAACCTCAAAGACTTCCTCCGGGAAGCGCTTTTCGAGATACCGTACCGTCTGCAGCGTAATGCTGTTTTCGCCCTTCGGCGAGCCGTTCAAAACCAGAATGTGCATGCTCAGTCCTCCTTTTTTCGTGCGGCCTCCGCAATGTCGGGCCAGCGCTTGATGATGTACTGCACCGCATTGCGGCTGTGCGGAACCATGCAGTCCGTGCAGTTTTTGATCCCCGTATCCGTATAGGTGAAGTTGCCGCCGCACCTGTCGCCCAGCATATACAGCGGGCAGTAGCAGAACAGGCAGTTGAAGTCCTCCGGATGCGCGGTCTTGTGACACGGAAAATACTTGCAGTCGGTGTTGTGGATGAAGGAATCGCTGTTCATTTTGTCGCTCCTCTCGTTTCGTCGATCTCATACAGCAGCGCGTTGACGATGCATGCCGCGACGTTGCTGCCGCCCTTTCTGCCGCGCGCGACGATGCACGGCACCTCGGTTTCCATGATCAGCTCCTTCGACGCGACGACGTTCACAAACCCCACCGGCACGCCGATGATCAGTCTGGGTTTATATCCCGCGTCGATCAGCTCGCGAAGCCGGATCAGCGCCGTCGGCGCGTTGCCGATCGCATAGATTACGTTCTCCCCCAGCTTCGCCGCCTTGTCCATGCTGACGCGCGCGCGGGTCACGCCCTGCGCCTTCGCCTGCTTTGCGACGTCCTCGTCCGCCATAAAGCAAACGGCGCGGCCGCCGAGCTTTTCCAGCGTGCGCTTGTTGATCCCCGCAAGCGCCATCTGCGTGTCGGTGACGACCGTCGCGCCGCCCCGCAGCGCATCGAGCGCGCGCCGCACGGCGTCCGGCGAAAAATACAGATTGTCGGCGTAGTCGAAGTCCGCCGTCGTATGGATCACGCGCTTGATGACTGGCGCCTGTTCGGGATCGAGGACCCTGTTGCCCAATTCCTCGGTGATGATACGAAAGCTCTCGCGCTCGATCTCCATCGGCGCGATCGTTTGAATCTCCGTCATACGCCCTCCTTTACGATGCGGTACACCGCGTCCATATCCATGTGCGTCCGGATCGTTTCGGCCAGCAGATCGTACTGGCGCTGCTTGTGCGCCTCGCCCGAGACCTTGCCGAGCTGCGCCGGGTCGACGCCCTTGCGTTCGGCAAGCGTGCGCACGAGCGCTCCCGCGACCGCGTCGCCGTCCAGCACGCCGTGCACGTAGGTCCCGCAGACGTTCTCGTTGACCGCGCCGTCCGCTTTCACGGTTTTTGCGACCGTGTCGGTGATCCTTGCAGCCGGCACGTCGGTTTCCGTCTCGCCCATGTGGATCTCATACCCTTCAAACGGCAGCCCCGACAGCGCGGCGAACGCGCCGGAAAGCGTACCGAACGCGCCGGTGACCCGCGTCCGCGTCTTTTGCTCGGTGAACACCGTTTCGACCGGCAGAAGACCCATCCCGCGCAAGACGCCGCCGTGCTCCACGCCGTGCGGATCGGAAAGCGTACGCCCGAGCATCTGGAAGCCTCCGCAGACGCCGAACACCGCGCCGCCCGCGTCGGCAAAGCGCAGGATCTTCGCCTCGAGCCCGCTTTGCCGCAGCCACAGAAGGTCCGCCATCGTGTTCTTTGTACCGGGCAGGATCACAAGGTCCGGCTCGCCGAACTCGCGCGCTGCGGACACATAGCGCACAGACACGCCGTCGATCGCCTCCAGCGTGCGGAAATCGGTAAAATTGCTGATCCGCGGCAGCCGCATGACCGCAATGTCGACCAGCGCCGCAGGCTTGTTTTCCAGCCGTTCGGACAGCGAATCCTCGTCGTCGATGTCCAGATGCACGTACGGTACGACGCCGACGACCGGAATGCCCAAAAGATCCTCAAGCTGCCGGATGCCGGGCGTCAGAATCGTCTCGTCGCCGCGGAATTTGTTGATGATAACGCCCTTTACGAGCGCGCGTTCGTCGGGGTCCAACAGCGCGACCGTGCCGTACAGCTGTGCGAACACGCCGCCGCGGTCGATGTCGCCGACCAGCAGCACCGGCGCCTTGGCCTGCTTTGCCATGCCCATGTTCACGAACACGTCCGCGTCCTTCAGGTTGATCTCGGCCGGACTGCCCGCGCCTTCGATCACAATGACGTCGTTTTCGGCGGACAGCGCGTTGTACGCCTTCATAACCTCCGGCAGCAGCGTCGGCTTGATCGTAAAGTAGTCGCGTGCGCTCATCTGCGCCCACACCTCGCCGTTGACGATGACCTGCGAGCCCATATCGCTCGTCGGCTTTAAGAGGATCGGGTTCATCCGCACCGACGGCTCGACGCCCGCCGCCTCGGCCTGGACGACCTGCGCGCGGCCCATTTCAAGCCCTTCCTTCGTGATGAACGAATTGAGCGCCATATTCTGCGCCTTGAACGGTGCGACGCGGTATCCGTCCTGCCGGAACACACGGCACAGACCCGCCGCGATCAGGCTTTTGCCTGCGTTGGACATCGTGCCCTGGATCATGATCGCATTCGCCATTTATACCTCCTTTGCCGCGGCGCGCAAAAAGCGCTCGACCGGCTTCGGGTTCGATGCAAAGAAGAGATGCGGAAAGCCCGCAAGCAGGTTCCCCTGCGCGTGCATGCACGTCCATGCGCGTCCGTTCGGCTTCGTCGCGGAAAACGCCGCGCCGGGATCGCCGCTCTCGAAATAGTGAAACTCATGCGCCCTGATCGGTTCGCCCGCGCGGAAAAAGGCGGAGTCCGAACCGGCCGAAAGCGTGATATAGCCGAAGCGCGACAGCTTGGGCGTGCGATACGCGTCCGCACGGATCACGCCGCACATCGGATACGGATGGCCGTCCATGTCGGCAAGCGTTTCATGCAGGTACAAAAACCCGCCGCACTCCGCAAGGCACGGCATGCCGGATTCGATCGCGTCCCGGATCGCCGTCCGCATCGCCGCGTTTTCGGAAAGCCGCCCGGCGTAAAGTTCCGGGTAGCCGCCGGGCAGGTACAGCCCCTGCGCACCGTCGGGAAGCGCCGCATCGGAAAGCGGCGAAAAGAAGCGAAGTTCCGCGTTGTACCGGCGCAAAAGCGCAAGGTTGTCGCGGTACAGAAAGCTGAACGCCGCATCCCTTGCGACCGCGATCACGGTCTTCGGCATGTCGGGCACGGGCGGCGCGTCCGGCACAGTCAGCACAGGCGCGGACTGCATCAGCGCATCCAGCGCGTCAAAATCGAGCGTCTGCTCCAGCAGCGCGGCAAGCGAATCCAGCCGTTCGGACAGGTCCGCGATCCCGTCCGGCGTGACAAGCCCCAGATGACGGCTTTCGATCGTCAGCGCGTCGGACTTCGGAACATACCCGACCGGCACGACGCCCAACGCTTCGACCTCGGGCTTCAGCGCCCGGTAGACCTGCTCGCTCATGCGATTGAAGATCACGCCCCGGATGCCGCTGTCGGAACGGAACGCCAGAAACCCCTTCAGCGTCGCAAGCGCCGACAGGCTTTGCCCGCGGCTGTCCACGATCAGCACAACCGGCGCCTTGAGCGTCCTTGCGACCGCATAGGTGCTCGCCTGATCGCTCGCCGCGGACAGGCCGTCGTAATAGCCCATCACGCCCTCGATCACGGCGCAGTCGGCGCCCCCGGCGTTTTGCGCGTACAGCCTTAAAAGCTGCGCTTCGTCGGAAAAGAACAGGTCCAGCGTGCCGGATCTGACGCCGACCACGCGCTCATGGAACAGCGGGTCGATGTAGTCCGGTCCGCACTTGAATGCCGAAACGTTCCTGCCGCGGTTTTTCAGCGCGCGCAGCACGCCGCATACGACCGTGGTTTTGCCGCTGCCGGAGGACGGCGCGGCGAACAGTACGCGCGGACTATGCATTCTCCCCGCCTCCCTCACAGGAAATGATACAGACCGGATTCTGCGCGGTCATCATGTGATACGCGCCGACCTTTCTTGCGCGCGACACATTGAGCTCCACGATCTCCTCATTCATCAGATGCAGGTCGCAGATCGCCGCCGTCGCCTCCGCAAAGGTCTCGGCGGTCACCGTGTTCAGCACGAAGCGCGCGCGCGGATTCTTTGAAAGCGCGGCTGTCAGGATCTCTTTGAGGTTCCCGCCGCTGCCGCCGATAAAGACGTGCGTGGGTGCAGGCAGTTCGACAAGCGCTTCCGGCGCGGTTCCGGGGATCACCTGCACGTTGGACACCGCAAGGTGCCGCTTGTTGCGTTCGATCAGCGCGCACGCGTCCGCGTTCCGCTCGATCGCGTACACGATCCCGTCCTCCGCCGCCTCCGCCATTTCGATCGACACCGAGCCGGTCCCTGCGCCGACGTCCCAGCAGACCGCGTCCCTTGTAAGCCGCAGCTTGGAAAGCGTCACCGCGCGGACCTCGGACTTGGTCATCGGCACCTCGGCGCGCAAAAAGTCCCCGTCCGCTCTGCCGTGCGTGACGATCGCCGCATCTGCGTCCGGGTTTTCGATGCAAAGGATCGCAAGCGGCGAAAACGTACGTTCGAGCAGCGTCTCCGCCGTGCCGCGTTCGATCGCTTCGTCCGCGCCGCCGAGATCGGTCCCGACCGCAGTCTGCAATGCGCCGAGCCCGTTTTCGCACAGCACGGAAAGCTGATCGCGTACGCCGTGTTCCCCGCCGACCAGCACAAAGGTGCGCGGATGGGTCCGAACCTTCGCGACAAGGTTGACCGTGCGTCCGTGCGCCGACACAAGCGCCGCGTCGTGATAGGAAACGCCGAGCCGCGCCGCAAAATACGAAACGGACGAGATTCCCGGCAGAACCGTCGGACAAAGGTCCTCAATCAGCGGAAGCAGCTTCTTGGTCCCGCTGAAAAAGCCCGTGTCCCCCGACATGGCGACGACGATACGCGCCGCGTTCGTTTGCCGCAGGATCGTTTCGATCTCCTTCGGCGCGATCGCGGCCGTTACGGGCTTGCGGAACCGGCGCAGCGTGTCGGTCACGCGCTTTGCGCCGACGATCAGCTCCGCCTCTTCGCACGCGCGCACGGCGTCCTGCGTCAGCGTCCGGTCGCCGTCCATGCCGACGCCGATCACCGTGATCTGCCGTTTGCGGCCGATCCCGAACCGTTCGGAGAGCAGCGCAAGGCAGTCCGCCTCGGAAACGCCGTCCTCCTCGTTCGGACGCCGGATCACCACAGGCGTCGCGCCCGAGGCCTTTGCCGCCGCGATCTTTTCCGCAAAGCCGCCCGATGCGCCGGTGTCCTTGGTGACGAGATACTTTGCGTCGATCGCTTTGATCGTCGCCGCGTTCAGTTCCTCGGAGAACGGGCCCTGCATGCAGATCAGGTGCTTGCCCGAGAACCCCAGCGCAAACGCCGCGTCGGTCGATTCCCTGACCGGCAGAATGCGGGCGAAAAGCCTTGATTCAAAGCCGTCCACCGCCGTATACCGCGCAAGCTCCTTGCTGCCGACGGTCAAAAGCACGTTCCCCTCCGTCCCGTTGAGATACGCGATCGCCGCATCGGTATCGTCGACAAACACGCAGCCGTCGGCGGCTTCCGAGCCGCGCAGCACGCGAAGGTACTCCGTCCCGGTGCGTTCGGCGACGGCCTTCAGCGTCCCGGTGATCTCGGCGGCGTAGGGATGCGTGGCGTCGATCACAAGCTGCGCGCCGGTTTCTTTGATCAGCGCTTCGATCTCCTCCGCGTTCTTTCTGCCGTGCAGCACCGTCACGTTCTTTGCAGGCTTTATCAGCGTTTCGCCGTACTCCGTGGCGACGCTGACAAAGAGCTGCACCGGCGCGTCCATCAGCGCTTCCGCGATATGCCGGCCCTCGGTCGTGCCCGCGAACAACAAAATCTTATTCATACAGGTATCCTCTCGGCGTCACCATTTTTCCGTTGATCACCTTTGTCTGCGAGTTGCCGATGAACACGGTCGAAAACATGTCGACCTCGGCGTCCCGAAGCGCCTTCAAAGTCAAGACCTGCGTCTGTTCGCCCTCTCTGCCGATGTTCCTTGCGATGCCGCAGACGGTCCCGGGCGAGGCATGGCGCAGCACGAGATCGCAGGCGCGCGTCAGATAGTCGTGCCGCTTATGGCTTGCCGGGTTGTACAGACAGATCACGAAGTCCGCCTCCGCAGCCATCAGCAGCCGCTTTTCGATCGTTTCCCACGGCGTCAGAAGATCGGACAGTGAGATCACCGCAAAGTCGTGCATCAGCGGCGCGCCCAAAATGGCGGCGCCGGACAGCACTGCGGAAACGCCGGGGACCGTTTCGAGCGTCACGCCCGGGTACGCCGGCAGCAGCTCCTCGCACAGGCCGCTCATGCCGTACACGCCCGCGTCGCCGGAGCACACCATCGCAACGGTCTTGCCCTGCGCCGCCGTTTCGAGCGCCAGACGCACGCGGTCGACCTCCTTTCGCATCGGGGTCGACAGGTATTCCTTCTCGGGAAACTGCGCCCGGATGAGGTCGATATAGACCGTATAGCCCACGATCACGTCGCTCTTCTCGAGCGTTTTCTGCGCGCGGAGCGTCATGCCGTCCGCGCCGCCGGGGCCGAGCCCCACCACATACAGCTTATTCAAACGAGATCCCCTCCTTCGATTCGGCAAGCGCCAGGGTCATGCCGTCCTCCGCGATCTTCTTCACGCGCAATTCGCCGCCCGACGCGCGTACCGCCGCGCGCTCGGACACGCAGTCCGTGCCGGTCGTCTCCCGCACGAACGCCGACCCGGAAAACGTGCCGGGCACCGCGTTCAGTTCGGCTGCGGAATATGTATGAAACGGAAGCCCGTTCGCCTCTGCAAACGCCAGCAGCGCCGGTTCGTCCCATTTAAGATCGATGCTTGCGACGCAGCAGAGCGCGGCAGCCGGAATGCCGTGCGCCGACAGCGCTTTGCGAACGAACGCGTCAAACGCCTTCGGATCCTTTCCCCGCCTGCAGCCCGCGCCGAGCGCAAACCGTTTCGGGATCAGCCAAAGTGTTCGCGCATACGGCGTTTTTTCGGCCGTGCCGACGTATACGCCGATGGGCGCGTCGCCCGCTGTAAGCCCCTTCGGAAGCGTGCCGGTCATTGGCAGATCGGACAAAAAGCCCACCGGCTCGCCCGCCAGCAGCGCGGCGGAGACCTCCTTGGCACGCGCCATGTCCGTGATCGCCAGACGGTTGCGCACTGCAAACACGTCCACCGCGAACAGGTCGTTGAGATCGGTCGCCGTCGTGACGACGGGCGTCGCGCCGAGCGCTTCGGCAAGCAGGGCCGCAAGCGCGTTCGCGCCGCCGATGTGTCCCGAAAGCAGCGGAATGACGAACCGCGCGGCTTCGTCGAGCACGAGCACGGCGGGATCGGTCGTCTTGCTTTTGACCCACGGCGCGATCGCGCGTACCGCAATGCCCGCGGCGCAGACAAAGATCAGCGCGTCGGCCTCCAGAAAACCGTCCCCCGCCCATTGCGCGGCGGATGAAAACAGCGGCTCGTCGCCCGGCTTCAGATACTTCGGCAGCGCAAAGCGGCGGCATTCATGCCCCTTTGCCTCCAGCGCGTCCGAGACGCGGCGCGCCGTTTCTCCCCCCTTTGCGGTATAGGAAACGATCCAAACTTCCATACGTCACTCCTTCGCCGGGCGGAATTCGGTCGCAAACGCCGGATTGTACAGCTCCGAACGCGCGTAGCCGCTCTGGCGTACCGCGTCGCCCACGATGATCAGCGCGGTCTTTTTCACGCCGTTCTCTTTTGCGCAGGCAGCCAGCGTGCCGACTGTACAGAGGAACGTGCGCTCGTCCGGCCACGTCGCCTTATAGACGATCGCGGCGGGCGTGTCAGGGCGATAGCCGCCCGCGATCAGCTCCGCCTGCGTTTTTTCCAGCAGTCCCGTGCTTAAAAACAGTACCATGGTCGCCTGATGCGCGGCAAACGCGCGGACGCTTTCGCGTTCCGGCACCGGCGTTCTGCCCGCCATGCGCGTGATGACCACGCTCTGCGAGACGTTCGGCAACGTGTATTCCATGTTGAGCGCCGCCGCCGCGCCGCAAAACGCGCTGACGCCGGGCGTGTAGTCGTAGCGAACGCCCTTCTCGTCCAGCGCGTCCATCTGCTCGCGGATCGCGCCGTACAGGCACGGATCGCCGGTGTGCAGACGAACGGTGGTTTTCCCTTCCGCTTCCGCGCCGTACATCACGTCCAGCACCTCCTCGAGCGTCATTTCCGCGCTGTTGCAGATCCTTGCGCCCGGTTTGGCGTACGTCAAAAGGTCGGGATTCACCAGCGACCCCGCGTAGATGACGACGTCGGCCTCCCCGATCAGTCTTTGTCCGCGTACCGTGATCAGATCGGCCGCGCCGCAGCCTGCGCCTACAAAATGAATCATGCGTCCTCCTTTACGATCGTCACCAGATAATAACCCGCGTCCGCCGGAATGTCCTGCCGGCTCCGATACACCCGTTCGCGCTCCGTGCCGCAGTTCTCCACCGCCTGCGCGGTCTTTCCGCACTCCCCGATCGCGTTCAGAAGCGGCTCAAGCTCGCCCTTCATAAACACCTTTGTGCCGGGATACGCAAGCGCGCGTCCCGCATGCCCGCTGCCGGGGATCAGATGCAGCTCCTCGCGGTCGGCGCACAGCGGCGTCCCGAGCGCGGCAGCCGCCGCGCAGAACGACGGCACGCCGGGGACCCAGTCGACCCGAAAGCCCCTTGCCCTGACCCTGTCCGCAAGGTATGCGAACGTCGAATAGACCGAGGGATCGCCGAGCGTGACAAACACGACCGTCCTGCCCGCACCGAGCGCCTGCGCGATCATGTCCGCGCCCGCTTCGTATGCCGCGCCGCGCACCGTTCGGTCGTGCGTCATCGGCATGTCGATCGCGAGAACCGGCTTGTCCTTTGCCTCCGGTACCGCGCCGCACGCGATTTCGTACGCAAAGCACCGCATCGGATCGCGGTGCGGGATCGCCAGCACGTCGCAGGATCGGATCAGCCGCGCCGCCTTCACCGTCAAAAGCTCCGGATCGCCGGGGCCGACGCCGACACCGTACAGAATGCCGCTCATATCGCTCCCTCCCAATTCTGCGCCGTTTCGTTTTTGAACAGCTCGCGGTTGCCGGTCGTAAACACGATCACGCCGACCGAAAGCCCCTCGAACCGTTCCCGGATCGCATCGTCGATGCGCCGCTTCAGCACGTCCGTCGTGCCCGAAAGCAGGCCCTTTTCGTCAAGAATGCGCAGCATTTCGTCGGTCGTGACGCAGTCGGACATGGCCGCCCGCGTTTCTTCATCCGCGCCGGCCGCCTCGGCCGCCGCCGCCATCAGCTCCGCGCGGTGATCGCCGAGCTTTGAGTGCGTGTTGAAGATCCCGCCGGACAGCTTGACGAGCTTGCCGATATGCCCGGCCAGCAGCGTTTCGGAAAAGCCCGCGGCCGCCGCCATGTCCAGCGCGTCGCCGATGTAGTTCGAGCATTTCACGATCCGCTCGTCCGCGACGCTATACCGCTCCTTCAGAAAATCCGCGCCGTAGTTGCCGGGCGCCAGAATCAGCCGCCGCTCGCCGAGTGCTTTGCGCTGACGGATCTCCAGCGCAATGCTGTCCTTCAGCGCATCCTCGCTCATCGGCTCGACGACGCCGCTGGTGCCGAGGATCGAAATGCCGCCCGTGATCCCGAGCCGCGGGTTGAACGTCTTTTCGGCAAGCGCGACGCCCATAGGAATCGAGATCACGACCGAAAGGCCCGCCGCGTTCCCGTGTTCCTCTGCGATCTCCTCGACCGCCTGCCGGATCATCTCGCGCGGGACGGGATTGATCGCCGCTTCGCCGACGGCCTGCTTCAGGCCGGGCTTGGTGACGCGCCCGACGCCGACGCCGCCGTCGATGTGAATGCCCGGCTTCGGATCGAACGCGACGCGCGCATAGACCAGCACACCGTCGGTCACGTCCGGATCGTCGCCGGAATCCTTTTGAATCGCGCAGGAGGCAAAGCCGTCCCCCCGCACGGGCTCCAGTACAGATAGATTGAGGTCGATCCCCTTCGGCGTGCGGATCGGGACCGTCTCGGGCGCTTTGCCCGTAAACAGCAGGATCGCCGCCGCCTTTGCCGCCGCCGCGGCGCAGGTGCCGGTCGTGTAGCCGAAGCGCAGCCGCTTGCCGTCCTTCTCGATGTAATGCTCCTCGATGCCGGTTTTACCCATGCAGCACCTCCGCGATCGCCGCAAGCAGCGCAGCGTTTTCCGCATGCGTGCGCACCGCGATGCGCACGTCGCCCCGTTCGAGCCCGCGGTAATTGCCGCAGTCGCGGACAAGGATGCCCCTCTCCAAAAGCCGTTCGTACAGCGTCGGTACGCCGGACAGCAGCAGGTAGTTTGCGTCGCCCGGCAGCACGGAAACGCCGAGCGCGGCCAGCTCACGCGTCAGATACGCCTTCTCCGTTTTGAACAGCGCGCGCGCCCGCTTTGCCCAGTCCGGGCAACTGAGCGCCGCCAGTCCCGCGTACTGCGCGACGGTCGAAACGTTCCACGGCTGCACGGACTCCGACATGGTGAAAAGCATCTCCCGGTTGTTCGAGATCGCGTATCCCAGCCGCACGCCCGCCATGCCGTAGGTCTTGGTAAACGCCCGGAGGATCAGCGCGCGATCGCCGTCCCTGAGCGCGCCGATCAGCGAAAACGATTTGTCCTCGTCGGTCAGGTCCAAAAAGCACTCGTCTAAAAACAGCCACGTGCCGGTCTCGCGGCAGCGATCGAGGATGCGAAGCAGCAGGCCTTTTTCGATGCTTCGCCCGGTCGGGTTGTTCGGCGAGCAGAGCAGCAGCAGGTCCGTGTCGTTCGTGATCGCGTCGAGGACGTCCTCCGTCAGCGCAAAGCCGTTTTCCCGCTTCAGCGGATAAAACGCCGGCTTGGCGCCCGCGCAGCAAAGCGCCGTTTCATACTCGGCAAACGACGGCACGGGCAGCAGCGCATTCTTCGGGTGAAGCGCCGAAACGAACGAAAAGATCAGCTCTGCGGCGCCGTTGCCGCAGAGGATCGCGTCCGGCGATACGCCGTGCAGCGCCGAAAGCCGCTCTTTAAGGCGCAGGCAGTACGGGTCCGGATAGCGCGAAACGTCCTCCGCTGCGGCGCGGATCGCCGCCTTGACCGGCTCCGGCGTGCCGAACGGGTTGACGTTTGCGGAAAAGTCCAGCGATACGCGGTTTGTGTAAACGTCGCCGCCGTGAACATACTGCTTCAGAATCATAGGCCGAGCCCTCCGAACAGCGCGAGCGGCAGAAGGATCGCTTCCAGAGCCAGCAGAACCAGGATGCTTGCGCCGTACATCAGCGCGTTGGTACGGCTGACGTCCTTCCGCCCGATCGGGCGGTCGCTGTCGCCGAGCGTCGGTTTCTCAACGACCTTGCCGAAATAGCTTGCCGGTCCCGCAAGCTCGATGTGCAGCGCGCCCGCCGCGACCGATTCGGTCTGCGCGGAATTCGGGCTTGCGTGCTTTCTGCGGTCGCGTTTCCAGATACGGAACGCGTGTTTGCCGTCCAGCCGCACGATCGGACAGACGGCGATCATCGAAAGCGCGGACAGCCTTGCGGGGACGAAGTTTGCCGCGTCGTCGAGCTTCGCCGCGGCGCGTCCGAACCAGAGATACCGGTCGTTTTTATAACCGACCATCGAATCCATCGTATTGATCGCCTTATAGAAGAACCCGCCGACCGCGCCGAACAGAAGCATGTACAGCATCGGCGCGATCACGCCGTCCGAGGTGTTCTCCGCCACGGTCTCGACCGTCGCCTTCAAAACCTGCTGTTCGGAGAGCCGGTCTGTGTCGCGTCCGACGAGCATGGCGATCTGCCTGCGCCCGGCCTCGACCCCGCCGGTCTCCAGCGCCTTTACGACCTTGTTCGCTTCCTTTGCAAGACAGCGTGCCGCAAAGCACTGCCAGCACATAATGCTGCTTCCCGCAAAATACGCCCACGGATGGAGCTTATACAGTCCGAGCAGGATGCCGAAGCTCACGCCCGCGGACAGAAGCGGCACGAGAATCGCCATGACAAGTCCCGCCGAAAACGCGCCGCGATCGGTCTTGGGGAACGCCTTGCGCAGCGTTTTTTCGAGAAAGGAGATCAGCTTGCCGATCAGCATCACGGGATGCCAAAGCCATGCCGGATCGCCGAGGATGCAGTCGATCAGAAAGCCCGAAAGAACGGATAGCAATGTCAGCTGCCAGAGGGTCATGCTTCGACCCCCTTCAGAACGGTATCGGGATCGACGAGGATGCCCTCCGCCTCCGCAGCGTCGCGCAAGGCGCGGTTCGCTTCGTTCGTTTCGCCGAACGCGGGAACGGTGCATACGACCCGGCCGATCGCGCGCATGCACTGCATCGCGCTGCGCCCGGTTTCTGCGTCGATCGCCGCGAACGCGGGCACGGAAAAGAGCGCGGCCGCAAGCGCGTTCGCGACCGGATAATCGAGATCGCTCTCGGGCAGGATCCCCGCTGCAAACGGCACGCCCGCCCGCTGCAGCGCGCGATAGACCGGAATGCCGCTTCCGCCGCCGCCGATCACAAAGACCTGCGGATCGCCCGCGACCTTCGGAAGCTCTGTGCTGCCGAACAGCGCGTTGAAGCTGCCGGTCTCGATGCCGTACAGCGCGCAGATGTATTCGTCCGTAAAGATGCGCTCCGGCGTGTCGCAGCGGTCGATGCGGCCCTGTGCCACGCAGACCACGCGATCGGAGATCTTCTCCGCAAGGTCGAGCTCGTGCAGCGACACGATGACCGCGACCTGCTTTTCGCGCACCATGGTTTTCAGAATGTCCAATAGCTCCAGCTTATGCTTCACGTCGAGGAACGACGTCGGCTCGTCGAGCACGATGATCTCCGGCTGCTGCGCGATCGCGCGGGCAAGCAGGATGCGCTGCCGCTGTCCGTCCGAGATCGCGGAAAACGGCCGGTCGGCAAAATCGCTTGCATGGACCGTTTCGAGCGCCGCGTCGACGATTCGGCGGTCCTCCTGTGTGAGCAGGCCGAGCCGCCCGGTATACGGATAGCGGCCCGTGCCGACGATGTCGCGGCAGGTCATCAGCTCGCCCTTGATGCGTTCGGTCATGACGATCGCAAGCTTTTTGGCGACGTCGCGTTCCCTGAGCTTTGCCATGTCGCGTCCGTCGAGCACGACGGTGCCCGCGATCAGCCGCAGCTGCTTGATGATGCTTTTCAGGATCGTCGATTTGCCGGAGCCGTTCGGCCCGATCAGCGTCAGAATCTCGCCGCGGCGGACGCCGATGTTGATGTTTTCGATCAGCGGTTTGCCGTCGTAGCCGACGGTCATCTTCTCCGCGGAAATGTAGTACGTGCCGTTCATCGTCCGCCCTCCTTCTGCCGCCGGATCATCACGAAGATGACGACCGGCGCGCCGAAGATCGCCGTCACGGAGCTGATCGAAAGCTCGCCCTTGACGAGCGTGCGGGCGATCAGATCGCACAGAAGGCAGAACGTCGCGCCGCCGAGAAAGCATGCGGGGATCATCACGATCGGCTTTTCGGTTTTGAACAGCCGCCGCATCAGATGCGGCACGGCGACACCGACAAAGCTGATCGGACCCGCAAACGCCGTGACGCACGCGGAGAGAACGCCGGACAGCAGGATCAGCGCGATGCGAAACGCTCGGATGTTGACGCCCATGTTCCTCGCGTACGTTTCGCCGAGCTGATACGCGCCCATCGGCTTTGAAAGCAGAAACGTCAGAACCAGCGCCGGGATCACGACCGCCGCGATGACGATCACATGGTCCCACCAGATGTTTCCGAAGCCGCCCTGCGTCCAGTGATGCAGCTTGATGATATTGGAATCGTCGATGAACTGGAGCAAAAACTCCGTGACCGCCGAGCAGATATAGCCGATCATGATGCCGCAGATGACGAGCATCGACACACGCCTGACCTTATAGGAGATCGCAAGCACAAACCCCATCGAGAGCATTGCGCCGAGAAACGACGCGAGAATCTGCACGATCGAGCTTGCGCCGCCCCGGCTGAAGAACAGAGCCGTCGTGATCGTGATCATGAGCTTTGCGCCGGACGAAATACCGAGGATGAACGGACCCGCGATCGGATTGGCAAAAAAGGTTTGTAAAAGGAAGCCGGACAACGCCAGCGCGCCGCCGAGCAGAATGGCGGGAACGATGCGCACCATGCGCACGTTCATCACGATATTCCGGACGGAGCTGTTTGCGTTGAACAAGCCGTCGAGCACCCGGTCCATCGAAAGCGGCTCGGTCCCGATCGCAATGTTCAGGATCACAAACACGATCAGCAGAATGCCGAGCGCGATAAACCCGACCGACAGCCGGCGGCGGTTCAAAAAGCGGCGAAACGCCGAAAGGACGGCTCCGATCCGTCCGAAAAAGCCTGTCTTCCGTTCTCCGCGTTCCATATGCGTCCTCCGTTACCCAAGCTTGTGCAGATAGACGAGTTCGTCGGTCCCCTCGCCCGACAGCACCCGATAGAAATCGCCGATGAGCTTGCCGAGCCCCATCGGCTCCTGAAACAGGTTCTTGCCCGTACACCAGACGTCGCCGCTTTTGACCGCCTTGAAGCTTGCAAATAGCTGGCTTTTGTCGAGCAGTTCGGCAATCGTATAGATCTCGCCGTCGATGGTGCTGTTGTAGATCAAAACGTCCGCGTCCACCGCGCCGATATAGAAGCTCTCCATCGTCATGTTGACCGTGGAAAGCGCATTGCCGCTGTCGAGGTCGGAGAACGCGTACGTCCCGCCCGCCGTCTCGATCATCTTCACAACGTAGTCCGTGCTCTTGCGGACGTTCACACTGCCCGTGCCGGTGACATAGAAGAACGCGACGGTCCTTCCGCTCTTCGGAAGGCTGCCGATCGCCTCGACCGATGCGACCTCCGCGTCAAACAGCGCCGCCGCGGTCTCTTCCTTTCCGAGCAGCGCGCCGTACACCTTGATCCATTCCATCCGGCCCAGGGGATCCTCCTCGTAGCTCGACCGCTCGATCAGCACGGGGACGCCGAGCTTTTCAAGCTTCTCGCTGATTGCGGGCGAATGGTAGATCATCGTCGATTCGATCGCGAGGCTGCAGCGTTCGGTCAGGATCAGCTCGTAATCGGGCGCGTTGTACTTGCCCGCAAACAGCATGTCGCCGCGCTCCATCGCGTCCCTTGCCTCTTGGATCGACCAGCCGTCCGCCTTCGTGCCGGACAGCCGCACCGTGTCGATCCCGTCCAGCGCGCGGAAAAAGTCCATTGCGCTCGTCGCGGCAAGGTAGATGCGGTCGACCGGCCGGTACAGCACCGCGACGTCTCCGGGCAGATTCGCGGGCTTTCCCATCCCCTCCGGAACGAGCAGCAGCCTGCCCGTCGCGGGGACCGTGATCAGCTCGTAGCCGCCCGTGTACTGCGTGATCGAAAACTCGGTCGCATAGCGCACCGGCGTCTCGCCGACCGGTTCGAGCGTGCTCCAGTCGGGGCCGTCCGGACGTGTTTCGCCGTCGGATCGTTCGCCGCAGGCAAGGCACAGAATGCAGAAAACAGCGCTGAGGACCAGCGCTGCGTATTGGATTGTCCGCTTCCTGCTCATGACGCAGGCACAAGCGACGCCGGGTCGAACGTGATCGTGTATTCGACCTCGTGCGGCTTGCTCATCGCCGTGGTATCCGCCGTCACGGAAAGCGGCTTGTCAAGCGTTTCGACCGGGACGTAAAATACGGAATGCCCGTCGGCGTATTCGGGCAGCAGCTTTTCGCCGCCGACCAGCATATAGTCATATTTATCGCTGCTCCATCTGACGGTCAGCGTCATGCTGCCGTCCTTCACGGAAAGCGCCGCGGGCGATTCGATCGATGCGCGTCCGCTGCCGCCCTCCAGCGTGACGTTCACGGTATATGCGCCGTCCGAAACGGCCGCCGTCTTTGCGCCGCAGGCGGCAAGGACAAGCAGCATCGCCGCAAGCAGCGTCAATGCAATGATTCGTTTCATATGCTCCTCCGAACAGAAAACGGCGGCGCGGCATTCCGTGCGGATCCGCCGTGCCGCCTGTTTCTTATATCCTATTGTACACGTCTTTTCTCCGATCCGCAAGCATCAGTTTTGCGGAACCGGATCGCTGACGACGACCTTATGATCGTACCACTTGCCCTTCTTGCCGATCAGCGCCAGGTCGAATTCCTCGCCGATCACCGGAACGGGCACGTCGAAGCCGTAGACCTCCTCGGTCGTGCCGTCGTCATAGGTCACGGTATCGGTCGTAGGCTGAAGCAGCACTGCGCCGTCCTTCTGCGCATCCTCGGCAAGGCCGGGATAGAGGTTCAGGATCGATTTTCCGACAAGACTGATGTGGATCGTCGCCTGTCCGTCCTTGACGGTCAGAACGCCCTTCCCCTTGTTCGCCTCGTTGACGTGAAACATCGAGCTGTCGGTTTTGAACGACGCCGTGTACACGCCGTCTTCGAGGTCGATCTTTGACGCCGGCTGTTCCTCGGTCTTTGCGCCGCAGGCGACGGCAAACGCCGCAAGCAGCATCAGAGTCAGCATCAGTGTAAGTGTTTTTTTCATAGGGTCCCTCTCCGTTTGTTTGTATTATTCGGCGTTGATCGCATCGCCGGTGTGCGCCACATAGAGCGCCTGCACGTCCTCGATGCGGCCGAGGCCCGCGATCTGGCAGGTGACCTCAAAGAAGAGCCCCGCATCCCTGAACTGCGAATACCAGGATTCCGGATCCTCCGGATCCGCCATGTCGTTGTTTGCGTGATCTCCCGCAACGACCATCAGCGGACGAAGAACGACCTTGTCGTAGCCTGCCGCATGGACCGCTTCGATGACCGCTTCGCAGGCGGTCTCCTCGGGCTCGCCCTCAACGGTGCCGATAAACACGTTCTTGTAGCCGAGCGTCTGCATCATGGTCTGCATCTGGGTGTAGGTGACCTTCGCGTTGTGCGAGGTGCCGTGGCCCATGAACACGAACGCGACGCCGTCCGCTTCCGCATCCTCGAGCGTCTCATAGTTCGCTTCCTTGACCGCCGCCGCCGTGATCGCCTTTGCGACCGTTTCCTTGTCCGCGTTGGTCTCCGCGCCGTTTGCGCCGACCTTGCCCAAGAGCGGCAGCGCGATCTTCACGGATTCAAACTTGTCCTGATACTTTGCAACCGCCTCGCAAAGCTCGTCGTATTCCGCGCCCTGCATCAAGTGCGTCGGCTGCACCACGAGGTTCTTGACGCCGTTTGCGACCGCACGCTCCAGCGCCTGGTCCACGTTGTCGATGAATTCGCCGTCACGCGCCTGCACATGATTGATGATGATCTGTGCCGTGAACGCTCTGCGCACCGCCCAATCCGGATATGCCTTCTCGAGCGCCGCCTCGATGCCGCCGACGTCCTCGGCGCGGCTGTCGTTGAACGACGTGCCGAAGCTGACGACCAGCAGCTCGTTTTCACCGATGTTGTCCGCATTTCTGGGATTGTCCTTCGACGCGTCGCCGGTATCTCTGCCGAAGTAGTCGGGATCGGCCTCTTCGCCCTCGACCAGCTCCTTCTGCGCGTCGGTCAGCGCATCCCACGCCGCCTTTGCGGCTGCGCACTGCTCGTCGGTCTTGTCCGTGCGTTCCTGCACATAGATCGCGTCGATCAGCGCCGCGCATTCGGCTGCGAGCTCCGCATCCGTCTTATCCGCAGGCGCGGCCTCGGTGGGTTCCGCGACGGGCTCCGCCGTCGGATCCGCCTCGGTCTTGTCGCCGCCCTTGCAGGCGAGCGCCATCGCGGCGAACATTGCGATCGCAAGGATCAGAGCGATTGTCTTTTTCATGTTGTTTCCTCCTTTTTTCTCCGGAACGGTTCCGTTCCCCGATGTATATATTGGTTTACACCAGCATATTCAGCGGCACGAAAAAAGCCCCTTACCGATCGGTAAAGAGACTGCGTACGGAACAATCCCCCTGCGGGGACACGGTACACAATCAATCCCTCGTGATTTGGAAAAAAACAGCTTTTCCCGTACCAGACAATCGGCAGGTTTCCCGGCTCGCGGCATGAGACGCTGTCGCCTTCCCGATTGCTCAGTGGCTGCGATTGCATGACAGCATCGACCCGCATACGGTGACGAGTTCGCACAGGCGTTTCACCTGTTTCCCTATTATCCGCCGAAATACCGGCGGCACCGACTGCTTTATTCAATTACAGACATTATAGACCCAATCCCGACGGATTGTCAAGAGCTGCACATCTTGCGTTTTGGCCCGGAAAATGGTACAATCGGATCGTACCGCAATGAGAAGGGGTGAATGCTTTATGGAAGAACGCAAACGCAACAAACGGAACCTGATCATGTTCCCGCTCGGCACCGTCGGAAGGGACATGGTCTATTCTCTCGTCACCAACTTTTTGTTCATGTATGTGCTGTTTACGCGCAATCTGACCGCCGCGCAGCTGACCGCCATCACCGCCATCATGGTCGGCGCGCGCGTGTTCGACGCGCTGAACGACCCGATCATGGGCAACATCATCGAGCGCACGCGCGGCCGCTTCGGCAAGTTCAAGCCGTGGATTTTCGCGGGCATGATCTCCACCTCGCTGGTCATCTACGCCGCGTTCAACGTGAAGCTGCAGGGCTGGAGCTTCGTCTGGTTCTTCGGCGTGATCTACTTCCTGTACAGCATCACCTACACGATGGGCGACATCTCCTACTGGGGCATGATCCCGTCGCTGAGCTCCGACGGCGACACGCGCAACAAATTCACCGCGCGCACCACGCTCTTTGCCGGCATCGGCGGGACCGCAGCGAGCATTCTGATCCCGATGCTGACCACCGGCAGCGGCGCGATCGGCGGCAGCGCGACCGTCGCCTACGGATGGATCGCGCTCGCGATCGCCATTCTCTGCCCCGCGTTCCTGCTGTTCGTGCTCTTCGGCGTCAAGGAGGACCGCTCGTACAACAACACGCCCGTTCCGCCCGTCAGCTTCAAAAAGATCTGGCGCACCGTGACCGGCAACAAGCAGCTTCTGTGGATCGCGCTGATCTTCCTGATTCATGAGATCAGCAACGGCGTCGTTCTCTCCGGCGTCGGCTCCACCTATATCTATTTTGAATTCGGCTATGCGGGCGGCCTGTATTCGCTGTTCACCACCATCGGCATGTCGGTGACGGCGCTCCTGATGATCTTCTATCCCATGATCTCCCGCAAGGTCCCGCGCAAGCGCTTCATGCGGATCCTTCTCATCATCTCGACGGTCGGCTATGCGATCATGCTGATCTCCGGCCTTGCGCTGCCGACCGGCGCGATGAAGCTGATCGGCATGGACCTGAAGTTCCTGCTGCTGACGCTCGGCTATATGCTCGCCAACTTCGGACAGTACGGCTTCTACCTGATCCTGATGATCTCGCTGATCAACACCGTCGAATACAACGAATACGTCCACGGCGTCCGCGACGAGGGCATCATCACCTCGATGCGTCCGTTTTTGACCAAGCTCGCTTCCGCGCTGGCGATCGTCATCGCATCCGTGACCTACCTGCTCTCCGGCGCGACGCATTTCACGAACGAGATCTCCACGCTGGAGAACGCGGCGGCCGCAGGCGCGATCACCGAGGAAGCGAAGCTTGCCGAGATCGGCAAGCTGCTCGAAGGAGTCGGCCACGGTCAGTCGATCACGCTGCTGCTGGTCATGATCATTCTGCCGCTGGCGCTGATGGTATTGAGCTACGTCCTCTATCTGCGGCACTACAAGCTGGATGAACCGGAATACGACCGCATCTGCGTCGAGCTCAAAGCGCGCAGGGAAGGCGCGGCCGAATGAGCCTCACGCGATTCATTCTGCGCTTTGCCGCGAAGCTCCCGAGCATCGAACAGTTTGACCGGTATCTGTTCATCGGCCCGCATCCCGACGACATCGAGATCGGCGCGGGCGCGACGGCGGCAAAGCTTGTCAAAGCCGGCAAGCACGTCAGCTTTCTGATCTGCACCGACGGCCGCTACGGACTCGAAACCGCGCCCGAAGGCACGACGCCGGACGCGCTTGCCGCGCTGCGCAGAGAGGAGGCCGTCGCCTCCGCAAAGCTGCTCGGCGTGACCGACGTCCGCTTTCTGGATCTTTCCGACGGCGGGCTGTACGACCAAAAGGAGCTCCTTTCGGGGATCGCCCGCGTCATCGGCGAAACGCAGCCCGACCTCGTCTTTGCGCCCGATCCGGACGTGACGAGCGAATGCCACGCCGATCACCGCGACGTCGGCGAGGCCGCAAGGCGGATGGCAAACTTTGCCCCGCACGAGGCGCTTGTCGCGCAGTACGGCGCCGCGTCCGCGAACGTGCAGGCGATCGCGTTCTATATGACGGCAAAGCCGACCCGCTTTGTCTCGACGCGAACGCTTCTGCCGCTTCAGCTTGACGCGATCCTTTGTCACAAAACACAGTTCACCGAAGACGCGAACGGCTTCAAGAGCGTTGCGACGTACCTGAAGCTGCGCGCCGCGATCTTCGGTCTGAAACGCTTGTGCGGACAGGCCGAGGGCTTCCGCGTGCTCGGGAAGACGCAGATGCACTGTCTGCCGGAAAGCGGACGGTGATGCGCGTATGAAACATGTCATGCTCTACGGGACGCTCGGCCCCGCCTGCAGCGATCCGAAGATCCTGGAACGAATGTTCGCCGAAGGGATGGACGGCGTCCGGATGAATCTGTCCCATACGACGCTGGAGGAATCCGCGCCGCTTCTCGACGCATACCGCGCCGCGGCGAAGGCCTGCGGCAAGCGGCCGCTGCTGCTGATCGATCTGCAGGGACCGGAGCTTCGCATCGGTCCTCTTTCCCGTCCCCTTTCGCTGACGGCGGGCGAACGCATCGGCGTCGATGCGATCCCGTTTCCGCACGAAGTCCTTTCCGCGCTGACCGACGGGCAGGAGCTCCTGCTCGACGACGGCAGGCTGCAGCTTCGCATGGAGGACGGCGGGCTTGCCGTGCTGCGCGGCGGCGTACTGGAAAGCCGCAAAAGCGTCGCGCTGCCGGGCCGCACGATCAAAACGCCTGCGCTGACGGACGCGGACAGAGCGCAGATCCGGCAGGCGGCAGAATACGGCGTGACCGCGGTCATGCAGCCGTTCGTGCGCGGCAGGGACGATCTTCTTGAGGTGCGCGCCGCGCTGAACGACGCAGGGCTCAGCGACGTCCGGCTGTTTGCCAAGATCGAAAACACGGCGGGGATCGAAGCGCTGCCTTCGCTGCTCCCGTACTGCGACGAGATCGTGATCGCGCGCGGCGATCTCGGCAACGCCGTGCCGCTTTGCGAGCTTCCCGCGGTGCAGAAGCGCATCGCCGCAGCCTGTCGGCAGGCGGGCCGCGATTTCACGGTGGTGACGCAGCTGCTCGACTCCATGACGCACCGGCCGGTGCCCACGCGCGCGGAGGTGTCCGACGTGTTCAACGCCGTGCTCGACGGCGCAGCCTCCGTGATGCTGACCGGCGAGACCGCGACCGGCGACTACCCGGATCTCGCGATCCGAACCCTCTTTCAGACGGTGCGCGCGGCCGAAGCGTACCTGTCCGCGCCGTCCCTGTGAGGGAACGCGGTTCGCACAAGAATCCTTGCATTCTTACCGATATATGCTTTACAAAGGGATCCGTATACGGTAAAATAAATAAACAGGGGATGCTGCAAGGAAAACCGTCGCAAAACGTCCTCTGCGCGGCAGCCTGTTCTGTTAGACTTGAAACTCAAGAAAGGAGATTCAATAGATGGAGATTAAAAAGCCGGCCATTGCCGGTACGGTGGAATCCAGCGACGCGCTCGTTTCAGTCGAACCCGGAGACGGCAAAATCGAGCTGACGCTGACCTCAAGTGTGATGAACCAGTACGGACGCCAGATCAAGGAGACCGTGCTGGAGACGCTGAAACGGCTCGGCGTCGACAGCGTGAAGATCAATGTCGTCGACAAGGGCGCGCTGGACTGCACGCTGAAGGCGCGCGTGGAATGCGCGGTTTTCAGAAGCTGCGACGCGTCTGAAAAGAACATTCCGTGGGGAGGCGTCATCCAATGATCCCGAGACCGAAGCCTGAGCGGTTCCGTCTGCGCCGGACCATGATGTTCATGAATGCGCAGAAGCCCGGCCTGATCAAGGACGCGTACATCTACGGATGCGACAGCATCATGCTCGACCTCGAGGACGCGGTTGCCGAGAACCAGAAGGACGCGGCGCGCTTCTCGCTGTACCATGCGCTGAAGACGATCGACTACGGCGACACCGAGGTCATCGTCCGCATCAACGGACTCGACACCCCGCACTGGCAGGAGGATATCCGCGTGTGCGTCGCGGGCGGCGCGGACGGCATCCGCATCGCCAAGTGCGAAAGCGCGCAGGACGTCAAAACCGTCGAAGCGGCGACCGAGGCGGCCGAGCGCGAGTTCGGCGTCGAGGTCGGCAGAACGCTCCTGATGGCGGCGCTCGAAAGCCCGAAGGGCATCCTGAACGCGTACGAGATCTGCGCGGCGTCGGACCGCATGTTCGGCGTGGCGATCTCCGGCGGCGATTTCCGCAAGTGCATGCAGACCAAGCCCACCCCCGACGGCATCGACATGGTCGTTGCGCGCGGTCAGATGCTGATCGCGGCGCGCGCGGCGGGCGTGCAGTGCTTTGACACGGTCTATACGAATCTCGACGACATGGCGGGCTACGAGGCCGAGGTGCGCCAGAACAAGGCGATGGGCTTCGACGGCAAGAGTCTCATCAACCCGAAGCAGATCCGCCTCGTGCATGAGCTGTTCGCGCCGACCGAGAAGGAGATCCTGCAGGCCGAAAAGATCCTGCGGGCATACCGCGAACAGAGCGCGGCGGGCGTCGGCGTCTTTACCGTGGACGGCAAGATGATCGACATCGCATTCATTCCCGGCGCGGAGCGCACGCTGAAGCTTGCCCGTGCCTGCGGCTTATACGAGGGGGATTTGGTATGAAAAACGCAGTCGGCAGAGAGATTCCCGATTACCTGCTTGTCAACGGCAAGGAGGTCTATCAGGGCAAGAATTACATGGACGGCAAGTACATTCAGAAGGCTTCGCCCCGTACGCGCCGGTATGAAAAGCCCCAGGAGAGCAAGATCGTCGCAACGATCGCGGACGCGCTCCGTCAGTGCGGCGCAAAGAGCGGCATGACGTTCTCCTTCCACCACCATCTGCGCGACGGAGACTTCGTCGTCAACATGGTCATGAAGGCCGCGATTGAAGAGCTGGGGCTCGACGAGCTCACCATTGCGGCGACGAGCCTCGGCGCGGCGCACGATCCGGTCGCGGAATACATCGCAGAGGGCAAGGTCGTCGGCATTCAGACCAGCGGCATCCGCGGTCGTATCGGCGAGGTCGTTTCCAAGGGTCTCTTAAAGACCCCCGCGATCGTCAGAAGCCACGGCGGACGTCCCCGCGCCATCGAAGGCGGCGAGGTGCATATCGACATCGCGTTCGTCGCGGCGCCGACCTCTGACTGCGTCGGCAACTGCCGCGGCATCGGCGGCAAGTCGAACTGCGGCTCGATGGGCTATGCCATGACCGACGCGAAGTACGCGGATCACGTGGTCGTCGTGACCGACTGCCTCGTGGACTTCCCGAACATGCCCGCCTCCGTGGAGGCGATCGACGTGGACGCGGTCGTCGTCGTCGATTCGATCGGCAACCCGAAGAAGATCGCGTCGGCTGCGGCGCGCATTTCGCAGAACCCGCGCGACCTGATGATGGCGGAAAACGTCGCGAAGGTCATTGCGGCGACGCCGTACTTCAAGGACGGCTTCTCGTTCCAGACCGGCGTCGGCGGTCCGTCGCTCGCCGCAAACCTGTTCCTCGAAAAATACATGGACGAGCGCGGCATCAAGATGGGCTGGGCGATCGGCGGCATCTGCGGCCCGATGGTCGAAATGCTGAAAAAGGGCAAGGTCGGCAAGGTCATCGACGTGCAGGACTTCGACCTCGACGCGGTCAACTCCATCAACCAGACGCCGAACCACTTTGAGATGAGCG